>WNGJ01002430.1_pt2 | contig 18843 bp, 11 predicted proteins | sample 5400611 | NCBI WGS metagenome assembly WNGJ01 (sample SAMN13153375, study PRJNA577476) | soil metagenome | isolation source: 40 cm soil or saprolite under Garry oak tree replicate 1 | place: USA:California | collected 2016-06-15 | reverse complement strand
GTCCGTTTACATTACCGGGTGAAATCACCGGCTGAGTTCCATAACGACTATATTGAGGACGCTGACCAAGAAACGGTGAAGGACCAGCAGCATTTCCGGTCGATGACTTTCTCGGAACAGATGTCGCCATCTTTTTGATAGAACCAGTAACCAGCGATACATGTTCGAAGGTGATACGAAAGGTGACAATGGCAAAAATGACGAACAGCCCGATGACCAGGACATGTTGAACAAGCGCTGGCCAACCCAGAAGAGGTCGCACCATTAAGGTGCCAATGACTCCACCGGTGGGACTTCCCAGAATCAACCGGCTTTCAGCCAGTACTAACAAGAAGAGTAGCAGCAGCCCTACCACCAGGGACCAGCGAATAAAGCGAGTCTTTCGCACTCCCTCGACGAGATGAGCAAGCGAAAAGGCAATCATGCCCAGGATTAGAGGATAGGCAGCCCAGCCAAAGAACGTCAGAAAGAAGCCATCAAGTGGCCCAAATATCGGAAGAGTATGCCAGAGCGTAAGCGCACCAAGCAGGAGAATTGACAGGCCCAGTAGGAGCATGCTAAAAATGGTCTGCTTGTGGTGCGATCCCAGAGCTTGCCACTTACTATGCATGCGACCAATAATGCGCGAATCGGCCGGAGCAGGGGAAGATCCAGGGCGATTGGCAGAACCCCCTTTTTTTGGCGCCTGCTTATTGCCTTGTGATCGTCTAGCAGGAATGGGACTATTGGGCCGCTGCTTTGTCGAAGGAGTTTTGGCACGCTGTTCGACACGCATGCTTTCAGAGCCAATACTTCCGGCTGCTCTGCTGACACGCGAAGTCCTGCCTGCATCTACGCTTGGCGCCACACGTACTTGCTTCTTTTGTCCTTTTCTCTGATCATCTGCCGCCATGCTGGGTCCCTCCTTCTTGCCTTGCAAGAGACACGAAAACACCTGTATCATAGCGCATATGTTCCAGAGAAGCAAGAGGAAGCATGCTCAAATTGGGCAGAATAAATTCGCCCCTACACTTCCATCACAAGCGGCAGGATCATCGGACGACGATGTGTCTTCTCGTAAAGGTACTCGCTCAGCGTATGCTTGATCTTATCTTTGACGAACGACCAATCCGAAGCATGGCCATTCAAACCGATGAACGATTCCAGTACACGCTCACGAGCGCTTTCCAGGAGTTCTTCGGAATCGCGCACGTAGACAAAGCCTCGCGAGACGATATCAGGGCCGGCCAGCGGCTGTCCCGTCTCCTTATCGACAGTGAGCACAACCATCAGAATACCATCCTGCGCCAGCACCTGGCGGTCACGTAGCACAATCTGTCCAATGTCTCCTACTCCAAGGCCATCCACGAACACATTACCACAGGGGACATGGTCTGTGACTTTGATTGAATCCGGGGTGACTTCGACAATATCTCCATCCTCGGCGATGACAATATGATCTTCTGGAATGCCTATCGAATAGGCCAGTTTTGCATGCAGGATAAGTTGGCGATATTCACCATGGATGGGCAGAAAGAACGTTGGTCGCAGCAGATTCAACATCAACTTCAGTTCTTCCTGGGCAGCATGACCTGAAACATGTACAGTAGCAATAGTCTGGTAGTACACCTCTGCTCCCTGGCGAAAGAGGTTGTTGATCGTGCGGTTCACCATTTTCTCGTTGCCCGGCACCGGTGTCGCCGAGAGGATGACCGTATCATGCTTTTGGATACGCACAAGTCGATGATCCTGGTTAGCAATGCGAGTGAGTGCCGAGGTTGGTTCTCCCTGGCTGCCAGTGCAGATAATGACGACGCGCTCTGCTGGAAATTTGTTAATGTCTTCTGCGCGGATGAGCATACCCTTAGGTATTTTTAAGTACCCAAGGTCAATCGCCATCTGCGCGTTGTTGACCATGCTGCGCCCAACGAGGGCAACCACGCGTTCGTAACGAGCGGCAGTATCAATAACCTGTTGCACCCGCGAAAGCAGAGAAGCAAAGGTGGCGATGATAACGCGCCCAGGCGCATTAGCGAAAATTTTGTCGAATGAGTCGTTGATGACGCGCTCGGACGGTGTGTATCCAGGTGACTCGACCCTCGTACTATCGCCCATCATTACGAGGACCCCCTGGTTGCCAATGCGCGCGAGGGTGCCAAAATCGGCGGGCCGCCCGTCAGTCGGTGTATGATCAAATTTATAATCGCCGGTATGGACGACCGTGCCGATTGGCGTATGGATAGCAAGAGCCACCGCGTCGGGTACGCTGTGATTGACACGCACGATCTCAACCAGGCATTCTCCTAATGCCACCTGGTCACCCGGTGTAACGACATTGATACTCGTTTTGTCGAGCAGCTTATGTTCCTTGAGCTTGACGCTTATCAGTCCCTGGGTAAGGCGTGTCGCATAAATGGGGGGGAAATCGAGCATCGGCAAAACATAGGCTAGACCGCCAATATGGTCTTCATGTCCATGCGTAATGAAGATACCGTGTATACGGTGCTTTTTGTCACTGAGATAGCTGGTATCGGGGATAACAAGGTCGACGCCAAACATTTCATCGTCTGGGAACATCAGCCCGGAATCAATAATGATGATATCGTCACCATACTCTACGACCATCATATTCTTTCCGACTTCCCCCAGGCCTCCTAGCGGGATAAGTCGAATATTTTCGGTTGTCAAGTTAAAAAAAACCTCCTCACTACACCAACATATGTAGCGTTGTTATAAGTTTATTGTATCTATCTTCACTTCTGCCTTCGCCTACAGAAGTCAAAGCCAAAATCATCAACATGCTTACTTAAAATAAGTCCTATTATTCCATTTAAAAGTGTATCACACAGGTGGGTAAAAGGCAAGCGACACGAAGAGCCATCAGCATTCAACAATTCCAGGTAACACAGAACAAGGCCAGGCAACCGGTATATCGATTGCCTGGCCTTGTTCTGTGTTACTACCGTTCTCTTATCTCATCGCTACCAAGTCAGCAGTGAGCCTGGCAGCATCAAATGTGCCCCAGCCTGTTGCCATGTCATAACCCTTGGTGACAGGATAGGCACCTCCATTAAAGCCCTCATCATTATTAGATGGCAAACTGGAGTTGCTGGGAGGTGTAATGTCATGGAAATCTCTACCGTAATGAGAGCCACTGCCAATCCTGTACAGCGCAGGATTGAGGAAGCCAAGCGCCTTCTTACCTACCTTTGCAGCCTGTTGGTTGGCAAGAGCAACCAGAGCAGCCCACATTGGCGCCGCCGCCGAAGTTCCACCTACGGTTATCCAGCCACCGCTGGTACCTCCACTGCCATTACACGATGTGCCTGCCGTGCAATAAATTGGATACCCTGTTGCAGGATCAGCATCAAGCGAGACATCCGGCGTCTCACGCATCCCATTTGAATACTGGTTCTTAACTCCGGGACCAGTCTGCCAGGAAGGCTGTTTCCAGAACTGGCTGAGACCACCGCCGCCAGCACCACCTAAAAATCCGCCATTCCAAACCGTCTCTGACTGGTAACTGTTATCACTATTAAGCGTGAGGTTCGTACCGCCCACGCCCGTGACATATGGCTGTGCCGCAGGATCATCTGCATTCAGCGAAGTATCGAAGCCTCCTCCCTGCAACTGGAAGCAACTCGAACTGCCACTATCACCCGCCGCGACTAGAATAGTCTGGCCCTGGGCAGCAGCTTGCCGGAAGAATTGATTCTCCTGGTTCACTTCCTGCTGGCCCATATTCTTCTCACAATCGCCCCAACTGACACTGATGACGGGCGTACGATCTTTGACGATACGCGCAAATTCATCATTGTAACCCTGCGTTGTATTGGGCGCTTCGTAGACAATCAATTTTGCCAGATTAGGAGCCTGGCTCAGAATGACTTCCATGTCAAGTTCGACTTCAATAGCGCCTGCGCCTGGCTGGCCATTAAAGCCATCGAGTATGACATTTTGAATGGGAACGTTCCCACCGCCAAAGCACCGGGTATACGCTTGAACATCGCTCTGTGAATAACCGTCCAATTCAAAAACACCCACCGTCTGACCCTGGCCATGCAAGCCAGCGCTGTGTAAGCCATCATAGTTATAGGCTTTAGCAAACTGGCCTGGTATGTAGGCTACCTGGCTACCACCACCGAAGATACCACCACCACCGCCACCGCCCTGGCCGGCAGTCGGGCAGTTGCTCCCGGCATTGGGAGCAATCGTCGGGGCATTGTACCCCGGAACGGGTGGATGAGAAAACCGATTGGCATCATCCAGACCGCTTATGGAAGTGATACCTGAAGCAAGGTAGGCTGGGAGCGTCGGCCTCGTAGCGTTGGAATAAAAAACGCGCCCATCGGGTCCCCAGTAATCGTTGATTGTTACACCAAAGACCCGTTCAGCTTGTGACTCCGACCCACTGAAATCGACCAGGCCAGGATAGGTCTGAGTCACGGTAAAGCCCTGCCGGGTTACATAGTCGATGATTGCCTGCCGTTGCTCAACCGTAGGACCAAATCGCTGCGCAAACTCGCCTGGCGTCAAGTACTGGTGATAGCTAGGAGATGATGGATCATAAAGGCTCTGCAGTAACGCGCTAAGCTGATCCTGGTGACGTAGCGCTAGACCAATACTCATATGCAATGTCCGATTTGATTGATCGGCTCCTTGCAAGCGGCTCACACGCAACAATGGGGGGAGACTGCCAACATCCATTGGCCGAAGCGCTGCCTCTGCATTTGCTGAACGGAGGTAACGACTGGGGAAAATAAAACTGCCAATGAGTAAAACGACTAAAACGACTAAAAATACGACCACTTTTTTACGCACGATAACCTCCTTAACACGAAAGGATATTCCGTCTGCTTGAAAGAACGCTACCGTACAGATAAATCGCAGATTGCTAGATTAAAGATTCTCTGATATTACAGGCTCTATCGGATCAGCAGGTACGAACCCATAGGCCCGCGAGTAAAAATAGAATCCGCATTCTAGTAGCAGGATTTCACCAGCAAGGCGAAATTCCCAGGCGTATGCTATGCTATACTCAAAAAAAGTAGTAACGAAGAGGTTCATATGTTTCTCTTTGCCCATCATGTCCTTACCATTGGGGCACTCACGATAGATCAAATAATCGCAATTATTGGGCTGGTTATAGGTAGCTTGCAGGCACTGGTACTGCCAGTTACCATTTACCTGCTGGTGGTACAAACACGGGCAATGCATGTGCAAACGACCGCTTTAGTAGAGCAAAGCAAGGAGATGACGGCACAGACTCGTGTCTTCATCGATACGATTTATAGCTCCACATTCCAGGGCCTCTACGATGCGGAAGCACACATTAGCGAATTAATGATGACCTATCCTGAAGCAAGCCGTATCTTAACGAGTTCCATGCCACAAGTGACAGAGAGAGGCAAAGCTACGGGTGATACGACTGAGTCAATGCGAACTATTGACCCGGAGTTGCGTGAGCACGTGCGCTGGCTTGGGACGGCTATGCTGGATTTCTTCGAGCACATCTGGACACAGGCACAAAAAGGAGGCATGCCCGCTGATGTCTGGGAAGCATGGGAAGAATATATGGGGAAGATGCTGAGCGAGACACGTTTACGCCATATCTGGAATGCGGAACGCGGTTATTACTCACCGGGCTTTCGCCGCTTTGTCGATCTCAAAGTAGGTCTTGCGCCTGAGGCGCCTGTCATGCCACCGCTACCGCGCCCCATGCCTACTGGAGCCACATGGCCACTTACAGGAAGTGAGAGAAGCGCAGGAGAAAACCAGGCGCCGCAGGTCGCGCGTGTGTTACGAGCTGTGACGGAGGAAAGCGGCGAAAGGGAAGCGAAAAGCTGACACCATCTTGTATCAAACCAGCAATTCCTCTTCGCTCAAAGGGCCCAAAGTCGTGAGAACCTGCTTATCACGCATAGGGAAGCGGCGTAAAGCGCGCATCACATCCTCAGTCATCACCTTCTCAATACGCTCTACCTCCTCATCAACACTGATCAGGCGTCCTTCAGTCACCCAGTCGTTGGCCAGGGAGCGCATACGAGCAAAGGTTGATTCGCTACTCAGGACAAGGCTACTGATCCATTTATCTTTGGCCCGACGCAGTTCGTCCTCGAATACCCCATCTTCCAACAAGCTATCCAGCTCGGCACGTAGCAACCTGAGCACATGGGGAGCCTCTTGCGGTGTCGAGTTTGCCTCCATCAACATGACGCCTGTGCCTTCCATAGCCCAGATACCAGCACCAGCAGATTCTGCCAGGCCCTTTTGATGGATGTTCCAGAAGAGACGAGAGCCATCGCTATCGCCCAGAATACTGCTGCCAAGGCTCGCTGCATAGTAGTCGGGGTCCTTCACATCTACGGCTGGCATCGCAATAATCATGATCTGCTGTTTGAGGTTCTTATCAACGATAATGTCGTTCATTGGGTTTGCCGGTTCATATGGCTCAACATTGCGCCCGGCGTCTCCTGTGCGCCAGGTAGCACAGTGCTTCTCGGCGATACGGACAATATGCTCCCAATCGAAATTGCCAGCAATTGCTAGAATGATGTTGTTCGCGGCATAGCGGCGATTCCAATAGTCGCGCATCTGCTCAATGCGCATATTGTGAATGCTTTCGCGTGAACCAAGCACATCATGCCCCAGGGGATGAGTGCCGAAATAGGTCTGCATCATACGCCGGAAAGCCATGTTATAGGGTTGGTCTTCGGAGCGCGCAATCTCGTTGATAACGACCTCTTTTTCCGTCTCAAAATCACTCTCGACCAGGCGAGGATACATCATATCGCTGAGCAACTCGAAGGCCCGCTCCAGGTATTCACCCAGGACCCGCGCATAGTAGACTGTAGACTCGTGGGAAGTACCTGCGTTGATTTCGGCGCCGATCTTATTAAACTCAAGGGTTATCTCTTGCCAGTCCAGCGTTTTTGTGCCCTTAAAGACCATGTGCTCCAGAAAGTGGGAGACGCCCGCAATACTGGGATCAGGTTCATCACGCGAACCGGTACGCACATAGTACGACACGGCAGCCGATTCAAAGTCAGGCATAGGTTGACCTACAATTTGCAGGCCATTAGATAGACGATAATCATAAAACACAGTTCCGTTGCTGGCTGGGGATTCTGTCATAAGGCACTCCTTCTATGTGAAAGGGTATTGTATTGCTTTTCTTTATAGCATGATAGCTCTCAGGTCCTGTCATTGTCAAATTGTGCTGCTATGCGGATTTCAAACTTCATTCTCTTGCTTGCTCGCTCTTAGTCATGTATACTGTGCCTCATAAGTATTCAAGGTGAATTGTAAAATATCGCGCACATTTCTGCGTGTCCTGGTGCTTCCCACCAGCTACATGAGGAGAAACAAGTCGGATGTCTACCGCTACATGGGGAGAGCCAGAACCACTTACAACAGTAGAGAAATATCCATTATCAGCGCTCAAAAAACTTTTACAGGAGATGATCAGGCAGTTTGGGGCTACAGGTGGCTGTATTGCGCTCTACGATGAACATGTCAGCCAGATGGTCATACGCCTGCACATGCGCTTACGCAGCGCCGTCCCCAGTCACGTCAGCGGTAACATAACAAATGAAGATCCGATTTCTTACCGGCGTCGTGTCACTGTCGATTTAGCAAACCCATCCTCATCAGCGCTGGGCAGAATGAAACACCTCTCACAGCCATTGGAAGCAGACCCGATACTATCACTGGAAAAAAGCGCTCTTTTTCCAGTTGGCGCCGCGTATCCATACGGACAAGACTTAATCGGCTACACATGGCGCAAAAATGAGCCACTCATCACCCGGCATGAAGATTACCACTTGTCCTTTCAACCAGTTGACCAGGCATCGTTTCCGCCAGATATTATCCCAACCTGGTACCTCACTGCCCCGATTCAGATACCTGAGCTTGCCTTTGATGCACTTAACAGGAGACAGCCTTCTAAAATGCTTGGCATAGTCGTACTCTACCAGGCGGGTTCTGCGGGCTTTCAACAAAAGCAGCGTATCGAGGCACAACAATGTACCGAGCGCATAGCTCTCTATATACTGAATAACCAGTTGCGAGACTTGCACCGGCGCACGAGAGACTATATGAAAGGCCTCCAGCAGATCAGTACTGCATTTCCTACAGCAGTCAAACTGTCAAACCTGATCGAGGATGTCTATCAATTTGTGACCAACGTGGTCGATGTCTCCTCAATGCTGCTCACTCTCTATGATCGTGATACCAAGAAGATCTATGACGTGTTTGCAATTGATAACGGGAAGCGCAATGACACGTTGCTAGAACAGCCCGTGGTGGACATACCCGAAAGCCGTCCAGTATGGTGGCAAGTCACCCAGGAAGAAAAGCGCACGCTGCTGCTAACACTTGAGAGCCAGGAGCATGGAAATTACGGCAAGTATGAGGAATTGTTGAAAGGTACCTGGGGCGATCAAAGTAGAGTAGAGACATTTTTATTGCTTCCCATGAAGATGTTTACACGAGTCGTCGGCTCGCTTTGTTTAACCAGTTCGCGTCCAGAAGCATACAGCCCTGAGGAAATACTGATCCTTGAAACAATGGTCCAAATTATCACTGTCAGTATAGAGAATGCCAAACTCTATGATCGGTCACGCCAGGCATTACTCAAAGCAAAGCAGCGCGAGGAATCGCTGGCTGCAATGAATAGCGCTTTGCAAGCAATCAGCACGGTATTACATGTCTCCGAACTGCTGCGCAAATTTGTCGAGACCGTAGCAAAACTGGTACAGGCTGAGATGTGTACCTTTTTCCAGCTCTCAACCGGCGACCAAGAATTGGTCGCCCAGGCCATTTACGATACAACGGGTAAGTGGAAGGATGCAAATCATGGCGCAAGTAAAGATGAGCAGCATGATGATCTCATAGAAATGATCCGCCTTCCATTCAAAGGTTCGATCCTCGAACGCCTGGTTGAAGAAGAGACATTCTTCTACTTAGACTCAACTATGGTCGAGGAAGTCGCGCAGGCGAGCGGAGAAGGTGGCATGATTTTTCTACGCGAAACGCACATTGAAAAAATGTTGATGATTCCAGTGCGCTACCAGATGGAAATCGTGGGCATCCTGGCGATACATACGCCACATACGAATCGCACATTCCGCCCTGAAGAGTTGGGAGCGTTACTTGCCATCTCTGGACAGGCTGCGAGCGCTATCCGAAATGCTCAGCTCTTTGAACAAATACAAGAGGCCTACGCCGAGTTGCAACGTATGGATAAGCTCAAGGACGAATTTATCGTGACTGCCTCTCACGAGCTACGCACACCACTCAGCGCCATTAGCGGTTATTCATCTTTGTTAAAGCGACAAAGCGTGCGCATTACCCCACAACAAATCTTGCGCTTTGCCACAAAAATTGGCAGCGCTACGCAGCAATTAAGCGACCTGGTGTCAAATATGACCGAGGCTGCGAAAATGGGAGCGCTCGACAAAAAGTTGGAGTTGCAGCCGGGACCGGTGCAGCTACTCGCTGCCGCGGAAATGGCGTCAACCATGCTGAGTATCAATATTGAGCAAAAGATTACGTTGCAGATTGCAGAGGATATCTGGCTAAACTGCGATGCAATGCGTCTACGACAGGTGATGACCAACCTACTGGATAATGCGGCCAAATATTCCCCGCCCGATGGTCGTATCATCGTTACGGGGAGCGCCGCTACGCTTTCGCAGTTACCTGAGGACCAGGTCGATTACACTTTGCTGGCCGACGGTATCGATCCCCTCATAGCACTGGTGCGCGTATGCGATGAAGGTGAAGGCATTGCTCCTGAAGATCAGCAGAAAATTTTCGAAAAGTTCGTACGCGCTTCTCGTTCTTTGACAACTCCAATTCGCGGGTCCGGTCTGGGTCTTTACATTTGCCGCCGCTACATCGAGGCAATGGGCGGCAGACTCTGGCTTGAACAGAGCATCCCTGGTGAGGGATCTGTCTTTAGTTTCTATCTCCTACGCATTGATTCACCCATTGAAATGAGTACGGAGGACGATGAACCAGAATAAGCAGACTCGCAAGATTTTAGTAGTTGATGATGACCCAATCATCCGCGATATGATGGCAGATATCATGGATTTTGAGGGATATATTATCTCGATTGCGCGCGATGGTTTTGAAGCGTTGCACATGTTGCGCAGCGATGAAGAGTATCTCGTTTTTCTGGATATCATGATGCCTGGCATGAGTGGCAAGGAACTATGCGCAGTGCTCGAAGCAGACCCTCAACTGCGAAAGCGGCATATTATCATTTTGATGTCTGCAATGGATAACCTGGAAGAGGCAGCATCGCTCGAGGTAGACGCGATTTTACAGAAGCCGTTTGTTGTAGAGGATGTGATCAGTACACTGGAACCTTATATGGGTTAAAGAGCGGTGCCACGGGACGGATTTGAAGCGTAGTCTTCAAAGCGTTGCACATTTCCTCAGTACAGGAAGCTTTCTCGTTCTCCTCTTCTCCCACCCGTTTTTCACGATACATTCTGCTTTATGTCTCTATCTTCCTCTCTTGCCGCTTTGTCGCTCTGCGGGATTCGCCCGACCCTTTCCGATTACCGAGAGGAAGGCTTCTTCAAGCCACATGACAGGCCCAGCTCCCTTGCTCCCCTCATCTCGTTGCACATCCCGTGGGAAGAACCATGGTGCCCTTATGCTGATGATGGCGCTGGGTATGCCAGGTCTTTGTTGGTGAGCATGGCGAGAGCGGCGGGGATGGCACCGATGATCCAGAGGGCGCAGATCAGATATTTGAGCACGTCCTGGAAGACGAGATTATGCACGGGAAAGATGAGGATGGTGAGCGGGCTGGTGAGGGCAAAGGCCCAGGCAGCCCAGGCGGGAACCAGGCGCAACCGGCCAAGCATGATGCCGATCAACACCGCGCTGAGCAGGTGGCCGATGATGTAGATGAGCAGGTAGGTCGTCATGACGGCGTCGCCATTGAAGTGCGTCCAGAGCGCGGCAAGCTGCGGGGTGCTGCCGACCAGGGTGATATCGTAGGCCAGGGCGTCGATCCCGATGAGCGCGGACCAGGGGATCCAGCCGAGCAGGGAGAGCGCCGCCGAGCAGGTGGCGAGCCACGGCGCGCGGCGCATGCCCAGCAGCGACATGCCCAGGTAGCCCAGGGGCAGGAAGAAGGAAGCAGCGATAGCGCCAATGAAGTGCAGGGTGTTGCCGGTCGGACCGGCCAGCGCGCTGGCGATGAGAGGCTCGCGGAGATTTCCCTCCCAAGAGACGAGGTAGAGCGAGATGCTCAGCGGCGCGAGGATGATGCAGGCAGCAAAGCTCATGCGCTGAAATGTGAAAGCGGAGGACACTGGCGCCTGTTCTGGATGAGATGGAGGTCGTTTCATCTTGTTGTTCCTTCCTTGTGTGAAGTTATTATAACGTCGTGCGGGTGCTCTTCACGAGCTGCACGGCTTCGAATTTGAACTCCCAGGTTTAGGTCTTCTGTTGCTTGGGCATACTCCCCTCCTTTGGTAGAGTATATTCCATGTTTCTCGACTCCACCAAATTGGGGCAAGCTCAAAGTCAAAGGCTCAAAGAAACGAAGAGGGCAGCGGGGAAGGCGTGTAGTGAGAGATAACGAGGTGACTGAAGAGAATGCGAATGTTAAGGCCCAACTACTATGTTTTCTCTTGCAAGCTGATTACTGTGAGCAGTGACTGTATGACCACGTTCATGGCGATAAGTGAAGATATGGTGAAAGACAAAATTAAAGGCTGTTGCAATAAGGAGTGCTGTCGCCTGTGAAAGGAGAGCACTCACATGCATCAGGTGAAGGAGGAAGAAGGAGATTCCAAGCGTGAGCAAAGTTCCACCAATGCTGGTTATATGGAAACGCACGCAGCGCAACTGCCAGGAACGAGTTTGACTATGGAAGATGCGAAATGTGATGCGGTCGTTCAGCACGAAGTTCGTAACAATAGATACTTCTGTGGCTGAAATGAATGCAATGAGAAAGGCCACAAGACTATTGATCGATTGTATGAGAAGATTGTAGACGATAGAAAAGCAGATCAGGTTCACAACAGCACCCAGCCCCCCAACGAAAAGAAAACTAAAGAGCCGCTGAAACCAGTCTGCTCGCCCCCTTGTCAGTGTATCAGCAATATCTAGTATGCGATCTGCGAATGCCCACCCGGTAGGATAGTAGCTCCGTTGGAAAGATTGTCTGGATTTCGACTGCATTGTAAGTTGCGATGCTATCGATATCGATTGAGTTTTCTCATCATACACACCGAATGGGCGAGAAACCTCTTTTTGATGTTCATCCTGATCAATTGACAAGGAAGTGGGTGGGTATGCTAAATGCGGTACCCCATCAGTTGGAGGCACCATAGGCAAAGGAGTGAATGGCAGTTGTACATGTGGTGCTCCATCAGTAGGCGACACGCTTGTTATTGTGTTCCGCTTTAATGCCATAAGAGTGATTTCTCCCTCCTTATTATTTATTCATCACTCTGTTTGGAGTTAAGCTTACTGTGCAAGTAGACTTGTGACTACGCATCATTCAGTTCAAATTTACAAATGATTAGGCAGTTTATGTGGTGCTCTTCCCCACATTGTCCTCTTAATAACCCCAATGTTAGAGGTGTCGAGAATCCCTGATCCCCGCAGATTACCTTGTACTGTGAGAATATACTAGCACTGGATTGTGTGAAATCTACTCAGAATTTGGTTAAATACTGGTTATGAAATAACAGTTGCTGTTAAAGAATCTCAATTACTGAGTGAAAAAGGAATAACAGTTGCAAGCAGAATACAGGCTGGGTGAACATGGGCATGGATCATGATACAGCAACTTTGCGGTGGAAAGCATCCGGTGGTAGCAGGAAGTGGGACGGTCGCAGTATCCGCAGACACACAAGCAGGGACATTCCATGCTGGCTGCACTGGCTGCGGTCTTTGCAGGCAAGCATTTGCCTGTCGCTTGGGCGCCTGTGTAGTTACAGCAAACCCATAGATATTATACTATAAAACAATTCTCTAGTCGGAACTTGCAAAACGCACTACAGCATCACAGAGCAAGTGATGAATCAAGCCATAAACAGTGGTAGTATTGTAATAGGTATGCGGAATGTTCAAAATACACCTTGATCATGTAAAGCACTAACCAGAGATATTACTGAATGCCATCTGAACCTCAGAAAACTACAACTGAAATCGGATCTGGTGATGCTGGCACTATACGCACCGCCGCTGAGGTACTCAGTGGGAAGAGCAAGAAAGGGTTTATTCGCCGCCTCCTGCCTTTCCTCGGCCCAGCGTTTATCGCCAGTGTCGCCTATATCGACCCGGGCAACTTCGCGACGAATATTCAAGCTGGCGCGAGCTTTGGTTATATGCTGCTCTGGGTCATTGTAGCAAGCAACCTGATGGCTATGCTCATTCAGATGCTTTCGGCCAAGCTCGGTATTGCCACGGGCCATAATCTCGCCGAGTTGTGTCGTGAGCATTTCCCTCGACCAGTCGTCCTGGGCATGTGGGTACTTGCGGAAATCGTGGCGATCGCCACGGACCTGGCTGAGTTCCTGGGCGCAGCTCTTGGTTTCCAGTTACTCTTCCATATCCCACTGATATTGGGTGGTATTTTGACGGCTGTGGTGACATTCGCCATCCTGGGATTGGAGCGTTATGGCTTCAGGCCGATGGAGGCAGTGATCACAACTATGGTCGGAGTGATTGCGTTTTGCTATGTGATTGAAACATTCCTTGAAAAGCCTCCGTGGGGAGTGATCGCATATCACGCTATTATCCCGCAATTTAGCGGCACTGAGAGCATCCTGCTGGCATCGGGGATTCTCGGCGCGACGGTGATGCCGCACGTCATCTTCCTGCACTCTGCTCTTACGCAGGGGCGCATTGTCACTCGCACACCGCGACTGCTCAAGAAGTTAGTGCGTTTTGAGAGGATTGATGTCCTTATTGCTATGAGCCTGGCAGGATGTGTAAACGCGGCCATGCTGATCATGGCCGCCTCGACATTCTTCAGCGCCGGCTTGAGTCAAATTGGCACAATAGAAGAGGCGTATAAGACACTTACTCCTTTACTGGGGCAAGCCGCAAGCTGGGTGTTTGCCATTTCGCTGATAGCATCTGGTCTGTCATCCACGACGGTCGGAACGATGGCAGGTCAGATTATCATGCAGGGCTTTCTTCGCCGAAGTATCCCGATCTGGATACGCCGCAGCATCACCATGCTGCCAGCGCTGCTTGTCATCATCATCGGACTTGAGCCAACACGAACGCTCGTCTTAAGCCAGGTGATCCTCAGCTTTGGCATTCCATTTGCCCTTGTCCCTCTTGTAATGTTCACCCGGCGCAAAGATGTGATGGGGGAGTTGGTGAACCACCGGCTGACGACAGCGCTTGCGGGCGTGGTCGCCGGACTCATCATCGCGCTCAACATCTTCCTGATCTACCAGACATTCTTTGGAGGTTGATGACAATGCTACAACATGCGAATCAAGGCAATCTCCGTTTTCTTGTCCCGCTCGACGGTTCGCGTCTCGCGGAGTCAGTGCTCCCTGTTGTCCAGCAGGTGGCAAGCCGCTTTCACGCATATGTGACCTTGCTACATATCGTGGAAAAGCATCCTCCAACAGTCATTCATGGAGAACCGCACCTGACCAGTGTTGCCCAGGCGCAGGCCTATCTCGAGGAGATCGCGACACGTTTGCGCTCATCTGTTATACCAGTTGAAATACATGTGCATCGGGACAAAGAAGACGATGTAGCTCGCAGCATTGTCCAGCATTCTCAGGAGGTGAACGCGGACCTTGTCATCATGTGTACTCATGGTCACGGTGGACTGCGGGAACTTCTGTTTGGCAGCAACGCGCAGCGTGCTCTTCAGCTAGGTACTCAATCAATCCTACTCTTATTTCCGAGAGAGGATGGTTCTGCCTACCCCATCAATCTCCAGCGTATCCTCGTCCCGCTCGATGGTACAGCCGCTCACGAACCAGCGCTTCCTGTAGCCATCACGATAGCCCGTACCTTCGGCGCAGAACTGCACCTGGTGCTTGTGATTCCAACCCTGGCAACGCTTTCGGGAGAACAAGCAGTATCGGGCTTACTCCTCCCCTCTACCATGCGGGCTATCCTTGATCTGTCACAACAGGATGCTGCGGATTACCTGGAACAGGCTGTCGCTCGCTGCCAGGCGGAAGGAGTAGTGGCACAGGCTGAAGTTTTGCGAGGCGATATCGTGCCTACGGTACTTGCCCTGGCCGAGCGCCTGAACGTTGACCTGGTCGTGCTGGCCAGCCACGGACGAGCAGGACTGGATGCTCTTTTGACAGGGAGCGTCGCGTCTCGTATTGCAGGACGAAGAATTCGCCCGCTGTTGCTAGTTCGGGCGGAGCGGTCTGAAGGCGGGAGCAGAGGCATCAGCCCTCATGAATAGAACCTGCAAGATGCGCCTGATGATATATCATCCCATAGATACCTCCCGTAAAGAGGTCTCCGGCCGATTACCCTGGTGGATAACCAACCGGAGACACCTTTCACATTACACGACTAGTGTTTGAACCACACATGTCCGAAACACACCTAATACTGACCGTTCGTACACCACCAGTTCATGACCCCGACCGTCTCGGACGCACCCTCTGAACCGGGAGCGTAGTTCTGGGTGACGTTTTTGTGTACCGAGAGGTCGATCGGGCTGTACAGCGTGATGAACGGGAACTGTGACAGGTAGATCCCGTGGATCTGGTCGAAGGCCTGCTGGCGCGCTGTCGGGTCCGCCGTTGCCTCCTCCTGTGCGTACAGTGCATCCAACTGTTTGTTGCAGTAGAAGGTAATGTTGAACCCACCCGGTGGGATCTGGCTACAGGCTTCTAGCACGTAGTCATCGGCGTCGTAAGTGAAATTACCCTCGAACTCGGCGATGTCAAACACGCCTGCCTTGCCATCTGTCAGGAAGGTGCCGAAGAACGTGCTGGCGGGATAGTTCTGGATGTCGAGCTTCACGCCGATGGCCGTCATATTCTGCTGCAAGACCAGTTCGTCATCCGCGCGCCAGATATTGTTGGCCGTCGTCGAGTACTTGAACTCCAAGCGCTGGCCACTCGCGTTCGAGCGAATGCCATTCTGGTCTTTCGTGGTCCAGCCATCCTGGTCGAGCAAGGCATTGGCCGCGGCAACATCGTATGCCGGACAGGGAGCATTGGCCTGGTAGCCAGGGACGTACCCCTGGCCATGATCGGTACACAGCGGGGAGGCATAGCCACGCCGAGCGACCTGGATCAAGGAGTTGTGATCAATCGCTATCGCGATGGCCTTACGTACAGCAAGGTGCGTCCCCAGGATGGGGTTGTGGAAGTCGAAGTACATCGCTTCGAAGAGCGTGGCATAGGGATTGGTGTAGGTCGTATAGGTGGGCGCTAGTTTCTGGTAGGCCAGGAACTTCGAGACATCCAGGAAGTAGGCCGAGTCGATAGTGCCGGCCTGGAAATCCTTGAGGATGGTATCCTGATTGGGCACGACGCGGAACACGATCTTATCCAGGTACGGCAGGCCCTGGGAGGCCAGGTAGTAGTTGGGGTTGCGCACCACGGTGTAGTGATCGCCCGGCACGCTCTCACTCAAGGTGAACGGCCCGCTCACCACCGTGGGGTCCAGGTTCTCTTTCGAGGTCTGGATCTTGGCGGGGTCCAGGCTGCTGAACACATGGGCCGGCAGCGGGGCGTTGAGCCCATCCGTCCAGATCGAGAGGAACGGCGAGAACGGCGCTGAGAGGGTGAAGGTGATCGACAGGTTGTCAGAGGAGACCGTCGCCGATTTGATCAGGTTGAACCCGGTGGTACTGGCCGGGGTAAATTTGCCACCCGTCCACAGTCTCCAGGTGAAATCCACGTCCCTGGCATCCAGGGGTTGGCCATCGGACCACTTGAGGCCGGACTTCAGGTGGAAGGTCCAGGTTTTCAGATCAGCGCTGATCCCGCCGTTGGCAGCCGTAGGCAGTTCGGTGACGATGCCCGGGGTGATCCCCCCTTTCACATCGCCCAGGAAGAGCGGGGCATACAGGGTCGTGTCGACCAGATCCGAGAATGTTTCAGAAGAGGCATTGGGCAGCAACGAGTCCGGCTCTTCATACAGGTCATCGGTCCAGGTACCTCCTTTGACCGGTGTCCCGGCCGAGGTGCTGGACGACGAGGACGACGGCGAAGCCCCGCCACAGGCGCTGAGGACGAGCAGCAGCACCGCAACGAGAGAAAAGGAGAGCATGAGTAAACGCGGTCTGGGTTTCTTGAGCATCATTTCCTCCTCTAAATAGAATGGCTCATGGTTCGCTAAAGGAAGTTTACTATGCCGCATTCACAGTCTGGCTGTGAATTTTGCGTGTACATCGTCGTATATCCTAATGTAAGAATAGGCAACACCTCCATTCCAGAGATTAATAGTTTCACAAGTAGATCGAGCAGAAATGAGAACAGGTCGCTCAGGGTTTCATGTCAGTCTATCAATGACATGTCTCGCAGGAGAATAATGAGCTGGATATTTTCGCTTTTCCTCCCAGCGATCATCTTTAGGAACCGATAGGAGGATCTATGGAAAGCCAGCAGACATTTCCTGCCAGTTTCGGAGAGCTGCTCAAAACCTCTCGGAAGCGCAAACGGCTGACCCAAAAACAATTAGCGCAGCGTCTTAGCGTGCATGCGAATACCATCTCATCATGGGAGCTGGGTACCTATTTGCCCGCCACCCGCGGACTCGTCCTGGAACTGGCCCGGCACCTGGCTCTGGACGAGCAGGAGACACGCCAACTACTAGAAGCCAGTTTGACCGCGCTCTCCCCTCATTGGCAGATTCCCTTTCAGCGCAATCCGTTCTTCACCGGGCGCGAGGAGATTCTGGAGACATTGCACACACGTCTCCATGCAGAGCAAATCGTTACGCTCACACAGTCATATGCCTTGCATGGGCTGGGGGGGATCGGCAAAACACAGACCGCGCTGGAGTATGCCTATCGGCACGCCCTGGAGTATAGCGCTGTCTTCTGGATCGAAGCAGAAACGATGGAATATATCGTATCTAGTATGCTGCGTATTGCCGAGCTGTTACAGTTGCCCGAGCGACAGGAAACGGATCAGCAGCGCATGGTGGCGGCGGTGCAGAGCTGGCTGAGCACCCACAGCCGGTGGCTGCTCGTCTGGGATAACCTGGAAGACCTGGAACTGCTGCACCGCTTTCTGCCGCCAGTCAGGCAGGGAGCGGTCCTGATCACCACGCGCTGTCAGGCGCTGGGAACGCTGGCCCTGGGCCTGGAACTCTCACCGATGAGACCAGGGGAAGGGATGTTGTTTCTGTTGCGGCGTGCCAAAGTGCTTGAGCCAGAAGCCACCAGCGAGCAGATACAGCAGCTTGCCCAGCGACTGCCCGCTGAGTATGCCGCTGCCGAGAAACTGGTGACAGCAATGGATGGGCTGCCCTTAGCTCTTGATCAGGCCGGGGCCTATATCGAGGAGACGAGGTGCAGCCTCTCGGGCTATCTGCGCCGTTATGAGCAGCAGCGTCAGCAGTTATTAGATCGACGGGGGGCGTCAGGAGTCGATCACCCTCACTCTGTTATTGCGACTCTCGGGCTGGCCTGTCAGCGAGCTGCACAGCGCCATCCCGCGGCGTTGGACCTGCTGCACTTCTGTGCATTGGTGTCTCCTGATGCCATCCCTGAGGGGCTCTTGCTGAAAGGTGTTTCCCGTCAAGGGCTAGTGCTGGAGCCGGTCGCAGCCGATTCAGCACAACTCGACCAGGCCATTGCAGCCCTACGGAGCTTGTCGCTGGTGCAGCGGCATCCAGAGACGCAGACGCTCTCCCTCCATCGCCTGGTGCAAA
>WNGJ01002429.1_pt2 | contig 18846 bp, 18 predicted proteins | sample 5400611 | NCBI WGS metagenome assembly WNGJ01 (sample SAMN13153375, study PRJNA577476) | soil metagenome | isolation source: 40 cm soil or saprolite under Garry oak tree replicate 1 | place: USA:California | collected 2016-06-15 | reverse complement strand
CCACTGCCATGATAACGCTAGCCGTACCTATTGACTCCAGCAGATGGCCCGGGTGTGTCACTCCCGCGGCTAACGCGCCGCAGAGATGATCATGTCCACCTGTACTCACAATTGCCTGTGGTGATAAACCGGTCTGCTCGGCGACTTCTTTGCTCACGGTTCCAATGGCGGTTCCACTGGGAAAGGCAGGCGGGAACCACGCTGCAGGCAGCCCTGCCTGCTCGATGAGTGGTTCTGACCAGGCGAGCGTACGTTGATCAAAGAGCATAGTGCGTGAGGCAATGCTATAATCGGTGGCGAAGCTCCCACTCAGCTTCCACAACACAAAATCTTCAATGCTTAACCAGCGATGGATACGTTCAAATACCTGCGGAAGGTGGTTACGCAGCCAGAGCAGCTTATTCACACCATACGTGGGGCGTGGAATATGCCCTGTAATGGTAAAGATGCGCTCTCGACCAGCGATGTTCTCCCACCACTGTCCCTCCGCGACTGTACGCCGGTCATACCAGGCAATGGCAGCGTGCAATACGTTTCCATCAGCATCTACGGGAAATGCTGACTCCCCCATGCTAGCAACAGAGATGGCAGCGATGCGTTCAGGTCGATCACAGTGCTGAACGGCAGCTTGAATGCTCTGAAGGACTGTTCCCCATACGTCTTCTGCGTCAAATTCGCTCCATTCCGGCATTGGATGGCGTGTTATGGTGCGGCTGCTGCCAACAGCATTGATACGACCAGTTTCTACATCGAAAATGACCGTTTTGGTATTCGTAGTGCCAACATCGATGCCAACGAGGTACATACCTGACACTCCTTCGTATACTCATGCCCACCGTGTGAAGATGAGAGCTGTCTCTCCGCGAACATCTTTTTGACACCTTGTGTCACGGTTTTCTGATGCAGATTATCTGCTTTCATGCAAAATGTGCAGTGCGTCATCCACACTGACATCATGGTGAACAAGAGCCACCAGAGCTTGTGTCATCGCTGTAGGAGACGGGGCTTGCCAGACGTTACGACCAATGACGACACCGGCAGCACCCGCGTCCAAAGTGTCACGAATGGAAGCCAGGAATTCTCGGTCGCTATGCGTTTTCGGACCACCTAATACCAGTACCGGCACATAGCACGAGTGGATGACCTTCCTGAAGCGTTCACTTTCACCTGTATAGAAGGTTTTTACAATATCAGCTCCGTTTTCTGCAGCCATGCGGCATGTATCTGCTACCGCATCTACTGCGCGAGCAGCAGGGTGCTCCTCGAAACCATATGGCAAGGCCTCGGCCATGACGGGAATGTTCCAGCGGTGTGCTTCTGTAGCCAGACGAGGGAAATATATGGTCGAATTATGACCATTCACGGTGCCTGGGATATACATCGCCGCGGCAGCATCGGCTCCTGTTGAGAGCACATCATCAACGCTTATAATGAGTTCTCGTGGATGCTCCAAAAGAGGCGAAGTAGCGCCATCACAGCGTATCAGTAAGCCGACATCCTTAAGCTGCTTGCTAAAATGCCGGGCAATACCGATGCTGGTCAGAATCGCATCAGCACCGCCAGCTATCACTTGCTCCAGTACCTTCTGCGGGTTTTCAAATCCCGCGACCGCACCATCAGTCGTGCCGTGATCCATGGCGATGACCACAGACCGTTCATCCGCTCCAAAAAGTCGATGAAAGCGTCTTCCTGTGAGTTCGCTCATACTTCTATCCTTTTTCCTTTCTTTAAAGAACATGAGGGGTACTTAATAATTCCTGATGTATACCTGGTGAAAATACTGCCGAAGTATATCACGAGGGGGCAGTTTATAGCTGAGATGGGCGATTACCCCTACAGAGAAGGCTGTAGCCAGGCGTCCGCAATCAACCAGGCTCAACCCCTCGATTTGGGCTGTAACGAGACCGGCGACCATTGCATCCCCCGCCCCGAAGGTTTTCTTCACTGTTACCTCTGGAGGAGTGGCGATCAGCGTTGTTGCTTGCTCAACCAGCATCGCGCCTTGTCTCCCCATTGAGACAACGACCAACTCGATATCTTCATTCAGGAGTTGATGGGCCGCTTGCTGGATTTCGGCTTCGCTCGTCAAAGGATGTCCAACGAGATGCTGTAGCTCATCAATATTCGGCTTCACGATAGTTGGGCCTGCCTGTATACCCTCACGGAGGGCCTCCCCGCTGGTATCCAGGATGATACGCTTTTTTTGCCGCTTGAGTTGGCTGATGATCGTGGCATAGATCGCGGCAGGCACATCTGGCGGCAAGGAGCCAGATAATACGAACCAATCGCAAGTGTTCGCCAGTTGCTCGATTGTTTCGAGGAGTGTACTCATCGCTTCCTGAGGTGGAGGTTGGCCTGGCATGTTGATATCTGTCGTCTGCTGGTTAACCTCATCAACGACTTTTACATTGATGCGGGTGTTTCCAGGAATGCGGACGAACCAATCATCAATACCTTTGGATGCAAAAAACTGCTCGAAGATATCGACATTCGTCTGACCAAGATATCCTGTTACAGCGGCTTCGTGCCCGTAGTCTGTCAGGAATGAAGCAACATTGACCCCTTTACCACTGGCATCAAAGCTGATCTCCTGGGCTCGATTAACTCTATTTGGCTGAAAGTTATCAACTCTCACCGTCTGGTCAATTGCCGGGTTAAGCGTCACTGTTGCTATCTTCATGAGCGTTGCTAGCCCCTCTCGCCAACATGAGATGAAGCCACTATATCAAGGTTCTCTTTATCAAGGTTCTCTTTGCCGCCATAGAGATGCCACCACGGCTGCGCTCCATTACGTAACACGGTGTTCAGCGCTTCAATATTCTGCCTTCCCTCGTCTTCCAGCCAAGTACGCAGCGCCTGTGCGCCACCCTTCATGTAGACAGGAAGACCATCCTGCCAGGTAGCCCGACCACAGAGGACTCCCGCGTATGGGACTCCCGCCTCATTCGCCAGTGCAAGTGAAGCGAGGAAAAGCGCGTTGCTCACTCCTGCGCTTAGAAAGATAAAAGGAACTCGTGCTTCCGCTGCAACATCATGGAAGTATTGCCTGGCTTCTTCACGTGTGTAGGCAAAAGGCCCGCTGTGATCAGGGTCCTTCAGAAAATGCAAGTTTATGGGAATTTCCAGCTTGAGTACATCAACACCATAGCGTGGTTTGGAAAACTCCCGTGTCAGTCGCCTGACCTTCTCAGGTTTCGCCTGAGCGAAAGCCAGGCCCTTCTCGTCCCCGATGCTATCACTGTAGCTGACGACCTCCAGGAAGAAAGGGATATCATAGGCGTGGCACTCCGCGCCAATACGCTCTACGAAGGCATGTTTCACGTCGTTGATAGACAGGTCATCGTCGGGATCATAGTAGATCAGCACTTTGACGGCATCCGCTCCGGTTTCGGTAAGTCTGGCTACAGACCATTCGGGATACAGTGAAGGCAGCCGCCCCCTGGTTGTTGTATCGTAGCCCGTTATCTCATATGCGAGGAGCAAGCCGGTCCCCTCAGCGCGGTGTGTAGCTGCCTCCAATCCATACTCAGGATCAAGCAAGATCGCGCTCGCGTAGGGAGTAAGGACTTCAGCCACCAGCGTCTTGAACTCCACAATTTCGGATGTGGTAATAGCTCGATTGCTGATGGCTGCCAGGGCCTTCTTCAATGAGCCACGCTGGTCTATTGCCAGCGCAGCAATGACTCCACGCTCGTCAGATAAAGCCATAAGGCGCTGGTATTTCCCGGATGTTATCTGTTTTGGAGTACGCGGGTTGTCCTGAGTCATCTGTAATCTCGCTTCCTTTCCCTTATACCAATCTCATTGGTTTTTTGCAACAAAACCCTCACGAGGTCTATCCACTATTCAGCGACTTTGGTGAAACGGTAGATACGAGGATCTACGAACTGGTCAAACTCGTCATAGCTCGGACTCGAAAATTCGGAAACGATAGCTCCTTTGTCTCCTGCCTGGAACCAATGCCAGGTGTTCGGTGGGATCGTGTACTGGTCTCCAGGGTGCAGTTCGATCTCGTGAAAGACCGTGTAGTACTGTTCGCTGCCTTCCGGTACATATGCCTGAATAGCCTGGCCCGGTTCGCCTTCTACATAGAGCCAGACTTTGCCCCACCGGCAGCGAAACGTCTCCTGCTTGCCTGGATTCGTTTCGCTCAGCGGTGGATGGCGATGCTGGGCGCAGGTCTGACGGGGTATCATGACAAGCTCTTTCGCACAGTAACGATCATTGTTGATATAGATGACCAGTTGCAGACCAGTGCGCTCCAATTCGCTCAAGCCGAAGTCCACCACCTCAATCTGCATCTGTTCCTGCGGTGTCAACACGATCCCGGTCTGTGCTAATGTTTGCGTTACCTGCTCTTGCATCTGTCGTACCTGACTCTGTGTTAACATAGTTGATACCTCCTTGCATTAGGAATGAAATGGCTTTTGGAAGGCGATCACAAGGGTCTCTACCTCCTCAGCTTGCTGTCTCTCCTATCCGATTTCCTTTTCGCTCTCGTCGTGTGTCGTAATGTGCACTTCCTCTGGCGCGTCATGCAACTGTTTGATCACCTGGGTGTATTCAGCGCCAACCATCAAGCTCACCACTTCATTCTCAGTGGTTTCGCTGATCTTTCGTTCACCGGCTTTACTGCCACGACGCATCACAATCACCCGGTCCGCCACAGCAAAGACATCCTGCATATTGTGACTAATCAAGATGACGGGAACGCCCTGATTGCGTAAAGTGCGTATCAGTTCCAGCACTTTGAGTTGCTCTGGTACACCCAGTGCGGCAGTTGGCTCGTCCATGATCATTAAATGGGCGTTCCAGTACACAGCACGGGCAATAGAGACGGCCTGGCGTTGACCCCCGGAGAGTTGACGGATAGGATTACGCAACTCAGGAATGCGGATATCCAGTTGATCGAGGACCTGGCGCGACTCGCGCAGCATATTGGGGCGATCAAGCACCCTGAAAATGCCGAGTTGATGGCGCATTTTTTCGCGCCCGAGGAAGATGTTTGCACTGGCGTCGAGATTGTCGCACAGAGCCAGGTCCTGGTAGATGGTTTCTATCCCGAGCCGTCGTGCTTCCAGCGGCGTAGAGAACGATACCGCTTCACCATCAAGAAGAATCTGGCCGCCGTCGGGTTTATAGGCGCCAGAGATCATTTTGATGAGGGTTGATTTGCCCGCGCCGTTGTCTCCGAGAAGTCCTATCACTTCTCCGGGGTAAACATCCAGGCTGACATGATCTACTGCGACCAGGCCACCGAAGTGTTTATAGAGACCTTTGGCTTGTAAGCTAGGCTGTACATCGGCCATAACGTGTTTCTCCTGTTCTTAAATTAACTGCGCTCAATCAGCTGCTTTTTCGCCTGATCGACGAGAACAGCCAGGATAATCACCACGCCCACAGCGATGAACTGCCAGAACGGATTAATGCCCAGAAAGATCAGACCATTCTGGATGATCGCGATAATCAGCGCGCCGATCACCGTGCCGAGGATGGTCCCCTCGCCACCGAAGAGCGAGGCACCACCGATAATCACCGCTGCGATAGAGGTGAGGAGGAGTGGATCCCCCACATCCGCGGCCCCATTGCTGAAGCGCAGCGTGTAGAGCACACCCGCCAGCGATGCCAGGAGTGCGGAAAGCACATAGATCAGAATGGTGTGGCGAATCACGGGGATACCCGCGCGCCGCGCAGCCTCTTCGCTCCCTCCAACGGCGTAGGTATGTCTGCCAAAGCGCGTCTGCGAGAGCAACCAGGCACAGATAAGGGTCACAACGACCAGGACAATCAAAGGAAAGGGAAGCAGTTGAACAATCTGACTGGGACGTACTCCCTGTAGATTTGAGGGCAGGTGGAAGAAGCTGAAACGGCCATCGGGCAGCAGGTAAAGCAGGTAGCCGTTACCGATCTGCCCTATGCCGTTCGTCTGTATGCTGACAGGTTGTCCGCCGGAGAGAATAAAGCCCGTACCACGTGCAATACCGTACATACCCAGCGTGACAATGAAGGACGGCACACGCAGCCGGGCAATGATCAGACCGTTCACAAGGCCGGGAATGAGGCCAACGATCAGGCCGACAAGCAGGCCGAGCAGCACGACAACGAACAGCGGTGCGCTGCCTCCCATGCGGCTCATGACCAGGGCCGAGGCGACCGACGCCATACCCATCACAAAGCCCACCGAGAGGTCGATGCCCCCTGAGATTATAACGAAGGTCTCACCCAACGCCATAATCAACACCAGCGCCATGTCGGCCCCAATAGTTTGGAAGTTAAATATGTTCAGGAAGCCTTGCCCGGTGATAGAGAAGAAGATAATCAGCACGAGCAGAAACAGCCATGACCATCCCCTACTGACGATATCAAGTGGTCTCAAAGCTGTCTTCCCTGGCTGACTCTGGTTTACATCCGGTGTAGCTACTTTCATAGATTTCTCCTGTGCCGGTGGCTTGAAGCCACCGGCAAGCTAACCTAGCTACTCTTATAGATGGCGGCCTGCGAAGCTGGATCGTTCACATTGGTCTTATCGATGACGACATAGCCTGTGGGGACGCGCTTCTGAATGGAACTGGTTTTACCAGTCAGAGCGTACACTCCGTATTGAACGGCGGCGCTACCCATGTCAGCCGGTTTCTGGGCAATAACCAGGTCGACCGCGCCGTTATTGAGGTCATTGATAGCCTCCTGAGGCGCATCAAAATTCGCGATCTTGATCTGCCCCTGCTTGTTGGCATTCTTGACGGCCTGGGCTGATCCCTCAGCACTGAACAGGTTGGTGCCAAAGATGCCGTTGAGCTGTGATCCCTTGTTGCTGGACAACAATGCCGAAACTTGCTGGGAGGCGGTTGCCGCGCTATCGTTGTCATAATTCGAGCCGACGAGCGTCACCGCTCCATTCGTAGCTTGAATCGCCTCTACGCATCCCTGTTGCCGCTGATCGGTGGTACTGATGCCGGGGGTCACATTTTCAATGTAAATGCCGCCTTTATTGCCGATGGCTTTGATAAGGGCCTCCCCGGCGATCTTTCCTCCCTGGACATTATCGGAGCCAATGTAGGACAGCGGGAAGGTCACAGGGCCGCTCGTATAGTTGCCGTCACCAATGAAGGTATCGACAGAAATGACCTTGATGCCCGCGTCATTCGCCCGCTGTAATGGCGCGATCATCGCTTGCTTATCGCATGCCGCGATAATCATCACGTCGACCTTCTTTGCGATGTAGGCATCAACAATAGGTGCCTGGAGGGTAGCGCTGAACTGAGCAGGTCCATCGACGAGGAGCTTCACCCCGAGTTTATTCGCCATCTCCTGCGCGCCTTTCTGCATAGTGACGTAGAAAGGATCGCCCTTGACGCCTTGAATCAGCACGAACGTGTAGCTTGGGGAACTGGAACCACCAGTTGAGGTGCTGCCGCCACATGCAGCCAGGAGGCTGCCTCCGGCGAGCACGGCGGCGGTGCCGGTGAGAAATTCACGGCGGCTAAGGATTTTTTTCCCAAGTTCTGTGTCTTCCATTCAAGTTCCTCCTTGAAGAAAATAGTTTGTAACAAACAATGTTCTGAACTAAAGACCGCTAGGACAATACCAGTGAATACCTCCTTTCGCTCATTGAGATATGATTGAACTTGATTGAATTTGATTAATATTAATTATAATGACTTTTTAACGTTTGTCAAGAGTGCTGTAGGGTGCGATAATGCAGATTAACAAATTAATCCAATCATCCGTAGGTGCCGATTTCTCGGCCCTCGGTAGATGTTGTGGTGTCCGCATTTAAAAGTTAATCTGCATAATCGGCCCCTACAGGCAGTTCATACACCTATAAGCGGCTGTCAATTGTATTTTTCTCTAAAATTTGTTATAATCAAAAACAATCAAAGATAATCAAGACAGATACTATAAGGAGGTCATATGACGGAAGGCATTATTGATCGTTTACCTGGAAGCGATGGCAGTGTTGAGGAATCCGCCGATGATGGTCGTACGCTTCTTACGATAGAGCGTCGCATGAATATAGTTAAAGTTGTCAATATGCATAAAACGGCCACCGTTGCGGAAATCGCAGAATGGGTAGGGGCCTCACCTGCGACAGTACGGCGAGACCTTGCCTGGCTTGATGAGCAAGGTTTGATTATACGGACACGCGGAGGAGCTACCACTACCGATTACTCTTCACAGGCAATATTGCGCAGATCCGTGCCAGCCTATGAACAACGACTGAATGAATACGTCGAAGAAAAGCGGTCCATTGGACAGTGTGCGGCTGAACATATTCATGATGGCGAAACGATCATACTTGACGCAAGCTCGACGAACCACTACGTGCTTCCTTATCTTACGAAGAAACGAGACTTGACAGTCCTCACCAATTCTCTTTATATAAGCAAAGAGCTAATGACAATAGCTGAGACGAACCCAAGCCTGACAGTTATTTGTTCGGGTGGTACATTGTTTATGCGCTCCCACTCGTTTATTGGCATGATCGCTGAACAGGCGCTAAGCCAGTTCTACGTGGATAAAGCATTTATCGGACTACGCGGCATTTCTTTGCAACACGGACTCACCAGTCCGTTCCCGGAAGAGATTCCGGTCAAGCGCCAGATGATCAAGTGCGCACAACAAGTCTTTATTCTGGCCGATCATACAAAATTTAATCTCACTTTGGCCAGTCTGATTGCGCCTCTTAACGTCGTTCACACTTTGATCACCGATGCGCGTATCACCCCCGAAGTTGCTCGACAGATGAGTAGCGCTATTCCTAATGTGGTCATAGCACCACTTATAGAAAGGGCAAGCCTTGAGAATGTTTAGCGGCGTTCACACCGCGGGTAGGAGTGGCAGGACGCGCGGGAGCTTGCTTGTGCTTCCCTTTTGAGAAGAACACTCTCCGGCAGAGGAGCGCGCCTACCAGGACGATGCTGACAAGATAGATGCCTAGCGCCCACCAGGTCTGCGTATCGCTGCCGGTGCCGATCCCATGGATAGCCGTGAGGGCAAAGATGCCCAGTGTCAGCACATGCAGCCGTCTCCACCAGCTGTAGCCAATATGCTTGCGCAGCAGAGTGCTGATGCCGATAGCGATACCGAGGTACAGGCCGACGATACCGAGCGCCATCCACTCCGGGCGATAATGACTGGCGAGCGGAATAAGTATCTCGTTCAATCCGAAGTGGGTGAAAGGATCGGCAATGACAGCCAGGACATGCACTCCGAGAAAGATCGTGCTGAGCAGCGTCAGAAAGTTGTGCAATTCGCTGTTGAGTAAACGTGGCCAGCGGCTGGGCGATTGGAGCTGCGTCGAAAGCGCCAGGCCCACGACCACCGCCAGGGTGAGCAATACGTAGGCGGTAAATCCGCCTGCCCGCGCGACGTCCCAGGTAACGGTTTCCCAGATAGTATTCATATGATTATTTCCTCCATAAGATGAATATTCCATGGCTCCACAGTTCCCCAGGTGCCATCCTCATGTATAAGCAAACCTGCGATGCGGTGCCTGCGCAGAAACTCGGCTCCCGACTTCGAGCCAAGAATGAATGCGACTTTGGCCGCTACCTCGGCCTGTTCACAACGGTCAGTCACGACCGTAACCGACCAGAGGTCGCTCTGCGCCGGTAGCCCCGTCCGCGGATCGATCAGGTGGTGTCGGAGCGTTTGCCCCTGCATCCAGTGGCGACGAGCTATGCCTGAAGTTGCGACAGCCCCGTGATGTAGCGGGATCTTCCAGAACTGCCCTCGCCCCGGTACGGAGATCTGCCACTGCTCTTCAGCAGGCGGGAGTCCCAGCACGGCAAGGTCACCACCACCGTTGACGAGGGCAGAGCTTATCCCGCTCTGCTGCAGGCGCTCCAGTGCGGCATCAACCGCCATGCCCTTCGCAATTCCTCCGAAATCGAGCTTGATGCCGGCGGGGAGGGTCACCTGCCGGCGTATCGGGTCTACCTTAATACCCCGCCATCGTCCTCCCGGCTCTCCGGGGATGATGGGATCGAATCCAACAGCCAGAAGCTCATCGAACGTTCGATCATAACCCACTTGCACTAACTGATCCAGCAAGGCGGGATCATAGACGCCCTGCGTGGCCTGGGCTGCCGTCAGTGCGGTCGCCAGGACGGAATAGAGCAGGCCACTGACGGCAACGGGCGTTCCTGCTCGCTGGTTGAGCTGGGAGAGCTCGCTCTCCGGTAAAAAGCGGCTGAGGGTCTTTTCCCACTCTGTAAAGAGCGTGCGAACGATCCGCGCTCCCAGCTCTGCCTGGCTTTCGGGAAGCAACAGGGAAATTGTCGTTCCCATCGCCCGGAACTCCTCGCGCCGCAACCCGGTAGGAGTAGTATGGTCAGGAGACGCTGGATCCGCTGGCGGATGTTGACGAAGAGGTGCTTGATCCAAGGTTATTCCCTCCTTGATTTAAGAAACTATTACTTTTTTGTGAAGATGAACTTGATGTCGAAGATGAATTCGATGTCGAGGTCGTAGAAGACCTGGACGAAGTTTGAGTAGACTGACTGGCAGTGGTCCCAACCTGGTGCAGGGCGACCAGCCCGCTAAAGGTGCCGAAGCCTACGATCGAGACAACAGCGAGCCATTTCTTCAAGGTCTGGGCCAGGGCAAGGGCTCGCGCCTTGGGCATCTTCTCCGGTACTCTGGGCTTCTGACCAGCACCATGCTGCGGCAGTCGCGGATCCCGCGGCCGTGGGAGCTGTCGCTGACCGGCCTGCGCGGTGACAAACCCGCCTTCATAGAGCGGGTTCTGTTGCGGTGTCCACTGAACGGTTGTATCGTAATCATATAGATTCGTTTCCATTTTCATCTCCAATCCCACATGAGAAAATTATCATAAAGAACGATCTGCCCTGGTTGAATATGGTCGGAAGCCGCTTATTCAACCAGGTTTCTTTCTATCCTGTGTCAAGCATATAGCAAGTCTATTGGCTTTCTATTGGAAAAATATGAGAAATTTCTCATTTCGAGATTGTGGTTCTGTCGATCGCGCAGAAACAAGGTCCGAGATCCTCTTGGTGCTTTCGAGAAAACACATGAGCGTTTTCTCATGTACTTGTAAGGTTCTTCTCATCCAGTTCTGCTACACTTACAAGTGCAAGGTGATCAAAGAAGGATCACTCGTCGTAGCGTAGCGCGAGAAGAAGGACGGCGATGGAGTTTCCGCCGCTACAGAAGCAGGAGTTCTGATGCCTCCCTCATTCCCTATGATAGAGAAAAACAGAACAGCAAATACCTAGACTGAACAGTCTTACACTGTTCATGCCAGAGAAGGCAACGACCACAAGATAGGAGAAAGTCAATATGAGCACCGTACCCAAACAGAGACAACAGCGATCACCACTCGCAACCCAGGCATCCCTCTCGCGAGTTATCATCACAGGGGATCTTCTGCTTTCTGTGACCGAGTCGGATGCTGCCCATGGACCAATCAAGGGCAGCTACAGCATCGAGATGGAGGAGATGCGAGAGCCGCTGCAGGTGAGCTGGGGCGCGGAAGGACAGGTGCGGAGTCGTCAGGCAAGGGCAACAGAGATTGCATTTGAAATGCCTGGGGCTCGGGCAGGTCAGACATGGATATACGCGGTGCAGGCGCAGGTCACGGATAGATGGAGTAGTATTGTTACAGGGGTGTTCGTCCGGATCTTTGTGACACCGGACACCTTCTTCATGTATCAGTAACGGTGTTAAACAGGGTCTCAGGCCACTTGTCGAGAGTGCTAGCTGACTCACTTACCTCTCCCTTTCAACCTCAGCGGCCAGCCTGCTGCCAGCATCCCGGTTGGCTTCACGGACAGTGGCCTACCAGTCGGCTTGCAGCTTGTCGGGCGTCGCTTCGCTGAGAAGACCATCCTGCGCGCCTCGGCTTGCTTTGAAGCTGCTCATCCCTGGGCCGATCGTTGGCCTGCCCTCTAAAGGTGCTCATTGCTCTGCTGGGTGACGATCATCCAGCAGAGCAATGAGCACCTGTACCAGGGCCTCAGGCTAATGCTTCTCTTACCAATGAGAAGGCTTCTCAACCTTCTCTGATTTCTATTGCTGGAGAATCTGCTGTACGACTGTTTGTACGAGGTTCGACGGGATCGCGAAGCTGACGCCGTTGGCGTCTGTATTGGACTCGGTATTGACCGCGGTCAATGTGGGGATACCAACGAACTGCCCCTGTAAATTGATCAGAGCCCCGCCGCTATTGCCGGGATTCACAGCGGCATCGGTCTGGATGGCATGGGAGATCGTGGTTCCTGTTGACTCCGTCACACTCCGGTTGAGGGCACTCACGATGCCATTGGTGGCTGTTTCAGTGATCCCCAGCGGGTTGCCAATCGCCAGTACCTCTTGCCCCACGACGAGCTTGGAAGAGTCGCCGAACTGGACGACCGTCATATGGGCGAAAGGTTGAATGCGCACCACGGCCAGGTCATCGGCGGCATTCGTGCCTACCAGTTGCGCCTGCTCCGTGCTTCCATTGTACAGGACGACTTCGATACTCTGTTCACCGCTGACGACATGATTATTGGTGACGATGTCTCCTTTCGTATCAATAATGACTCCCGAGCCAATCTGCCGCCCCTGTGTGGTCGTCACCTCGAGTTCGACAACGGCTGGCTCTACCTTTGCGATGGCGGCTTCTTGCTGGGCTTCTAGCGTCGTGCCGCTGGATGACGTAGCGGATGCTGTGGCCGCCGTCGAGGTCGTGGCCGAACTACTTCTGCTGCCCACAAACTCCCACCCGGCAAACAGGCCCACGCCAAAGATGAGGGCGAGCACGAGCACGAGAAGCACCATCGCTCCCGCACGGCCAGGCCGTTTCTGTGGCGGGGTGGGCGGCGCGGCTACCGGCACCGGTGGATATGTGGGTGGCTGGGATGTGACTTGCTCTGCGGGAGCTTGCGCGACTGGAGGATCGTCTAAGACTCCGACTGTCGCAGACGATTCGGGTTGATAAGGGTGTGTATACCCTCCATAGGCTTCATTCTCTTCTGGTAGCATGATTATTCCCTTTTGCTTTCTGTTCACTCACATTTTGTATACTTTGCACTTTGAGCAAAGTACTGCTCACAATGCTCGTTGATGTTTGATGTGCAAGGTTTCGTTTCTTGCGCTAGTTCTATAGTAAGAGAACATCATGTGAAGCATATTGGAGGAAGATGGGAAAGTTCTCACACTTGTGCAAAGTCCTCGGTCAGCCAGAGCTCCCCATGTTGCTGATCAATGAGAATAGCGATCCCGACGATGGTGCCGCTGGTGGTCAGGATATTTTGGCGATGACCATCATCGGGCGGCTGTTCGCTCATCATGGCTTGATGAAGACCCAGCGCACCATTGCCGCTTTGATCGCTGGTTTCTCCAATATTCTCCGCTGCCCATGACCAATTGACCCCCTGTTGTCTTTCGCGATCGCCCAGAGCTGCCTCTCCTGGCAGCTGGTGGGACAAGGTGTTTGCTGCTTGCATAGCAAGATCGTGTTGCCTCGCACTGTTGGCCAGGGCGGTGCTCCACGTCAAGGGAGTGAGTCCATTGGCAGCGCGAGATTGATTGATGGCCTGAAAAACAGCTTGTGCGATCTGCTCCTCTACGGCCGTCGCACCAGTGGCACCGGCGCCAGTTTGAGCAGATGTCGTCTGGTTGCCTGTCGTTGTTGAGCAGGCACACAGGAGAAAGAGCAGGATGGTGAGGCAGATACTGCCAACCCAGGACGGTTTGATTCTGTTCATAACAATTTGTTCGGCATCATAATTTTATTGTAACGTTATTCTCTTTATCAAAGAATCTGCACAAATCTGTAAAAGTTTGTAACATGGAGAAGAGAGTGTTCAAGTTCTGATCCCTGACGAATCCGGGATAGCCCTGGACCCGCCAGGGACGAGTGCCGCCGCCACCGACGACTGATCGGAGCGATCTAGTCGCTAATGTGCGACAACCCGCTATTAACCGATGTCAATGCTTGTGGCAGTGATGCTCCCATCGCTGTTGTGCGTCCCCATGACGTTAATCCGGGTGCCAACCGTGATGGCGTTCGCGGCGGCAGTCTTACCAGCCTGGGTGTAGCGGGTACTCGCTGTCGTGTGGATCGTGACCGAACTGCCACTCGCCGTTTTAGCCACGATCGTATTGCCACTCACGCTCGACACGGTCAGCGCATCGCACTGGCCACGGGCTCCCGGTGTGGCAGCCAGCGCCTGGGCGTCATTGGAACCACCTTGCGTGACGGCCAGCGTTTGGGAGCTACTAGTGCTCCCCGGCGCAAGGGCCGCGGCCAGGGCCGTGCCGTTCGACAAACCCCTGACCGCGCCTACGCCCAGAGCGAGCATGAAGGCAAAGGCCAGGCCCCCAATCAGGAACCATTTGCGCCCGCTCCGGCGCGGAGCAGGTGGTTGGTCCAGCCGGGTCGAGCCCATCTCTTCATAGTCTTCCATAAGTATACCTCCTTTCTTTTCTTAAAGAGTGAACTGGTGCGGCGAGCGAATTCGCTCGCCGCAACCAGAGTATAAGGCGGGTAGATGTGATAGCGATTGGAATAAAATGAGACTTCTCTCATATTGTTATTCGAGAGACTGTTTCCCTTTACGCCCAATCTTATAGTGCGGTCATTGATGCCATCGCGAAAGTTGTGTAAAGAGAAGAGACCTGCTCAACACTTGTGGACATCTGTGATGCATGCTTTTTGGACGAAACCCTTGCATAGCTCACCAGGGCTCGCGTAATATAGAGATAGATCCCCCTGAGAGGGTGAACACATATTCCTTTGAATGAAGGAAGAACACGGAAAGAAAAGATCGGATGGGACGAGCGGAGCTATGCGTGAACCACCCAGGATTAGCGAGGAAGACCTTCGAGCCTGTTTGCAGGACCAGTATGATCTGAGCCCCGTCACGCTTACGTTTCTTCCCCTGGGACATGATTACGACGCCGGGATGTATCGTGTGGAAAGCGAGCAGGGAACAGCCTATGCGCTCAAAGTCACGTCTCGACCGCTCTACGAACCACGGTGTCTGGTTCCTCGTTATCTCAGTGATCAGGGAATTGCATCGGCCGTGGCTCCCATTCCCACCTGCAGCAGTGCATTGTGGGCCCGGCTCTCGGATTGGACCGTGATCGTCTACCCCTGGATCTCCGGAGAGAGTAGCTTGACAGGGATGACGAACGAGCAGTGGAAGCAGGTGGGAACCATCTTCCAACGGATTCACCAGGTCATGCTGCCGCCTGGTGGCTTTGCGTCCCTGCGCAAGGAGACCTTTGATCCGACGGAGTACGTTCGATGGGTGCGTGCCTTTGAAACCCAACACAGCCATACCCAGGGCCGAGGGACCTCAGAGCGGGCGCTTCGCTCCTCCTGGGTAGCGCATCAGTCCACGATTCACACGGTGGTGGCCTCACTCGAAAAGCTGGCGGCGGTGCTCCAGTCGCGACCATTGCCCTGCGTCATCTGTCACGCCGACCTGCATGCAAGAAATCTGATCCGGAATCGAGCGGGTCAGGTGTTTGTGATCGATTGGGATGAGGTGATGCTGGCCCCCAAAGAGCGCGATTTCCTCTTTGTCAGACCACCATACGCTGATGCGTTTTTTCAAGGCTATGGACAAGTGGAGATCGATTGGGTGGCCCTCACCTACTTCCTCTGGGAACGAGTCGTACAAGATCTGATCGAGTGTACCCACAACGTGTGTTTCAGGGATGATTGGGGAGATGAAAGCAGAGCGGAAGCCGTCCAGTTGCTTGATGTAATCCTGGCAGAGAACAGGGGCCACATTGACGCTGCCTATCAAGCCTCGGCCCATCTACCAAGGGACCTCACCGTTCACAGCAGGAAGAGCCCTTGATGAAAGCACTGGCTGAACGAAGGACCATCTGATGCGTGATGAAACTTCTCAGATCCATCTGACTGATCCGCACACCGATGTCGCATGTTCGCGCCATTTCGCATGAAGCACAAGAAACGTGCTCGCCAGAAACGCTGCCATGAGAGCAGAAAAATCTCAAGCCGTGCTGAAAACAGGCCAGAACAGGCACAAATGGCGTTCGTGCTCTGAATGTGTCGTTGCATGGTCTGAGGAAACGCGTAAAACGTCAAGAGGTGTTCTTCGTCCTCCATCAGGCTTCGCACTGCTTCGGGATAGCGCACGGCATACCTGGCCTGGAAAGCGGCCAGGTGGGTCAATGCCTCCGACTTTGTCGCTTGCCCCCAGATACCTACTAATTCGGCCTGGACCTCAGCCCGCTCGCGCCGGGGGATACTCACCCATCTTATTGGTCGGTGCGGCTGCTTTGCTGCGGCGTCGACGTAACTTTTGCCCCGACGGCATAAATAGGTCCATGATGAGACTGTCAATGTACTAGTGAGAACGTTCGCGGCGCACCTGTGGGATCACCGTCACGATAACCGTGATCACAAGCAGCCAGGCCCATACCAGCCAGATGCTGGGGAAGATGCCGATACCTTGAATCAGGATGCCTGTCAATGCCAGCCCCAGCGGGCGCATTGTAGCTGGAAAAAGGCGGCAGGCACTCATCACTCTGCCCTTTAGGTCGTCAGGAATCAGTTTCAGGCGATGGCTGAAGTAGGGCACATCCTCAATCGGGTCAACAAAGCCGCTGCCAAATTGAACCGCGCCGAGCACAAGGGGAAAAGGCGCAAGCGCATACAAGGGCCCGCTCAGTACAAAATACCAGCGCGTCAGCAGGATGGATTGCCCGACCGTCAGGCGATGTTCCAGGCGGGAAGCCAGCAGCGAGCCCAGAATCGAACCGATACCACCAACGGCGAAGATCAGGCCGATCACCACCGCAGAAGCATGGTGTTGTTGCGCCAGGATGATAATAACTAACGTGTTGCCGGAAAAGACAAACGCTCCTGCTCCCATCAGCAAAGTCATGGTGAGAATAAAGGGTTGATGCCACACCCAGAGCACGCCTTCAGCGATCTCTGCCCATACGTTACGACCGTTTGACGTGCGTTCTCGCTGAAATGGTGTGCGAATCAACACCAGGGTCACGATAGAGATAAGATAGGAAATGGCGTCTGTGAGAAACGGGAACATCGCGCCCAGTGTGTACAGGACTCCTGAGAGAGACGGGCCAAACAGCGCAGTGGTGCCTTCGACAAACTCCTCTTGCGCGACGGCAGCTGTGAGTTGCACCCGCGTGACCACCTGCGATACGGCCGCCGTCTTTGCCAGCATGAACACCATCATCAAGGTGCCTTCAAGGAAAGCGGTCATGTATAACTGCCAGATGGTCAGGTGCCCAAGCGCGTAAGCGACAGGGATGCTGGCAAGGCTCAGGGCTCGCCCTGCGTCGCACCCGAGCATGACCCGTTTGCGGTCCCAGCGATCCACCAGCACACCCGCCAGCAGGCTAAAAAGTGTGGCTGGCAGCGCGCGCAAGGCCGCGACAAAGCCAGCTTGCGCCGGAGAATGAGTGACGGCCAGCACCAGCAGTGGAAAGGCGAGTTCTGAGATCGCGCCCCCGATATCAGAAAGCGCCTGCCCGCTCCATAAGAGCAGATAATCACGGTTGCGCCACAACGATTTCGGCTGTCCGGATGAGAGAAGCTGCCGTTCATCCGTTGCGTTGTCCTGCGAGGTTGACATGTGTTCTTCCTTTCTTCAAAAGCATGTGACGAGTATGCACAGGGATCAAGGAAATGCAGGCGTCTCACATGCCGCGCAGAGCAGGGTCCTTGGGGAAACAAAAAGAGCCGGGCTGCCAGCATGGAAACGGCGAGAGCCCGGCCACACATGAGGATGGTTGTTTGAGACGAGGAGAGGGAGAGCGTGTTCCAGCAGATGCGCATCATGGAAAATCTGCGCTGGCGGGAGCGCGCCAGCGCCTTTCAGCGCGTCGGGTGGCACCACTTTCTGCCGCGTAAGCACATGTGCCAGGCTTACGCAGCGAAGTGGCTTGTTTTTCTATTCCGGTTGCGGTGAATCATCCAGGATTGTTGACTTCTCATGGCTTCATGCTAGCACGCCTGGTCAGGAAATGTCAATGCTCTGAATGACCTGCCCTCTTCGCTATTTGTACCGTTGCTAAGAAGGACGTCTAGGTTGATCTATCTGTAATTATGTTCTGCTATCCGCACAAGCGAAGCATGATGTCTGGTGGCAGTGCGGAATGTAGAGTGACAGACTTGATCCAGCCGTTGACATACCTCTTTCCTGAGTGAATCAGGCGGCCCCGAGGGGACGTTGGCGGCAACCGTAGCGCCAGCCCGGACCCGCTATACGAGTCCGAGTTGAGAGATTTCGTTTTCATAGTAGGACGCTTGCGAGGTTTCTGCTGCTCTTTGTACGCCATTTCCTGCAACAGAGAGGCGACGCCCAACAGAGCAATGTTGATCGCTGCGGCGTAGTCTCTGGCCCCATTCCAGCCACACGCGAAACAACGCAGCCAAGGGCCTGCATCAAGCTCTTTGGCGTCCAGAGCAGGCGAGGCATAGGTATGAGCTGGCAGGCCGCACTTCGGACACGTGTGCGTCGTGCCTCTGGGGTGCTGCCAGACCAGGCGCAGCCCACTCAGATGACATTTGTAGCGCAGCGTGCGCCAGAGCGCTCCCCGGATCTGAGAGTTATTGCGCCAATGCACCCACCTGCCCTTGACTCCCCGTCCCCGGCCCTCCGACTTCAGCGACTTGAGGGATTCACCTGCGATCAATTCTGCTCCCCACACGGTCGCCAACAGGATCAGGATGTTCGCCGCCAGGTGGGCTAAATCGTTGTTCCTGGCCTCATACTTCCTCCAACACTGCGCAATCTCCTGGCGTAAGACCACTAGCTTCCTCTCCGATGGCTCTCTCTTGGGATCACCCACAGAAAATTGGTCCCGCCTGGCTTCCAGCTTGGCAACCTT
>WNGJ01011832.1_pt1 | contig 18851 bp, 18 predicted proteins | sample 5400611 | NCBI WGS metagenome assembly WNGJ01 (sample SAMN13153375, study PRJNA577476) | soil metagenome | isolation source: 40 cm soil or saprolite under Garry oak tree replicate 1 | place: USA:California | collected 2016-06-15 | reverse complement strand
GACCGTCGATTACGAGGGCAGGGCGCGATGCATCAATCTCGGCCACTGCACGCCGGCCTGCGCACAAGGCGCGAAGGCGAGCACGGACATCACCTATTGGCCGGTCGCGTTGCGCGCAGGCATCGAGCTGCGCACGCATTGCCGGGTGCGCGAGATCACGACCAACGAGCATGGCATGGCCAGCGGCGTTGTCTATTACGACAAGGACGGCGTCGAGCAATTCCAGCCCGCCGAAGTCGTCGTCATCGCCTGCAACGGCATCGGCACGCCGAGGCTGTTGCTGAATTCGGCGTCGGGGCGCTTTCCAGACGGGCTGGCCAATTCCAGCGGGCTGGTCGGCAAGAACCTGATGTTCCATCCCTACGCGCAAACCTATGGCTATGTCGACGAGCCGACCGACAGCAATCGCGCGCCGCCGACCTGTCTGTGGAGCAAGGAGTTCTATGAGACCGATCGCTCGCGCGGCTTCGTGCGCGGTTACGCGTTTCAATTTGGCCGCGGCATCGGGCCGGTGACCGAGGCCGTCACCAGCGAGGCCAAGGGCTTGCTGCCCTGGGGCGCGGGCCATCATGCCGCGTTCCGCCGGCTCAAGGCGAGAACAGCGCGCGCATGCTCGAACACGGCATCGCGCGGGCCAGGGAGATTCTTGCCGCAGCCGGCGCCATCGACATCTGCGTCAATTGCCCGATCCTCTATGGCGGCTGGCATCTGCTCGGCACCGCGCGCATGGGCGTGGACCCCGAACGCTCGGTGGTGAACGAATGGGGGCGGTCGCATGATGTGAAAAACCTGTTCATCGTCGATGGCAGTGTGTTCGTCACCTCCGGCGGCGTCAATCCGACATCCACCATTCAGGCCATCGCGCTCTACATCGCCGATCAGATGAAGCAGCGCCTGGCAAATTTGTTCGATTGAGGCCGTGATGTCCGCACCGACTTCTCTCACTCCTGTTCAGCGCGATGACCTGCGTGTGGTGGCCGGCATGATCATTCCGGCTAGCAAGGAATACGCCGTGCCCGGCGCCGACGACACGGCGATTCAGGCCGACATCCTGGCCACGCTCGGTCGCGACACCGCGATGGTGCGCGAGGCGCTCGATCATCTCGCTCGCCTGGCCGGGATGCCACTCGCCGATCTCGGCGAGACCGCACGCGATGCGATAGCGCGGCAATTCCGCGCCTCCGGCGGCGTCGCCGCCGCGACGCTCACGCGCGTGGTGCTGCAATGCTATTATCGGGACGATCGTGTCCTGCACTCGCTCGGGCTGGAGCTGCGGCCGCCGTTCCCAAAAGGATATGGCCTGGAGCAGGGCGACTGGTCGCTGCTGGAGCCCGTAAAGGCGCGCGCTCCGATGTGGCGGCGTGTGCCATGAGCATGCTCCGCATTGCCTCGCTTGCAGAGGTTGCGCAGTGATGCCGACAGAGCTACTTTCGTCCAAAAAGAGGGAGGCGACAATGCGCTATGGTCTGATCATCTTAGGCGTGCTTGTTCTTGCGGCACCGGCGCATGCCGAGACCCGCTCGGCGTATGTGACCATGGTCTTGCAGGCTTTCGCCGCCAAGGTGGAATGCCCGGGCACGGACATCGTCTATCAGGATCTGGTGCAAAAAGCCCAGGAGATGCAACTGCCGGACGGAACCACCGAGAAGGTGCGAAAGGCTATCGCTTACATGCACACGGGTGGGAAAATGGGCGAGCGTCAGGATGACGACCTGATGTCTGAAGTCGCGATGGCGACGAAGTCAACGGATCTGGACCAAAATCGCCTTGGCATGACAACGTGGTGCGAGACTCAGAAAACGAGGCTTGCCGGGTTTATTCGCACGAAAAACTAGCTTCGCTGTCTTGGGTTCGCTGTCTTGGTTCGCTGCCTTGGGAATGGCGGATAGACCGATTGCCCGGCTGTACTCGGACTGGGCAGCGGACGAAAAAGGGGGCTGTCTTGCTTTTCAGAACGGCGGCCATGCTGATCGCGCTGGTGATCGGCGCCGCATTGGTTGTCTCCGCGAGCGCAGAGGCGCCTTACCCGAACCGACCGATCCGCATCGTTGTGCCGTTTGGGGCGGGCGGCTTTGCCGATATCACTGTACGTCTGCTGGCGCAGAAGCTCGCCGAACGCACCAACGCTCAAGTGGTGATCGAGAACCGCCCAGGTGCAGGCGGAATCATCGCCGCCACCGCCGTCACCTCGGCGGAACCGGACGGCTACACCCTGTTCGTCTTCTCGAGCGGAATCGCGCTGTCGAAGTCGCTGCTCAAGTCCCTGCCATTCGATCCGGTCACGGCGTTCGCACCGATCTCGACCATGGCCCAGTTCGACCTGCTGCTGGTGGTGAAAGCGGACTCGCCCATGCACACGCTAAAGGACGCGCTCGACGCCGCTCGGGTCGATCCGCAGAAATTCAATGTCGGTACGATCAATCCCGGCAGCACTCAAAACGTCACTGGCGTACTGCTCCGCTCGACGGCCGGCATTGCGATGACGGTGGTGCCGCACCGCACCTCGGCAGAGGTGCTGACCTCGCTGCTTCGGGGTGATACGCAGATCGGCATCGAGACCTACGCCGCGCTCAAGTCGCCGATTGACGCCAGGCAGATCCGCGCCGTCGCTTCGTCGGGCAACAAGCGCTCGCCCCAGCAGCCGGACGTGCCGACGCTGCGCGAGAGCGGGATCGACGCCGCGGTGGACGGTTGGAACTCGCTGGTGGCGCCTGCCGGCACGCCGCGCGACATCATTGCCCTCCTTAACGGCCACGTCCGCGCGATCATCGCTGATCCCGATTTCCAGAAGCGCATGATCGAGCTGGGTGGCGAGCCGGTCGCGGGGTCGCCGGAAGAACTCGACGCGCGGCTCAAATCCGATATCGATATGTGGGCCGCAGTGGTGAAGAAGGCCGGTCTCGAGCCGAACTGAGCAGATACAGAGTCCCCATGCCCGACAGTTTCAAGATCGACACCCACGTCCATGTCTTCACCACGGACATGCCGCTGATCGACAATCCGCGCCACGCGCCGAAATACAGCTTTACCCACGAGGAATTGGTCGCGACCCTCGACAACAACGGCATCAACCGCGCGGTGATCGCGGCTGCAAGCCCGTGGGGTGACTACAACGACTACATCCTGGCTGCGCTCCGCGCCCATCGCGCGCGGCTGCGCGGCACCGCGATCTTTAATGGCCCGGTGGAAAGACATGCGCTGGAGGCGATGAGCCGCGACGGTTTCGTCGGCATGCGGCTTCCCTTCATCGGCCTGCCCAGGCTTCCCGACATCACGACCTTCAACTATCGCGCGCTGTTTCGCCGCCTCGCCGATCTCGACTGGCACGTTCATCCCCATGTCGAGGGCGAAGATCTGCCGAAAATCCTGCCTACGCTGGAGGCCAGCGGCGTCAAGATCGTGGTCGACCATCTCGGCCGCCCCGATCCGAAATCCGGCATCAACAGCGAAGGCTTCAAGGCGCTGCTGCGCTCCATCGATGCTGGCCGCACCTGGGTCAAGATGTCCGGTGGCTATCGCCTTGGGCCACAGGCGCAGGAATATGCGCGCGAGCTGCTCCGCGTCGCCGGCCCCGATCGGCTGGTGTGGGCAAGCGACTGCCCGTTTGTCGGCCACGAGGGACAGTTCCCATATCAGGCCACCATCGACTGGCTGGTCGAGGCCATTCCCGACGCCACTGCGCGCGCGAAAATCTTCGGCGCGACGGCGCGCAAGCTCTACTTCAACGGCGAGTGACCCATGGCACGGATCGCGTCGCGGCGGCAGTTGACGCCGTGGCCCGTCAGCCCGACCTAGCCCATCCGCTCATCGGCGAGCGCAACACCTTGGCGGCAGTAGGCGTCTTGATCTCGCCCGGGCGCGTTGTCAACCGACCGCTGCTGGCGCAAGCGACCTCAATCAGGACCTGGTCTTCTTGTCCTTCTTGACGGTCTTTTTGGCGGGAGCGGCCGCCTTGGCGGGGAGGGCGTCCGCCGCATTGCGCATCGATCTTGCGTAACTGTCGGCGGCGTTATCGGCGGAAATCTGCAACCTCTTTGCGGCGGCTAATCCCTGCAACATGGTATTTTTCGCAATCTGCTTATATCGCTCCTTGGTCTCCTTGTTTTTCGCCTTGGCCGCGAGGCTGAGGTACCGATTACGCCGGCTTTTGGCTGCGGCCATGAGACCTTTATTCTGTTGCTTCGCAAGGTGCCGAATTACGACGTCCAGATCGGCGTCCGCCATCTCAAATTTCCTCAAATGCCATCACAAGATTCTCCATATGATCAAGTATGCAATTGCTGAGGACGCTTTGCAATCTTGCGGCCGAGGCACACCCTTACGCGAGGCCTTCAAGATATCGGCGCCAACGCCGGTCGCATCGAACGCCTGTCAGTACCCTGATAAATCGCACCGAAATCGCGAACATCTTCGACGTCATAGTGGCGCTGGATGGCGTCGCCGGACTGCAGGCCGCGAAGCCCGCCACCGACGATGACTATTTTCGGTGGAATCAGGAAAATCACGTCGAGATTACGAGGCTGGCGAACAATCCTGTGCTTCTCAACATCTGGACGACGCTGCATGCGAATATCTTTCGCGCGCGGGCCGTGGCAAATTACGATGCGCGGCGCTGGGCCGAGTCAGTGGATGAGCAAGAAGCCTTCATGGCTTTGCTCCGCGTGCGCGATGCGCCGGCGTTTGCCGCAGCCCTGAGCGCGCACACGCGAAAGACCGGAGATGCCGTTCTCATGACACTGGAGAGCGCGGTGCCACCCCATCCCTGACGTTTCATTCGGCTCTTGCCGCGGACAAAGCCCTTGAGGAAAGGTATGATGCGCCTTGAGAGGCTGCGGCATCCAGGTGCCGATGGCCGGGATGGGAAGTTCAATGCTGCACGGCAGAAAAGAAACGAGCCGCCGAGTTCTCACCCTGACGGCTCCAAGTAGTGCTTGGCGGGAGGAGCCAAGTCTGTGTACCGCCGTTACCTTGTTCGCGGCCATACCACGTCAAGATAGTTCTGATTCGGATCAAGCGATGTGACCTGAGTAACACAGCCCGCGTCTTTCGATCTCGGCTTTTTTATGACGAAGGTTCTTACCGCAGGTATTTGCATCCGCACGACGCCCTTATCAACAAGGCCTCAGGCTTGACGCGCCCACCTGACTTCAGTTTCTGCTTTCATACAAGTTTTGTTAATTGCCTTGTAGCTATGTAGCTTGCCTCAGACCTGCGCAAGCAAACAAGCCGTGCACGGAGACGTCGAAGGTTCCCCGCTTTGGTGACGCCCCCACTGACCAACCAAATTAGTTCTGACATATAATCGTGATGACTCTGACGTGAAGAGAGGCAATAAGCTCATGCATGTGAAGTCCAGGGAGGTGGCAATGAAAAACGTGCAAACCTACCGCGCCATGGGTTTGATCTGCCGTCAGCGTGCGGTGTTCGACCCGGAGCATAGCTGGAAGCATCTCAGCGACGCCGAGAAGTGGGAGCATCTCGCTCACGCTGAAATCGCCGCGCACTTCAGGGAATGCAACTCTGGCTTGACTGAGCTGGCGCCGTCTGTGACTCCAATCGCGGATGACGCGCAGGGCGGGACGAGCGCGGCCGCGTAAGCTCTCTCGATTCAGCGCGCCCGGTTACAACCGGTCGTATCAAGACTGACTCTCCGCGAGCCGCGCTCCGGCATCAGCAGATCAACAAAAGAAAGCCCCGCAAATGCGGGGCTTTTCTGCTGCCACCCCGGGAAAAGGGCGGCGTAAGAAAGGTGAATGTAAATCGGAGGTTCGCAGCTATTCGCGGACTATTTGCCCTTGGTATCGACTTTCTGCTTTTCGTCCTCGTTCATTTTCTTGACAGTCGGATCCTGCTTGCTCTCGCCGGTCGTCTGCGTGGCCGTGGCCGGCGGGCTGGTGTTTGGGGCCGAGGTTTGCGCCGGCGGTGTTGTCGCCGGCCGCGTTGCTGTGCTGGGTGGCGAGCTGGTCTGGGCGGCCACCTCGTGAATGTTCGAAACAAGGACGCTCGCGATCAAAGCCGCGAGCGCCGTCAATTTTGGGTCCATCTTGCTCTCCTTTAGAAGAGCAGAACGGTCGAACCCGTCTTAGGTTTCAAGTTGCTTGCCAATCGGCAACGCCCGGATGCGTTTTCCGGTTGCTGCGAAGATGGCGTTAATTAAGGCCGGAGCAAACGGCGGCACGCCCGGTTCCCCGACGCCGCTGGGCGGCGTATCGGGACCGGCCGGTACGATGTGCACGTTGGTCACCAGCGGCGCCTCGTCGAGCCGGATCACCGGGAAGTCGTCGAAATTGCTCTGCTGCACCTTGCCGTCCTTGAAGGTGATCTCGCCATATTTGGCGAGGCTCAGGCCCATGATCGCCGCGCCCTCGATTTGCGATTGGATCCGTTCGGGGTTGACGAACATGCCGCAGTCGATGGCGGTGTCGACCTGGTGGACGGTGAGTTTGCCTTTGTCGCCAACCGATACCTCGACAATGGTCGCGATATAGCTGACGAAGCTGCGATGCACCGCAATGCCGAGCCCGTGTCCTTTGGGCACGGTCCGTCCCCAGCCGCCTTTGTCCGCGACGACCTCCACCACGCGGCGTAGCCGTGCGGTATCGATCGGATAGCTGTCATAGGGCTCACCATAGTTCCACAGGTCTTTCACGGAATCGAGCTTGACGATCCGCGGCGAGCCGATCAGTTCCAGCAGCATATCCTTCTGATCGCGTTTGGTGGCGTGCGCCAGTTCCCCCACCATCGATTGCACCGCAAACGCGCGCGGGATGTTTGACACTGAGCGGAACCAGCCGATGCGGGTATGCGCCGCGGCTTCCGGATTCTCGCATTGGATATTGGCGATCTCGAACGGCATGTCGACAAGCCCCATGCCGAGTTCGAAGGGCGCCGCATGCGTCGCACCTGCCGCGAAGGTCGAGGCGATGGTGGGCGCGACGCTGCGATGCCGCCACGCGATCACCTTGCCGTTTTTGTCGAGACCGGCTTCGATCCGTTCCGCCGAAACGGTGTGGAGGAAGCCGTGGTGAAGGTCGTCTTCCCGCGTCCATTGCACCTTCACCGGCGAACCGATCGCCTTTGACAGCAACGCCGCCTCAAGTGCGAAGTCGCACTTCGATTTGCGCCCGAAACCGCCGCCGAGCAGCGTGACATTGACGGTCACGTTCTCCTCGGGGATCCCGAGTGTCTTGGCGACGTCCTCTCGGGTTCCGCCGGCACTTTGCAAGGGGCCCCAGATCTCGGCCTTGCCGTCCTTAACGTCAGCCACCGCGACCGGCGGCTCCATGGTCACATGGGCGAGGTGAGGCAGGTAGTATTCGCCCGTTATCACCTTGTCGGCGGTCTTGAGAGCGGCGTCGACGTCGCCTTCCTTGCGCACGACGAGGCCCGGCTTGCGCGCGGCTTCCTCGAGTTCGGTCCGGTAAGCTGATGACTCGTATTTGCCGTTGGCGCCGTCGTCCCAGACGATCTTCAGCGCGTCACGTCCCTTGATCGCCGCGCCGGTGTTGCGTGCGATCACCGCGACGCCGCCGAGCGGCTGGAACTTGGACGGCCACGGCCAACCCTGCACCTCCATGACCTTCTCGACGCCGGAGACTTTCATCGCGGCGGTTGCGTCGAACGACACCAGCTTGCCGCCGGTTACCGGCGGCCGCGCGATCACGGCATATTTCATGCCGGGCAGGCGGGTATCGCTGCCGTATTGCGCGGTACCGACGGTGATGTCGCGAAGATCGACGATGCTGACCTGGCCCTTGCCGAGATAGCGGAAGTCCTTCGGGTCTTTCAGCTTCAGGCCTTCGACGCTCGGCACGGATTCCTTCGCGGCATCGGCGGCCAGGTCGCCGAAGCCGAGCCGGCGGCTGGTTGCGGAATGAACCACCTCGTGGTTGACAGCCTTGACCTCGGTCGCCGGAACGCCCCACCGTTTGGCGGCCGCGGCTTCGAGCATGGTGCGCGCCGACGCGCCGATCTCGCGCATCGGGATCAGATAGTGCCGCGTGCTGCGCGATCCGTCGGTATCCTGATTGCCATATTTGACCTCGTCGCCGTGCGCCTGCGCCACCTTCACGCGCGACCAGTCGGCCTCCATTTCCTCGGCCACGATCAGCGGCAGGCTGGTCCGTACGCCGGTTCCCATTTCGGCACGGTGCGCCACGATCGTCACGGTGCCGTCCGAGGCGATAGCCACGAAGACGCGCGGATCGACCACGGTGCCGTGCGGCATTTTGCTGGCGCCGGTCTGATACGCCGCGAACGCCTGACGCGACATGACAGGTGCAGCCAGCACCAGTCCGCCTGCGATGCCGAGGCCTTTGAGAATGCTGCGGCGCGAAACGTTTTCCACCTTGATGCGGATGCGGCTCTCGATGCCACGAAGCTTGTTGGGATTTGTGATGATGTTCATGATCAGACCCCCGTCGAAGCCAGATTGACCGCGTTTTCGATGCGTTGGTAAGTGCCGCAGCGGCAGATATTGCCCGCCATCGCTTCGCGTATCTGATCGTGGTTGGGTTTCGGATTTTCCATCAGCAGGGCAGCGGCCTGCATGATCTGGCCGGCCTGGCAATAACCGCATTGCGGGACATTCATCTCGCGCCAGGCCTTTTGGACCGCGTGATCGCCGGTGGGATGGAGACCTTCGATGGTCGTGACTTCCCGGTCGACCACGTCGGAGACCGAGGTGATGCAGGCGCGTACCGCCTGCTTGTTCACAATAACGGTGCATGCACCGCAGAGAGCTTGGCCGCAGCCGAATTTCGTGCCCGTCAATCCGATTTCATCCCGGATAAACCAGAGGAGTGGGAGATCCGGGTCGCCATCCCAGCTTCGTTCCTGGCCGTTAATCTTCACCTTGATCATGATCGTTTCCTCGCTCTTCATAAGCTGTTGATGTCTGTGCGACGTGAACGAGAACATGTTTCCTGACCGCTCGACGCCGTCGTCACGAGTCCTTGTGTCTGCACTGTAGAAACCGGCTGAATTTCCGTGTTGCGGGCCCATCCTCCTGTTTGATTTTTGCTTATTGATTGGATCCGCTCGGGGAGACGGCCGTAGCAGGACGATACCAGAAAGCCGGGCGGATCGACTTCACAACGCATTGTGTTGCATTTCTATTTGGCGAAAGCGGGGCCTGCCGGGAGATTTTGCTTTTGGTCAGCAGCCCTTACGCATGAGGTGGAAAATGTTCGTAGCGCTAACCGCGGCCGTCGAGATCGACGCGCACGGTCGCTGCCGATTATGTCGAAGGTCGAGGCAATCCACAGCGCATCCGCAATTTGGTCGCGCCTCGCTGCAACGCACCACACCAATCCTGAGATGTCCGAGTTGTTCTGCGAAATGCGCATGATGTGGTTCTCTGCAGCTGTGCTCAGATCAAGCGTGACCGTCGTTCGAACACGCCGCCTCTTGCGCACGAAGCTTCTACGCACAAATAGGAGTGGAAGGCGCATCGCTTAGAACAAAAACTCAAAACAAAAATCCGTCGCCTTCATTTTGGCCGAGTTGCACCTTCAGCATGTTGGCGTCCAGACCCGCTGCTGCCGGCGAGGATCAGCCCGGCAGCGACGAGCGGCCGCAAAAAGCTGATGTTCTCGTTGTCTCCGAGGGAGAACATGAAGGTCAAGTCATCGAACCGCAGGATCTGAAGCCTGGCGGGCCGCCGGTGCGCGCCTGGCCAAAGGATCCAAAAACCTCTGTGATCCGCAACGGCTCGAGGCTGAACGAGGTGCTGGTCGTAATGCTTGATCCCGCCGAATTGGATGACGAGACGCGCGCACGCTCGGCCGACGGCATCGTTGCCTATTCGGTGATCTGCTCGCACGCGGGTTGTCCCGTTACTGGCTGGCTGAAAGGGGCAGAGGGCGACAACGACGTGCTTAAATGCTTTTGCCATAATTCCGAATTTGACCCCCGGCAGAGCGCGCAAGTGGTGTTTGGACCCGCGCCCCGGCGTCTGGCGGCGCTTCCGCTGGCGACGACCGGCGGTTCACTTACGGTAGCCGCAACATTTGTTGGAAAAGTAGGAGGGCAGCAAGGAGGGTGATGGGCCCGCCGTCATATCGGATTCCGCACAACCATAAAAAATAAATAGGTGAGAAAAAACAAACGGGAGGAAACGTCTATGACCATGAAGCAATGGCTATTATCGAGTTTGGCCGCGTCCACATGCCTTATTTCAATCGCTGCCGGTGCCGGCCCGATAGAGAATTATGCCCCGGTGACCGCCGATCGGCTCAAGAATCCCGAACCCGGCAACTGGATGCACTATCGGCGGACCTATGACGGGCAAGGATACAGCCCGCTCGATCAGATCAACACCACGAATGTGAAGAGCCTGACGCCGGTGTGGACCTTCTCGACCGGAGTGATCGAAGGCCATGAAGCTCCGCCGATCATCAACAATGGCGTGATGTTTGTCGCGACCCCGATGGGGCAGGTGATCGCGCTGAACGCCAAGACCGGCGATGAGTACTGGCGCTACAAACGCCAGCTTCCCGACGACCTCTTTCAATTGCATCCGACCAGCCGCGGGGTGGGACTGTGGCAGGACAAGCTGTATCTGGCCACGACCGACGACCATGTGGTCGCGCTCGATGCCAAGACAGGTAAAGTGGTCTGGGATACCAAAGTCCAGGACTACAAGAAGGGTCAGTACCTGACTCTGATGCCGTTGGTTGTTGATGGAAAGGTGATCGTCGGCGGTTCCGGCGGTGAGTTCGGCGTGCGTGGTTACGTCGTTGCCTACGATGCCGACACCGGCAAGGAACTGTGGCGGACCTTCACCATCCCCGGCGAAGGTGAGCCAGGTCACGACACCTGGACTGGCGACGACTGGAAAACGGGCGGCGGATCGGCCTGGATGACAGGTACTTACGATGTCGACACCAAGACAGTCTATTGGGGCGTCGGCAACGCAGCACCTTGGCCGGGCTCTACGCATCCCGGTGACAACCTCTACACAAGCTCGGTGCTCGGGCTCGATCCTGATAACGGCAAGATCAAAGCATTCCACCAGTACCATCAAAACGATTCCTGGGATTGGGACGAGGTGGATGCACCCATGCTGGTCGACCTGCAAAGGGATGGCCGCTCTTTCAAGAGCCTCATCCATCCGGGACGCGATGCGATCTTCTGGGTGCTCGAGCGCAAGCCGGACAAAATCAACTATGTCGCCGGCTGGCCCTTTGTTCATACCGATGTCTGGAAGGGCATTGAGCCCGAGACGGGCAGGCCCATCGTCGACCCGGAGCACAAGCCGGTCGCTGGCAAGCGGGTCGAATTCTGCCCGTCTCTGTGGGGCGGCAAGGATTGGCCGTCGGCGGCGTATAGTCCGAAGACCCGGTTTGTCTACGTTCCCGCCAACGAGAATTTCTGCGGCGGCTTTACCGGTGAGAAGGTGCCGCTGGTTCCCGGCCAGCTTTGGCTTGGGACCAAACCCGAAGATATCGGTCTGAAGGTTCGTCCCGACTCCGATCACTACGGCGAGTTGCAGGCGTGGGATCCGGCCACGGGCAAGAAGGTCTGGTCGCATAACTTCCCCAAATCGCAACTGTTTGGTTCGGTGACGGCGACCGCGGGCGATCTCGTCCTTGCCGGAGGCACCAATGACCGGATGTTCCGGGCGTTCCACGCCAAGACCGGCGAACTGCTTTGGGAGCAAAAGACCAACTCCGGCATTATGGGCATGCCGATTGCGTACGAGGTGGACGGCACGGAATATATCGCGGTCCAGTCGGGCTGGGGCGTCGACGCGCAGCGCATCCAGGACGCATTGGCGACCACCAATAATATCGGTGTTGAGAACAACGTGCCGCAAGGCGGCGTCGTCTGGGTGTTCGCTGTCAAGAAGTAATCGCCGAGAAACAGATCCTGGCCGCTTCGCGCGGCGGCCAGGATATTTCGGAAGCTTCAACACCCGGCGAGCTAGTCTGGGAGGACTTCCCCCGAGCCGCCGAGCTCGGCTGGGAGATCGCGGTATTTCGGCAGTCCGTCCTTTACCGAAACCATCTTGCTCCCGTAATTGGCGTGCAGCGTCGGCTCATGCACAAAACCCTGCAATAGATTTGCATAGACATCGATAAGCCGCATGCGCGGATGGTCGGTCATGAGATGACCGCCGCAGATCTTGCAGTATTTGCGGTACGAATTTTCAGTCTTGTGGAAGGTGGCTATTTCGGCTTCGCCCTTGGTGATCCGCACGCTGGCGGACGGCCACAGGCTGAAGGCGTTGATTGGCGCGGCAGACCAGGCCTGGCAGTCGCGGCAATGGCAATACCCCGCGAAGGCAGGTTTGCCTGTCACCTCGAGTTCAACCGCGCCGCAAAAACAACCGGCCCGATAGGTGGTGGCGATTTTCTTCTCCTGCGCCCCGGGCGCCAACAGGTCATTATATTCGGGATGCTTCGTCATGAAGGATCGGACGAAATCGCATTCGACGCTGAGTTTCCACCCCTCCGCCCGCACGGCGTCAAGTGTCGCGCGCCCAAGCTTCGAGCCTACGCCTTGTCCGCCCAGTTCCGGCGGCACCTCGGTATGGACAAGCGTGATGGCGCCGGGCGATTTGCGATAGGTGATAAAGGCAATGGCGCCGCCAACGTCGAGCTTGAAGCGAGAGCGATCCTCATCGTCGCGAAAATTCTCGGCCATGCGCCCTCCTGCTTCGGCACCCGCGCGTTGAAAGCTTATCCCTGATACCAACAGGGAAGCTCAGTTGCATCAGCTCATTTCGGGCCATGGCACGCTGCCCGGATGCAGCCCGTTCCTTATCCGGATTGCCTCTCACCGGATGCCGGCAGAAGATGCAGGCTTGGTCGGGATAAGGAGATTTGGATGCGGACCGATTTTGAGACAATTGCCGTGTCGCGACACGGCGATCACATCCTGCTTGTCACGCTCAATCGGCCCGAGGTGTCCAACGCGTTGAATACGCGCATGGGTCTCGATCTCATGGAGGTGTTCGAGGCGCTCTCGGTCGATCTGCAAGGGTTACGCGCGGTGATCATCACCGGCAACGGCGCAAAGGCGTTCTGCGCCGGCGGCGACCTCAAGGAGCGCAACGGCATGACCGACGAAAGCTGGCAGTCGCAGCACGCCATCTTCGAGCGAATGATACGGGCGATGATGGGATGTCCGATTCCGCTGGTGGCGGCCGTCAACGGCGCGGCCTATGGCGGCGGTTGCGAGATCGCCGCCGCTTCGGATTTTGTCTACGCCGCCGCCAACGCGCGCTTTGCGTTGACGGAGGTGACGCTTGGAATCATGCCGGGAGCAGGCGGCACCCAGAATCTGGCCCGGGCGGTCGGTGAGCGTCGAGCAAAGGAGATTATTCTGTCCGGTAATCCGTTCACTGCCGCGGAGGCGGAAGCCTGGGGGCTGGTCAACCGTGTCACTGAACCTTCGGAGCTTTTGGAGACCACGATGGCGATTGCCCGGCGCATCGCCGGCAACGGACCGATCGCGGTCCGTCAGGCCAAGCAAGCCATTCATCGCGGCATGCAGATGTCAGTGTGGGACGGTTTGGCATACGAGATCGAGGCCTATAATCGCCTGGTCCCGACCGAAGACCGCCGGGAAGGCGTGCTGGCGTTCAATGAGCGCCGAAAGCCGATCTTTCGCGGATCTTAAACTTGGTGCCCTGGAAACCTTGGTGCCCTGGTCTGGTCGGCCGACGGGAGACGAGGCGGTCCGTCCGCCGCCTGCGTTTAGCGCAATAGCCGGTGACCGGAACCCTCCATCCTACCGGACGTTGGTTTTTGTCAATGCTCAACGTGGGAGAAGGAAATGCGCAAGCAACTGATGTTATCGACTGGAACAATTTGTCTGATGCTCGCGTCGGGCCTCGCCTATGCCCAGGCGCCGGCTGGGAAAGATGAGCCGAGGCGGACGGAACAGAGCGAGCCCACCAAGGGCGCGGCATCGCGTTCGGAGACGAGGTCGCCGGATCGGGCTCAAGAGCGGACACCGGAACGCGCCCAAGGTGCGCAGGAGAGGGCGCAGGGTAACGCCCCGCGTGAAGACAAAGGACCCGCTGCGCGGCAAGCCACGGAGGAAAAGAACAGGCCCGCGACCGGGCGTGACCGCCCGGCGGCTGCGACCGAGCAGCACGATCGGGCGACGAAGCAGCAGGCGGAGGAACCGCGCCGCGGCAACCGCGAGGCTGAAGGTGCCAAGGAGGGCAAGGAGGGCAAGGAGGGCAAGGAGGGCAAGGAAAGCACCAAGAGCAATGCCGAGATGAAGGGCGAGAAATCCGCTCCGCAAAAATCTACCGCCGACTCCGAGAAGTCGAAGGGCGGCGCCGCGGCGACGCAGAATGAACGCCCGGGAACGGCATCGACCCAGAACGAGCGCGACCAGAACCGGCGTGGGGAGCCGTCGCGGAATGCCACCGAGCAGCAGCCCGCGGCGAAGGGCGGCAACCAGCCGCCGACCACGGCAAACGAGAATACGCGCACACCGGCAACCAATAATGCGCAAAGTGCGCCTTCCGGCACCTCCACCACGCAAACCCAGGTGAATCAGGGCCAGACCAACCAGACGCAGGTCAATCAGCAGGCCCGGATCTCGACGGACAAGCAGGTGCGCATCACGGAAACCTTGAGGGGAGAACGGCTCGCGCCGCCGGAGCGTGGCTTGAACATCTCGATCAGGGTGGGCGAAGAGATCCCGCCGCGCGTACGCGTACACCGGCTGCCGCCGGAAATCGTCTCCATCGAGCCGGAGTTCCGCGACTACGATTACTTCGCGACCGATGACGATATCGTAATCGTCGAACCGCGTACGCATCGAATCGTGAGCCAGATCCCGCGTGACGCGTCGCGCATTCGTGCCGAAGGCACCGGGGCGGCTGGCGGCGGTACGGCGATGTCGACGGCGAACTCCGCCGGCGGCAGGGCGCCATGCCAGATCATGCGGCGCGACAGTTCGGGGCAATTGGCTGAAGTGTCGCCCTCGACGGTAGGCTCGAGCGCCCGGCAGGATTTCATCAGTGTCACCGTGCAGACGCCAGGCGGCGGTTCGACGCCGCCGATCGCGCTCGGTGCGCAGGAAGGGCAGATCGTCGTCGCAACCCAAGGCCAGGGCGAGTGCGTGGTGACGATCGAGCCGCAGACGCGTTAAGCGAAAGCACGCTCCCGACGGCCGGGTTGCAGCCACCATCTCGGCCGTCGTTTCTCGTCTGGCAAGATTTTCGCGCGGCAGCTGTTGGCAGGCTGTAACCTCTAGGCTCCCCGTTCGAGCAGCGCCTTGAAATCGGCGCGCGCGCGTTGTGCTTCGCGCCGCGCGGTTTCCGACGCATCGCCAAGTCCGAAATAGCCGTGGATCAGGCCGGGGCCATGATAGTACGTCGTCGCAACGCCTGCGGCTCGGAGCGCGTCGGCATAGGCCTTGCCCTCGTCGCGCAACGGATCGAACCACGCGGTGCAGACGATCGCGGGCGCCAGCCCGGCGAGGTTGTTGGCGCGCAACGGCGAAACCCGCCAGTCCGCGCCTTGCCCGGCGTCGCTGAGGTAGTGGCCGGCGAACCACTGCATCACCGCGCGCGACAGGAAATAGCCTTCGGCGTTTTCGGCGCGGGAGGGAAAGCGCGCGTTCTGCTCGGGATCCGCGAAATTTCCGGTGACATCGGTCACGGGATAGACCAGCAGTTGCGCGGCGAGTTTGATCCCTTCGTCGCGGCAGGCGATCGCGACTGTCGCAGCAAGATTGCCGCCTGCGCTGTCGCCGGCTACGCCGACGCGGGCGGTCTCTCCCCCGAACTCGCCAATGCGTTCGAAAATGTCGCGCACCGCGGTGAAGGCGTCCTCGAACGCGCCGGGAAAGCGGGTTTCCGGCGGACGCCGGTAGTCGACGGAGACGACGACGGCGCCGGTTTCGATCGCAAGCCAGCGCGCCTGCCGGTCATGGGTTTCGAGATCGCCGGCGACCCAGCCGCCGCCATGGAAAAACACCACGGTCGGTGAGTTTTCTTCCGAGACACGGTAGACGCGCGCGGCTAGCGGACCCGCCGCGCCCTTCACCTCGATATCGAGCGCGCTCGCGACCGGCGGCGGTGGAACGGCCGCGCGCGCCGCGGCGAGTGCGCGCAACGCATCGCGCGCACTCTGCGGCGTCATCGTCTCGGGATCGCGCAGCGGCAGCAGCGGAATGATTTTTTCGATGACGGGATCGAGCGGTGTGGTCATGAGGCTTCCCAGCGGCCGGCAGCTATGCGGCCCCGGCCATTTTGTCGCTTGGAATATGTTTTCGGATCAAACTCCCGGACCTGTCAAACTTTCAGATTCATCCGACATGCTGATCTGGTTATTCTAAGTAGAATAGCCGTTGCAGAACATGGCTGCGTGTGCGACGCTCTGTAGCATTACAAAGAGGCCAAAGATCGCAAGGTAGCAAAATGGACGATAGCCTGCCCGAACTGGGCGATCTCGAACGAGAGGTAATGCAACTTGTTTGGGCCAACGGTCCGGTAACGGCCGAGGCCGTGCGCGAGCGGCTTTCTCGCACTCTTAAGGAATCCACCGTTCGGACCGTGCTGCGAAGGCTGGAAGACAAGGGCTACACAACACACACGGTGGATGGGCGAACCTATGTCTACCACGCGGCCGAGCCACGCGGGCGGGTTGCGGCGAAAGCTGTCCAGCGCATCGTCGACTGGTTCTGCAACGGCTCTGTCGAAGAAGTTCTGGTTGGCATGGTGGATACGGCCATGCTCGACCAACGGCAGTTGCGAATGCTTACCGACCAGGTTGCAAAAGCAAAGGCAAAGGCGAAGGGAGGGAAAAAATAATGCTGGCGATTCTGGCGGAGTCGGCGCTGCGCTCCGTGTTCCTTGGAAGCGCCGTGTGGATTGGCTTGAATCTTCTTCGCGTACGAAATCCGCACGTGCATATGACCTCCTGGGTAATGGTGCTGGTTGCGTCGTTGTCGATGCCGCTGCTGATGCATTGGACCACGGTGAGCATCACCCTGGACGCTCTGCCGGTGCCGACGCCGGAAAACCTGTGGCCCGCCAAGAGCCCGTTGCCCGAGCCACTGCGCTCGGCACTCCCGCCGGAGCTGGGCATGCCCGTCGCGGCTCGCGGCGAGAACGACGAGGCGGTCAATTGGTCGGCCCTCGCGATGGCGATCTACGCACTTGTTGCCGGCATCCTGTTGCTGAGATTGGCAATCGGCATCTATCTGACGTGGCGGCTGGCTTGTGCCGCAAAACCGATGCGGGAGTCCTGGACTGCCAACTGGCGCGTGCGCATGAGCAGCGTCATCGGCGGGCCGGTCACTTTCGGATCAACCATTCTGCTTCCTCCTCAATGCGTCGATTGGGATTTGCTGAAGCGCCAGGCCGTGCTGGCCCACGAAGGTGCCCACGTCGTCAACCGCGATTTCTATGTCCTGCTCCTGGCCTCGCTCAATCGCGCGGTTTTCTGGTTCAGCCCTTTCGCGTGGTGGCAGCTCATCCGGCTGGCTGAACTTGCCGAAATCATCAGCGACGCCCGGGCGCTCGAAGTTCTTGAAGACAAACTGTCTTACGCAGAGATTCTTCTCGATCTCGTGCAGCGTGTTCGGCAGGCGCCGGCGGGGCTGGAAATGGCAAGGGCGTGTACAGTACGCACACGCGTGGAGCGCATTCTCGCTGCAACCACAGCCCCTGCGAAGCTGGGCTGGCGGAAACGAATCTGGACTGCGGCAGTCATCCTGCCGGTTGTGATCGTTTCTGCCGGCAGTATCGTCTACGGCACGCCGCCGCTGCCCGCACCCGCCATCGATGGTGCAGGAGATGCGATGAGCGCGGTGCGCAAGCCCCAGCCCGTCTCCTTCTATTCGTTGGGTCGCACATCGATCTTCGCGGTTTTTCGCGAAGGCGACGATCTCTTCGGGCAGCTCAGCGGGCAGCGAAAACTCCGATTATCCAAGGCGGTTGATGGAACCTATTCCTATCCGGCCGCGGCTGGCCAGATCAGCCTGGCCGTTGGTGATGAACGACAACCGTCCGAGCTGACGTTAAGCCAGAATGGTCACGACTTGCGAGCCGCCCGGATCGCCGAAATGTCGGGGCAGAGCACCGAGGTCGATGCAAGGCCGCTGGATTCGTACGTCGGCTGGTACCAGTTGACCCCGAACCGCGTACTCACCGTCACGCGCGAAGGTGGCCGGCTGTATGTACGGGAGACCGGACGGCCGAAATTCGAGGTTGCGGCCCATGGCACGGATGCGTTTGCCAGCGACCATGATGATCTCGTTATCTTCCTGCGCGATGATCAGGCAAAGGTGACCCAGGTCTTGCTTCAGGAGCCGACGTCCGGCGCTCGATTGGCGCCGCGGGTCGCCGTTGCCAAGGCAAAGGTGATCGAGGAAGAATTTGCACGGCGGATTGCAGAAGTTCCCGATCGATTCAGAGAACAGACTCCGGTGCCGGGCAGCAAGGACGCGGTCCTGCGAGGGATTGCGGACCTGCAACGCGGCGCCCCGAACTATGACCGAATGAGCGCACAGTTGGCTGCCAAAATCCGCCGCCAGGACGCCCAGCTGCACTCCATGTTCAAAGCACTCGGCGCGGTGGAGTCGATCTTCTTTCGCGGCGTCGGCCCTGGCGGTTACGACATTTATGGCGTGAAGTTCGCCAATGGTTTTGCGGAGTTTCGACTGCTACTGGGGGCGGACGGCAAAGCCGACGATGTTATCTTCCGACCGGACGGCAACGATGAGCCCGGCGGGGTCGTCGCCTGTTCCGACGAACCAGGTTTAAGATCCCATGGCGACACCGCGCCGATCAAACTGCTGATCTACAACAGCAGCGGGAGAGACATCCAGCTGTACGAAATCGACTCCGGGGGAAAGCGCTCGGCCCACGGCACGAT
>WNGJ01003511.1_pt1 | contig 18851 bp, 19 predicted proteins | sample 5400611 | NCBI WGS metagenome assembly WNGJ01 (sample SAMN13153375, study PRJNA577476) | soil metagenome | isolation source: 40 cm soil or saprolite under Garry oak tree replicate 1 | place: USA:California | collected 2016-06-15 | reverse complement strand
TCTCCTCAACCGGGCCGTGCGGGTCTTCGCGGCAGACTCAGGTTTGCCACCAGGCAGGTGATTGGTCGTCACCGGATCGCGGTGATTCGCCAGAGCGGGGCAACGCAGGACGGGAGGTTCGCGCGCCGTTGACAGCACGGACGGTGGCCTGGGACCGGGAGGGGCGGTGCCGGGACTGCGTCGCCGACGCTGTAGTGCCAGGCGTCGATATCAACGCGGGCCTTTGAAGGTGGCTCAGGCAACTCCCTGGCTGATCGACCGGGGCGATCTTCTCGCCACTGTGCAACGGGCGGTACAGTGTCCTGCCTCTTGCAATGCTTTGGTGATCGCGGTCCCGATCGCGCCCGCGCAGGCGGTGACGACCGCGGTCCGTCCACGCGCGGAATCCTGTGCGGTCGTCATGGCCTCACACCGCTTGAGACGGATCGTCTGGCCATGGTGCAACGGCGTCCAAGTTGCGCAACGCCTCGTCATCGAGCGCCATGCGTCCGGCGGCCAGGTTTTCCCGCAGGTGGGCGACAGAGCCGGTCCCGGGGATGAGCAGCACATTGGGGGCCAGCCGTAGCAGCCACTGGAGTGCGACCTGCGCCGGAGTGATACCAAGGCGGGCGGCTGTCCGAATGACCACCGGGCTGGTGAGCACGGGGTTGTGCTGGCCGCGCGGCCAGCCGAGCGGGCAGAACGGCACGAACGCGACGCCGCGGCCAAGGCATTCCTCGAGTACGGGGGTCCCATAGCGGAAGGCGAGGTGGAACAGGTTCTGCACCCAGACGATGTCGGTCCCTGCCACGGCGTGCCGGAGCTGGTCGATACTGACGTTACTCAGGCCTACCCCCGCGATGAGACCCTCGTCGCGGGCCGCCGCCATCGCGGCCAGCTGGTCGTCGAAGCGCGCGTCGACGCGCCCGCCACCGGGCAGGCGAAGGTTAACCGCTGCGAGCTGGCCGACCCGCAAGCTTCGAAGGTTGTCCTGGATGTCTTGGCGCAGATGATCTGGATCGTCGAACGGGAGCGCAGCGCCCCTGTCGTCTTGGCGGACCGCGATCTTGCTGACGATTACCAGCCCATCGGGGTAGGGGTAGAGCGCTTCACGGATCAGGTCGTTGACGACGCCAAAGCCGTGGTACTGGGCCGTGTCGATGTGATCGACTCCGGCGGCGACTGCGGCCCGGAGCACGCCGATAGCCGATGCCCAGTCAGGCGGCCCAGCGGCGTACGGCCCGGCCAGTTGCATCGCACCGTACCCCGACCGCCGGACCTGCATTGGGCCCAGGACGAAGGTTGACTTCATGTCGGCGCTCGGGCTTGGGTCGGCGCGGCGGGCCTGACGAAACGGCGGCATGGACAGCTCCGGTGGTCGGGAACACAGCGATGTTCACGGGATCCGGTTACTTGGATTCTCTGTCGGCGTTTGACGCCGAGATCGCCTTCGGCAGTCTTATGGCCGGGCGGGGTGAGCAACCGTCACCTGACCCAAGGTGATTTACCGACCTGCCCCCGAGACCCCTGGCCCGGTGACGGTATTCGGCGGAACGGCCATCAGGGGCGTGCAGGCCCGGCGATGCCGGTCTGGGCGGTGCCCCGGGAATGACTTTCCGGAGCGACTCGGCTTAGATCTTGAGCTGGGTCACATCACGCGGGCCGTGGCCGCCGGCCCTTGCCTGGCGGCCGCGGCTGCTGGCCCGCGCAATCACAGGAACCCGGTGACGGCCGCTCACCTCGATGGCCAATAGCTTCGGGCGCACTCGCTACCGCCGACCCGAAGGAGGCCAGGAATGCTTTCCGCCAGGACGATCTTCGAAGAAATCCTCGACAACGACGAGGCGTTCCGACTGTTCTGCTCCATCGCCGCCAGCGGGGAGGCGAACTGGCGCCGCCACTTGGACACCGACTTGACCGCTACCCCCAGCGCCTGCGCAGCCCCGGCATTCGACATCCCCTCGGCACACGCCAGGATGATCCGGGCCCGGTCAACCCGCCAGCGCTCCGGCAACGGAAGGTGTGCTCAATGTCGAACCGGCGCTACGCCTGCCACAGGAGATCCACCTCGGCCGGCGTGGCGGCGGTGCGCGATGACCACAGCCACACCGGCTTGGGGTCGCGGTCGCCGGGCAGGTGGTCCACCTGCAGCCGGATCAGCGTGCCCTCGATGATGGGCAGGTCTCCCTCATGGGCTTCCCAGGCGGCGCGGCTGGTCAGCCGGGGATGCAGCCGGTCGCACGCTGTTGCCCGGGCGGTTCCGTAGCGGGTGGTTTCGGTGCGGGTCGTGATCTGCGGCTGCGGCCAGGCCGAAGAGTCTGCCAGCTTGAATTCCGCGCCGTGGCGGGCGGGCCGGCCGCGGCTTGGCTGGCGTGGCGGCGGGGGGAAATACAGCACCCGGTCGCTGCGCAGCCGGCCCAGCAGTTCCACCGGCAGGCCCGCGAGCAGGTACGCCAGCCGGGTCACGTCATATCCGGCGCCGGACACGATCAGAATACCGGGGTCTCCCTCGCGCCAGTGCCCGGCTTCGGCCAGCCGGGCCACGACCTCACGGACCTGGGCGGCGGTCACCTCGGTCTCATCGTCGGCGGGGCCGAGCCGGATGGCATCCAGCACCGCAGTCCAGCTGGTGCGGCCGGGCTCGAGCGCAGCCACCACCGAATACGGCCAGCCCGGGATCATCTGCGCCTGCCCCCTGCCCCGCCCGTAACAGGCGGCCTGGGCTGGTGGCCGCATCCGGGCGCAGCCAGTTGCTCACATCCACCGCCAGCCGGATCCGCCCGTCCGGCGACCGCGGCAGCGGCCGGCATGCCAGCGACCACCGCAGCCGGGCGAAGCCCACCCCGCCGTGGCTGACCGCGTCATACAAGGCGCCGTGGCCACGCTGATGCTCCAGCGCCAGCGACAGCCCCACCAAGGTCTTCACCGGACCATCCGCGCATAACACAGCGTCAGCGAGCTCGAACAGCTCATCACCACGGGCGGTCAGGCACCCATAAAAGTCCAGCCGGAACCGCGACAGCACTGCGAGTGCCTCGACACGGGCGGCATCGTCTTGCAAACTGTCCATCACGGCCTTTGCTTTGGATCATGGTTTCTGGCGAAACACATGATCACGCAAAGGCTGCATCCATGCCAGCGACACACCGGACACATCACCGCAAAATCCGCGAAGCGGGCCGAGGCTCAGCCAGGCAGGTTAAACGGCAAGCTTAGGCGGGCGTAGCCCATAAGACCGGCCAGCGAGGTCCTGGTGACGTTCGAGGAATACACCCGCCACATCGACTGGTCGCTCACCGTCGGCCGGCGGCGGACACGCCAGGCAGCATCAACCGTGCGGGAGCTCGAAGGCGCCCAAGCGCTGCTCGAAGCGAACAGGCCATCGATGACCTGTGCGGATGGCCCGCTGCCTGCTGGCAGGCAAGGCGGTGGCCGGCATCGTCACCGCGGTCGACCGTGAGCACCGCGAGGTGGTGACGACGAACCGCGCCCGCCGACGGGCGGCGGGCCGGGCTATAGCGCGCTCATTCTGGGGCGACGGCGGCCAGCTCGGCGGCGGTCAATACCTGACACGCTTTGGGCGCGTCAGTCGGCTCCTGGCTGACCTGACGTTCTGCATAGCGTCCGAGTTTCGAGGCGCACGCTTCGGCGGCGTGCGCCCCTCCGTTCAGGCCCGTCCGCGATGCCCGTGACCAGGCGCAACAGCGCGGCAAGCTGTCCCCGGCCATGTTCGGGCTGTTCATGCAGCAGCTGCGGCTACGGTCGGCACGGCGGCTGCCGATCGCGTTCGGCTGGCTGACCAAGCGGGGAGAAGGGCCACCGTCCGGTGGCTGCGGCCGGTCATGACCCGGCCCGAGATCCGCCGCGACGCCGTGCGGACTGATGCCGCCTGAATACAGCCCGACCGGGGGACGATCGGGCTGGCTGCCGCCGTCGTCAAGCCCGACTCTCGCGGAACCCTGCCCCTACGTAGCCGCGACCCGGGCGAGCAGCCTGAGATCGACTGCAGCTTCCTGGCCGGGGACAGGGACGCGCGCCGGATGCTTGAAGGGGTGAAACTGGCCCGCAAGATCGGCGGCAATCCGGCGCTCGCTCAGTTCGAGCTCGAAATTATGCCCGGCGCCGCAGTCGAGGACGACCAGCTCGCAGACGTGATCGCGTCTAACCTGGCTTCCCAAGGCCACCCAACCGCGACGGCGCCGATAGGCGGTCCCCAGGACTCGTGGGCGGTCGTGGACTCGCATGGCGCCCCCAAGGGGATCGACGCACTTCGTGCCGCCGACGCATCGATCATGCCGGTCGCTCCATCGGTGGCGACGAACCCCACGACGATCATGATTGCCGAGCGGATCGCGGAGGCCGTCTACGCAACGGACGGGACACTTGGCGGCGTCCCGGTCCTCGAAATCGCGGCGCCCGGCGGCCGCGGCTACTGGCTCGCACAATCACCGGAACCAGGTGACAGCCGCTCACCTTGATGGCCACTAGCTTCGGGCGCACCCGATCAGCCAGCTAACGGCGGGGACCCCGGGTTCCCGGGCGCGATCTGCATCAAGGAGGACGCCGTAAGCACGACTACCATCCCTGACCGCTTCACCACGCTGCCGGATAAGCATGGGCTGGCGGCGACTGTCGTCGCGCTGGAGGAGCACGGGTTCAGTGTGGAGGTCGCCGGTGATCTCGACGCCGCGCGGGCGGCGGTGCTGGCCCGCATCCCGGAGGGCTCGTCGGTGATGACCAACACCTCGGTGACGCTGGCCGAGACCGGGCTCGCGGACGCGATCAACGACGGTGGCGGCCGGTATGAGTCGGCGCGGAACAAGATGTTCGCGCTGGATTTTGCGACCGAGGCGCAGCAGATGAAGGCGATCGGCGGCCAACCAGACTACGCCCTGGGCAGCGTGCACGCGGTGACCAACGATGGCACCCTGGTCATCGCCTCGGCGTCTGGCAGCCAGCTGGCCTCCTACGCCTGGGGCGCCGCCAATGTCATCTTCGTCGTCGGCGCGCAGAAGCTGGTGCCCACCCTGGAAGCGGCGCACGAGCGGATCTACCTGCACAGCCTGCCGCTGGAGGATGCCCGCGCGCAGGCCGCCTACGGGCAGCACAGCCAGGTCGGGAAGATCCTGGAGATTCATCAGGAGCTGCCCGGCCGCTCGGGTAACCATCCCGAACGGCTGCCGCGGTGGCGCACCGGCTCGCCTGGGCACACGATCACATCGGCGACCTCCAGCCAGCGCGGTTCCGCCCGGGTGTCAGCGACCACGAACTCACCCGCGGCGCATCCCGCCGCGGCGAGCCGCTCCGCAGGCCGCGGGCGTGGCTGGCCGCGGCAGCCGTTCGGGACCATCTGTTGCGCCACCGCCGGATCACGGCCGCACCGCAGCGTCAGCTCCACCCGGATCACCGTCCCGCCGCCGGTCACCGGGCTTCCCCGAACGCGCCGGGGACGCGGACCGGCTCGGGAACAGCCACCGGGCGCACCTGGGGTGCCGCGGCGGGTTCGGGCAGGTTCATCAGCTGGTACATCACGGCCCGGATGCGCCGCGCCGCCTCGCCCGGGACGGCGGTCACCTGGGCGCGGACCGCGGCGTGGGCGCCGGGGGACCAGGCCGCCGTGGCCCGGGTGAGCTGCGGCGCGATGGCTGGCGTGGGCGCAGCCGGGGCGCGGCCTGCGCGAGGACGCTCACCGGGGAGCCCGGCCCGGCCTCCTCATCCGGGTACGACGCGAGCAGCACCGGGGCACCGGCCGCCGCGGCGTAACACGTCACCGCGCCGTGATCTCCGATCACCACGTCCGGCGCGGCCAGCACACCGCGCCAGCCGTCCTCCGGCGGGACCAGGATCAGGCCGCGCCGCACGCAACCGGCGTACCAGGCGGTCACCTGGCGCGGCCCGTGCCAGTGCCAGACGTTGGGGTGCACGACGGCGGCCACCCGGTAGCTCTCCCCCGGCAGGTCACCGGCCAGGCGTGGCAGCAGGTCCCGGTGCCGCTGCAGCAGCGAACCCGGGCCCCAGGTGGAGGTCACCGCGGCCAGCTTCCTGCCCTGTGCGCCCAGCGCCCGGCGGTAGCTGTCACGCGACGGCAGGCTCGCGGCCAGCCGGTCATAACACGGGTCGCCCGCCACCACCGCCACCGGCGCGGCCTCCGCGCACGAGCGCGTCAGCGACACCAGGTGCTGATCAGCCGCGACGATGATCCGCGACGGGACGACCCGCCCGTGATACACCAGCCGGGCCCGCGCCGCGCCCGCCCCGTCGCGCCGCGCCGCCGGGCCGGGCCCCTCCCACCGGCTGGTGTACTTGCCCACCCCGACGCCGTGCGACAGCACCACCCCGCCGAGCCGGGACATAAACTCGGTCATCCCGCCCGCGAACACCGACGCCCGCGCCCACGTGAACACCACCTGGACGCGGCGATCGGCCCCAGCATCGGCACCACGTCGGCCCGCCGCGTTCCGGCGGTGACGTGATGCACGACCACCACAACCGTCCGCTGGCACGCGTTCGTCTGTCCCTTCGCGGCATCCAGGCCAAACGGCCCCTCGGCTCACTCCGCGCATGACATGACACCCTCCGGCTGCTCGCAGCTGGCCGCGCTCCCGGCCCGGGAGCGCACCATGAGCGTGCGCCGGCCAGGCGGATGCCAACATTGCAAGCGGCCTGATGCCTTCTTTGCGCCGCAGGTGGACGGCGGCCCATCCGGTTCCGGCGGCTCCTGCGGATGTGACCGGGCCGTCTGCGATCACTCCGCCCACCACGCGGGCGAAGGGCGCATGGTGGGCTGGAGGCGGCTGGCTAGGTCTCGCTTGGGCCACGCACGTCACCCAGGTGCAGGCCACCGTGGACGTGAAGATCCCTGGCCTGGACCAGATGCCCGCCCACCGTCCCCGAACTGGCATTCACCACGCCACCGTCCCGGGCGGACAGTTCCACGCTGGCCCGCGGCCACAGATCCCGCACCCGCGCCGCGAAATTCCCGTCCGCCGCCGCGGCGCGTTCCAGCGCGAGCGCCAGCCGTTCCACCGCGGCCTGATCGCCCGGACGCGCCTGGGCCTTCTGCAGCACCGCGACCGCGGTTTCGTCGCCGGCGAGGCGGCCCCGGACCAGCCGGACCAGCGAACCCCAAGCGCTCCGCGCGCCCCCGAACGCCGCCTCGGCCGCCTTCCCCGCAAGCGCAGCGGCCACCGATACCATGATCTCATCAGCCATCGAACTCGGCTCCCCAACTCGGTTTCCTACCTCACTGCCCACGCCGCGACGTCATTAATGCCTGATAACGATGGGTGTTGAGCGTTCCCCCATGAACATGCGGCGTCACACGTTTTGAACCAGAAGAACCGGAATCCTCTCGTCGGCAGCGACAGCTTCGTGAACATGGACAGCACCGGGAACTGCCCGGCGACAGCCATCCCGCGGAACGAAGGGCTGTCACGGAGCGTGAGGTTCCGCCGGGCGCTCGCGCCGTGCGTTCAGCGCAGATCGCCGAATCGGTATGCTTCTCGATGCTCGGACCTGTGATGCACCTCAAGCGCAGATCAGCCAGCTCTGTGCGGGCTTTATACAAGCTGTCTTCGCCAGGTCCAGGCAAGCAAGCCAGGACCGTTGGCGGCGCGGGCTGTTGCACCGGTTCACAGGGCCACGGAGAGGCCGTCCCGTAAGCGGATCCCCTTACGGGCGCTCCTTGCCTTCCGGGTCGAGCAGGTGGTAGCCGGCGAGGATGCCCCCCGTGAACTCGCAGGTCTCCCGCTCGGTCGGGACGGGAGAGGTGAGGACGGAGGCAACCGCGAAGCCGAGGATCTTGACGTAGATCGCGTGCGCCCGGGGCCGGTCCTGGGTGAACGTGGTGATCAGGTCGACGAAGGCCGCGTCTGCCTGGCCCGCGGAGTGCAACGTCGCGCGTCGCGCGGCCGACAGCCGGATTTCGAGGCTGGCGAGGAACTCGCCGCGGTGCGGGCCGAGCAGGTCAATGAGGTGGCCGGCGCACGCGTCGAGCAGGGATATCTGTCCGGCCCTGGCGAGATCGGTGGCGTGGGCCAGGCGCGCGGCGCCGGCGCGGGCCTCCCCGGCCAGGCTGGCGCCCAGCAGCTCATCCAGCGTGCCGAAGTGATAGGTGGTCAGCGCGACCGAGACGCCGGCCGCCGCCGCGACCGCGCGGTGCGTGACCGCGGCAAGTCCGTCCCTTCCCAGGACGCGGATCGCGGCCTGCACGATCGCGCGCCGGGAGGCCTCGCCCCTGAGCCGGCGTGAAGTACGGCAAGGGAGTCTTCCCCTGGCAGCCAGCGGCCGCTCGCTCTCCCTCGGTCGTGACGAGGGAATGACGAAGCTGCTGTTCGACGACGTGACCGGCCACGTCATCGGCTGCGGCATCGTCGGGTCTTCCGCGGGCGACCTCATCGCCGAGGCGGCGCTGGCGAGCGAGATGGGCGCCGACGCGGCCGACATCGGCCTGGCGATTCACCCGCACCCGTCGCTGTCGGAGACCGTAGCCATGGCGGCGGAGGCGTTCGAGGGTACGATCACCGATCTGTACCTGTCGAAACGGAGATAGTCGCCGGCAGGGCGTCGTGCCGGCCAGCAAGGGAACAGGAACAGGACTCGATGACCGGCATGCTGACCGCGCCAAGGCAGGAGCTCCTTAAACGGCCGCCTGCCGGTGGTGGGGCCTCACGTGGACACCCTGAGCCTCCCGTCTCCGGTGGCTGCCGTGTCGACTTCGAAGCGCACGATATAGGTGCCGGTGCTGGCCGGCTTGACCGGGCCGAGGCTGACGGGGTTGCCGTTGCCGCAGTTGGATCCGCTAGTTACAGTTCCGCCGCCGGGCCCAGCAGAGTCAGGGCCTCGCAGCCCTGATCGCTGGTGACCACGTTGGTGAGCGCCCGCAAGCATGGCATCGCCGATGACGACATACGTCACGCCCAGCGGAACCCGCTCCGGTCGAATACATGGACGACGGTCTCTCCAGGTGCAGCCCGTCCGGGCCGGTGCCGGAGAAAGAGTACGCCCATGCTGGGCTGTCGGTCCGGCAGTGGCCACACACGGCCCGGCGCGTCCTCGATGATGTCGGCGAGGGTGCGGGGGCACTGCACCGGGCGCCTGGTCTACGGTGTCTTGCATGGTCTTGTCCTCTCGGTTTGGCGGGGGGAATGGGATCTAGGCCCCGCCGGGCGCACTCACGCCTCGGCGGGGCCGCTTGGCAGCGCTGCATAGCGATGGCCATGGCGAACCGAAGGCAACCATCCAGCCTGGTGACAATTGCTGAGTGACCACCCACCACGGTCAAACCGGACAAAATCTGCATCGTCACGGGTCGGACCGTCGGCTCCGCCAGGTCCGGGGACACGGTGCGGAGGGCCTCAAGAAGTTCTCCTGCGGCCTCCGAGGGTGGGGAGTAGACCCGGATCCCGAATACCGCGGGAAGTAGGCGGCGTCCTGGCCGAGCCGGTCACGATCATGACGTGGCCCTCCGGGAGCGAGGATGTCACGAGGGCGCCGTTCTGGAGGTCGCCTGGCTTGTCGAGCAGCTTGGTGACGGCCGACAGGTCCTCCTCTCTAGTTTCCAGGGCTTCGGGCACCGCCGCGAGCTGCGCGCCGGCGACCGGTGCACGTTCGAGCTCCGGCCGGCCACGCAGGCCGGGCACCAGCACGGTCACGACTGACAGGACGACGCACAGCGCCTCCGCCTGGCCGAAGTCGGCAGAGGTGAATGCAGGCGCCCGCAGCCGCCGGTCTGCGTGCTTTGGCGCCGTGCTGGCAAGCAGCCGCAGCCGCGCGGATGAAGTGGTCTGGACGCAGCTCCGGGACGGCACGACCCGGGTCACCCGCAATTATCCGGAGGGAACTCGGCGCTGTCGGGCTGGCCGCGGAGCTCTTGCACGGTGTGGTCACGCTGGGTGTGAGCCGTCAGCGCCGGGGCTGACGCCGGAACCGCCCGGTCTGGCCTGCTTGCGGCCGGTCGTACGGCCGTCCGGGCCGCGCTCGGATGACCTCGCACTACCCGGGACAGCGCCTGCGGCCGGCTGGCTGGGCGCGTTGTCTGGCCCTGAGGGGGCCGCCGCGAAGAGCAGATCCGCGGGCCCGGTGAGGCGCGCGCCGCGCTATGTCGGGTTGTCGCCTGGTGCTGGTCAGGTTGCGGGTTGCCTGCCCGGCCGGCGCGGCGCGGCCTGCAGGCCGCCGAGGAGGGTGTCCAGGCTGGCGGTGAACCGTTCGTCGCGGTTGTTGGCCCAGACGTGCTCGCCGAGTGCGGCCAGCGCCGGGAACCGGCCGGCCGGCAGTGACCTGAAGAATGCGTGCAGCCGGCGCCTGGTCGCGGTGTCCTGGACGCGCTGCTCGTTGACGGTGGTGCGGTCGCTGAGCGCGAAACCCAGGGTGTAGTCGTAGATGAGGCTGAAGGCCAGGGCGGTCTGCCGGTCGGGCAGGCCGGCTTGCTGCAGCGGTGCCAGGAACGCCTCGGCCAGGGCGAGGGAGTGCGGCCCGAGGGGGTCACGGGTCTTGAGCAGCCCGGCTATGCCGGGATGGCTTTCCAGGACCGTGCGCAGCCGGCCCGCGAGCAGCTTGACCTGCCCGGCCCAGCCGAGCGTCCGGCCGGCCTGGCAGTCGACCTCGGCCAGCACGCCGTCCGCGACGAGGTCGCACAGCTGCTCCTTGCTGCGCACGTGCCGGTACAGCGCGCCGGGGACCACGCCCAGCCGGGCGGCCAGGGCGCGCATGCTCAGCGCGTCCACGCCGCCGGCGCCGATGATGGCCAGCGCCTCGGCGACGACCCGCTCGCGGGTCAGCGCGCGGCGGTGCCGGTCATCGCCGTCGGGCGGGCTGAACCACAACGTGTGCGGGCCGGGATCGGCGGCCTCGCGCTGCCGGTTCGCCATGGTCGCCTCCTGGCGCTGAGCTTGACCGTGAACGCTGTCCACGATACAGTGAACACTGTTACTCGGAAGCGAATGTCGTTCACCCGGACCGCATTTTTTCCCGGGTCGCCGGGCCGCCCGGCCCGGCAAGATGCGTGAGGGAGAACGACATGACGGTCATGACAAGCTGGGACCTGTTCGATGACTTGCGCAGCGCGCAGGATGAGCTGCTGCAGATGAACAGGATGTACGGCCAGCGGCTGCTGCCGCCCGGCCAGTTCGGCCAGTTCGGCCAGCGGCTTGAGACCCGCCCGAGCAGCCAGGCATGGGCTCCCGCGGTCGACATTTCCGAGCGCCCGGACGCCTACCTGGTAACCGTGGAACTGCCCGGCGTCGGGACCGGGGATCTCGAGATCACGTTCCAGGACGGCCTGCTGACGATCCAGGGCGAGCGGCACTTCGCGCACGACTCTGCCGGGGAGAAGGTCCACCGGGTCGAGCGCCGCTACGGCGCGTTCCGCCGGTCGATCACCCTGCCCAGCCACGTTCAGCCGGACAAGATCGAAGCCTCAGCCCAGGACGGCGTCCTGCTGATCCTGGTGCCCAAGGCCGAGGAAGTGCACGCCAAGCGCATCCAGGTACGCGCCGCAAAGGACAACGCCGCCGTAACCCCCGCAGCGGGCAACAACGGCGCCTGACAGCTCGCGCCAGACGGCCACGCCGCCGGGCCCGCACCGACGGATAAGACGTCTCCTGCTGCCACCGCCAGCGGTGGCAGCAGGAGACACGGCCATGCCCGGCCCGTGCCCCCACCACGCGGCCGCCGCCAGCTGGCCGACTGTCAGGTGCTGCGGCTTTCCGGGGGGACAGCGCGACCAGCTCGGACAGGACGACCATCGCCGCAAAGGCCGGTCAGAGTCTGCATCCGGCCGTTCGCCCTGGCGGTCACGCCGCTCCGGCGCTGAGGTGAGGCCATTCGCCGCAGACCGCGGCCGGAGCTGAGCCGGACAGAACCACGAGGGCGACCGGGCGATGAGCGCGTACCTGGTGCGCTGGATCGGGGCAGGGTCAAAGCCCCGGCTGCCCCGTCGCCGCACTGTCTATCTCCGACACCCGCACCGACACCACGTTGGCCAGGTTGATGATCACGCCATTCTCGCCGGCCTCGCGGCCATACCTCGCATGGGTCAAGACCAGGCTGCGCCGCTCGTCCAGCGCGCGGGCGATCGCCTCAAGCGCCTCGCGTTCCCCGGCGAAATCCGCGCATACCACGGAGACGTCTTCACCGCCCACCGGGTGAAATCGCATGATCAGCACGATGTTGTCAGGCACCGTCGATCCCCTCCCGCGAGAACGCGCAAGAACGCCCGCACAGCGCCAGACGCTGTGCCCAGGAGCGCTCACTGTCCTCTCCTGTTTGTCAAGGGGTCTGGGGATGGGGCGTTTCTGGTTCCTCCGCCAGCTATGGTGTGCCGGTGCTCGCCGCGGTCAAGGTCGTTCCTCCGGTGGGGGGCTCCACCTTGACCGCGGCTGCGCTCCGGCGGTTTGGCGGCGATGGAGGAACCGGGGAGGCTGAGGTCTCAGGTGCGGCCGGCCGGGTTGAGCAGGTAGTAGGTCTCGCGGGCTAGGTAGCGTTTGAGGCAGCGGATGATCTCGCGCATGGAATGCCCTTCGGCGGTTTTCTTCGCGACGTAGGCCTGAGTGCGCTCATCGATGCGGATCCGGGTGATTACGGCCAGGTGCAGGGCGGAGTTGGCTTGCCGGTCGCCGCCGCGGTTGAGCCGGTGGCGCTGGGTCATGCCTGAGGAGGCGGGCAGCGGGGCCACGCCGCAGAGCATGGCCCAGCTGGCTTCGCTGCGCATGCGCTGGCTGTTGTCCCCGGCGGTGACCAGCAGCTGTCCGGCGGTCCCGGTGCCGATGCCGGTGCGGGCCAGCAGCCGGGGCGCCAGGGACTGGACCAGGGGCGCGATGAGCTGGTCGAGGGCGGCGATCTCGTCGCCGAGTTCGAGGATGCGCCGGGCCAGCGACTTCAGCGCGATCCTGGTGGCGCTGACCGGGTCCGCGGCGTCGGTCAGATCGGGCCGCCTCGCCGCGCAGGTGCGGATCAGCTGCATCCGGGTCAGGTTGCGGACCTGGTCGCGCAGCTCCTCGGGCGCGGCGACGATGGTCATGCGCAGCAGCTGCAGGGCGTTGCGGCGGGCGCGGATCGCGGTGGTGCGGGTGACGCGCAGCACCCGCAGCGACTCGACCGCGCCGTCCCTGGTCTTGGGGATGCTGGTGCGCCGGCCGTGCAGCGCGGCGCGCGCGGCGCTGATCGCGTCCAGGTCGTCGTCCTTGCCCTTGCGGCGCCGGCCGAGCGGTCCGGGCGGTCCACCTCGAGGACCTCGATGCCGGCATCGGCCAGGTGCCGGGCCAGGCCGGCGCCGTAACTGCCGGTCCCCTCAATGCCGACCTTGCGAACGTCCCCGAACGAGCGCATCCACCGGATCAGCGCCCGGTAACCGGCTCGCGTGGTGGAAAAGCCCTGCGTCGCCAGCACGTTCTCACCGCTATCGATGACCGCGGCCACGTGCAGGTCCTTGTGGGTGTCAACGCCCCCGGTCACTAGCGGGCTGGCAGATGCCGCGGCAGGGTTCACCTTCACCGCCGGCTGGGTCATGCTGGTCATGTCGTTCCTCCGGTCTGCTCGACTGCGGGACGGCGGCGTCCCGCATCGGACCGAAACCGGCGGACAAGACAGTGATGAGGCCTGATGGCGCAGGCTCTCCTTAGGTCACACCGTCGGCGAGGCGAGGCGCCTCGCAAGGTGCTCCCGGGCAACCGACAGATCCGGGGAAAGACAGCAGACCTGTCAATCGGAAGTGCGGGTCAGGAAGCCCGGGCAGCCTGGCACCAGCATCCTTGCGCGTCCATCGCTGTGCGGGTCAGGAAGCCCGGGACCACCGGCCCTCTCATACTCACTGATGTGGATCCGGGCACTCTCAATTGTGCCTCGCCTGCGGCCCGGCGACGGGGACGGGTGCGTGCCGAATGGTGTTGCCAGAACATCGCTCCACGCGTCCATGCCTGAACGTGCCGGGGCAGGCCGGAAGCGACAGCCGCCGGGGGCCAAGCCGGGAGACCGGCCGTCACCCGCCTCGGGTGGGCTGGAATGAGTCTGGGCAGGTAGAAAGGGCAGATGTCTGAGGACCGGGTGAAATACCGCGGCGGGTACCGGGACTGGCGCTGGGACACCCGGGCGGGCACGGGCAAGGTCGGTGATCCTTCAGCCGAAACGGATGACCTCGGCTGGCCCGACGGGCCGCCAGATGACGGATTCAAGCTTGCCGGCCCAGATGGTTTGCAATTCCTCCTTGAGATCCGCGGCGCGGGCGCGCTCGATGTCGAAGCACCACACCGTGCTGCGCCTGCCCGCGTCCCACCGGCCGTGGGTGGCCGCGCCGAAAGCCTCGATCATCCTGGCGGCGGCTGCCAGGCTGACCTCGTCCAGCTGCAGGCCCTCGTGACCGGGGTCGCCGACGATCAGGGCGACCGTGATCACATTCTCGGTCATCGGGGTTTCTCCTTCGTGGTGTGCGGCGGCCGGCTCAGCTACTTCGTGGCGCGTAGATCCGCGTGCGGTGGCGCAGAGACTGGCCCGGCTCCGGCGGCGGCCGGAGCGGTGCTGGCCTGTCTTGAGCCATGATCGCCCGGGCGGAAAGCGGGAGAGGCGTCCAGCAAACTCCGGCCAGGCGGGCGGCTCGCGACCCTCGTCGATCGCCGTTCTCCTCTGCCCGCGAGCGACGCGTGCCACGCGGACCGGCTTTCAAATGACCCATATGCGACGGCATTGCCGCAGCGGGCGCGGCCCGTCCCGGAGGAGCGTCCTGCTTCTGGGAGCTTGCATCGCCGGGTACGGTGCTGCGCCTGTCACGCGGTCATCCGAGCGCGATTCCCCGGCGATTACCTGCGCGGTGCATGAAGCGCCGGCTGCCGCCGGGAGGTGCCGCCCGCCGCCGGGCTGGACATCGACCTGCCGGTGGTGCAAGCCCGCTGCTGCCAGGCACGGCAAAATGACCGCCTGGTGCCCGTCCAGCCCGCGGCCCGCCGCAGGTCAAGGCGCTCCCTCCGGACGACAGGCACCCCGGCACACGTCTGCGCCAGCTGGCCGCCCGGGGGCCAGCAACGGACCGTGGAGGTGGCGGGCTGGCCGCTGACGGGGCACGGGACGCTCAGCCGGCGCCGCCGCCCGCGCCGCCGGCGAGCGGCTCACCCTGCCCGGCGGCGCTGCTCGAGATGGTGCGGCTGCCGCCGGACCCGCGGGTGACCTCGACCCGGCGGGCCTGGGCCTTGGGCGAGGCGGGGATGGTCACGTGCAGGACGCCGTCGGCGTAGCCGGCGGTGAGATTCTCCGAGTCCACGCCCTCACCGAGGGTGAGCAGCCGGGTGAACGACCCCTGCGGCCGCTCGGCGGCAATGACCTGCTCGCTCTGGCCGTAGTGCGGGGTGCGTTCGGCCCGGATCGTCAAGGTGCCGTGCTCGACGGTCACCTCGACGCTGTCCGGGTCCGCGCCGGGCAGGTCGGCCTCGACGTGGTAGCTGCCGTCCTCGGCGCGGTAGACGTCCATCGGCACACCCAGCGGCGCGCGCGTCCCGGTCGCGGCCATGGAGATGAGCCGCTCGAAAGGGTCCCGCAAGGGCTCGAACCTGAGCACTGACATCGCTGCCTCCTCATGTGGTGCCGGCACGGGGAACCACGTGCAGCCTCAGCCGGCGCGGTCCTCCCACCCAACAGGGTAATTCTCCGGTCGCTCCCCCTCATGCCCCCGGCACCATCCATGTCACCGACGGTCCGCCGGAAGTGGCAAAGCCGGATCCGGGTCCCCCCGGATACCGGCAGGCTGCACACCGCGGAGGCTCATCGGCCCGGCAGCCACGGACCAGGGCGGCCGTTCGAGTGCGACAGGGACGGCCGGCCGGCCAACCGGGACTGGCGCCAGATCGGGCGGTTCTACATGCCTGCCATCACCATGAACCGGCCACGCCCGGTGACCACATTGCGGCCTTCGGCCACACCGTCCGGCAAGGTCGTCCCGGGGACCGCGCGCGGGTGGCGGCAATCGGTGAAACGACAGGCGAGGTTCCGGTGATCGCCTCCGGGATGGCGCCGGTGAGCCGGTTCCCCGCGCTGCCGCAGCCGATGCGCGCGCCGTGATGGCCCTGCGGGCCAGGGCAATGGACCACACGCTGCGCCGCGCGGCCGGCGATGCTCACGTGCCGGTGAACCCGCGGATGATCGGCAGCGGCTTCTTTGCCGAGGACGGGTTCCATCCACCCAGCCAGGGATACCGTGCGTTGGGCGGGCGAACTCGCCGGACCGGTCGCCCGGGCAGTGGCACCCTGAGGGGCGGTCACGCGTCGCGGCGACGCGCCGGACGGGCACAACGGCCGCCTGGCTGCCCGGACTCAGGGTCTTGATCCCGCAGGCGGCTCCGCAGCGTCGGCTCGGTAGCCGGCCTGGGTCAGCATCTGGCGCAGGTTGACTACTGCCTGGGTGTCGATGTCTTTGTGGCGGGGCGGGTCGAAGTATTCGGTCTGGGACCCGATGGTTACCGTAACCTTGCCGTCGTGCCGCTCCTCGGCTGAGCCGACCGCCCCCAGCAGCGACAGCACGGCACGCCAGTCGATGTTGTGGCCCGCGGGATGCTGGAAGATCTGGCGCAGCGTGTTCCGCTGATGGTTACTGAGGTGCGCTGGCCCCGATGGCGATGACATCCGTGCTCCTGTCCGCTCCGTCATGGACGGAGCTGCGAATATTTCGGCCGGAAGTGCCTGCTAGCGCGCCTGGCAGCACCTGCTTGCGGCGGCTTCCGTGCGTCCCTCCGGCCGGTCACGGCGTCGTGTCGGTGCCGGCAAGATCGGTGCCGGCCAGAAGGGCCAGGATCTCGCCGACCGTGCGTTCCCGGCTGGCGGACTCCGGGAGCGGGAGGTGTGTCTGGATCTGGTAGCGGTTGCGGCGGCCGTCCTTCTGCTTGACCACGTAACCGGCCTCGGCCAGCTCGGTGACGATGCCGTAGGCGCTGCGCTCGGTGATGCCCAGCCTGGCCGCGATGTCGCGCAGCCGCATCCCCGGGTCGTGCGCGATGCACAGCAGCACCCGGGCGTGACTGGTCAGGAAGCTCCAGCTCGCCGTGGCCACCTGTCCCTCCTTCGATTCCGGAAACGATTTGCTAGTCTTCTGCAGCTAGTGTAGCGTCACAGGCAGGCACCGAGAGTCAGCCGCCGGTTGGCGGCCAGCTACCCGGGGCTACCGGAGGAGGCCGTGCGACACCGGCCTGATCATCAGGACCGCTGTGGCCATTGGCGCTCGCATTGCCGCCGATCCGGCTGGCTGCCGGTGCCGATGCAAGCCCGCCCGGCCAGACTTTTGGCCGGGGGGCAGATGCAGCTGGCGTGTTGCACCGGAAGTCTGTCCCGCAGAATCCGCGGGAGTACCTCGTGATCGTCATTGCCGGGTTGTCATCCTGGTCGCGAGATGACTGACGCCAGCGGCTGCGCCCTGCGCCGCCCGGAGACGCGGTGCAGGCCGCTAGCACGGACCGAACGAGAATAGGAAGGTATGCGATGCGGGCACTCGGATACATCACGGCGATAACCATCGCGGCCGCCAGCGCGGCCCTCGCACTGCTGGTGGTCATGTCAGTACCGGACGTGCGACGGTACCTGTGAACCGGCCAGGGCGGCCGCGCGCCGGCCACCGCGGCCGGCAGCCCGGGCCGGGCGCAGCAGCCAGCGCGCTCACCGCAGACCAGGACCGAGGTGGCGCGACCGTCTTCCGCTGCGGAGGGTGCGGGACCGCCGCCGTATTCGTGCAGCGCGAGCGGCGGTACGGGCGGCTGGTCCAGGGCTTCTTCGACCGGCATGAGCGATGCGGCGGCGCAGTGGAGATCTCGGCGGCGCGGCCCCCGCAGCCCCGCCCGGGGGAGCGCGCTCCGGCTGGTATCTGACTGAGGAGAACGAGCCGGGGCATCCCGGGCGCCGGCAGTCACGCCGGCACCGTCCGCGCCCAGCATCACCCGCCCGCGGACGGCGGGGGCGGGGGCGGGATGACTGAGGTGCTCGATTTCAAGATCATCACCCAGTAACGAGCAGGGCATTGTCTTCGGCTGTGAGGCCGGGCCCTGCCCGGCGTGCGGAAACCCCGGCCTGACTTGGGTCAGGCCGTGCACTGACCGGCTCGCCAAGGTGAACATGCAGATCGTCGTGGCCGTCCCCTGATGACGACGATCATCACCGGGCAGCCGCGGCTGCGAGCGGCGTTTCAGGCGGGAGCGGACCCGGGTGCTGCCCGCCCTCCCAGTCCCAGGTGCTCAGCTGGATGCTGTCCGGCGCGGTTCCCGCCGGGGGGGCGGCTGGGGTGATGGCGGCCAGCAGGGCGGGGGCGGGGGTGCGGTTGCCGGCCTGGGCGGCCTGGTCCATGGCCGCCCAGGCCGGCTGGTTCGCTGGTGGGCGGCGGGACGGTGAGCAGGTCGGTCCGCCCGGCCCGGGCGGTCGCGGTGAGCAGGCCGGCGGGCATGGTCTCGAACCAGCCGAGCCGCACGACGCGGCGGCCCGCCGGGCCATCGACGCGCAGCCGGTGGAGCCGGCTGGCGTCCCAGCCGGCTCTGCCGAGCATGATCTGGGTGATCGGGCCGCGGCGCCGGTCGATGGCCAGGATCAGCCCGGGCAGTTCGGCGACCGGGTCGGCTGAGCGGGGCCACCAGCCGCCGTCCAGCAGCGTGCGGGCGGACAGGTCGGGCTGCAGGCGCAGCCGCGGCCTGGCGGTGGGTCCGGGCTGATCGCCGTGCGGCGTTCGGCGGTAGTCAGCATGGCCGTTGCCCTTCCTGCCGAGCGCCGATGGCTGCCGACCATGCGCGGCCGGGCGTGCGGCGGCCGACGGCCCGCCGCAGCTGGATGATCCGGCTGCGCAGTACGTGGGTGATCGGGGTGCGCAGGACGGGCCGATGCGGTCCCGCCGCGCCGGGCGGGGACCGGGCGGGGCCGTTG
>WNGJ01010949.1_pt1 | contig 18854 bp, 15 predicted proteins | sample 5400611 | NCBI WGS metagenome assembly WNGJ01 (sample SAMN13153375, study PRJNA577476) | soil metagenome | isolation source: 40 cm soil or saprolite under Garry oak tree replicate 1 | place: USA:California | collected 2016-06-15 | reverse complement strand
ATAAGGCGCCGGCAGTCCCGGCCACTCCGTGCTGTCCACGATCAGCCGGTCGGCGACTTCGATCAGCTCCTCGAAAGCCGAATCACCGAACGGAGGCACACCCCGCCAGCGTACGAAGACAGGCAGATCGGAGACGAGCAAAGGCTCGACGACGCTCGCCGGATGCTCGGCGCTCGTCCCGTACAGCCGGATGCGGATCGTGTCGGTACAGATCATCAGGCCAAGGCTCGTCGGGAAGGACTCGGACTCGACCTTCCCTTCGAGACCGTCCCCAGCCGACTGCGGAAAGAGCACGATCGTGCGCGACGGATGCCGCTCCGCGAGCCCCGCGAGGACGTCCTCGGCCGCCTCGACCCACTCCTCGGGCACCCAGGCAATGTGCGTCATCACATTCGTGCGCAAGCGGGAGCCCTCATCGCCGAGGCGAAGCGCCGCGAGCTTGCGCTCGATCGCCGAGACGGTATTTAGTGCCGTCGCCACGATCGCCCGTCCCGGTGCATCAGCTCGTCGGAACTCGGCGGCCCCCAGGTCCCTGCAGCGTAGTTCGGGAACGACGGCCGATCCCGCCGCCAGAAGGAGACGATCGAGTCGACGAGCTTCCACTGCTCGATCACCTCGTCCTCGCGCGTGAAGAGCGAGGCGTCGCCGCGCATGCAATCGACCAGGAGCCGCTCGTAGGCCTCCGGCAGGTCCATGCGAAAGGCACCGCCGTAGAGGAAATCCATGTGGACGGTCCGGATCTGCAGCCCCTGGCCCGGGACCTTCGCCCCGATCGCGAGGGAGACGCCTTCGTCCGGCTGGATATGGATCAGAAGGACGTTCGGACGCAGCCCTTCCGCCGCGGCCTCCTCGAACGGCGGGTGCGGCGCGCGCTTGAACTGGATCGCGATCGTCGTCTCGCGGCGCGCCAGTCGCTTGCCGGCCCGGACATAGATCGGGGTGTCTGCCCAGCGCCAGTTGTCGACGAAGAGCTTGGCTGCGACGAACGTCTCGGTCAGCGAGTTCGGGTCGACACCCGGCTCCTCACGGTAACCCGGCACCTCCTGGCCCTCGATGTAGCCGCGACCGTACTGTCCGCGCACGACGTGCTTCGGTCCAGGCGTGTGGATCGCCTTGAGCACCTTGACCTTCTCGTTCCGGACGGAATCGGCCGTGAAGTCGATCGGCGGCTCCATAGCCGTCAGCGCGATCAGCTGCAGCATGTGGTTCTGGAAGATGTCGCGAATCGCGCCGGCCTCCTCGTAGTACTCGGCCCGTCCTTCGATACCGAGCGTCTCCGCGACTGTGATCTGGATGTGGTCGATGAACTGACGGTTCCAGATCGGCTCGAAGATTCCGTTCGCGAACCGCAGCGCCAGCATGTTCTGGACGGTCTCCTTGCCGAGGTAATGGTCGATCCGGAAGATCTCGCTCTCGTCGAAGTGCTTGTGCAGAAGCGCGTTCAGCGTCTCGGCCGACTCCAGGTCGTGACCGAACGGCTTCTCGACGATCAGGCGCGTCCACCCTTTCCTCGACCGGTGCTTGCCTACCCACTCGACGATCGAGTCGAACGCTGGCGGAGGAACGGCGAGGTAGTAGACACGGTTGCCGGCCGTCCCCCGACGCTCCTCGAGTTCGCGCAGCGCCTCAGCGAGCTTTCCTTCGTCGGAGACGTAGTGCATGCCTTGGGCCAACCACTCCCAGACGTCGTCCCTGAAGTCGTCGCGGCCGAACTCCTGCACGGCGGCCTTCATCCGCTCGCGGAACATCTGGTCGGTCTCCTCGGTCCGAGCGACGCCGACGATGCCGAACTTCTCGGGCAGCAGCTGCCGTAACGCAAGTGAGTAGAGCGCCGGGAAGAGCTTGCGCTTCGTCAGGTCGCCCGATGCGCCGAAGATCACCATCACGCAAGGCTCCGGGCGGCGCGAGAGCTGAAGCCCTTCGAGCAGCGGGTTTTCGAGCCGCTGATCCTCGGCTAGGGCCATCAGCGGGGGTCCGGGCTCGCTTTGGCCTGTTCGACGGCACGAATCGCGTGGCCGCCGAACTGGTTACGGAGCGCCGCCACGACCTTCGGCGAGAACTTGTTCTCGTCACGCGAGGCGAAGCGGGCGAACAGCGCCGCCGAGATCACGGACGCGGGCACGTTCTCGTTGATCGCCTCGGTGATCGTCCAGCGTCCTTCGCCCGAATCCTCCACGTAGGGCGCGATGTCGTCGAGATGGGAGCCGTGCTGCTCGAAGGCCGAGTGGAGCAGCTCCAGCAGCCAGCTGCGGACGACCGAGCCGTAGCGCCAGATGCCGGAGATCTGGTGCATATCGAGCTGGTACTCCGAGTGGTCCATGATCTCGAACCCCTCCGCGTACGACTGCATCAGCCCGTACTCGATCCCGTTGTGGATCATCTTCACGAAGTGCCCCGCGCCGCTCGGGCCGACGTGCGCGTAGCCGTCCTCGGGCGCGAGCGTCTCCAGGATCGGCTCGATGCGGCCGACCGGCTCATCGTCGCCGCCGGCCATCAGGCAATAGCCGACCTCGAGCCCCCAGATCCCGCCCGAGACGCCGACGTCGATGAAGTTGATGCCTTTCTGCTGCGCCTGCTCGTAACGGCGCTTCGAGTCGCGGAAGTTCGAGTTGCCGCCGTCGACGATCGTGTCCCCCGCCTCAAGGGTCCCGAGCAATTGCTCGAACGTGTCCTCGGTGATCTTCCCGGCCGGGATCATCATCCACACGGCGCGTGGCTTCTCGAGCTGCTGAGCCAGCTCTTCGAGCGAGCCGGCCGTCGAAGGGACCTTCGGGTCGTAGGTCTTGATGTCGTGACCGCCCTCCGTCAGGCGCTCGGTCATCCCACTGCCCATTCGGCCAAGGCCGATCATTCCGAGTTCCATCAGCGATCTCCTCCCGTTCGAATCGTGCTTTCTGGCAGCGAAAACCAAGCGTCGCAAGGACGCAGGGAGCGTTCGTAGCCGCAGGCTACGGGCGCGACTGAGGACGCCGCGAGGCGCCGGTTTGCAGCCCGCCAGAAAGTGCGAGGCGGGCGGGAGGGGGTCGCCATTAAAGTTCCTCCAGTCGGATTCGCGCGACACGGCGGCCGCGTTCCTTTAGCGATGCGAAGTCGCCTGCCGCCTGGGCGCGGATCAGCCGCGCGAAACCGAAGGGCTTGCCCGGAATGGGCAGCTCCTCGCCCTGGTCGTCGACCACCTGCAGGAAGAGGCCTGTGTTCGGGCCTCCTTTGTGGAGCTGGCCGGTCGAGTGCAGGTAGCGCGGCCCGAGCCCGTGAGTGACGACGCAGCCGGTCTCGCGACGAGCCCGCTCGATCAAGGGCTGCAGCTTTGACTCCTGCCTCGGGTCGATGAAGGCCTGGATCGCGACGTAGTCGCCCTGCTGGGCCTGCGCGAAGAGTTCTTCCGGCGAGGACTCGGGCTCCAGCTCCACGTCGCCGCCCGCGAGCACCTCGTTCGTCTTGTCCTTGGCCGCTTGGACGTCGGGCTGGTCGAAGGGGTTGATCCCGAGGAACGAGCCGGCCACCGCGACCGCGAACTCCCAGCGGAAGAACTCCTGGCCGAGCTCGTACGGATCTTCGAGCCGGACCTCGCCGCGCTGCCGGTCCGGACCGTCTGGAGACTCGCAGGGCGCGGGCACGAGGCCCTTGCCGTTCTTGCCGGTCGACTCCGCGATCAACTGCTCGGCCCAGAGGCCGAACCCGCCCTCTGTCTCGTCGATGCAGACCTTGTCGCGGCCGACCTTCCAGCCTTCACCGAGCTGCTGGCCGAGCTCGAGGCCCGGATTTCCGTCGGCGAACTGACAGGCCTCGACCATCTCCGCGGTCCGCTCGAGCAGCCGCTCGAGGTCGATCCCCAGCAAAGTGGCCGGCACCATCCCGAACGGCGACAGGGCGGAGTAACGCCCGCCGATCGTCGGCTCGCCGGCGAAGACCTCGAGGAAGCCTCGCTCGCGCGCGAGGCTCTCGAGCTGCGAGCCCGGATCGGTGATCGCCACGAAGAACTCGCCGCGGCCGCCGTTTCGCTCCCAGAAGAAATCCAGGTGCGAGCGTGTCTCCAGCGTGGTCCCGGACTTGGACGAGGCGATGAACAGCGTTCGGTCGAGGTCGAGCATCTCGACCGAGTGTCTGATCATGGCCGGGTGAGTCGTATCGAGCACATGCAGCGAGCCCTCTCCGAAGCTCTGCTTGAGCACGATCGGCGCCAGGCTCGAGCCGCCCATACCGAGCAGAACGAAGGTGTCGATCACGCCTGGCGCGCCGACCTCGTCCGCGAACCCCTGAAGGTCGCCGATCCGCTCGCGCATCCGCTGCGGCTCGTCGAGCCAGCCGAGCCACTTCTCCTCACCCGACCCGGTCCACACGGTGGGATCGCGGGCCCAGATCCGCTCGACCAGCTGCTCGGTCGCGACCTGCACGCCTAGGCCGCTGCGAGTTGGCCGCGCTTGGCGCTGATGCCGTCGAGCAGCTCGGCGAAGGAATCGGCGAACTTCTGAACGCCCTCCTCCTCGAGCACGCGGACGACGTCTTCGTAGTCGATGCCCGCCTCGGCTAGCTGTCCGAAGAGGCGCTCCGCCTCGTCGATGCCCTGCTCGAGAGTGAGCGCAACTTCGCCGTGGTCCTGGAACGCCCGGATCGTCTCCTCGGGCAACGTGTTCACCGTCTCGGGGCCGATCAGCTCCTCGACGTACATGACGTCCCGGTAGGCCGGATTCTTCGTCGAGGTGGACGCCCAGAGGCAGCGCTGAGACGTCGCGCCCTTTGCCGCCAGCGGCGCCCATCGCTCGCCGGAGAAGAGCTTCTTGTAGCGCTGGTAAGCGAGCTTTGCATTGGCGATCGCGAGCCTGCCCTTCAGCTCGTCGTGGCCGCCGATCGCGTCGAGCCGCTTATCGGTCTCGGTGTCCACGCGGGAGACGAAGAAGCTCGCCACCGAGGCGACCCTGGACGGATCGCCGCCCGAGTCGACCAACCTCTCGAGCCCGCGGGTATAGGCCTCGGCCACTTCTTCGTAGCGCTGCAGCGAAAAGATCAGCGTGACGTTGATGTTCTTACCGCTCGCGATCATCTCCTCGATCGCTGGCAGGCCTTGCTTCGTCGCCGGGATCTTCACGTGCAGATTCGGCCTGTCGATCTCCGCGTGCAGCCGCCGCGCCTCGACGATCGTTCCCTCCGTGTCGCCGGCCAGGTTCGGGTCGACCTCGATCGAGACATAGCCGTCCCGGCCGTGGCCCTCGTCCCAGACCGGGCGGAGCACGTCGCAGGCGTCGCCGACGTCCTTCTCGGCCAGCCGCCAGAAGATCTCCCTCGGATCGTCGGTCTGCTCGAGGCAGGCGCGGATCTGCTCGTCGTAGGCGTCTCCCTCGGAGATCGCCTTCTGGAAGATCGTCGGGTTCGAGGTGATCCCCACGACCGCGTCCTCTTCCATCAACCGCGCGAGCTTGCCGCTCCGGAGCATCTCCCGGGACAGGAAGTCGATCCACACGCTCTGACCCAGCTCCGAGAGCTGATGAAGTCTTGACTTAGACATTGACATTTGCTTGTCCCTCCTCGATTTCCTCGATCTTGCGAAGCCTGGTCGTGTACGGCTCACCGCCGTCGAAGCGCGCATGCAGGAAGGCGCGCATGAGGTCGATAGTCAGCGCCGGGCCGACGACCTCGGAGCCCAGGCAAAGAACGTTCATGTCGTCGTGCTCTACCCCTTGGTGTGCGGAATAGACGTCATGGCACATCGCGCCCCGGATCCCATCTAGCTTGGACACCGCTACGGAAGCGCCGACGCCGGAGCCGCAAACGAAGATTCCGCGCTCGGCATCGCCGTTTTGGATCAGCGTTCCGAGCTCCCGGGCCTTGTCCGGATAGTCGATCCGCACTTCGGCGGTGTCGACACCCAGGTCGAACGTCTCGTGGCCGAGCGCGTCGAGTTCTGAGAGCACGGCGTCCCGGAGGCGAACGCCGCGATGGTCGAAGGCGACTGCAACCCTCATAGAACCGTTACGTTACCTCGGTAGGCGCAAATGTCCGTCCAGACATCAGTTTGGCGCGGGGAGCAATTCGCGGTGACAGACCAGACCTTGAGCGACATAGAACTCTGGCGTGAGCTAGGACAGCAGTTCCGGGTCGATTCCGTCCGGTGCGCGGCGGAGGCGAAGTCGGGTCACCCGACGTCCGGCATGTCCGCGGCCGACCTGATGGCGGTGCTGCTCGCCAAGTACCTGCGCTACGACTTCGACAAGCCGAAGGATCCAGCAAACGACCGGCTGGTCTTCTCGAAGGGGCACGCGTCGACGCTGCTCTACGCGATGTACAGGGCGGCCGGGGTGATCTCCGACGAGGAGCTGCTGACCTACCGCCAGTTCTCCAGCATCTTCGAAGGGCACCCGACGCCGCGGATCCCCTGGGTCGACGTCGCCACCGGCTCGCTGGGGCAAGGCCTGCCGTACGGCGTCGGCATGGCAATCGCCGGGAAGCGGCTAGACAAGACTGCGATGCGTAGCTGGGTGCTGGTGGGCGACAGCGAGATGGCCGAGGGCTCCCAGTGGGAGGGGTTCGAGCACGCCGCCTACTACGAGCTCGACAACATCGTCGCGGTCCTCGACATCAACCGGCTCGGGCAGCGCGGCGAGACCATGCACGGTTGGGATCTCGACTCTTACGCGAACCGCGCCCGAGCTTTCGGGTGGCATGCGATCGAGATCGACGGTCACAACTTCGAGGAGATCGACCAGGCCTACGCCGAGGCAATCGGCAGCGACCGGCCCGTCGCAATCGTCGCCCGCACGATCAAAGGCAAGGGGGTCAAAGCGGTCGAGGACAAGCCCGGCTGGCACGGGAAGGCGCTCGACAACCCCGAGGCGGCGATCGAGGAGCTCGGCGGGATCCGCAACATCGTCGTCCAGGTGGCCAAGCCGGAAACGAGCGGCCGCACGGTCGAGATCGAGTACAAGGAGCTCGAGCTCCCACGGTACGAGCTCGGCGAAGAGGTCGCGACTCGCAAGGCCTACGGGGAGGCGCTCGCCGCGCTTGGAAAGGCGCGTGGCGACGTGGTCGCGATGGACGGCGAGGTATCGAACTCGACCTTCGCCGAGATCTTCAAGGACGCCGTTCCCGAGCGCTACTTCGAGATGTTCATCGCCGAGCAGCAGCTGATCGCGACCGCGGTCGGCATGCAGGTGACCGGCTGGCGGCCGTTCGCATCGACATTCGCGGCCTTCATCTCGCGGGCCTACGACTTCGTCCGCATGTCGGCGATCAGCCGCGCGAACTACTGTCTCTCAGGGTCGCACGCGGGGGTCTCGATCGGCGAGGACGGCCCTTCGCAGATGGCGCTGGAGGACATCGCGGCGCTCCGCGCCGTGCACGGGTCGACCGTGCTCCACCCCTGCGATGCGAACCAGACGGCCAAGCTCGTCGCGAGGATGGCCGAGCGAGAAGGAATCGTCTACCTGCGAACGTTGCGGCCGAACACGCCGGTGATCTACGACGCCGACGACGACTTCGAGATCGGCGGCTCCCGTACGCTGCGCGACGGCAACGACGTCGCGATCATCGGTGCCGGCATCACCCTGCACGAAGCGCTGAAGGCGGCCGACGAGCTCGCCGCGGACGGCATCGAGTCGCGGGTGATCGACCTCTACTCGATCAAGCCGCTCGACGAAGAGACGATCCGTTCGTTGACGATGCCGATCGTCACCGTCGAGGATCACTGGGCCGAGGGCGGGCTCGGCGAGGCGGTGCTCGCAGCGCTCGCGGACTCGGAGGAGCGGCCGCGTGTCGAACTGCTGGCGGTGCGCGAGATGCCACACTCCGGCAAGCCGGCCGAGCTGCTGGCCGAAGCGGGAATCGACGCCGAGCACATCGCCGAGGCCGCCCGGCGGCTGGTCGGCGCCACCGTTTCGGCGTAGTGGTCTAAGCCACTAGCTCCTGAATACGCTGTAGCCGGTGGCACTCGTCATCGCATCCCAGCTCCGCAAGGAGCTTTCAGGCTGGCAGCTCTTCGACGGCGTCTCCTTCAAAGTCGAGCGCCGCGACCGGATTGCCCTCTCGGGCCCAAACGGCGCCGGCAAGACGACCCTGCTTCGGATCCTGAACGGCGAAACCGACTACCAGGGCGGCGAGCTGGCGTTCTCGAAGGGAACGCGCGTCGCGCTGCACGACCAGCGGCCGCCGCTCGAACAGGGCCTGACGCTGCGTGAGTACGTGCTCTCGGGCGCGGCCGACCTGGTCGCGACCGAGGGCGAGCTCCGTGATCTGGAACAGAAGATGGCGGGCGGCCAACATGATCAGGCGACGCTCCATCGATACGCCGAAGCCCAGGCGCGCCTCGAGCACGCGGGCGGCTACGGCTGGCGTGACCGCGCGGCCTCGGTCGTTCGCGGCCTCGGTTTCGCGAAGCCGGATCTCGACCGTCCGCTGGAGACGTTCTCCGGCGGAGAGCTCACTCGCGCCTCGTTGGCACGAGCGCTCGGCGGCGATCCGGACCTGCTACTGCTCGACGAGCCGACGAACCATCTCGACGTCGCAAGCCTCGAATGGCTCGAGCAGGAGCTGCAGTCGCTCGACGCCGGGATCATCCTCGTTGCCCACGACCGCTGGTTTCTCGAGGCGGTCACGAACGGCGTGCTCGAGCTTGGCGGCGGCCGGTCGATCTATTTCGCCGGGCCCTGGCACGCCTGGCGAATCGAGAAGGCGGCGCGCGCGTCGGCGGCGGGAAAGACGGCCGACCGGCTCGGCGTCGACATCGAACGGCTGGAACGCTTCGTGGAGCGGTTCCGCTACAAGAAGAGCAAGGCCAAGCAGGCGCAGGCGAAGCTGACCCAGATCGGCCGCCTCGAGCACAAGCGTCGGCAGGCCACCGGCGAGCTCGACACGCTGACCGTGCGTCAGAAGCGGCTCGGGTTCGACTTCCTCGATCCGCCGCGCAGCGGGCGAACCGTGCTCGAGACAAAGGGTCTCGAGGTGGCCGCGGGTACGAAGGATCTCTTGCACGACGTCGGTGTTGCGCTCGAACGCGGCGAGCACGTCGCCCTCGTCGGCCCGAACGGGTCCGGCAAGACGACGCTGCTCGAGACACTCCTTTCAGTACGGGAGCCCGTCGCCGGCTCGCTCCGGCTCGGTCACGGCGTCGTGCCCGCTTACTTCTCCCAGCACGAGGTCGAGCTGGACGAGACCGGCAGCGTCCTCGACTGCGCGCAAAAGGCGACCGGGCTCAAGCGGCCCCAGGCGCAGAACCTGCTTGGGCGCTTCCTCTTCTCCGGCTGGCAAGAGCAGGACAAGGCGGTCGTCAAGCTCTCAGGGGGCGAGCGCCGGCGGCTCGCACTCGCGCTGGTCGTCGCCTCGGGCGCGAACTTCCTCCTGCTGGACGAGCCGACGAACCATCTCGACCTCGAGAGCCGCGAAGCGCTCGAGATGGCGCTCGAGGCGTTCCCCGCGGTCGTCGCTGTCACCGAGCCCAAAGCGAGGCCGAAGGCCAAACCGGCGGCTCCGAAGCAGACCGGGCCGAGCGAGCTCGAACGGGTCGAGGCCGAGATCGCCGCTCGCGAGCGCGCTGTGACGGAGCTCGAGGAACGTCTCGCCGAGGACTGGGGCGACGCGGAAACCGTCGCAGCGCATCGCACGGCCCGCGACGAGCTGCAGGCGCTACTGGCGCGCTGGGAGCAGCTCTTCGAGCAAGCGAAGGCCTAGACGCTTCGCCCGCGCTCTAGGGAAAGGCGAACTCGAGCGCAGTGGGCAGCTGAAGCCGCAGGTATTTGCCACCGTCCGGCGCCTGGGAGGCCCAGAGCCGATACGGGAGCTTCAGTCCCTGTAGCTCCCGCGCGAAGTCGTACGTCCAACGGCGGAATATGCCGCCGTGGTTGAAGCCGGTCGTCAGAAAGAAGCGGACGTGCCGCCCTCGAAGGAGCGCCGCCTCGCGCCGGACGAGCAAGGTTGGATCGTGGGCCTCGAGCTGAGCGGCGCTCGCATCCGCCAGGGGGCCGTCGCGGAAGGGGTGAAAGTAGCCCGACCACGACTCGACGATGCCGAACATTCCGGGATTCCGCAGGGCGATGTCGACGGCCCCGAACGCGCCCGCGGAGAGACCCGCGACCGCGCGATCGGACTGCTGGGCTCGTAGCGGCAGGTGCGCGTCCGCCCAGGGAACGACGTCGCGAACGAGGTACGTCTCCCACTGGCCGGCCCACTCTTCGTCGCTGCGCTTGCCCGTCACCCTTCCCGCAACAGGCATCACGGCAACGAACGGAGCGACTCGGTGCGACGAGATCAAGTGGTCGGCCACCTTTGCGAGCTGGAGGCTGTCGTAGAAGCCGGAGGGTGAGCCCGGAAACCCGTGGAGCAAGAAGATCACGGGGTAACGGCTGGTTGCCTGAAAGCCCGGAGGGAGATAGACGGCGCTCCGCCTTCGGTCCCAGGAAACGCTTCTATTCGGGATCCGGCCGCGCAGGACGACGCCTCCTCCAGGGCCCCTTGCGACCGAGACGAATCCGGTCAGAGAAGCCGGTGGGTCGAACTTCGTCGCCGGTGTCAGGTGCGCGAGCGCGAGCCCGAGCCATCTACGTGCGTGGGCGTTCCAGACGCGCTGCCCGTGCGCGCCGGCGTACAGCCGAAAGACGTGCGGAATCTCCGCCGCGAGGAGCTCCCGATGCAGCTCGAGATTCTCCGCCCGGAAGCGAGCGTCCCCACGCCCGACATAGAAGCCGAAGAAGGTGGGCTGAGCGCGGAAAGCGTCCCGCAGGCCGTCAACGGCGTTGTGCAGGTTCGCGCGCCGGTTGCGCTGCGCCGAGCCCAGGTCGAGCGTCTTCGTTCCGCTCGGATCGGTCGGGTGGAAGTAGCCGCTCCACGACTCGACCACACTGAAGCTCTCGAGGTGGTGGAACGCGAGGGCAACCGCTCCGTACCCGCCGGCCGAGAGGCCGACGAGAGCGCGTGCCCGGCGATCGGGGATCGTCCGGAAATGCGCGTCGATGTAAGCGGGCAGCTGCTGTGAGACAGCCTGCTCCCAGTTTCGTCCGGGACCCCAATCGAGATATTCGGGGTCCCGGTCCTTATCTCGCGCTGCTTGAGGGGCAACAAGGATCGCCTGCCGACGAAGGCTTGCGAGGGCTTGCGTCAAGAAGCCGACATGCCGGTAAGCCTGCGGCGACGTCGGTAGCCCGTGGAGGAAGTAGACGACCGGATAGCGGACGTGGCTCTTTGCGTACCCCGCGGGCAACACCACGACGAGGTGCACTCGCCCACGAACAGCCTTCGAGCTGAACGACGCGAGCCGTGTCGTCGGGCCGGCACTCGGCTTATCCGGCCCCAGGGCCGCGTTGGCAACGGCACCTGCTGCAATCAGCGCCACGAGCAGGAGTCCCCACGTTGCTCGCCTCAACGAGCGGACACCGGCGCAGCGGGAATGACTTCAACCGGCAGGCCGGGGCCACGCGTCAGCAAGGCGGCCCCGGCCACGACGGCGGCGAACGAGAGCAGTCGCGCCACCCCGAGGGGGCCCGAAGGAAGGCCGTCGCCGTAGAGCACCATTCCGGCCGCGATCGGTACTGCGTTCGTGAACATCGTCGCGACGCCTGCAGTGGCGAGTGCACCGCCGCGCTGGAAGCCGAGCTGCAGGAATACGAACCCGAGTCCATGCGCTGCCAAGACCGGCAGGCCGAAGAGCAGGCGGGCGCCACCCGAAACCGCCGCTTTCGTCCCGACGTCTCCCGCCGCGTAGCAGAGCCCGGCGGCGACTCCCAGCCCAGCGCCTCCGGCAAGCAGGCGCGAGAACGGTCCGGCGAACGCCGCAGCCAGGATGCCGGTCACCGCCATCCAGGTCGCGACACCGAGCCACGAGGCGTGGGCGGCGAAAGGGTGACTCGTCCCCGTCGGCGCGAGCGAGACGGCGAGCAGGACGAGGCCTGAGATTGCGAGCCCGACCCCGGTCCACTCGCGGCGGGAAAGCCGGACGCCTCCTAGCCGCCAGACGAGCACGGCAAGAATCCCGATCCCACCGGCCGAAGCGGCCTGAACCAGCGAGAGGGTCCCGAGCGAGAGCGCGGAGACGTAGAGCACCCAGCCACCGATCCCGATCGCAAAACCCGCGAGCCAGCGACGATCCGAGAAGAGGATCATCAGCGAGCGAACCGGTCGCCTGACGCTGAGCGGCGGCAGCTTGGACGCTTGTTGGTGCTGCGTGAAATAGGCCCAGTTGAGGGCAAGCGCCGAGCCGGCCGCGAGAGCGAACGAGGCTGCGGCCGAGGCGCTCACCGCCGCTGCCCGACAAGCGGGAGATAACCCTCCGCGGCCAACCCGGCGATGCCGACGCGCGGCAGGTCGGCGAACCGTTCGAAGACGACGTAGCGCTTCTGCCACCGCGGGAAGAACTTGCGGTTGAACGCCAGCAGGTTGTCGAGCTGGAACGTGCCTTTCAGCTGGTGGAGAACCTTGCGTTGAACGCGCTGCGATGCGGACAACGCGCCGTTCGGCGCCAGCACAGCCGCAAAGGGGGAGAAGTTCAGTGACACGCGCTCGAAGCCGTGCCGTGTCGCCCAGCCGACAGTCTCGGCGACCAACCACTCGTTGAAGCCGTTAGGCGTCGTCTGCAGGCGCGGCATCGACGAGAGCGAAAGAGCCCGGCCCGCCCGCGAGACGGCAAGGTGGAAAAAGCCGGCCACGGCGCCGGAAGCGTCTCGCCCGATCACGAAGAGCGCGTCCGAGCCTCCGACATCGAAAAGCGAATCGAACTCCATCGTGAAGCCGCGCTGCGGCTGCGGGCCGCGCCACTCCGCCGCCACCTCCGTCAGCTCCGCAGCGAGCGGCTCGCCGACCTCTCCCGCAAAGACACAGCTCGCCGAATAGCCGGCTCGCTCGAGCCGGTGGACGGACTGGCGCACCTTGCGAACGGCGCGGCCCTCGAGCGAGAAACGGGCGACGTCGATCACGCCCTCGTCTCCGTGGTAGAGGGCTCGGAGCCCGTTCCGGCCGTAAAGCGGCAGACAACGCTCACCGGCTCCGAGGACCGCGACCCGCCAGTCGCGCTCGTGCGCGAACTGCTGGAACGCCGGGAGCAGGCTCTCGACCGCGTTCGGGTCTCCGATCGGATCGCCGGAAACGACCGCGACGCAGGCCACGACCTTGTAGGCGAGGAACGCCCGTGCGTCTGCGCTGAAGAAGTACGACTTGTCCGAGCGCAGGACGAAGGGTGAGAGCGTGTCTGTCCCATGCTCATCGACGAGCGCTCGCACCAGTTGGTGCTCGTGCTCCGGGGGGTCACAGCGATAACGCCACGGAGCAAGCCAGCTGGCTAGCAGCCAGAGCCCGCCGGTGACACCCAGCAGGAATACGGACCAGGGGAACCACTCGCCGAACGGTCCGCTCAGATGGGCCGACCCGCGCGGATTCAGCCCTGCGAGCGCGGTCGCCGTTTCGCGGAAAGCGAACCCGAGCGTGTACGGCCGGTCGGCCTCGATCCGGTTGATCCACAGGGCCGCCGTCCCGTAGGCGAAGATCGCAAGCGTGTAGAGGACGGCGCGGACAACGACCTCGATCCGCGTCGTCGGGTCGCCGCCTCCCTCGAAATCGTGTCGCCGCGCGACCAGGGCGAGCGCGAGCGCAATGCTGACGGTCGCCTCCTCGTAGTCGAGGCCCTTGAGGATGTGCAGGAAGGCGGCCATGAGCACGAGCGCAACCGTCAGCTGCCAGGCGCGGCGGCGGCGCCGGCGAAGGCCTCGCGCGAGCAAGATCAGCGCCAGGCCGGTGGGAACGATCAAGGCGCTCGCCAGGCCTGGGACGGCATTCGGAGCGACCCCCTCGATCAGCTGCACGCGATTGGAGAGCTCCGGCGTCACGGCAGAGGCGATGTCGAGGATTCCGGCGACGGCGACGAGGGCGGCAAGGACGAGAGGCGCCCTCTGCGACGGCCGGGCATCTGACCGCCCGAGCAGGGCGCAGCCCAGCCCGATCAAACCGGCCGCGAGATAGAGCGCCGGCACGTGGATCGCGGCATGGAAGGCCTGCCGGTTCGCAACCTGGCGAACGACCACGAGCGAGACCCAGGTGGTCACGAAGAGCCAGAGCCCGGTCGCCAGGGCAGCGAACAGTGCCGCCGTCAGACGGTCGACGCGTGCTTTCCTCGCGACGAGCCCGACGAGGATCCCCGCGCAGGCCCAGATGCCGACGAAGAGGAGGAGCGAGACGGAGTCGTGGCGCGGAAGCTCGTCGAGGGGCAACGCGTCGTGCACCTGCGGCCCGATCAGCGTCGAGCCACGCAACTCGTACAGCCACCCTTGCGCCGAAACGACGACAACGAACGCGAGCAGGCCACCCGCTGTGAGCCCAGCGAGACGAAGCGCTCTAGCCACCGCTCAATCCGTTCGACGCGGCGCGGATCGCCTGCGGAAAGTTCTCGCGCCAGGCCCGCCAGTTGTGTCCCCCTTGCACGACCATGAAGCTGTGGCGAATACGCAGGCGTGCGAGCTCGTGCGCGAACGACGAGTTCTGGCCTAGAAAGCGGTCGCCGCGGCTCGAGTAGAACCAGACATACGTTCCCCGGCGGCGGAGCCGGCGAGCAACCGCGGGCAGGTAGGCCTGCGGACTGTTGTAGGCCAGCCGCCCCTTGGCGCGACCGAAGATCGAGAGGATCTTGTCCGCGCGCTCGTACCCCGACCAGCTCTCGATGACTCGGAACTCGCCGGGATGGTGGAGCCCTATGTTCAGCGACCCGTAGCCCCCTTCGGAGAGCCCCGCCAGCGCGCGGCCCGCTCCGGAGCGGATCGTGCGATAGCGAGCGTCGATCGCCCGCACGACGTCGCGGGCGAGGAAGGTCTCCCAGGCCGAATCAGCCCGGACGCCGTTTGCCCACTCGGTGTCGGTGAACCGGCCGGAAGAGCCGAACGGCATCACCAGGATCATCGGCCGGATCTGACGCTTTGCCACCAACTCGTCCTCGACGACTCCCGTCTTCACCGTCAGGAGCAGCGCGTTCGGAAGGCCCGGTGACCCGTGCAGGAGATAGAAAACCGGGTAACGCCGGTGCGGATGAGCGGCGTAACCGGGCGGCAGGAAGACGATCACCTGCTGGCTGCGCCCTCCGATCGCCGGACTGGTCACGGCGATGGTCTGAACCGTTCCACGCTCTTTGACCCAGGCCGGATCTCGTGGCGGAGGGTACCCGCGGTAGAGCCAGAAGTTGTCGAGGTAGCGGTAGACGCCGGCGAGCCCGGCGGTCAGGGCAACGGCGGTTGCAACGAGCACCACCGACCAGCCCAACGTCCGGCTCCCTCTGGAACCGAGCCTGCCGGCCACACCGGCGATGCCGGATGAAGTTCCGACGTGGAGCCTGCCATTCGATTTCGCCCCGGTACCCGCCGTGGCCACGAAAGAGCTCCTTGCCGTTGGTCGATCCAAGTGAAGCAAAAGATCGGCCCGGCAAACGGCATGCTTCGTTGACGTTCGGTTGACGTTTGGTTAAGCCGTCGTGTCGCCGAGGGTGGCGACGACGGCTTCGGCAACGACCTTCAACGACCGGCCCGAGACCTGGCTCGCCTTCCGTAAGCGGGCGAATGCGTCCTGCTCCGACAGACCTTCCTTCTCCATCAGGAGGCCCTTGGCCCGCTCGATGGCCTTGCGTGAGGCGAGCGCGTCAGCGAGCGACTCAGCCTCCTCGCGCAGCTCTAGCAACTCCTCGTGCCTGGCGCGTGCCGCCCGAATCGCCGGCAGCAGGTCCTGCTCGCGGAACGGCTTGACCAGATAACCGAAGACCCCGGCCTCGACCGCGCGCGAAACAAGCTCGTCCTGCCCGTACGCCGTGAGCATCACGATCGGAATCGGCCGCTCGTCCAGGATCCGCCGGGCGGCTTCGATCCCGTCGAGCCGCGGCATCTTCACGTCCATGATCGCGAGATCGGGCTCGTGCCGCCGGGCAAGCTCCACCGCCTCCTCACCGTCGCGCGCCTCCGCGCAAACCTCGAGCCCGGCGCGTCCAAGCATCTCGACCAGGTCGAGCCTGATGATCGTCTCATCCTCTGCGACCAGGATCCGCACTCCGAACAGTGTCCTATACGAGCCGCGAAGCGGGGTCGGTGCGCCATTCGCTTGTGATCTAGATCACACGCTCAGGTTTCGCCACCGAACAGACACAGACGCGCGCATTTTGTTCATCCATCTTCGGGGGCATGGGCTTAGAAGCGATCGACCAGCGGCTGGTCGAGGCGATTCAGATTCTCGACTCGCGCGGTTTGCCATACGCCGAGATTCGGCGTGCGTTGGGGCCGGTCGCAAAGCGGCTCGGAGTTCCGGCACCGGCTTACACGACGGTCCGACGAATCGCAATCACCGAGCGAACCATCGCCGACGCGCGCACCGAGGCGGTCGATCAAATACTGACGAAGCTTCTCCAGGGCCGACTCCCGACTCCCTACGAGCTCGAGCAGCTCCGCGAAGCCCGGAGGTACTCGGAGCTGGTCCGAACCCTGGTGCCGTGACGTTCGCTTGTGATCTAGATCACCTGGTCGGACCCGCCGAGCGACGAGCCGGGTCGTGATGCCAAGCCTTGTGATCTAGATCATTTGAACGGTTCGGCACGCGCGTACCCTGAGGACCCGGTCGTTCAGGCGGGGAACAGAACTTCGGCTCGCGTCCCGCCGTCGCTGCGCAACTCGAAGGTCCCCCGCAGCTCATCGCGCACGAGCGCACGGACGATCGAGAGACCGGTGCCGCTACGCACGTCTCCGTCTACGCCGCCGTCATCGGTGATTGCGAGCAGCGCGCTTCCGTTTCGGCTTGCCAGCTCGATCCGCACCTGATCGCCTCCATGCTCGAGCGCGTTCTGGAAGAGCTCGCTGAAGACCAGCGCGAGCGCGGTCGCGCGGTTCCCCGCCAGCGAGACAGGCTCGAGCTCTGCTTCGACATGCTTCCCCGCGCCGATTCCCTGCACGAGCATCGCCCGCAGTCGCTCGAGCAGCTCACCGAGGTCGACCTCCTCCTCGCGCTGCTCGGTGAGCACCTCGTGCACCGCGGCGATCGCGAGGATTCGGTTGACCGAGTCGTCGAGAGCCTTTCGAGGATCGACGCCGTCCTCGGCTCGCGCCTGGAGACGAAGGAGCGAGGCGACCGTCTGGAGATTGTTTTTCACCCGGTGGTGGATCTCCTGAGCGAGAACACCGCGCATGACAGCGCGGCCGTGTTCGAGCGCAACGGCGGCGTGATGGGCGATCGAAGCCAGCAGCGCGCGCTCGTCGGGCGTGAAGTCGGCGTCTCGGTCGCAGACGAGCTCGCCGATCTGCCGCCCCTTCCAGCGCAGCGGGATCCTCACTGCGAAAGCCCCGGCACGCCCCTCCGGCCGGGCAATGCCGCCGTCCTCGAGCACGAGCGCCGCTCCCGTCGCGCCGACCGCGTCCATCGTCGTCTTGACGATCGCTTCGAGCGACTCCTCGAGGTAGAGCGACTCGGAGACGGCCTCGGAAATCTTGGCCAAAGCCTCGAGCTCGCCGACACGGCGCTGTGCGTCCGCGTACAGCTGGGCGTGCTCGATCGTCTGCGCCACCTGCGCGGCGATCGCGACCAGGAGCTCCACCTCCGATTTCGTGAACTCGCGCGGCCGGCGCGTCCTGACGTTCAGAGCGCCCGCAAGCCTCTCGCGCGCAAGGATGGGCACCGCGAGAATCGACTCGTACTCGTCCTCGGGAAGGTTCGAAAAGCCCTTGAACCGCGGGTCGAGATGAGCCTCGGCCGCGATCATGATCGGCGAGCGCTCCGCCGCGGCGCTTCCGGTAATCCCGTCGCCCGGCCGCATCTTCGGACGACGCGTCATCTCCTCGACGCGTGTCCCGTGCGTGGCCCGCAGGACGAGCTCGTCGGCCCGCTCGTCGTAGAGATAGACGAAGCAGGCATCGGCCTCGAGCGCCTCGGCAACCTTGCGCGCGACGAGCCCGAGCACTTCCTCGAGATCGAGCGTGGAGTTGACGGCCGCGATCGTCTCGGTCAGCAGACGTAGGTGCCGCGCCGGCGCGTCCATCGTCCGATTGTAGGAAGGAGTCAGTAGCCCAGCACCGGCGTCGGCTGTTAACAAAACAATTACAGCGGTCACAGTTTCCCTTTAAAGGACGGGGATACGTTGGATGGCGAATGGCCGTCGCCGCCACCGACCTCCGTTGGTTGAACGGATTCCTCGTCGCCGACCGCGAGGGCCGAGTGGTCGGCCGGGTCGAATGCCCGATGTACGGCACCGCTCCCGATGTTCCGGACGCGCTCGCCGTCCGGTCCGGGTTCCTCGCCCGCCGGCGCCGCGTTGTGCCGGCAGACGCGATCGCAGACGTCGACGACGCAACCGGCGTGATCGGCCTTCGTGTCGGGCGCGACTCGCTGAAGAGCTTCCTCTAGCAGGCACGTCTCGCGAACGTTCGGCCGCGTTTTTTCGCGGCTAAAACGACCGCGAGGTGCGAATCAGCACCTCGCGGTCGGCCGTCAGTTGGCTTCGCCAGCCGCAGCGGCGAAGCGCCTGCAATCTTGACTTGTTCGGACCCTGGTTTCTAGAGGACCGCCAAATACCGGTCCAGCTCCCAGCCCGTCAGTTGCACGCGGTAGTCGTCCCACTCCTTACGCTTCAGCTCGATGTAGCGGTCGAAGATGTGCGGCCCAAGCGCCTTGCGCGCTAGGTCGGATTCCGCCAGAGCGTCGATCGCCTCGCCCAGCGTCTCCGGCAGCGAGACGATGCCTCGCTCGCGCCGCTGCTCTGGAGCCAGGTGATAGAGGTTGGTCTCCATCGGCTCGGGGAGCTCATAGCCCTGCTCGATCCCTTCGAGCCCGGCATGCAGGAGCGTCGCAAACGTGAGGTAGGGGTTACACGCGGGATCGGGGCAGCGAATCTCGGCACGTGTCGCCTGCTCCGACCCCGGCTTGTACAGGGG
>WNGJ01006716.1_pt1 | contig 18859 bp, 19 predicted proteins | sample 5400611 | NCBI WGS metagenome assembly WNGJ01 (sample SAMN13153375, study PRJNA577476) | soil metagenome | isolation source: 40 cm soil or saprolite under Garry oak tree replicate 1 | place: USA:California | collected 2016-06-15 | reverse complement strand
CAGCGCCGCCCAGAAGTGAAAGCCGTCGCGGACGAAGGCGAACCTGTCGGTCGCCGCAAGATCCGCGTTGGTCAGAACAGGCGCATGAACCGTATAGATCGGCATCGTCACTCTCCGCCGAGAACCTGGAGCATGATCCGGAAAAGTGGCGACCGGTTTCCGAAAAGATCATGCTCAAACACAAATATGAGATCAGCCGCCGAGCTGACCCTTGGTCGATGGCACCTCGCCCGCCGCCCGCGGATCGATCGCGACCGCCGCGCGCAGCGCCCTCGCCAGACCCTTGAAGCAGGATTCGGCGATATGGTGGCTGTTCTCGCCATATAAGGTCTCGACGTGCAAAGTCACGCCGGCGTTGATCGCAAAGGCGTTGAACCATTCGCGAACCAGCTCGGTGTCGAATTGACCCACCTTGTCGCGCGGAAATTCCACCTTGAACACCAGCACCGGCCGCCCGGAAATGTCGATCACGACCCGCGACAGCGTCTCGTCCATCGGCATGTGGATGCTGGCATAGCGGGTGATGCCGGCCATGGCGCCGAGCGCCTGCTTCACCGCCTGGCCGAGCGCGATGCCGACGTCTTCCGTGGTGTGGTGGTGGTCGATATGGAGATCTCCGACCGCCTTTACGGCGAGGTCGATGCGCGAATGCCGGGCCAACAGATCGAGCATATGGTCGAAGAAGCCGATGCCGGTCGAAATGGCGGATACGCCCGAGCCGTCGAGGTTCACCGTCACCTCGATATCGGTCTCCTTGGTTTTGCGCTTGATCGTCGCCGTGCGCATGAAAACTGCTTTCCTTGACCGACCTTGGGCCTGTTGGGCCGAAAACGCGGCCCTTTTAACAGGCCGATGTCGCCTTCGCTACTGCGGGATGACGCGCCGGAAGCTGAACTTCGGGCTATGGTGACCGGAATCGGGATGAAAACGCGCCAGACCGCGCCGATTGTAACCCCGCCTGCCAATCCCTAAATTCCTGCCAACGCGAGGTCTTCATGCAAACATCTCAGCCTGCGACGCCGGTCTGGCACGGCACCACCATTTTGACGGTCCGCAAAGGCGGCAAAGTGGTGATCGGCGGCGACGGCCAGGTGTCGATCGGCCAGACCGTCATCAAATCCAACGCCAAAAAGGTCCGCAAGCTCGGCAAGGGCGACGTGATCGGCGGCTTCGCCGGGGCCACGGCGGACGCCTTCACGCTGTTCGAGCGGCTGGAAAGCAAGCTCGAGCAATATCCGGGGCAGCTGACCCGGGCGGCGGTCGAACTCGCCAAGGACTGGCGGACCGACCGCTATCTGCGCCGGCTGGAGGCCATGATGATCGTTGCCGACAAGGACGTCTCGCTCGTTCTGACCGGAACCGGCGACGTGCTGGAACCGGAAGCCGGCGTGATGGCGATCGGATCCGGCGGCAATTATGCCCTGGCGGCCGCCCGCGCGCTGGTCGATACCGACAAGGACGCCGAGGCCATCGTGCGCCGGTCGCTGGATATCGCCGCCGATATCTGCGTCTACACCAACCGCAATGTGACCATCGAGACGTTGCAGGGCGGCTGATCGATGGCGCCGGATTACCGCTTTCGTCCGATGACCCCAGCCGATCTTCCGCTGGTCCGGCGCTGGCTGGCATTGCCGCATGTCCGGGCATGGTGGGGCGATCCCGAGGAACAGTATGGGCTGGTGAGCGGCGACCTCGATGAACCGGCCATGGATCAGCATATCGTCTCGACCGCCGGCAATCCCTTCGCCTACCTGCAATGTTATGATCTGACTGCGTGGAATTCAGGCTTCGGACCGCAGCCCCATGGCACCCGCGGCATCGATCTGTTCATCGGCGAGCCCGACATGATCGAACGCGGCCACGGCTCGGCTTTCATTCGCGCTTTCGTCGACGATCGGCTGCAACTAGGCGCGCCGCGCATCGTCACTGATCCCGATCCAGCCAATGCCCGCGCGGTCCGCGCCTACGAGAAGGCGGGCTTCGAAAAAGACCGCATGGTCGACACGCCCGACGGCCCGGCCCTGCTGATGGTCCGCAACCCATGACGGTCCAGCGCACCATTTCAGCCCCGAACACGCTCACCACGCCGCATTGGTGGCTGATCGCGGGCGGATTGCTTGTCCTGCAAGCCTCGATCCTGTTTGCGATGGGCCGACTGCCGATCTGCGCCTGCGGTTATGTGAAGCTTTGGCACGGCGTGGTGCAGAGCTCGGAGAATTCGCAGCACATCACGGACTGGTACACATTCTCGCACATCGTCCATGGCTTCCTGTTCTATGGCGCGACCTGGCTGCTGCTGCCCCGCACGCCTTGGCAGGCGCGCCTGATCGCCGCGATGCTGGTCGAGGGCAGCTGGGAGCTGGTCGAGAACTCGAGCTGGATCATCGAGCGCTACCGCGCGGGCACGGTTTCGCTGGATTATTTCGGCGACAGCATCGTCAACTCGGTGTCCGACACGTTGTCCATGGTTGTCGGCTTCCTGTTGGCAAGGAGGCTTCCGATTGCGGCGACGGTCGGGCTCGGACTTCTGTTCGAACTCATGATGGCGCTTCACATTCGCGACAATCTTTCCCTCAACATCATCATGCTGGTCCATCCGTTTGAGGCGATCCGGCTCTGGCAAGGTGGGCCACCGATCATCTAAGCGCGCTTGTGTCAGCAACATTTCAAACCTAGCTAGGGCCCATGACCGACTTTTCCCCCCGTGAAATCGTCTCCGAACTCGACCGCTTCATTGTCGGCCAGACCGACGCCAAGCGCGCGGTCTCGATCGCGCTGCGCAACCGCTGGCGGCGGTTGCAGCTTACCGGTCAGTTGCGCGAGGAAGTGCTGCCCAAGAATATCCTGATGATCGGGCCGACCGGCGTCGGCAAGACCGAGATCGCGCGACGGCTGGCGAAACTCGCCGGCGCGCCTTTCATCAAGGTCGAAGCCACGAAGTTTACCGAGGTTGGCTATGTCGGCCGCGACGTCGAGCAGATCATCCGCGACCTGGTCGAAGTCGCGATCGCGCAAACCCGCGAGCGCAAGCGCAAGGACGTGCAGGCCCGCGCCCAGCTCGCCGCCGAGGAGCGCGTGCTCGACGCCCTGGTCGGCGCCAACTCCAGCGCCGCAACGCGGGATTCGTTCCGCAAGAAGCTGCGCGCCGGCGAACTCAACGACAAGGAAATCGAGGTCGAGAGCCAATCCTCCGGCGGCATGCCGATGTTTGAAATCCCGGGCATGCCCGGCGCCCAGATGGGCGCGATCTCGATCGGCGATATCTTCGGCAAAATGGGACTGGGCGGCCGGACCAAGACCCGCCGCCTGACGGTCGCGGATTCCCACGAGCTGCTGGTCAACGAGGAATCCGACAAGCTGCTGGACAGCGACCAGCTGGTGCAGGAATCGATCAATGCGGTCGAGAACAACGGCATTGTGTTTCTCGACGAGATCGACAAGATCTGCGTCCGCGATGGTCGCAGCGGTGGCGACGTTTCGCGCGAGGGCGTGCAGCGCGACCTGTTGCCGCTGATCGAAGGCACCACCGTCTCGACCAAGCACGGCGCGGTGAAGACCGACCACATCCTGTTCATCGCATCGGGCGCGTTTCATATCGCCAAGCCATCCGATCTGTTGCCGGAATTGCAGGGTCGCCTGCCGATCCGCGTCGAGCTGGAGGCCCTGACCCGTGACGACATGCGCCGCATCCTGACCGAGCCCGAGGCATCGCTGATCAAGCAATATGTCGCGCTGATGCAGACCGAGGGCGTGACGCTCGACGTCACCCCCGACGCGATCGACGCGCTGGCCGACGTCGCGGTCGCCGTCAATTCGTCGGTGGAGAACATCGGCGCGCGGCGTCTCCAGACGGTGATGGAGCGCGTGCTTGACGACATTTCCTTTGCCGCCCCCGACCGCAATGGCGAGACCATCCAGATCGATGCCGACTACGTGCAAAAGCACGTCGGCGATCTCGCCAAGAACGCGGATTTGAGCCGGTTTATCTTGTAGGTTTTACGACTATCGTCGTCCCGGCGAACGCCGGGACCCGTTGCCACCGACATTAGTCGTGGGCGGATAGGCGCAACACAGGCACTGGGGGCTATGGGTCCCGGCCTTCGCCGGGACGACATCGAGAATAATAATGGCGCGCCGTGCTCCTGGCGTGTGATAACTCGCGCCTGATCTCGCCGCCGTTTTCAGGTGCCGAATGGATTTGCGTGTGCTGAAAAGCCCCTGGCGTCTGATGCTTGCCGTCAATGTCGCCGTCCTGATCGGGGTTTTTCTCCACAAGATCACCCTGCAGCCCTACGTTCCCTATATCCACCTGCTGGTCGATTATCATTTCGGTTTCACCAAGCGCGCGCTGATCGGCGCCGCCGTATCGCTGTTTTCTTCGGAAGTGCCGTGTGGCTGGTGTTTGCACTTAACGGCGCCGTCTGGCTGATCACGCTCGCGCTCTTCTTCATGCTGTTCCGCAAGACCTTCGGTTTCGACGATGCGCAGATGCCGCTGTTCGTGTTCATGGCGGGCTCACCGTTCTTTCTGAAGAATTTCATGCACACGCTCGGCCATTTCGATATTTGCGGCTGCGCGCTCGCGATCTGTCTCTTGCTGGTGCCGGCGCACTCGGTGGCCCTCGTGTGGCTCGCAGCGCTGGCTTCAATGATCCTGATTCTGATCCACCACATTCATGTTCTGATGTATGTGCCGACCATCGCCGTTATCGTGGTGCTGCGATATTACCTGGCAAAGGGTTTCAACCGGCAGAACGTGCCAATCGGAATTGTGGCGCTCGCCGCCGTGGGCGGCTTGTTCCTTGCCGCGCAATTCTACGGCACCATGACGGTGCCCGAGGACGAGCTTGTTCGTTATCTGCGGAGCCGCATGGCCGATCCCAGCCGAAGCAACCTGCTGAGCTTCGCCTATATCTGGTACCAGCCGCTGTCCCAGGAAATCCACGATACCTGGAATCGCATGCCGTCGAACCTGCTGGGCCTGCCGGTGTTCGCGTTGTTGATCTGGCTGCACACCCCGCTGTGGCGATACTTCTTCGATTTGATCGGCGCGCTCGCCATCGAATCTCATCGGCGCGTCGTCATCGCCGGCGTTGTCGCGGTCAGCCTCTCCTATCTGATTATGTTCGCGACCGTGTTCGACTATTCGCGATGGATTTCGAACTGGGCGGTCTGCATGTTCCTGATCCTGCACGCGGTAAGAACCTTGCCGGCCGCGCGGGCCGTGCCGCCGATTGCCGCGGAAGACCGAAAGACCATCGTTCTCGGCTGGATCGTGACGTTGATCCCGCGGGTCGGGGTCGTGCGGCCGTTTTGATCCTCGGTGATTCCTTAAGCGTAATGCGTCAGGACCTCGAGCGCCGGATCCGGACGTAGAGCGCGCCCACGCCGCCATGGCCGACATGGGCTTCCTCAAAGCCGACTACCAGCGACCGGAATTCCGGCAGGCTCAGCCATTGCGGCACCTGGCGTCGCAGCACACCACGCTCGGACTCGGCGCCCATTCGGCCTTTGCCGGTGATGACAAGCACAAAGGTCAGGCCCTCGCTGTGCGCGCGCTGCAGGAAACCTGACAGCGCGCGGTGGGCGCGGGTCTGCGTCATGCCGTGCAGGTCGATCCTCGCATCGATTTCCTTCCGGCCGCGGGCAAGGTGCGAGCGCTCGCGACGTCCTAGCGGCGCCAACGGTGGCGGTGGCGGCGACATGGTCGGTTTCGGCGCGCGTGCGATCTTGGCGACGGGATGGGCCTTCGCTGGAACCGGCGATATCGCAGCCGCTGACGTCTCCGCGTCGGATAAACCAGTTAATGTTTTTGCGGCGCGAGTCTTCTTGCGCAGCGGCTTGGTCTGCTTGGCGACGTGCTCCCACAAGACGCGCTCTTCTTCGCTGAGCGCGCGCCGGCGCCGGGGGACCGTGGACAATTCCGGAATCGGTTGGGGACGTTTCATCGGCCGCGGCGATAGCGACGATATTGAGTGTGGCGAAGGCGGCGCTCTTCATCGGCCGGCGTGATGTTCGGTCGCGGCTCCGGCAGCGGTACCGGCTTGGCGATGGCGACCGAAGTGGCTGGGGGCTGGAGCGCGGTTGCCGGCGCCGCGGCGGCGGGCGCAGCCCTCTTGGCTGGCTCCTGGGCACTGGCGGTAATCTTGGAGCCTTGAGCGGCGGAAGCCTCGGGCGTCTTGGTACCGCCGTTACCAATTGTTTGCTTCGAATCTCCTGGTTGATCCTTCAATGGATCCACCTGCGGGAACAGCTTTGCGATTTTCTCCGAAGGCCGCGCATCCGGCAGCGGCATCTTGCGGCCGCGCGCCAGTGGATCGAGACTTTTCGGAACCAGGACGACAAAGCGCATATTGTGCCGAAGCCGGCCAGACACCCGCCCGGCATCCGCGCCGGCGCCGAAATAGAGATCGGCGCGCGCCGGGCCGACGATCGCCGATCCGGTATCCTGCGCGATCATCAACCGGCGAAATGGCGTCTTCGATTGCTCCGACTCGATCGGCAGCTCGCCCTCGATGAAGAACGGTGTGCCGTAGACATGCAGCGACTTGTCGACGGCGATCGACCGCCCCGGCGTCAGCGGCACGCCCTGCGCGCCCACCGCCTCATCCTTGTCGGAGAGCTGCACCTCGCGGAAGAAGACCAGGATGCGCCCGACCGCCATATAGGGGTGCCCATTATGCGCGTCGTAATTGATGCGGATGGTCGAGCCATCCTCGAGCCGCACCCGCGCCGAGCCCTGGATTTGCGTGAACAGCAAATCGGTCTGGTTCTTCAGCCAGCAGATCTCGAGGCCGCGGCCGGCGATCGCGCCGTCCTCGATCTCGGCCCGGTCGTAATAGGGCACCAGCTTGCGGCGGCCGATCTTGCGAAACACCTGGCCCTTGTTGGGCAGGCTGACAGCATCCTGTTTGAAGCCACGGACGAACAGATTGGAAGGACGGCGGTAGACCGGCACGGTATAGACATCGGTCTGCGTCCGGGAACCGTCGATGACGGGCTCGTAATAGCCGGTGACGAAACCCTCGCCTTCCCCAAGCCGCGAAATTCGCAAGGGCAGGAAATGCTCCTCGAAGAACACCCGTGCCCTGGCGCCGTCGGAAATGTCGAGCGCTTTGGCCGCGCGGCAGGGATCGCGTAGCGAGATGCCCAAGGCCTTTGAATCAACGCCCTTTGAATCAACGCCCTTCGAATCAGCGGCCTTCGAATCAACGCCCTTCGGATCGGCAGGAAGATTGTGTTGTGCCGAGATCGGCTTGCAGCTGGCGCGAAACGCCTTGTAGGCCTGAAGATGATCGTCCTGGCTCCAGCCCGCGATATCGGTCCAGGCGACCGGCGCATATTGGCTGCCGCTGAACTCGAGCGGAAAGGCGAGACGCGAATAGGGTAGATGCCGCGCGGGGGGATTGGATTGATGCGGGCGCGCAGCATGCGCGGCAACAGCAGCCATCGACAACACGATGGCGATTACACAAGACGCGGCGGCGTGTCGCCAAAGGCCACGTACGTCAATGAGCGCTTCCGGTGCCAACCAGCTTCCAGTTCGGATCGCGTGAAGTCGTATCGCGAGCAAATGTCCAAACATCGGTGATATCGGCGACCTTGTCCGGATTGCCGTCCACAATCGTGCCCGTCTTGTCGCGGGTGACAGAGATCATCTGCGACACAAAACGAACGGTGAGCTGCGCCGCCCGATCGCGCGCTTCCGCACCCACAAGCTCCGCCTTGTCGATCGAAACGAATCGCGTCTCGGTCTTCTGCTCGTGCTTCTCGCGATCCTTGATCACGGTCTCGAAGCTCTCATAGACCTCGGACGACAACAGATCCTTCAGCGCACGTCGGTCGCCATTGGCGAATGCCAGCACGATCATCTCATAGGCGCCGCGCGCGCCGCTGATGAAATGCCGCGGATCGAACGAGGAATCTTGCGCGGCAATGGCATCCAGCCCCTGGGCGAGCACAGTACCCGGCTCAGCCAGCCCCTTCCAGCGATCGGTCGGCGGCGTGACGTCGGCGGTCGGCGCCAGCGGCACCTGATCGATCACCGCTCCCGGCATCTGGACCGCGTTATTGTCCTGTGCCCCCTGCACCACGTTGCGCGCGGTGCGGTCGTAGGGCGGCCGCTCGTTCCCGGTCCGCTGTCCGAGCACGTTGCGCAGGCGCAGGAAGATGAAGACCGCCAGCGCCAGGAAGATGATGGTGTAAATATCCACGTCGCATTTGCTTTCTGGTCTGCGCCGGCAACCGGACCGGCGGTAGAACGTTCCCCTCAGGGAACGGTAGAGATTACATCATGGATGGGTCTGCAGCATGTAGGCACGAAACTTGGCCGAGCCAATGGCACATTTTGGCACGATAAAACCCATGCCGGTGGAGATAGGCCAAGCCGATTGTTCTCGACCGTTAACTGCCAGCGAATTGTAGCGCGTTTTCGTTGCGAGGGGAAACCCGATCCTGACGGGAAATCGCGCATACGCAACAATTTAGGGTAGACCCTCCGTTCCGGGCGGCCGGTATTGACATAATCCGCCATGCCGGCTGATTTTTCCGGCCCGGCGGCGCCCCGGCAAGGGCGATCGTCGTCCTTGTGGAATGAGGCGGGGTTATGATAGCCACTCGCCCGACAACGGCATTTCCGCACCTCACGAGCGAATTCAGACGCAAAAACGCTTCGCCGCTCGCTGAAAACGCTCCAGGAGAGAACCCCATGACCAACGGCAACGGCGCGCCTCCCGAAGCGACCCCTCCTCCCCAGTTGAACGTGCTGGCACAGTACACCAAGGACCTGTCATTCGAAAATCCGAACGCCCCCAGCTCGCTGGCGCCGCAGCAACAGCAACCGGCGATCAACATCCAGATCAATGTCAGCGCCAATAATATCGCCGAAAATGAATTCGAAGTGACGCTTTCGGTCGAAGGCAAGGCGGAAAACGCCGGCAAGGTGATGTTCAGCTTCGATCTCGCCTATGCCGGCGTGTTCCGCATTGTAAATGTTCCGAAGGAAAATCTGCATCCGCTGGTCATGATCGAATGTCCGCGGCTGCTGTTCCCGTTCGCGCGCGAAATCATTGCAACCGCGGTCCGCGATGGCGGCTTCCCTCCGCTGATGCTGGATCCGGTCGATTTTGTCGGTCTGTACCGTCAGAATATGGAACGGCAAACTGCCGCGCAGGCGACGCAGGCCAAACCGAGCTGACCCACTCATCCTCTGAGCCGCGCGTATCGCCGGATACGCGCCTCACGCGCCCAGGAAATCGCCCCAGATCGGCCTGTCGCCCAAGGTGGCGACAAAGGCACGATGGGCGGTGCGATCGTCCTCGGTGACCCGCGGCGCCAGCGGCACCTCGCGCTGCCGCCGCGGCATTTCGCCGTACCCTCCGCTGCGGGAATCGCCGGTCTCCGAGGCCAGGATCAATTGCGACTGCCGCGCGCCGATCAGGTCGATATAGACTTCGGCCAGCAGTTCCGCGTCGAGCAAGGCGCCGTGTTTGGTGCGGCGGGAATTGTCGATCGCATAGCGCGAGCAGAGATCGTCGAGCCGGTTCGACACGCCCGGATGCTTGCGCCGCGCCAGCAGCAGCGTGTCGACCAGCCGGTCTCGCGCAATCGCCGGCCGCTTGATGCGGTCGAGCTCGGCGTTGATGAAGCCGATGTCGAACGACGCGTTGTGGATCACCAGCGGCGCATCGGCGATGAATTCCAGGAACTCCTCGACCACCTGCGCGAACAGCGGCTTGCCGGCAAGGAACTCGCTGGACAGCCCATGCACCGCGAACGCTTCCGCCGGCATGTCGCGCTCGGGATTGAGATGCCGGTGAAAGGTCTGCCCGGTCGGCATGCGATTGAAGATCTCGACACAGCCGATTTCGACCAGCCGGTCGCCCCGCAGCGGGTCGAGGCCGGTGGTTTCGGTATCGAGAACGATTTCGCGCATGAATCAAACCAAAGAGAATGACGAGAACGGAGAATGACGAATCAGGATCGTCGCTGCGGCATTTTAACAGCCTCGGCCAGAATGTCGCGGATTCGGGCGCGCACGGGATCGAGTCCGTGTGAGGTATCCACCACGAAATCCGCCCGCTTGCGCTTTTCGGAATCGGGCAGTTGCCGCGCCAGGATGGCGTCGAGCTTTTCGTTCGTCATGTTGTCGCGCGCCAGAATACGCTCGCGCTGGGTTTCCGGCGCGGTCGTGACCACCACCACCGCATCGACGCGTTTTTCACCACCGGTTTCGAACAACAGCGGCACGTCGACCACCACGACCGGCGCGCCGGAGCGCTCGGCATCGTCCATGAATTTTTGACGGGAGGCGCCCAGCATCGGATGGACGATCTGTTCCAGTTGTCTGATCGCGGCTGGATCATGCACCACGCGGGCCGAAAGCTTGTTGCGATCGACCTTGCCAGCGGCGGTGGTACCTGGAAACGCGGCTTCGATCGCAGGTGCCGCCTCGCCTTCATAAAGGCTGTGGACGGTCGCGTCGGCATCGTAGACCGGAACGCCGGCCTCCGCGAACAATTTGGCGGTGGTCGATTTTCCCATCCCGATCGAGCCGGTCAGCCCAAGGATGATCATTCAAATATTGCCATTGGCTATTTCGTCAGGTTTCCGTTCAAGCGTCATCATCCGCCAACGGGTCGGCCGAATGGCCGCCCGATGACAGGCTCCGGCGGATGATCAGTATTCCGAAACGCTGGTGATCCACTGGAGCGGCGCGGCGTACTGGATGCCCGCTTTCGCGGGCATGACGGCTATATTGTGCCCGCACGTCATGCTCTTTCATACTTCGAGAAATCCCTTGCTTCGCAAAAACGCCAGCAACGGTAGCAGCGGCAGCCCGAGGATGGTGAAATGGTCGCCTTCGATCCGCTCGAACAAATGTACACCCAGTCCTTCGAGCTGGTAGGCGCCGACGCTTGTTGTCACCGCCTCGCCCGCTTCATCCAGATAAGCGTCGATGTCGCTTTGGCCGAGCCGACGCATGGTCATGCGGGCGACGGCAAGCGTTTCGAACAGTATCTCGCCATCGTGGGCGACGGCAACGGCGGAATGCAATTGATGGCTCTGGCCAGCCAAGACGCGCAATTGCTCGGCGGCCTGCGCGCGGCCGGCCGGCTTGCTGAAGAGACGTTCGCCGAGCGCCAGGGTCTGGTCCGCGCCGACGACGTATTTGCCGGGTTGGCGCGACGACACCGAAAGCGCTTTCTCGCGCGCAAGCAGCGCCGCGATATCTCCAGGAGACGTAAGGCCGGATGTTTGTTGAACCGCCCGCTCATCGATTTCGGCCGGAACGGCTTCGAAGCTGATGCCGGCATTTTCCAGCAGCGCCTGCCGCGTGCGGCTTTGCGATGCGAGAACCAGCGGATCTTTTCCGCGCCATAGCGTCATTCGGAAAGCCGTTGCCGCTGCCGGTCGGCGAACAATTTCAGGATCGCGGCTGCGGTCTCCTCGATCGATCGCCGCGTGACGTCGAGCTGGGCCCAACTGAACTTGGCGCACAGGCGGCGCGCGAACGCCACCTCATCGGTGACGGACTGACGATCGATATAGGTGTCGTTGTCCCGATCGCCCATGCTGAGCAGCCGGTTCTGCCGGACCTGGATCAGCCGCTCCGGCGTGGCGTGGAGACTGACGACAAGCGGCTTGGCGAGGGTTTCGAGTTGATGCGGAATCGCGATGCCTGGAACCAGCGGCACGTTCGCGGTGCGGACGCCGCGGTTGGCGAGATAGATCGACGTCGGCGTCTTTGAGGTGCGAGACACGCCAACCAGGACGACGTCGGCCTCCTCCAGGCCTTCGACGTGCTGGCCGTCGTCATGCATCATCGTATAGTTCAGCGCGTCGATCCGCTTGAAATATTCCGCGTTCAACGTGTGCTGCGCGCCGACGCGCCCCGTCGTCGCGGCGCCGAGATAGGCCTGAAACAACTGCATCACCGGTCCGATGATCGACAGGCTCGGAATGTTGATCTGCTGGCACTTGGCTTCCAGCCGGCCGACCAGATCCTTTTCCAGCAGGGTAAAGAGCACGATCCCGGGCGCTTCCTCGATTTCATCCAGCACACGATCGAGTTGCTTCTGGCTGCGCACCAGCGGGTAGACATGCTCGACCGGCGTCACGTTGGCGTATTGCGCAGCCACCGCGCGTGCCACCGTGATCAGTGTCTCACCGGTCGAATCAGAGACCAGGTGAAGATGAAAATAGTTGCCGATCGTGGGCACCTGACCCCCTGTGTATCCTGTGAATCGCTGTGGAGCTTACCTGAGAGAATCGGGTCCCGGTCGACGCCCCCGGGATAACCCGGTTTTTTCTGCACAGGTCCTCACAGAAGGATAAGTCGCTTCTGCATCGGCAATGATAATGAGGTTATGTGGACTTGTCTCTCAATAAGCTGGCGATCGAGCCGTACAAGTGTCTGAGCCGAGTGACGTTATTGGAACAACCAAAGTGACCGCGGAAACTGTTGATGGATGTGAACAAGCGCCGCGAATGAGTGGACGATTTTGCGCGGGCCCAATCCACCGCTACTTAGACTCAAACCTAAGATTCTAAACTTATTTATTTAGAAAGGACGTGCTTGCGGACAGGTCTCGGTTCGAGGCAAGACTGATCAGGTTGGCAACGCGAATATCGGCTGGATGTTGCGGATGACACGACGACATGTTTGCCAACGAGCAAGGCTTGCACGATGTACGAATGGATCAAGGCGCTGCATGTGATCGCCGTCATCTCGTGGATGGCGGGCATGCTCTATCTGCCGCGGCTGTTCGTCTATCACTGCGACGCGGAGGCCGGATCGAAAGCGTCCGAGACCTTCAAGGTGATGGAGCGGCGGCTGCTCAAGGCGATCATCAACCCGGCGATGATCGTGACCTGGCTGGCTGGATTGTACCTCGCCTGGGCGGGTCACTGGTTTGTCGCCGGCTGGTTTCACGGCAAGCTCCTGCTGGTGCTTGTGCTATCGGGTGTCCACGGTTTTTTTTCCCGCTGCGTCAAGGATTTCGCCGCCGACCGTAATCACCGCAACCAGAAATTCTATCGTATTATCAATGAGGTGCCGACTGCCCTGATGATCGGGATCGTGATCCTGGTGGTGGTGAAGCCGTTTTAGCCGGCACCGTTGCTGCCAATACGGGCTGCGAGCCTCCTTGCGGAAAGCCGACCGATTTTCTATATTAGCGAAATCCCACCCCACGCAGGCGGATGTGGTTGCGTTCCGGCTTCCTCGTTGAACCGGCCGCCGCATCAGGTTTGAAGCCTCTCCGGCCCTTTCCTCGCTCAGACCTGCGGACCTTCCTTTTTTCGCGTCCGCATTTTCTTAAAGCCACCTCGCAATCCTTCCCCAAGTTACTCCACAGGACCATCCCAATGCGGGAAATGAAACTTCAAGACCTCAAGGCTCAAACGCCAGCCGAACTCGTCACATTCGCTGAAGAGAAGGGGGTCGAAAACGCCAGCACCATGCGCAAGCAGGAGCTGATGTTCGCCATACTCAAACAACTCGCGATCCAGGAAACCGACATTATCGGTGAGGGCGTCGTCGAGGTTCTCTCCGACGGTTTTGGATTCTTGCGCTCGCCGGACGCCAACTATCTGCCGGGACCGGACGACATCTACGTCTCGCCGTCGCAGATCCGCCGCTTCGGGCTTCGCACCGGCGACACCATCGAAGGCCACATCCGCAGCCCGAAAGAAGGCGAACGCTATTTCGCGCTGCTCAAGGTCAACACCCTGAATTTCGAGGACCCGGAGAAATCCAAGCACAAGGTCAACTTCGACAATCTGACGCCGCTGTTTCCCGACCAGCGTTTCCGGCTCGAGCTGGAAGACCCGACCCGCAAGGATCTATCGGCACGGGTCATCGACATCGTGGCGCCGATCGGCAAGGGCCAGCGCGCCTTGATCGTGGCGCCGCCGCGCACCGGCAAGACCGTGCTGATGCAGAACATCGCACACTCCATCACCGCCAATCATCCGGAGTGCTACCTGATCGTGCTCCTGATCGACGAGCGTCCGGAGGAAGTCACGGACATGCAGCGCTCGGTCAAGGGCGAGGTGGTCTCGTCCACCTTCGACGAGCCGGCGGTCCGTCACGTCCAGGTTGCCGAGATGGTGATCGAGAAAGCCAAGCGGCTGGTCGAGCATGGCCGCGACGTCGTGATCCTCTTGGATTCGATTACGCGCCTTGGGCGAGCCTACAACACCGTGGTGCCGTCATCCGGCAAGGTGCTGACCGGCGGCGTCGATGCCAACGCGCTGCAGCGGCCAAAACGATTCTTCGGCGCCGCGCGCAACATCGAGGAGGGCGGTTCGCTCACCATCATCGCGACCGCGCTGGTCGATACCGGCAGCCGCATGGACGAAGTGATCTTCGAAGAATTCAAGGGCACCGGCAATTCGGAATTGATTCTCGATCGCAAGGTTTCCGACAAGCGCACCTTCCCCGCGATCGACATCTCGCGCTCCGGCACCCGCAAGGAAGAGCTGATCACCGATCCGCAACTGCTGAAGAAAATGTACGTGCTGCGCCGGATCCTCAATCCGATGGGCACCATGGACGCGATCGACTTCCTGCTCGACAAGCTGCGCAACACCAAGAACAACTCGGAATTCTTCGAGTCCATGAATACCTGATCATGAATACCTGATCGGTCGTTTCGGGTTTGAAGAGGGCGTCCTCGCGCGAGCGGGGCGCCTTTTTCGTGGCCGGGTGCGACGTGGCTGCCCGTCTTGCCCAAACTCTTGCCCAAAGCGATGTTCGTACTATGTTCTCCACGCACCCGGCGCGTTTTTTTACGCGCGAAGTGACGTCGCCTTGCAGCGCGAGCGAGGCTGACCGGTCCCGAGCAACGACTTGCCGCGCTTTGAATCCCGTCGTCATCGGGCTAGGCCTTTGGCCAGCGCTGGCGCTGGACCCAGCCTGCCAGCAAGATTTCGTTGGCTCCTCGCATGGAGCCGGGAGCGAACCGACGATGCATCCCCGCGACCAAACCATCTTCGCGCTGTCATCGGGGCGGCCGCCAAGTGCGATCTCCATCGTGCGTGTTTCCGGACCGCAGGCCGGGTCGGCGCTCACCTCACTGGCGGGAAAGATTCCGGCGCCGCGGATGGCGACGCGGGCGTTGCTCCGCGACCCTCGTCAACAGCCGATCGATGACGCGGTGGTGCTGTGGTTTCCGGGACCGGCGAGTGCGACCGGGGAGGACGTCGCCGAATTCCATGTCCATGGCGGGCGCGCGGTTCTCGCGACGCTGTTCGCGGCGCTTTCGTCTTTGCCCGACACGCGTCCGGCGGAGCCCGGCGAGTTCACCCGCCGCGGATTCGAAAATGGCAAACTCGATCTCACCGAGGCCGAAGGTCTCGACGATCTGATTCACGCCGACACCGATCGGCAACGCCGCCAGGCGCTGCGTCAGTTGAAGGGTTTGCTCGGCGACCGGGCGCGTGACTGGCGCGCGCAGATCATCGAAGCCTCCGCCCTGATCGAAGCCGGGATCGATTTCTCCGATGAAGGCGACGTGCCCGCCGAGCTGATCGCGCCGGCGCTTGAAAAAATCAAAGCGCTGCTCGGCGAGATCCAAGAAGTGCTGGCGGCGCAGGGGCACAGCGAACGGCTGCGCGACGGACTCGTGGTCGCGATCGCCGGGCCGCCGAACGTCGGCAAGTCGACGCTGATCAATCAGCTGGCGCGGCGCGAGGTCGCGATCGTATCGCCGCATGCCGGCACCACGCGCGACATCATCGAAGTGCAGCTCGACCTCGACGGCTATCCGATGACGGTGATCGACACCGCCGGCATTCGCGACGCCGACGATCCCGTCGAGCAGGAAGGCGTACGACGCGCACGGGCCCGTGCGGCGGAAGCCGACCTGGTGCTGTGGCTGGTCGATACGTCAGGCGAAAAAAGTTTGGAGGAAAGCGCCGCACCGATCTGGGTGGTGCGCAACAAGATCGACCTCGACGCCACCAGATCCGATGCGACGAATCCCGGACAGGCGATCGACGTCATCGCGCAGGGAGTCTTGAAGCAGGGAGTCTTGAAGCCGGGAGTCCCGGGGCAGGGAGGCGATCGCGCTGACTTTGAAATCTCGGCCAGCCGGGGCGACGGCATCCAGCGACTGATCGCCGCGCTGATCGCGTTTGCGCAAAATTATTTTGGCGCGGGCGAGGGCGGTCTGATCAGCCGAGAGCGGCAGCGCAAACTTCTGGAGGAGACCATGGTGTCACTCCGACGAAGTATCGGCGCGATCGAGCAGGGCGAAGAATTGGCCGCGGAGGATTTGCGGATCGCGGCGCGATCACTGGGACGGCTGCTCGGGCGGGTCGATGTGGAGGACCTGCTCGACGTGATCTTCCGGGAATTTTGTATAGGTAAGTGAAATTGTCTTATTAACCTTAACGAAAGGTTTCACGTGAAACACCGCTCTCGCTTCCCAGCGTTCACGTGAAACGTCTTCAGTGCTTTCCTGTGTTTCACGTGAAACGTCCTTCGCCAACTTACCGCTTCCGGGTCGTGCGGCCCCGCGATAAAAGCTCCGCATGATCGCGCGGTCAGAATCATTCGACGTCATCGTCATCGGCGGGGGTCATGCCGGCTCCGAAGCCGCGAGTGCGGCTGCGCGGATGGGAGCCAACACCTCGCTGGTCACCCATCGCTTCGCCACCATCGGCGCCATGTCCTGCAACCCGGCGATCGGGGGTCTCGGCAAGGGCCATCTGGTCCGCGAGGTCGATGCGCTGGATGGGCTGATGGGCCGGGTCGCCGATGCCGGCGGCATCCAGTTCCGCATGCTCAACCGGCGCAAGGGTCCGGCGGTGCGCGGCCCCCGCGCCCAGGCTGACCGCAAGCTCTACGCTGCGGCGATGCAGGCCGCCATCACCGAGACCGCGAACCTCAACGTGATCGAGGGCGAAGCCGACGAGCTGATGGTCTCGAACGGCCGCGTCACCGGCATCCGCCTGGCCGACGGCCGCGAGCTGTCCGCCGGCGCCGTCGTCATCACCACCGGCACCTTTCTGCGCGGCCTGATCCATCTCGGCGAAAAGAACTGGCCGGCCGGACGCGTCGACGAAGCGCCGGCGCTGGGCCTCTCCAAGTCTTTCGAGCGCGCCGGCTTCACGCTCGGACGATTGAAGACCGGCACCCCGCCGCGTCTCGATGGCCGAACCATCGACTGGTTGGCGGTGGAGATGCAGCCGGGCGACGATCCGCCGGAGCCGTTTTCGGTGATGACCGACCGGATCACCACGCCGCAGATCCAGTGCGGCATCACCCGCACGACGCCGGCGACCCATGAGGTGATCCGGGCCAATGTGCATCGCTCCCCGATGTATTCCGGCCAGATCAAAAGCAGCGGCCCGCGCTACTGTCCATCGATCGAGGACAAGATCGTCCGCTTCGGCGATCGCGACGGCCATCAGATCTTTCTGGAGCCGGAAGGTCTCGACGACAACACGGTCTATCCCAACGGCATCTCGACCTCGCTGCCGCAAGAGGTGCAGCTTGCGCTTCTGGCGACGATCCCCGGGCTCGAGCGGGTGCGGATGGTCCGGCCGGGCTACGCGATCGAATACGATCACGTCGATCCGCGTGAACTCGAGCCGACCTTGCAGACCAGGCGGCTGCCGGGTCTGTTCCTGGCCGGGCAGATCAACGGCACCACTGGCTATGAGGAGGCCGCGGCGCAGGGACTGGTCGCTGGCCTCAATGCCGCGCTGGCTGCGAGTGGAGGGCAGCCGATCGTGTTCGATCGCGCTGACGGCTATCTCGGTGTGATGATCGACGACCTCGTGACGCGCGGCATCACCGAGCCGTATCGGATGTTCACCTCGCGCGCCGAGTATCGGCTGACGCTCCGCGCTGACAACGCCGACCAGCGTCTGACCGGCAAAGGCATTGCGCTGGGCTGTGTCGGGCAGGCCCGCTCGGTCCGTCACGGCGCCAAGATGGCGGCGCTCGAAGCCGCCAGGGCTCTCACAAAATCGCTGACGCTGACCCCGAACGAAGCCGCCCGCCACGGACTGGCGCTCAATCGCGACGGGGTCCGGCGCTCGGCATTCGAGCTGCTGGCCTATCCGGAGATCGGCTGGGAAGCCGTCCGGGGTATCTGGCCGGAGCTGTCGGCCATTGACCCAGCGATCGCGGTCCATCTCGAGATCGACGCCAAATACGATGTCTATCTCAAGCGCCAGACCGCCGATGTCGACGCCTTCCGCCGGGACGAAGGGTTGATCCTGACCGGCGTCGACTATGAAGATGTGCCGGGACTTTCGAACGAAGCCCGCGTCAAGCTTGGGGCTGCGCGACCGCATACCGTGGGGCAGGCGGGCCGGCTCGACGGTCTGACCCCGGCCGCGCTCGGAATACTCGCGGCCTATCTTCGGCGCGAAGCGCGACGGAAGAATGCGGCGGCGACAGCGTAAAACGTTTCACGTGAAACGGGGATTGGCCACAGCGCTCGACGTCATCCCGGCGTAACGGCGAAGCCGTTACGCTTGGATGACGACACCGAGACATTTCGAGAGATGGCTTTGGCTCCCCATCATCCCATGCTCACCGCCGACAAAGCTGCGGCTCTCGCGCTCACGCCCGTTTCACGTGAAACGCATTCGCCGGAGTCCAACGAAACCAGGCGCGGGGTCACCATCATCGCGAGGGCCAGCGCCGCAAACCCATCGAGCAGAACAAGCTGGGGCAGTGGATTGCTTCATCGCGTTGCTCCCTAGGAAGAAACGACTGGTCGAATGGGGTCAGGCGGCCTCCGCGATTGGCTGTAGTTGGACGTTGAAGCCGAGCTTTTTGAGATGTGCAACCAGCCGGCTCGCTTTGACCTCCACAGGCCTGCGATCGAAGTGGGCAC
>WNGJ01004225.1_pt1 | contig 18867 bp, 20 predicted proteins | sample 5400611 | NCBI WGS metagenome assembly WNGJ01 (sample SAMN13153375, study PRJNA577476) | soil metagenome | isolation source: 40 cm soil or saprolite under Garry oak tree replicate 1 | place: USA:California | collected 2016-06-15 | reverse complement strand
GTGCCGAAGAGGACGTCAGCCACCCCGGCGCCTCCTTCGGTCCCGGGCAGGTAGGCCATCAATAAAGCGTTAGCGTTCGCGGCCGGCCCAAGGCCGAGCGGCCGGCCCGCGATCACCACGACGATTACCGGCTTGCCGGTCGCCTCGAGCGCGGCGATCAACGATTGCTGGTCTGCAGTAAGCGCCGGCGTGGGGTTGTCACCGAGCCCTTCGGCGTAGGCCCGCTCGCCGACCACCACCACGGCCGCGTCGGCCGAGCGCGTCGCTGCGACGGCGAACCGATGCTGCGCAGCCGTGACCGTCTGGCCGGTCGGCACGGAGGTGACATTCGCGGCCTGGGCCCGGATGCCCTCCAGCACGGTCGTCGCAGGCGGGATCTGGTTGGGGTCCCCCATGCAGCAGACGTGGTTCCCCGGGTCGTAGACACCCTGCCAGCTCACGCTCCAGCCGCCGAGCTGGTTCGCGACCGAGTCCGCGCTCGGGCCGGTGACGACGAGCTTGCTGCTGGTCGAGAGCGGAAGGGTCGAGTTCTCGTTGCGCAGCAGCGTGATCGACTCATCCGCGGCCCGGCGCGCAAGGTCCTTGTTGGCCTTGACCGCTGCGTCCGCCGTCGCGGGGTCGACGTACGGGTGGTCGAAGAGGCCCAACTCGAACTTGAGCGTCAGGATCCTGCTCACCGAATCGTCGATGCGGTTCATCGAGACGATGCCGTTCTGGACGTCCTGGATCAGGCCGTTGTTCCAGCCGACGTAGTCGAAGGGGGTCATGCTTACGTCGACGCCGGCGTTGACCGCCTTGGCGATCGCGCCGGGGAAGTCGGCCGCAACGTGGTACGTGTTTTGCAGCGCCGGCACGTCGCCGTAGTCGCTGATCACGACACCCTTGAAGCCGAGCCGGTGGCGCAGCTCCTCGGTCAGCAGGAAGTGCGAGGCGGTCGCCGGGATGTTGTTGATCGACCCCGAGTCCACCATCACGGTGGCGGCTCCCGCATCGATTCCGCCTGCGTAGGACGGGAGGAAGATGTCCTGCAGGTAGCGGATCGGTAGCTGCGCTTCGACGCGGTCGTGGCCGTTGATCGACTCCGAGTAGCCCGCGAAGTGCTTGACCGTCGACGCGACCTGGGGCGAGTCGAAGCCGCCGCCCTGGAGTCCGCGGATGTTGGCACCGCCAAGCGCGCCGGCGAGCTCGGGCTCTTCCGCCCAGGTCTCGTAGTAGCGCCCCCAGCGGTTGTCCCGGGCGAGGTCCTGCACTGGTGCGAAGTCCCAGTTCCCGCCGGTGGCAAGCAGCTGTTGGCGGGTGGCCGCGCCCGCCGCCTGCGCCAGGTCGGTGTCCCAGGTCGCGCCCATCCCGATCGACTGCGGGAAGAGCGTCGCCTCGTAGGGGTGACCGAAGCCATGTACGGCATCGACGCCGTAGATGACCGGGATGTGGAGCCGCGAGTGGTCGATCGCGTAATGCTGGATCGTGTTGTACTGCTCTGCCCAGCCGTGCCCGGTGTTGTCGGCCGGGTTGTCGGTGCCGCCTGAGAGGATCGAGCCGGTGTTGTAGTCGATCAGCACCCGCTGCAGGCATTTCGTCTGTAGCGGGTCGTTGTTGCCGCCGGCGTTGTTGCAGTCACCGTTTGCCGGCGAGTTTGTGTCGCGGAGCTTGCCGATCACGATCTGGTCCATCTGGCCGACCTTCTCCGCGAGCGTCATCCGGTCGAGCAGGTCGGCGACGCGGGCCTGGACCGCCGCGTGCGGGTCGAGGTAGCGTGGCGGACCGGCGCCAGGGGCCGCCGCCGTTACGGCCAGGGTTGCGGCGACGAGCGCGGCGAAGGCAACCCCGGCCACGAGCAGGATGCGATGCATCGTTTTCCTCCTTCTCCGAGATCTGCGAGGCACCCGCTCCCAACGCCGTTCGCGGGTCGAGAGCCGCAGCAACGATGTCGTCCCCCGAGACAACTCAGGACGCTCCCCTCTCGTTGCGCCTCGCGGTTGGGCGACTGGACCGTCCAGCCACCGCGCTGTGAGTACCGCGGCGGGGCGATTCTCAAACTGTGCATCGCGTGCGGCATCCTCCTCGTAAGCTCTCGCTCGTGAACACGGTCGTTCGTCTCGTGCTGCGGATCCTCGGGATCGGCGCGCTCGTCGCCGGTGGGCTCGCGCTGGCGCTTGCCGTGCTCGCGGCGGTGATCCTGCTCGCGCCGCTCCTGTTCTGGGTCGCCTGGAACGTGCTCGACTTCGGGCACGCGGTCGGACTGCCGGAGCTCGGCTTCTGGGGGATCGTGCTCGCAACGGCATTTCTCGTCCTCAGCTGGTTCGGCAAAGTTGTGATCACCGGCGTCGTTTTCCTCCTCGACCCGTCCTGGTTTGCGAACGGTCGCGCGGAAGTGCACTGGCCCGAGCCGACCTTCCGCAACTTCGTGGCCGCTGCGGTGCTCGCTCTGCTCGCCTCGCGGCCCCACGCTCACGGGCACAAGGCAAGGCGTCGCGAGGCTCGCTCGCTGATATCCGACCAAGGAGGCAACCGATGAGCAAGATCGAGCGCAGCGTCGTCATCGACCGTCCGATCGGAGAGGTGTTCGATTTCGTCCTCGACCCGACCAATGACGCCTCGTGGCAGACGACGCTCGTGGAGTCGCAAGTGCTGACCGAGGGACCGATCCGGGTTGGCAGCCAGATTCGGGAGGTTCGGCGGTTCCTCGGCGTTCGCTTCGAGCTCGGCTACGAGGTAACCGAGTACGAGGCGCCGCGCCGGTCGTCGATCAAGTCCGTCTCGGGGCCGATGCAGTTCACCGGCGGCTACGTCCTCGAGTCACGCGACGGATCGACCGAGTTCATCGTCACCGGAGACATCGAAGGGCACGGGAGCCGGTCTTCACGCGCATGGCGGCGCGTGAGCTCGAGGCGAATCTCGGGCACCTAAAAGACCTGCTTGAGGCGCGCGAGGAGCCGGCCGGCGACTGGCGTGGGCCGAGCGCATGAGCAGCGCCATCGGCTCGATCTCCGCGTAGACGAGGCGGTCGAGCGGACGTGTCTCAACGGCGGTGTCCGACACCGGTTTTCGTCAAGGGACAATCGCGCCGAATTTGCAACAACTTTTCCACACCCGCAGACCCGGGCGGAGATCCGAACTTATGCCTAATGGATCGTTGACGGAAGCCGTTTAGCGTCGGTCGAAAGCCGTTGTCTTCTGCTTCTGTCGACCAAGGGCGCCGACAACTTTTCAGCTGAGGTCGGGTCGGCAGCTCGGGCATTGCGCTCCTGACCATCGCCGGTCCGCGCGCTTGCGCCAAGCAGCTAGAGGTGGGGCTGCTCCCGCTGAGCCTGCGGCAACTCGCGCGGGGCCTGGAGAGAGCCCGGCCACAGCCGCCGAGAGTGTGTGCATCCCGACACCTGCGAGCAGCCCCTCGCCGGATGCTGCCCTCGGCGGATCGCGACGTCATGACACGGCCGGGTCAAGCGGCGTTCCCGCGGCCGGGCTGGAACCTGGCGTGGAATCGGCGCAGAATCGAGTCAAATGGCACAAGAGCGCGCCTCGATCGAGCTCACCCGCACGCTCAAGAGAGTGAAGGTTCCGAGCTTCATCGCCGCGAGCGACGGGACGCTCACGTGGGGCAACGAGGCGGCCAAGAGAATGTTCGGCGATCTCACAGGCCGTCCGTTCACCACGGTCATCGCGCCGGAGGACGTCCCCGTCGTTCAGCGGCAGCTTCAGCGGAAGCTCCAGGGCGAGCCGGTCACCGACTACGAGGTGGACGTCTTCACCAGCGACGGTCGCCGCCGCCGGGCCGAGATCAGCTCGGTGCCGATCGAGAACGGCGATGACTGTCACGCGGTCTTCGGAGTCGTACTGCCCGGCAGGCCGCGGGATCGCACGCCCCCGGCGCTGAAGCTGACGTCACGCCAGGATCAGGTGCTGCAGCTGCTCGGTGAAGGCGCGTCGACCGAGCAGATCGCGGCGATGCTCCACCTGAGCAAGGAGACGGTTCGCAACCACATCCGGCACGTCTTGCGTGCGCTCGGCGCGCATTCACGCCTCGAGGCGGTGGCGAAGGCGCATCGAGAGGGGCTCTTGGGCGACGATTGACGCCGACAGCGCCCAGTTTCAGCCCGCGAGCCAGTCGTCGAGCGGAAGCGCTGTGGCCAGCGCCGAGAAGTCGCCCGAGTCGCGAATCGCCTCGGCCGCGTCGGCTAGGGCCTCGACCGCCACCCAGGTCAGGCCGCCGCCGACGCTCACGCGCCGCGCTCCCGCCTCGCTGAGCTCAGCGAATGAGAGTCCCGGGATGGCGAGCACGTTTACCGGCCGGGTGACCGCTTCGCACACGGCGCGAATCTCCTCGACGCTGCGCAGGCCCGGCGCGTAGAGGACGTCGGCGCCCGCTTGCTCGAAGGCCAGCAATCGCGCGATCGTGTCTTCGAGAGCGGGGTTTCCGCGAATGTGGTTCTCAGCTCGCGCTGTCAGCACGAACGAGAAAGCGAGACTGCGAGCGGCCTCCGCCGCCGCGGAGATCCGCTCCGCCGCGTGCTGCAGCTCGTAGAGCCGACCGCCGGGGTCGTAGTCCTCGATCGAGCCGCCGACAGCCCCGGCCTCGGCCGCCCGCGTGATCGCGCGCGCGGCATCGGCCGGATCGGGGCCGTAGCCGTTCTCGAGGTCGACCGAGAGCGGAAGCTCGGTCGCGCGGTCGAGGGCCGCTGCGTGGGCCACCACTTCGTCGAGCGTCACGCGGCCGTCGCGACGACCAAGGGTGAAGGCGAACCCGGAGCTCGTAGTCGCGAGAGCCTCGAACCCGAGCGCGGCGAGCACGCGCGCCGATCCGGCGTCCCACGGATTAGGGATCATGAACGGGTCGCCAGCGTGGAGCGCCCTGAACGCTGCCGCCTTTTCGGCTTGCCTGACGTCCGGATTCACGCGTCGCGGCTGACCGCGATCATGCCCGCGATCGCTCGAACAGGACCAGAAGGCTGAGTTGCTCGTAGCCTGTAAAGCGGTGCTCGGCACCCGCCGGGACGAAGACCGCATGACCTTCGCGGAGCTCGACGTCCTCTCCCTCGACCTCGAGCACACCGCTGCCTTCGATCACGACGTAGACCTCGTCATCATCGTGCGGCGACTGGCGGTCTGCGTCGGGCGCCACGAGCACGTAGACGCCGATCTCGAGCCCGGCGGAGCGGTGGACGACCTCGTAGCCGCCGGCGTCGGCCGCGAGCCTTTCCTTGACGCCGGTGATGTCGAACGGCTCCGCTGCCCGCAGGGGACTTGGTTCACGCTCGGACTCACCCATGTCTTAAGCCCTTCGAATCTTCATTCCGGCCGGTGGCTCACCGCCTCGATGTTGTTGCCGTCCGGATCGTGGACGCCATCCCCTCGCCGGCGCCGAAGCCGGCGCCGCCCTCGAACTCCATCTGCATCGAATAGCCGAGCGGCGCGAGCGCTTCCGAGTAGAAGCGCTTTGCCCGCTCGACGTCGCCGACATTCGCGGTGACGTGGTCGATCATCGGTCCTCCCTCCATGGCCCACGTCGAGCCTGTCGAAGCCGAAGCCACGAGCCTACCGTCGTGGCTGCCCGAGCTTCGCGTCAGGTGCGTGTGTCCGCTTCGAGCAGCAAGGCCAGCGTCGGGCAGGCCTCGACGGCGCGGGCGGCGTGGCGTGCGGCTTCCCCCGTGACGGGCTCGGGATCGACGATCGGAAAGCCCCACTCGTCGAGCTGGATCCGCTCGGGTAGCAGCTCCGCGCACAGCCCATGGCCTTCGCACGCGATTGGATTGACGCGCATGCGCTTCATCGTGTGACGGCGGGTGTTGGCAGAACTTGGCGCTGGCCCTCGCAGCGGCCTCGAAGATGCTGCTCGGCCTCGCGCGCGAACACCTGCAGCGCGCTCGTTGCGAACCCCGCGGCGCCGTCCGGATGGCTGCAGGCTCCGCGGCCCCGCACCTGCTGGATCCAGCGTCCCAGCTGTTTCCGCTCGTCGAGGCGCTGTCGCGCCGCAAGCCGTTCGAACGAGCGAGCGATTGCGTCGAGGCCGTACATGCAGGGGCCGCACTGACCGGCGCTGGAGTCGGCGAGATACCTCATCGCCCTCGCGGTCTCGCAGATGCCGCAGGCGCTGGTCGGCAGGACGACGATTGCGCGGGCGCCGAGCCTGGCGCCTCTCGGCCGCAGGTCGGCCTCGAGCAGGGAGGCGTCGGCGGCCTCGCGCTCGCCGAGCCAGCTGCCGAAGTAGCCGCCGACGAGGAAGGCGCGAACGCGCTCGCTCACTCCTCCGGCCAGGGCGACGAGCTCTTGCAAGGGAGTCCCGAGCGCGACCTCGTAGACGCCGGGCTCCGCGACCGAGCCGGAGATCGTCACGAGCGCCGAGCCCGGCTCGTCCGCCGTTCCGACCGCGCGGAACCACTCGGGTCCGAAACGGGCGATCAGCGCGAGCTGCGCCATCGTCTCGACGTTCTGTACGAGCGTGGGCGCCTTGCCGACCCCGCGTTCGAACGGCAGTGGCGGGGTGAAGGTCGGCTTGGCGACGCCCCGGTTGAGGAACTGAACCAGCGCCGTCTCCTCGCCGGCGACGAATCCATCCGGCACCGCGACGGCTCGGAGGCGAACCCGTTTGTCGAGCCGGGCTCCGCGCTCGGCGATAGCAGCCGAGAGGGCATCGAGCCCTTCGCGGTCGGCTCGCGAGACGGCCACAATCGCCTCCCGCGCGCCGAGGGCCTGTGCGGCGGCGGCGGCTCCGTCAAGCACCAGGTGCGGGAGATACCGGACGAGGACCTTGTCCTTGCCGCTGATGGGCTCGCCCTCGGTGCCGTTCGCGACGACGACAGGGCGTCCTCGCCGAGCGGCGACCGCATGAAGCTTCCTGGCCGTCGGGAACCCGGCCCCGCCGCGGCCCTGGAGCCCGCTCGCCTCGGTGAGCGCCGGCAGGTCGATGGTGCCCGGGGGCGGGAGCTGGCCGAAGACGGCGAGGTGCTCGCCCAGCGTCGTGGGAGCTTCGGCCGAGGTGACACCGGCGAGCAGGCGTGGCAGGCCCGGCGGCCCGGCGACTTCCGCTGCGCTCAGGGCCCGCATGGCTGTCATTCGGAGGCCGAACCGTCCCCGTGGACCGAGCCTGTGAACGTTTTCGTCGCGGCGTCGAGGTTCAAGACGATCGTCAGGCGGAGCTGCGCGCCCGACGCATTCGTCAGGTCAGCGGTGACCTGGCTGCCCTGCAGCCCAACGACCTTGCCCGTGTAGCCGCCGAGGCCGACCGGAGTGAAGCTGACGCTGCTGTTGCTCATCGAGACGCCCTGCCCGGCGGCCGTCCCCCAGAGCGTCACGCGCAGGACCGCGGGCACCCGGCCCTTGACGGCGGCGCCGAACGCGACGCCGATGTCGCCAACGTTGTCGCTGGACTGCGCGAAGCGGCCGCTGAGCTGGCCGTCGAACGACTTCGGCAGCCTGGGGGAGAGATCGACGGCTCCCTGCACGGTCGACGAGGAGGAGTGGCGGCGAAGGATGTACGACGGGGTGCCTGCGCGTGCGGCCCAGCCGACCTTTCCCGGTCCGCCCTGGTACCAGACCACGGCCAGAACCGCGAGCGCGACCGCCACCGCTCCGGCTCCCGCCCGCAGGGGCAGCGGGCCCGGAGAGCGGAGCAGGCGCAAGGCGAGGGCCGCGCCAACGGCGCCGGCGCAGACGATCGTGACGATCACGAGCCAGCCGAACCGCGCATCGCTGCCGTTGCCGAGGCCGTGCACGAGGGCGAACGGCCACGAGGCGTAGGCGAGCCAGTGAACGGCGCGCCAGGCGCGGTAGCCAATCCTCGCGCGCAGCAGGCTCGTCACCACGAGTGCGAGCAGCAGGTCGAAGGCGACCGCTCCAAACCCCAGCCACAGAGGCCGGTATTTGGAAACGAACGGGATCACCGCATCCTTGAACCCGACCGGTACGTAGCCGTCCGCGATCGTCGTCAGGACGTGGAGCGCGACGAACGCGATCGCGAACAGGGTCAGGTTGCGGTGGATCGAGACGACGGCGAACCTCGGCCAACGGTCGCTTCGCCAGCGAACCGTCCCGAGGATTCCGAGCACGAGCCCGGCGGTCAGCAGCAGCAGGGAGACGACGCCGGAGGCGCGGGTGAGGTACCAGAGGGCAGTTCCGTTGCCGGCCACGAGCGTCATCGCGCCTCGGGCCAGTCGGCAACGCACGCGACCGAGCCGTCGTTTCGCACCAGCCGGGCGGGCAGGCGACGCTGCGCCAGCCAGTCGGGCGCCTCCTCGCCGAGCACGATCGCCGCCGTGCTTGCGGTGTTCGCGTCCACGCAGGAGGCGGCGGCGACGCTGACCGTTCGCCAGGGAGTGTCCGCCGGTACCCCGGTGCGCGGATCGATGATGTGATGAGCGCGCCCTGAGGCGGTCGCCCAACTGCGTACGCACGTCCCAGAGGTGGCCAGGCCGCCGGACCGGATGCCGACCGCGGGGCCGTCCGCCGGAAACGGCGCGGCATTATCGTCGGCCAGGCCGACCGACCACCCGGCGGCGGGCGAGTCCCCGGCGACCGCAACGTCCCCGCCGAGGCTGACGATGACGCCGTCATCCGTTGCCTCCGCTGCGGCGCGGGCCGCGCGATCCGCGGCCAGAGCTTTCGCGGTCGCCCCGAGGTCGAGCTCGATCCCGGCAGGAATCCTGGCCGTCCCGCGTTTGCGATCGACTTCGATCCGGTGCCAGGCGCCGCCCGGTGCGGAGGACACGTGGACGAGGTGGCCGTCGCGCAGGCGGACGAGCGCGAACGTGCGGTCGTAGCCTGCCAGCCGAAGCGCCTTGCCGACGGTGGGGTCGACCGCTCCGTCGGTGGCCGCGGCCGCAGTCAGGGCGACCTCGAGCGCGTCCAGGAGGTAGGGGCCGACCTCCATCTCTTCGCCGGCGGCCCGGTTCAGGCGGACGAGCTCGGAGTCGTCGCGAAAGCGGCTGCAGGCGCGGTCGACCGCCTCGAGCTCGGCCTCGAGCTCCGCTCGCGCCCGGTCGAGAGACTCGGGTCGGCGAACGGCGACGAGCGCGGTTGTTCCCAACGCACGCAGCGCCGTCGAAATCGGAGCCGGCTTGCTCAACTGCCCCCTGAGACGGCGGCCGGCGGAGAAGACGAAGGCGTCGGCGCCTGCGCCGGCGGCGCGGGGGAAGGCGTCGAGCTACCGCTCGGCTGCAGCGGCGGCGGCGAGACCGAGGGCGTTTTTACAACCGGCGCGGCGCTCGACTTCTTCGTGGTCGTCTTGACGATCTTGCTGGAGTGGGTCGACGTCGCAGCCAGACCCGCGAAGGCGGCGACGAGCGCGGTCGCGAGGGCAAGCGTGGCCGTGGTGGCACGGCGCACACGCGCGATCGCGGCATCGCGAATGGCCGCGCGCCGTCCTTCGGGTATGGGCGTTCGAGGTGGATTCATCCATGTCGAAGCTGACCAGACGTAAATGAGAAGACGATGAGCGCCGACTGAGAGCTTCTTAAGACCTTTGAGCGAGCTGTCTCGGCTCTGCCCGAACGGCGGGTGCCCCTTCAGCGCTTCTCGGCAAAACGATCGCGACGTCCGAACCGCCTTCTTCGCGGTTTCGCAGCTCCACCCGGCCGCCGTGTCCGCGGGCGATCAGATCGACGATCGCCAGCCCCAGGCCGGCCCCGCCGGCGCTCCGCGCCTCGTTGGCACGGCTGAAACGGTCGAGCGCCCGGGCCGAGAAATGCTCGGGCAAGCCAGGTCCCGAGTCGAGCACGTGCAGCGCGACTTCGCCGTCTTTCGACCTCACCTCGAGAACGATGGGGCCGGCTCCATGCACGAGCGCGTTGTCGACCAAGTTCCCGGTCGCCTGGTCGAGCCTCGCTGGATCGGCGTCGACGTATTCGTCGGGCCCGCCGTGAAACGTGAGCGACCGCCCATGCTCGGCCGCACGCGCAGCGAAGCGATCCACCGCCCGCTCGAGCACGGACCGCGCCGACAGGCGCTCCGGCCGAATCGGCAGCTGCCCCTGATCGAAACGGGCGACGAGCAGGAGGTCCTCGGCGAGCCGGACGAGCCGGTCTGTGTCCTCCGCCGCCGACTGGAGGGTCTGCTCGAGCTCCTCGCGCGAGCGCGGGTGGCGGAGGGCGAGCTCGAGCTCCGTCTTCAACAGCGCCAGCGGCGTCCGCAGCTCATGACTCGCGTCGTCGACGAAGCGCCGCTCGTGTTCGAGGGCGGCTTCGAGGCGCGTAAGCATGTCGTTCAGCGTTTCCGCCAGCAGGGCGAGCTCGTCACGGGTCGGCGGGACGGGCAACCGCTGGCCGGCGGTCGACGCCGTGATCGCGGCGGCCCGACGGCGCATCGCCTCGACGGGGCGGAGAGCGGCGGCGGCGACCCCGTAGCCGGCGAGGATTGCGAGCAGGAGCACGGCCGGGCCTCCGATCAGAAACTCATCCACGAGGCGGTCGAGCGCCTCGTCTCGTTGTCCCAGGGAGCGTCCGATCACAGCGACTCCGGGGTGTCCGCCGACGGTCGCAGGCACCGCGAGCGTCCGCCAGTTGCCCTTGAGACCGCGAATCGAGCCGCTGTGCCAGCGCCGCGCCCCGGCGGCGACGGCGCCGATCTGGGCGCGGGACAAGATAGGCGGCAGCCCGCTGGGGGTTGACTCCGCAACCGAGCCATCAGCGTGCAGGATCTGAGCGACCTGCGGCGCGTCGGCGCGATCTCGGTCCGGGGTCCGCGGGCGGTCGGCATGGGTGGCGACCTCCTCCGCCTGGACACGCAGGTTCTGGTCGACCGACCCGAGGAGCGCGCTTCCCACCCGCGCGTCAATGAAGAAGCCGACCGCCGCGAGCACGATCGCCATCCCGACGGCGAACGGGAGCGTCAGGCGGAGGCGGATCGGAAGCCGGCTCAAGTCCCGCCGTCCTTGCGGAGGCGGTAGCCGATCCCGCGTACGGTCTCGATCGAACGGCGGTCGAACGGCCGGTCGATCTTGTCGCGCAGGTAGCGGACGTAGACGTCGACGAGATTCGAGCGGGTCTCGAAGCCGAGCTCCCAGGCGCCTTCGAGCAGCTGGCCTCGCGACAGAGCCTCGCCGCGCCGGCGGAGCAGCAGCTCGAGCAGGGCGAACTCCTTCGTCGACAGCTCGAGCTCCGTCTCGCCGCGCCAGGCGCGCCGGGCCGCCGGATCGAGGCGCAGATCGCCCGCCTCCAGAAGCGTCGGGCGTTCCGCGGGCGCACGGCGAACGAGGGCTCGGAGGCGCGCCAGCAGCTCCGCGAACGAGAACGGCTTCAGCAGGTAGTCATCCGCGCCCGCGTCGAGGCCGTCGACGCGATCGCCGACCGCATCGCGCGCGGTGAGCATCAACACAGGTGCCCAGACGCCCTGCTCGCGAAGCTGCCGGCAGGTCGCGAAGCCGTCGAGTCCGGGCAGCATCACGTCGAGGACGATGGCGTCGTACGGTGCGGCGCTGGCCATCCAGAGGGCGTCCTCGCCGCGCGAAGCGACGTCTGCGGCATGGCCCTCTTCGCGCAAGCCGCGCGCGACGAGGGTTGCCATCTTCGGCTCGTCTTCGACCACGAGCACACGCATCGCCTCATTCTTGCGACAGCGAATGAGAAGGCGATGAGGGCTTTCACGCTCTTCTCATCTGGCCTTGCTCCACTTCCGGCGTGGAAACGCTCACTCGCGAACGTCGCCCGGCTCGAGCGACCGGACTTCGGTCGGCGTTCACCGGCGCCGACGGAAACGCCCGCCTGACCGCGACGACCGGACTCGTTCTGCTGGTGCTGCTGCCGATCGAGGGGTTGACGCTCTTCTCGCTCCACTCGTTCCTGTCCCTGCACATGCTCGTCGGCGTCGCCCTGATCCCGCCGATCGCGCTCAAATTGGGCAGCACCTTCTACCGGTTCTTCCGCTACTACACGGGCAGCGCGATCTTCCGGGAGAAAGGGCCACCGCAGCTCGTGATGCGGATCCTGGTTGCACCGGCCCTGGTTGCGTCGACGATCGGCCTGTTCGGAAGCGGCGTTGCGCTGATGCTGCTCGAGCATCCCAACTCGCTCGTCTTCGCGATCCACAAAGGCAGCTTCATCATCTGGCTCGGAGCGATCGGCATCCACGTCCTCGCGTACCTGCAGCACCTTCCGAGGCTGGCGGTTGCCGACTGGGTGCGAGGGAAGCAGGAGGCAGTTGGCCGGCGGCTACGCCGGCGAGCCGTTGTGGCGTCGCTGCTCACCGGCGGCGGTGTCGCGATGATGGCCCTGCCGCTCGTCGCGGCCTGGCACCGGTAGCGAGACTACTTACCTACGGGCAGGGCGGCCGTCGCGCCGCTTAGCACGCTCGTTAGCGCATCAAGCGGTTCGGTGGCTGCCGGCGGAAGCACGGCCGGCGGCTGCAGGTTCGGAACGGGAACGCTGACCGGAGCGGAGGCCGGCGCCTTCAGCGGCGCCGGTGAAAGCGAGGTCGTCGCGGGAGTCGTCACCGGCGGCTCCTGGGAGCCGCTCGCAGCGGCGGTTGGAGTTGGGGTCGGGGTGAATTCAGCGGCTTCGGTTGCGGCGGCCGGCCGCTGTCCCAACTGCCTTTGCCGGGCGGTGGACAACACACCGGGAGCCGCAGCCGGCGAGGCGCTGCGGTGGTGGGGAGTGGCAGCGAGCTGCGGGGCCCTCGCCGGTGCGGCCGGAGCAGCGGAGCGAAGCGTCACGGCGGGCTTGCCGTGCGCGAGCGCAGGCGCGATCTCGGTGGCGACGACCGGCACGAGCGCCACGGTCGCGCTCGCACCGATCAGCCCGAGCTTGCCGAGACCACCTCGCGCGAGCGAGCGGAAGAACGGCGCCAGCGTGACGGCGTTGATCGCGCCGACGCCGCTGCGAACGTGCTGGAGCCGCGACGCCAGGTTGCGGCGGGCGCGGAAGAGGAGCGTCTCAACGGCTCCGAGGCTGAGCCCGAGCTCGTCTGCGATCTCCGCGTACGAGAGGCCCTGCCACTCGCGCAGGAGGATGCCTCGACGCTGGCGCTCGGGAAGATGCGCGAGCCCGTCCCGAAGCGCGGCGAGCCGCTCGCTCCCCTCGTAGCCGGCCGCCTGGGGCGCGGCGAGGTCGTCCATGTCTTCGATCTCCTGGGTGACGGCGGTGTGACGGCCGCTCGACCGGCGGGTGCCCCGACAGACGTTGAACGCGATCTTGAGCAGCCACGCGAGCTCGAACTCCGGCTCGACGCCGCGTTGAAGCGACCGCAGCACGTAGATGAAGGTCGTCTGCGCCGCATCCTGCGCCTCCTCGCGGTTGCGAAGCCGGCTGTAGCAGAACGTGAAGACGCGCTGGCCGTAGTTCTCGTACAGGTATTGGGTCAGCTCGGCGGGGTCGGTCGGCCGAGCAACCGGTGCATGCCCGAGTAGGGCGCTCACCGGCCAGCCCTCTCACGACGGGTCGACGGAGTGCCTCCGTCTGCTGACGCCGGAACGATCACTTTGCCCACCCTCGCCTCCTCGGTACGCGTGTCGGCATGGGTGTGGGGCCGTAGGAGCGAAAAACTTGCGCCGGATTTGACGGCCCGTTTCACGGGAGCGACGGCACCTGAGGGGTCGGGACGGTCGGCACCTGCGGCGTCGGCAGGTCGGGGACGCTCGGGACCGGGACCTGGGGAACCTGCGGAAGCTGGGGAAGCTGGGGAAGCTCGATCGGCGGAGGCGGGGGCGAGGGCGGAGGCGGCGGAGGCGAGCTCTGGTCGGCGGCCGGCGTCTCGGTGGACGCCGGGCTGTTGCTTCCGCTTGCAGGCGGGTCGCCGGCACCCGGCGCCCCGGGCCGCGTCGTTCCCGGCGAGGTCCCGATCGGCTTGCCGGCCGTGCGGGGCGCCGTCTTCACGGCGGGCTGCCCTTTGCGCGCCTGTGCGACGGCGGCTCGGCCGTGGGGGGCGGGACGGGCAACTCCGCCGGCACGATCGGCGGCCGCATTGCGGCGTGACCCGGCCTGCGGCGCCGAGTCGAGCGCGGCCACCGACTCCGTGCGGCGGTTCTTCTGATCCAGCGAGACGTGGTCGCCCGGCAGAACGATCCAGTGGAGGGCGACGAAGAGCCCGACGGCGGCGGCTGCTGCACCGAGGACCAGGCGCGCCTGCGGCAGTTCCGGTCGGGGAACTGTCGCGGTCGTTGCGGGGTGCCTGCCGCGCGGCGTCATCGCTAGTCGCAGCTAGCCCGATCGCGGCCGTGCCGTCATCACCCCACCGTGGCGGGCCTGTTTACAATCTTTGACTAGGTTTGAGTACTTTTTCTTGCCGAAGTTCTCGCAACTGTTTGTCACCCGGCAACTCCCTCATCCGAGTGAATTCGCGGAAAGTGAGAGCCCGCTCAGCGTTCGGCTGTCGCGGTTTCGGCGGCGGCGGCCCTGACGCGGTTCTTGCCGCGGCGCTTTGCCTCGTAGAGGGCTTCGTCGGCGGCGTGAACGAGCTCGAGCGCGTCGACTCCCGCCACGAAGCTGGCGACGCCGAAGCTCGCCGTCATGCGCGCTGTCGCGTCTCCGGCTCCAAGCTCGAGTGCGGCGAACGCCGTCCGGATCCGCTCGGCCGCCTCGACCGCCCCCTCCAGGGTCGTTCCGGGCAAGACGATCAGGAACTCCTCTCCGCCCCAGCGGCTGCTGACGTCGATGTCCCGCAGCGTCTCGCGAACCACATCTGCGAACCGCTGCAGGACGAGATCCCCGAAGGCGTGGCCGTGCGTGTCGTTGGCCGCCTTGAACTCGTCGATGTCGCAGAGGATGACCGCCAGCGGTGTCTCGTAACGCTCGCTGCGGGCGACCTCGGCGAGCAGCCGCTCTTCGCAGTGGCGCCGGTTCGCGAGCCCGGTGAGCCCGTCGGATCTCGCTTGTAGGGCGGCCGCTTCATGCAGCCGTGCGTTCTCGAGCGCATTCGCGCCCTGCGCGACCAGAGCCCTGGTTGCGAGCAGGTTGTCCTCGTCGAGCTCGGCGGCGTACAGGATCAGGATCCCAAACCGTGACTCGCGAGTGGCGATCGGGAGCTCGAAGGTCTTGGCGTCGTCCGCGAGCGTTCCGACTTCGACGACCGCGCCGTGCTCGGCGAGCAGAACCGCTCCCTCGGCATCCGCAGCCTCGACGGCGGCTGAGGCGATCAGCGACAGCAGCTGGTCGACGTCGTGGGTCGCCGTCAGCAGGTCGCCGGTACGGCTGAGCGACTCTCGGAGCCGGGTTCGGTGGAGCTCCAGCTCCAGCAGCCGGGTCCGCAGTTGGTCGGCCATCGAGTTGAACGAGCCGGCCAGGTCGGCGAACTCGTCGCGGCCGCGGACGGGCACGCGCCGATCGAGCCGGCCGCGGCCGATCGCCTCCGCCGCGCCGGCAAGCTCGCGCACCGAGCGCATGACGGACCTGGCCTCGGCGGCGGCGATCGCCGCCAGCACGAGCAGGGCTCCGAGCAGGACGTAGAGCAGGTGCCTTCGCGTCGCGGCTGCCTGGGCCTCGATCGGCTGTTCCGGTGCGAGCACAGCGATCTGGACGTTCGGTTGTTCGCCCAGGGGATCGGTCGCGAGCGCTCGGTATCGCGACCCGGCCATAGACACGGCCAGGGGCCGGCCGGAAGCCACCGGCTGGGGCCGGCGCCGATTCTGCTTAGAACGGGGAACGAAGAAGATCCGGTCGGCGCGCGCGAGCCCACTCTCGGAACGCAACTCTCGCAGCAGCCGGCGGTCGAGCGGGAGCACCGCGAGGATCGATCCGATTACCCGTCGGCCCGCCTTGACGCGCACGGTCCGGGTCGACTCGATCGTCCCGCGCCGCCCAACCGCGAGGCGGTGCGGCCCGAGGATCGCGACGTCGCGGGGGAGCCGCCCGAAGCGGCCGAGACGCAGTCCCTGCTGGACGTCCCGGCGACCGGCCCGGTTCCGCGCGAGCGCCTCGACGTGATTCGCCTGCCGCTCGTAAGAAGCGAACACGGCGCGCAGTTCGGCTTGCAGGCGCGAGTCGACCTGCCGCTCCTCGGCACGCTTCGTGACCGTGCCGAATCCCCAGAAGGCGGCCGTCAGCGGCGCGACCGCGAGAAGCAGGAAGTAGACCGCGAGTTTGTGCTTGAAGCTTCCGAGCATCGCCCGACCCTTTCGCCGGCTTTGCTCTCGTTGTCGGCGGGCAGCGCCGCTCGCATGAGTCCTGCTCTCGGCGGGGCCGGCCGCGGATGCCGCCCGTGCGGCATCCGCGTTTGCCGGTTCGAGGAGGACCTTGGGCTACCGCTTCCTGGTGCTGCGGGCCTTGGCGAGGCGGATCGAGGTCGTCTTCGCCGCCTTGGCGGTGGGCGTCCGCGCCACGGTGACCATGACCAGGCGCTTGCCGAGAATGCGCGGCTTGACGCGCAGGACGAAGGCCGCCTGCCCGGTCTTGCTGCTCGCCTTCGTCTGGGCGCGGCGGGTCAGCCGCCCGGCCGCCTTGGAGCGAATCTTGATCGTCGCTCCACTCACCAAGAGACCGCGGCTGTCCTTGACCGTGACGATCATCCGCAGCCTCTTCGTCCTGGCGACGCCCGTGGCGACGTACCGGACCTTTGCGATCTTGAGCCCGACCGCGCTGCTCGCGGTCACATACGGGCCGAGCGGGGTCGCGACGCCGCCCGAGCTGGAGAGCACCTGGTAATGCGTCGTCTCGGTGACTCCGCTCTTGTCGCTGGCGGTGAGCGTGATCTCCTTGGTCGTTCCGGGGATCTGGACCGAGAACGACTGGTCGGTTCCGAGCAACCGCATCACGTCGGTTCCGTTCACCGCGAGTGCCGCGAGCTGGCCCTTGTCCGCCACGCTGCCCGCGACCGTCAGTGGCTGTCCGCCTATGAATCCGCCCGCAGGCTCGAGCAGCGTCGCGCCTGCCTGCTTGACCGCGTCGAGGACCGAGCCGGGGATGATCCCGCCGGGTCCTGCGAGGGCGACGGGAACGGTGAAGTCGACGAGCTGGCCGCTGGAGTTGCCGACGGCGAAGTCAAGCGCGCTCGCACCGTCGAGGCTGACCACGCCGGCGAAGTTGCCTGCGGCATCCAGGCTGAGCGGGTGGCCGTTGACGGTCAGCTGAGAGCCGGCGCCGGCGCCGCCGACGGTGCCGCTGACGATCGCGGTGCCGTTGAGGACGGTGACCGGGCCGAGATTGAGCAGCTGCGGGAGCGAACCGGATTGAGCGCCGGGCACGAGCGCAAGCGCGACCGCGAGCGCGCCGAACACGACGAAGAGCTGGGCTTTTCTAGCTGGGTTGAACGACATCGCTTCGAACCTCCTCGTTTGTTGCGATCTCGCTCCGTAGGGGCGCGATGGCCGGAAAGATTGCGTCGGTTCGCAAGAAAGGGGGCTTCGCGCTCCCTGCCGCGTTGCGATGTCTCGCTCGCTTGGATCGGCGCTGACCGCCGGCCTGGTGCTACTGCTTTCGCCCGGCGGAGGGTCGGCGTCGCCTGCAGGGACGCGGATCGTCGTCGGCTACACGGCTGAGGGCTACAGCAGCGCGCCTACGCTCGAGCGGGAGGCCGGATGGTCTGCTCGCGCTCCTGCGCGCCGACCCGCGCGTCCGCTACGCGGAGCGCGACGGAATCGTCGGCGCCTCACGGGTTCCGAACGACGAGTTCCTGCCGACACAGTGGTCGGTCACGAAGACCCACGCCGAGCAGGCCTGGGACCTGAGCACCGGCACCTCGCAGGTGGTCGTGGCGATCCTCGACACCGGCATCGATCCGGGGCAGCCGGACCTGCGCGGCAAGCTCGTCGCCGGCTACGACTACGTCAACAACGATCAGGACCCGAGCGACGACAATGGTCACGGCACCGCCGTCGCCGGGATCGTCGCTGCAAACTCGGACAACGGGATCGGCGTCGCGGGCTACTGCTGGGCGTGTCGGCTGATGCCGGTCAAGGTGCTCGGCGCCGACGGGACGGGGTTTGCGTCCGGCCTTGCGCAGGGGATCATCTGGGCGAGCGACCATGGCGCCCTCGTGATCAACGCCAGCCTGGGCTCGCCGGTCGGCGATCTCACGCTAGCGGCCGCCGCGCAGTACGCCTGGCTCCGCGGCGTTCTCGTCGTCGCGGCGGCCGGCAACGAGAGCGCCCCAGTCCTCGACTACCCCGCGGCCCTTCCGAACGTGCTCAGCGTTTCGGCCTCCGACCAGAACGACCGCCTCTACGGGTTCTCGAACTCGGGCGCCAGCGTCGCTGCTCCGGGCGAGAACTCGACGACGGGGCTCGGCACCAGCTACGTCTCGTTTCTCGGCACCTCCTCGGCCGCTCCGGTCGTCAGCGGAATCGCGGCCCTCGCGTTCTCAGTCGTACCTGGAGCGACGCCCGACCAGGTCGAGCGGGCGATCGAGTCGAGCGCCGTCCCGATTCCCGGCGTCGCGAGCGGGCGGGTCGACGCCTACGCCACCCTGCACACCCTGGCTCCCGCGCTGGCTCCCACGGGGACGCCGGCGGCCCCCGGCCAGGCGCGGCAGGAGGGCGGCGGGAGTGGGACTCGCGTGGGGGCGACAAGGACAAAGATCGTCACCGGCAGGCTGAGGCGGGGAAGGAACGCGAGCGTCGTGCTCGCGACCGGCGCGGGCCTGCTGCGGGCGAGGGCAAAAGTCCGCGCTGGCCGTGCAACGATCCGAATCAGGCTGCTAGCGGCCGGACGCGTCGCGGCCTCGGCCCGCGGCGCGGGCCGTGCTAGCCTGCGCGCCCAAGTCGGTGCGCGGACGTACCGACTCGTCGTCAGCACGACCAGCCGCAGGCCCGTCGCGTTCGCGCTGACGATCAGCTATCCGAAGACGGGCTCATAAACCCGGCCGCAAGTTTTTCGCGGCTCCCGCTCCTTACCTCCCGACGCTGCAACGCTGAGGAGACGACGACATGGGCAGGGCCAGCTTGGTTCCCTCCAAGAACATCCCCCTCGCCGTGTTGGCCCTGTCCGTCTCCTTCCTCGCGGCACTCGCGCTCGG
>WNGJ01002422.1_pt1 | contig 18868 bp, 12 predicted proteins | sample 5400611 | NCBI WGS metagenome assembly WNGJ01 (sample SAMN13153375, study PRJNA577476) | soil metagenome | isolation source: 40 cm soil or saprolite under Garry oak tree replicate 1 | place: USA:California | collected 2016-06-15 | reverse complement strand
CGCCTTTTTCGCGGCCGTCAGATCACCCGCCCAGCGCAGCAGGTTCAGCTGGCCGTCGGTGAGGTCAGAGCGGCCGGAAACGTTCTCACCAGCCTGCTGGAGCGCCTCGGCCTGGGCTAGCTGCTTCAGGTTACCGGCCGGGAGGCAGCCGAAGTGCGAAGGCCGGACGCTGCTGAACTGCGACTGCGCCGGCCAGCCCGCCAGTGTCTCAGCCGGGTGGCCGTTGAGCAGCGCGTCCCGGCGCCACGTCCATGACGCGCAACTGGGCTGGGTTCCCGTCACCCCGGGATCGTCACGGTACGTGGGAATGAACGACAGGTCCTGGACCGAACCGCCCGCGCCACCCGAGAAGACCAATGTCGCCGACAAGGTTGCCAGCCGGTCGGTACCCAGGGACAACGGGAGCGAGGCATCGTCCAGCGGATCGATCCCGCCTCCGGCCGACTCGGGGAACAAGGCGTCGCCATGCGGATACGCCGCGGTTCCGAGCCGGTCGAGGTGCCGCGCCGCCGTCTCGGCGGCGCGGAAATCGTGAGCGGCCTCGTCGGCGACGATGAGCATCTCGAGCGATGGCCCGGGAAAGGCGCTGGCACGGGCCAGAGGTTTCAGCAGCCGGACGGCTTCGGTCGGCTCACCGAGCCCGATCAGCGCCCGCGCCAGGCCCGGTGCCGCGCTGCTCGCGGCGCCCAGGTCCGCTGCGCGGTCATATGCCGCCATCGCCAATCGCAGATCCTGCCGTGCGGTGAAGGGCTCGGCGGACCGCAGGTGGGTCCCGGCGCGCAGATAAGCGTCGCCCAGACCGGTCAGGACACCCGGGTCACCGGGATACGCGGCAGCCAGGCTCCTGAAGGTCACGATGGCCGATTGCAGTGCGGTCAGCGCCAACGCCCTGACGGACGCCGCCGGAAAGATGAACGTCGCCGAGGAGGACAGCGGGAGCTCTCTCAGCTGCGACTGGCCGAGGAGCCAGCCTGGTGTCGGGTCGTGCGGGCACGCCTCCCCGGTGCGCTGTTCCTCCCGGCGGAGGATGCCGGTGCTCGTGTTCCCGTCCGCCGCGAGCAGGAGGAACAGGTCGAGTTGCGGAGCGCACCCGCCAGCGGCCCGGGCGCGGTTCAGCACGCTGTACGCGGCCTTCCCCGCGTTCTCGATGGCGACGCCCGGCGGCGGCTGAGCGGCCAGCACGGTGAGCGCGGCCCCCAGGGCCGTCGCGCCAGACTCGAAGCTCGCCGGCGGTGCCTTACCGAGCACGGCGTCCAGAGCCGGGTACCGGTACGGATACTCGAGGTGACCAGAGAGGTAACCAACGGGAAAGCCCTGCGCCAGGGATGAGGACCCGAGCACGGCCATGAAGGCCAGGGCATCCGACGGCCCCAGGGCCGCATCGGCATAACGACGCACATCTCCGGCTGTCCGTATCCGGGCCCCCCTGGGCAACCCGAGGGGGACGTCCCGGACGGCCGTGGCCTTCTCCCGGTGCGAGATCGCCACCTCCGCCCCGGAACCGGGCGGAGGAAGGGGCAGGCCGCGGGCGGCCAGACGGGATGCCGGAGCGAACCCGAGAACGAGTATCAAGCCCGCGACGACGAGCCACGCGCCAACGCCGCCGGACCGGCCGCGGCGGCGTGCGGCGGCCGGCTTCCCTGGGCTGTCCCGCGGGGCCGGCTCCGCCGCCGGACCGACGTCCGATGAGGTCATGATCCACCCTGGGACGCGCATGTCCCGGCCGGCAAGTGCTGCTGGTCAGGCAGGGCCGCGGGCCCCTCGGCTCGCCTGGTTCGTGGCCGGCTGGTCATCGCCGGTCACGTCAGCGGCCGAACAAGTCCGGGCCCCAGGTGGTGACCGCCAGGGTTCCGCCCGGGCGCACCAGCCGCCACATCTCGGCCGTGAATGCCGCCATGTCCGCGGCGAAGAACACGCCGAACGCGCAGATGACCGCGTCGTATGAGCCGCTGGGAAGGCCGGTCCTGGTCGCGTCGCACCGGCGGAACTCGATGTTGGCCAGGCCGTCGCTCGCGGCGCGGGCCCGGGCCAGCTCCAGCGAGCACTGACCAGATCAGCACCGCACCCCTTTCGCTCACGAGGCTCTACCCCGGCCAGGCGCCCCGGGGCAATTGTGGCCCGGTAGCCGCTGAATAGAGCACCTATCAATTTTAATTGCGCGTGACGCCGATTGCGGAAACTGCTGAGCCTGAAGTGACGCCAGGTAAATAAGGCAAGATAAGCGGGGAACGGCGGAATGACGTGTCCGAACAGTAACCTACGCTACGGGTCCGCCTTTGCGACGCCGTCTTAGGATGATTTTGTCCGGATGACGTCAAAAGGGGCTTTGTGGCGTTAGGTGGCGTATGGCGTGGTCGGGGGCCTGAAACCGGGAGATCCGCAGCGGATCGGCCCGTACCGGCTGGCTGGCCGGCTCGGCCGCGGCGGCATGGGACATGTCTATCTGGGCCTGTCCGCGGGCGGGAGACCGGTCGTGGTGAAGGTGATCCGCGCGGACCTGGCCGCGGATCCCGAGTTCCGGGTGAGGTTCGCCCGCGAGGTCGCCGCGGTCCGCCGGGTGAGCGGCCTCTTCACCGCCCTGGTGGTGGACGCGGACGTCGACAGCGCGGTGCCGTGGCTGGCCACGGCGTACGTGGCCGGTCCTTCGCTGGCCGAGGCGGTGACCGGTGACGGGCCGATGGCCACGCGGCCCGCGCTGGCGCTGGCGGCGGGGCTGGCCGAGAGCCTGAGCGCCATCCACGCCGCGGGCGTGGTGCACTGCGACCTGAAGCCCTCGAACGTGCTGCTGTCCCCGGACGGGCCGCGGGTGATCGACTTCGGCATCTCCCGCGCCGCCGGGACCGTGTCGGCGGCCGGCGTCGGCTGGGTGACGGGCTCGCCCGGGTTCATGTCGCCGGAGCAGGCCCTGGGCGGGGAGATCGGCCCGCCGAGCGACATCTTCAGCCTGGGCGCGGTGCTGGCCTTTGCCGCCACGGGCCGGGGGCCGTTCGGTCCCGGATCACGCCCGGAAGTAGCCTACCGCCTGGTCTACGGGCCGCCGGACCTCGGCGAGATGCCCTCCAGGCTGCGGCCGCTGGTCGAACGTTGCCTGGCCAAGGACCCGGGCCGGCGGCCCACCGCCGACGAGGTGCTGGACGCGGCGAATGACGGGCGGCCCGCGCCCGGCTGGCTGCCCGGCCCGGCCCTGGGTGCGCTCGCCCTGGGTGCGCTCGCCCCGGCCCGGCCCGCCGAACTGCCCGGGCGGCTCCCGGGCCGCCGCTGGTGGCGGCCGCTGACGGCGGCGGGAGTGACGTCGGGCGTGCTCGCGGCGTCTGTCGCGGTCAGCTTCGCGCTGGGCGCCGTCGGCCCGCGCTCATCCGGCGCGGGGCTGGCGCCGCGGGCCGCGGCCTCGCCGACGCTGACCACGGCGCCGCCCGCGGTGCCCGGTACCCGCCCGGCCGCCCACCGGCCCAGCCCGCGGGCGCACGGACCGCGGGCGGCCATCGTCCCCGCCGTGGTCGCAGTGGGTTCTCCGCGTTCCAGTCGCCCGCCGCCAACGGCCGCCTCCGCGGCCGCGTCGCCGCCCGCGTCACCGCTGCCCGCGGCCTCGCCGCCCGCGTCGCCGTCACCTTCTCCGTCCATGACGATCTCCCCGTCCCCGGCCGCGTCCTCGTCCCCGTCGCCGGGCGATTCTCCGTCCCCGACGCCCGCCCCCGAGATAATAGGTTCGGCCGTCTACCGCGAAGGCACCCGGGTCTACTTTGACGTCCAATACGCGGACCCCGGAAATGACGCGCGCGGATTCGGCTTCATGGGCGTCAACGGCTCCCGCTGGATGGAGGCGACCTATCCCTTCTCCAGCCCCGATGAGGGCATCGCGGGACCAGATAGCATTGCCTATCCGCTCGACCTCGAATGCGGCACCGCCGGTCAGCACGTGGCGGAGGTGGAGGCCTGGATCTATGACGCGGCGGGCCAGAGCAGCCAGCCGGTGCGGATCAGCCTCGCCTGCCCGTCCTGACCGCCGAATCCGTCCTGCGGCCTGGCGCGTGCCCGCGGAATCTCGCTCTGCGCTGGTCAGGCGGTTTCCGTAGGCTCCCGGCGTGCGCGTCAGTGAAGCGATTTACGCAAAGACCGCCGCTGCCCATATGCAATCCGGCCTCCGGCCCTTATTATTGCCCTGTCTGATATGGCAGGAATAGTGTCATTGCGACTTTGGGGTGGGATTTAGCGTGGTGGGGGGACTGGAGCCTGCCGATCCGCGGCTGATCGGCCCTTATCAGCTGCTAGGACGGCTTGGCGCGGGCGGCATGGGGCGGGTATTCCTGGGCGTGTCAGCCGCTGGCCGGCCGGTCGCCGTGAAAATCGTCCACGCCGAGCTCGCCGCCGATCCCGAGTTCCGCGCCCGGTTCAGCACCGAGGTCGCGGCGGCCAGGAAGGTGAGCGGCCTGTTCACGGCGCTGGTGGTGGACGCCGACGTGGACGCGCCGGTGCCCTGGCTGGCCACCGCGTACGTGGCAGGCGCGTCGCTGTCCGAAGCTGTGCGCAACCGCGGGCCGCTGACCGCCTCGTCGCTGCTGTCGCTGGCCGCGGGCCTGGCCAAGAGCCTGACCGCGATCCACGCCGTCGGCGTCGTGCACGGCGACCTCAAGCCGTCCAACGTGCTCCTGGCGCTGGACGGGCCGCGCGTGATCGACTTCGGGATCTCCCAGGCCGCGGAGGCGGCTCCGCTGGCGCGGGGCGGCCTCGTGGTGGGCACGCCCAGCTTCATGTCCCCGGAGCAGGCCGCGGGCCAGGAGGTCGGGCCGCTCAGCGACGTGTTCAGCCTGGGCGCGGTGCTCGCCTTCGCCGCCACCGGGCGCAAGCCGTTCGGGACCGGGCAGCCCGCCGCGGTGCTCGAGCGGGTGGTCCACGGGGCGGCTGACCTCAGGGACGCTCCGGCCGAAGTGCGGCCGCTGATCGAGCAATGCCTGGCCAAGGACCCGCTGCGGCGTCCCACCGCCGCCGAGCTGCTCGCCGGGGTGACCGCCGCCCAGTCCGCGATGGAGCCGCGGCCCGAGCCGGCGCTGCGGGACCCGGCCGGCCCGGACCGGCGGCCTGGTGCCGACCGGCTCGCCGGGCCACAGGCGGGCGGGGTTCGGAGGCGACCGCGGCGGACGCTGATCACGGCGGCTGCCGCCGCGACCATCCTCATGGCGTCCGGCGCCGGATACGGCCTGAACGCCGCGGCCCAGCACGCCCGGGACGACCAGGCCCCGTCCCAGATAGCGGCCGGGATGGCCGCCAGGCCGGCCGGCCTGGGGCCCAGGCGGGTACCCTCATCCTCGCCCCCGCACATCACCGGCACCTACACCTACCAGCAAGGTGTGACGGTGGTCTTCGAGATCTCCTACTCCGACCCGGGCCACAACGCCGCGGGCTTCGGCTTCGTCGGCGTGCAGGGGTCCGACTGGCCCAGGCAGCACTACTCGTTCTCCAGCCCGGCAGACGGCATCGTCGCGGGGAACAGCATCGCCTTTCCGCTCGACCAGGGATGCGGGACAGGCTTCGAATGGACCAGCACCGTCAAGGCGTGGATCTACGACAAGGCCGGCACCCGCAGCAAGCCGGTCATCATCCACCTGGCCTGCACCACCTGACCCGAGCCGTCAGGGGTGCGCCCGGGCGTAATGCGCCGTGAGCACGTCGTCGCCGAAATCGCTGCGCGGGCGGCGCAGCACGGTGTGCGCGTGGTTGCCGTCGGCGGTGGTGTCGTACTCGATCAGCAGGTCGTCGCCCTGCACGCGGTAGGAGTGCCGGGCACCAGGCGTCAGCGGCCCTTCCCAGGCGAAGTGCAGCTCCGACCCGTCGAGCCGGGCCGCTTCGCGAGCCGCGAGCTCCGCGGGCAGCCGGTCCAGGTAGAGCGCGACGAGCTGGGCCAGCAGGGCCCGCGCGGCCGGCCCGAGCCGGGCGGCGGGCACGCCGGGCGGTTCGATGCGCTGGCTGGCCCGGGGGCTGGTCCCGGTGCGGATGTCGGCCGGGGGCTGGCTCGCCACCACGGCGGCCGAACGGGCCTGCGGGCCCATCGCGTCGAGCAGCGCCCGGACCAGGTCTTCCTCCGGGCCGAGCGGCCGGGACACCGGGTGGCCGGCGTAGCTCACGCAGGCCGGGTTGGCGCCGAAGAAGACCGGGGCGGGGGAGACCGCCTGGCCGGCCACGGTCATCGTCACCGACAGGTGATGGCCCTCGAAGCGCCATGACCACGGCTGATCGCCATCCGGGTCGCCGTACACGCTCACCCAGTAGTCGCCGCTGTGCCGGCCCCGCCGCCACTGCTCCTTCCTGTCCAGCACTTCCTCCAGCGCGACGATGCCCATCGCCTGCGCGTACGCTGGCTCGCTCAGCCCGGTGGCCAGCAGCCGGTGCGCGGCCTTCCTGGCGGTCCCGCTGAGCTCGGCGATGCACGCGCCGGGGCGGCTGCGCGGCCGGTACTCCAGCCACCGCCGGGCCGCGTCGTCGGCGAACGGCCGGACGGCGAGCTCGCGCTGCCCGCCGTCCAGCGAGGCCAGGAGGGATCTCGCGGCGGTGCTCATCTGGACGGCCAGCGACGCGGCGCTCATGATCCCGGTATATCAGCCCCGCCCCGGGCCAGCGTCCGCAGCATCTCCAGCAGCGCCCCGGGATCGGGGACGGCCCGGAAGAACGCGGCATCGACACCCTCGACGGCGGTGACCGCTGCTATAGCGAGTTCGCCGCCCCGTTCGGTCACCCGGATTCTCCTGGCCCGCGTGTCCGCGGCGTCGACGGTCCGTACGAGCAGTCCCTTGGCCTCCAGCTTGCGCAGCACCTCCGAGGTCATCTTCACGTCGGTGCCGGCCTGCCGGGCCACGCTGAGCTGGTTCGGGTCCTCGCCGCGGGCGTTCAGCCACCACGCCGCGGCCAGCAGCACGAACTGCACGTGGGTCAGGCCGAGCGGGGCCAGCGCCGCGGCGATCTCGCGCTGCCAGCGCAGCGTGACGTGCCAGAGCAGGAAGCCCGGGCTGTCCTCCGGGTCGAGCGGCACCGGGTCAGCCTTCCGCCCGTCCGGCCAGCGCGGCCACCACCTCGGGGAAGTCCGCGGTGATCTGCGGGCCGAGCTCAGGGCCGACGCTGTCGGCCGCCGCGCCGGTGATCTGCGTCCTGTAGACGATCCTGGTCAGGCCGCCGGCCGCGGGCTCCAGCCGGTGCTCGGTCCGGACCACGAAGTCACCCGCGTCCATCTCGTCGGTGAACGACGTACCCGGCTCGATCTCGACCAGCCGCATCCTGATCGGCTGATCTCCGGGGGGGCTCGGGGGGGTCGTCTCTCCCCCAGGGGGGTCCGGGGGGATGGGTCCCCCCGGGAGAGGAGGAGCCAGCAGAGCCCCGGGCGGGGTCATGGTGAACGTGGTGCCGACCGCGAACGGGCCCTCCACGTCGATCGCCTCGATGCCGTCGTTCCACTGGGGCCAGGCCGCCATGTCCGCCCAGTGGCGCCACAGCGCCCCGGCGTCGGCGCTGGTCTCGTGGCTGTACTCGTACTCCCACATGATTCCTCCTCGCCAGTTGAACTATGCACAGACTAACTGTGCATAGATAATCTGTCAACAGACTATATGCAATGGAGGCGAATCAGGTACTTTGGGACACCGTGACGACGCCGAGCTGGGACGACGCATACGCCGCGAGTACGCCCGCCCCGTGGGACATCGGCCGGCCCCAGCCGGCCTTCGTGCGGCTCGCGGAACAGGGCCTGCTGGCCGGGCGGGTGCTCGACTCCGGGTGCGGCACGGGGGAGCAGACCCTGCTGGCCGCCGCCCACGGCGCCGACGCGGTTGGTGTCGACGGGTCCGGGCTCGCCATCCGGCGGGCCCGGGAGAAGGCGGCCGAACGGGGCTTGGCGGCTCGCTTCGAGGTCGGTGACGCGCTCCGGCTGGCGGACCTGGGCCTGACCTTCGACGTAATCATCGACAGCGGCGTGTTCCACGTGTTCGACGACGAGAACCGAGCCAGGTACGTGACCAGCCTCGCCGCCGTGCTGCGCCCGGGCGGCCGCTGCTACCTGGTCTGCTTCAGCGACCGTCAGCCGGGGACCTGGGGGCCGCGGCGGGTCAGCCAGGACGAGCTGCGCGCCGCGTTCAGCCACGGGTGGACCGTGGTCAGCATCGAGGCGGCGACGTTCGAGGTCAACGACGCGAGGATCGCCGTCTCGTCCGTACTGGCCTGGCTGGCCGTGCTGGAGCCGGCCGGTCAGGGCTGATCGCCGGCCCGCACCGGCGCCGGTGCCGCCGCCGGCGCGGGCTCCCGCTTGACGCGGCGGTTACCCGGCCACATGCCCAGCCGCCCGAACAGCGCCACCAGGGCCGGGACCAGCAGCGAGCGGACGGCGATCGCGTCCAGGATGACGCCGAGGGCCATCGCTATGGCGATCTGCCTGAACTGCTCCAGCGGTATCACCGCGAGCATGGCGAAGCTCGCCGCCAGCGCCACGCCGGCCGTGGTGATGGCGCGCGAGGCCTGCGGCACGGCGACGGCGACCGCGTCGGCGACCGGCCGGCGCCGTGCCTCCTCCCAGATCCGGCCCACCACGAACACGTTGTAGTCCGAGCCGAGCGAGACCAGCAGCACCCCGGCGGCGAACGGAACAAAGTAGACCAGGCTGCCGTAACCGAGGATGTGCTGACCGATGCCGATGGTCAGCCCCAGGGTGGCGAACACGGCCAGCACGCTGGCGGCCAGCAGGTACACGGGCGCGAGCAGCGACCGCAGGAACAGCGCCAGCAGCACCAGCGTGACCGCCATGATGGCCAGCGCGACGCGGCCCAGGTCGGCGAAGACCGAGCCGATGGAATCGCCGGTCAGGGCGGTCTGCCCACCCAGCTCGAACCTGACGCCGGACAGGCCGGCGCTGCGGGCGAGCGCGGGCAGGTCATGCTGCATCTGCTGGACGCGGCTGATGGCGGTGGCGTCGAGCGGGTCGGTCTTCTCCACCACGACGAACCGGGCGGCGCCGCCGGAGGCGGCCAGCATCGGATTGAACTGTGTCTGGGCCGCCGACCTGGGCAGGCTGGCCGGGCCGGCGATCTCCGCGACGCCCGGCCGGGCCGCCAGTTTGTGCTGCAGCCGGGCCAGGGCCGCGCTCTGCCTGGCCACGCCCGGGCCGATGACCAGGATCTCGGTGGGGGACAAGATGCCGGGCGCGAAGCCGTCCGCCGCGGCGGTGCCCGCGCGCGCGGCCGGAGAGGACGCGGGAAGCTCCCCGATCAGCGGCGATCCGAGGTGGATGGTGTGGGCACCCCAGGCGGCCGCGAGCAGGCCGGCGGTGCCCGCCGCGGCGATCAGCAGCGCCATCGGCCGCGCGGCGGCGAACCTGGCCGCCCGCGTTCGCAGGTTCCAGCGCCCTGCCCATTTCGGGGCCCATGTCCGGCGCCCTGCCCATGTCCGGCGGGTCGGCTCGCGCCCGCCGCCCTCCCGCCTGCTCACGCCCTGGCGCCGAAGCCAGCGGGGTACCGGCCGGAACAGCAGGCCGCCGAAGATGGCCATGAGCGCGGGACCCAGGGTCATCGACACGGCCATCGCGGTCAGGACGGTGAGCGCCAGGCCGGGGCCGAACGCGCTGAGCAGCTTCGTCCTGGCCACTACGAGGGAGGCCGCCGCGGCCGCCACGATGACGCCCGCGGCCAGGATGATCGGCGCGAACTCGGCGGTAGCCAGCCGCGCCGCGCGGATCCGCGGCACGCCGCCCGCGACCCGGGCGCGCATGCCGTCCAGGAAGAACACGGTGTAGTCGGTGGTCACCCCGAGCAGCAGCACCACCAGCACCGGGTCCAGGTCAGGGGGCAGCGTGACGCCCATCCGCCCGGCGAGCCAGACCACGACCCGGATGGCGATCATGTAGGCGGTGGCGGCGCAGGCCAGCGTGGCCAGCGGAGCGCCGACCGACCTGAACCGCAGGCCGACGATCAGCGCGATGGCGAGCACCGTGAACAGCTCGACCCACAAGATGTCCTTCCCGATGATCTGGCTCTGGTCGTATTCGGCCGGGATCGGGCCGGTCACCCCGACGACGTGGTCGCCCGGGCGGTTGAGGAACCAGTGCGCGTAGGCGTTCGCGCCCGCCGTCTGCGCGCCGAACGAGGTGCCCGGCCGGAAGTACAGGAACGTGATCACCGTGGTGGACTGCTCGTTCGTCCCGCGCAGCAGGCCGGCCGTGTTCGGCAGCGGGAACGCCCCGGCCAGCCCGGGAATGCCGCCCGGCGGCCCCGGGCTGACCGGGCCGGACAGGATCCGGGCGGCGTCCGGCTGCCCGGCCTTGGCCAGCGCCGCCGCGGCCGCGGCGAGCTGGCCTTCGGCCTGGCCGGATAGCCGCCGGTCCACCGCGATGGCCTGGCGGATCGCCCGGTCCCTGGTGACTGCGGGCATCCCGTGCGGGTCACGCTGCACGATGGCCACGGCCGCGTCGATGGGGAAGCCGAACAGATGCGCCGCGTCGGCTTCGGCGCGGGCGGCGGCCGAGCCCGGCGGGATCAGGTCCGACAGCCCGCCGGAGGACGTGGCGCTCAGCGGCGGGAGGAACATGACGGCCAGCACCACGCCGGCGGCCCACCCGCCGACGATGAGGTACCGCAGGCTGACCACGACGAAGGCGTAGCTCCGGGCCAGGATGGACTCCACGATGGTCGCCACTACCCATGATCGCGGCAACTACCGTCCCGATCCCCTAACGATCGCAGGCCCGGCCCAGAAGCCAACCTCGGACACCCTGACACCACCCGTACCGAAGTCGCACTGCATGGTTGCCCCAGCCATGTCACTGGGGCTGCATGAGCGAGGCATCCATGCAGTATGAACGGGTTCCCCTGGGCGTCCGCCCAGGGGAACCATCCGCCTAGGACAACGGCTTGGTGAGGTCGTAGACGGTCTGGCCGCCCACGGTCTGCTTGGTGAAGTGGGCCGCCACCCAGGTCGCGATCGTCGAGGAGCCGCGCCCGCCGCCGAAGCTCTGGCTGCCCTGGCCCACGTAGTAGTGGATCTCGTGCTTGGCCACCAGCTCCTTGAACACCGCGAGGGTGGGCCACGGGTCGGTGCCGTTGAACCCGCCGATGGCCATCACCGCGTCCCCGGTGGCGAGTTCGAGCGGCGCCGCGCCCTCCGAGCCCTCGGTGGCGGCCACCCACTTGTAGCTGGCCGCGTCGTGCTCGAGCAGCCTGGTCAGGGCGCTGCTCACCGTGGTGTTGCCGCCCAGCCCGCCGCCCGGCCCATTTCCGGCGCCGAAGCCGCCGTCCCCGGAGCCGCCGCGAGCACTTGTGCCCCCGGCCGTCCCGGCGGGCTGGCCGCCGCCTGGCATCGCGCTTCCGCCCGGCGTTCCGCCTCCGTTCGCCGCTCCGGTTCCGCCAGCCGCTCCGGTTCCGCCAGCCGCTCCGGTTCCTGCAGCCGCTCCGGTTCCGGCTGGGGTGCGGCCGGACTGCCCGGCACCGGGGAAGCCGCCCCGGCCGCCGGGACCGCCGCCCGGACCGCCGCCGAAGCCGGCCGAGGCTGGCCCGGCGCTCGGGATCGCGCCGGTGTGCGCGGTGCCCACGGTGTCCAGCGCGTACGCCGTCGGCCCGGCCAGCCCGGCCACCAGGGCCAGGCCGAGCGGTGCCGCCGCCAGCGCCAGCCGCGCGCGCCGCGACCCCGGCACCGCCGCCAGGCGGGCCAGCGCCGGGCCGGCCAGCACCAGGCCCGCGGCGGCCACGCCCGCGGCCAGCACCACCCAGCGCAGCCACGGCAGCCAGCCTGGCGTCCGGTCGAGCAGGATGAACGCCCACACGGCGCTGGCCAGGACGCCGGTGGCGGCCGCGATGCGGCCGGCCCGCGGCCCGGATCCGGGCCGCGCCTGCCACAAGGCCATCGCCCCGATACCCACCAGGGCGGCGATGCCGGGGGCCAGCGCGACCATGTAATAGGGGTGGATGATGCCGTTCATGTAGCTGAACACCAGGCCGGTCACCAGCACCCAGCCACCCCACAGCAGCGCCGCGGCCCGGGTCCGGTCGGTCCGCGCCGCGCGGCGCGACACCCAGGCCATGGCGGCCAGCGAGATCAGCGCCGCGGGCAGCAGCCAGCTGATCTGCCCGCCGAACTCGGAGTGGAACAGCCGGAATAGCCCGGTTGCTCCGCCGAACGAGGCTCCCTGCCCGCCACCGCGGCCGCCGCCCGGGCCGACGGAGCCGGTCTCGTCGCCGGTCAGCCGGCCCAGGCCGTTGTAGCCGATGGCCAGCTGCAGGATGCTGTTGTTGGTCGAGCCGCCGAAGTAGGGACGGTCCGCCGCCGGGGTGAGCTGCGCGGCCAGGATCCACCAGCCCGCGCCGGCGACGATGCCGGCTCCCATCAGCACCGTCTGCCAGATCCGCCTGCCCAGCCGGGGCGGTCCGGCCCACAGGTAGGCGGCCGCGAACCCCGGCACCACCAGGAACGCCTGCAGCATCTTGGCCAGGAATGCGAACCCGAGCAGCAGGCCGGCCAGCACCAGCCACCTGGTCCGCCCGTTCTCGACCGCGCGGACCAGCGTGTAGGCGGCCGCGGTCATCAGCAGCACCAGTAGCGCGTCCGGGTTGTTGAACCGGAACATCAGCACGGCCACCGGTGTGAGCGCGAGCACCAGCCCGGCGATCAGACCCGCCGCGGGCCCGAACCAGCGCTTGACCGCGGCGTACAGCAGCAGGACCGAGCCCGCGCCCTCCAGCGCCTGCGGCGCCAGCATCGACCACTGGCTGAAGCCGAATATCCGCCCGGACAGCTCCATCACCCACAGCGAGCCGGGCGTCTTGTCCACGGTGATGAAGCCGGACTGGTCGAACGAGCCGAAGAAGAACGCCTTCCAGCTCTTGGTGCCGGACTGGACCGCGGCCGCGTAGAAGTCGTTGGCCCAGCCGTTCCTGGTCAGGTCCCACAGGTAGAGGACGGCGGTCAGCGCGAGCAGCCCGAACAGCGCCGGGCGAGCCCACCGGGGATCGGTCTGCGGCCCGCGCAGCAGGCGCCGGGCCCGGTTCTGCCCGGGACCGCCGGTCGCGTGCCGCGGGGCGGGAATGGAGGTGGTCGCGCTCAATTGCTTCGCTCTCCCTGAGTAGCCATTTCATTGCGATGAACCGTGCCGGTCGGCTGGTGTCCGGGCCGCTGGTGTCCGGGCGGCTGGTGTCCGGCCGTCCGGCCGTCCGGCGGGCGCTCCGAACGGCCGAACACCCAGTGCCGGTACAGCAGGAACCTGATGACGGTGGCGGCCAGGTTGGCCCCGATCAGGACCGAGACCTCGGCCAGCCGGCTGGCCCGGGCCGGACCCAGCATGGCCAGCGAGCCCGAGGTCAGGACCAGCCCGACGCCGAACGTGATCAGGCCCTTGACCTGGTGCCTGGCCGCGTTTGCCCGGCCGCTGACCCCGAACGTCAGCCGCCGGTTCGCGGCGGTGTTAGCCACCGCCGTCACCAGCAGGCTGACCACGTTCGCCGCCTGCGCCGGCATCGCCAGCCGGAGCAGCAGGAACAGCACGAGGTAGGCGATCGTGCTGGCCACGCCGATGACGGTGAACCTGGCGACCTGCAGCGATAGGCCCCTGGCGGGCCGGCCGCCGGCGCCGGGGCCGGAACCGGGGTCGCCGGGCCCGGGTCCGCGCAGCTGCGGGACCTTGATGGAACCGCGCGCGAAACCGGCCCCGAGCCTGGCCATGCCGCGCAAATCGGCCAGGGCGGTGGCGATGATGTCCACGCGCGAGTCGAGGTCGTCGATCCAGTCCACCGGGACCTCGTGGATGCGCAGCCCGGCGCGTTCGGCCATGACAAGCAGCTCGGTGTCGAAGAACCACCCGGTGTCCCTGGTGAGCGGGAGCAGCGCCCGCGCCTGATCGCGCCTGATCGCCTTGAAGCCGCACTGCGCGTCCGAGAAGCGCGCCCCCATCAGGGTCCGCAGCAGCAGGTTGTAGCCCCGCGAGACCAGCTCACGCTTGGGCCCGCGGATGACCCGGGAGCCGCGGGCGAGCCGGGTGCCGATGGCCAGGTCGCTGTGCCCGGACAGCAGCGGCGCGACGAGCGGGAGCAGGGCGTTCAGGTCTGTCGACAGATCGACATCCATGTAGGCGAGGACCTCCGCATCGCTTCGCGACCAGATGGCCCGCAGCGCCCGGCCGCGTCCCGGCAGGTCCATGTGGACGGCGCGCACCTCGGGCAGCTCACGAGCCAGCCGCCCGGCGATCGCCCAGGTGGCGTCCGTGCTGCCGTTGTCCGCGATGGTGATCCGGGCGTGAAACGGGAAGCTCTCGCGCAGGTAGGTGACCAGCCGCCACACGCTCGGCGCGAGATCACGCTCCTCATTACGAACAGGCACCACTATGTCCACATGGGGAACTGTCATGGCAGTGAGGATCGGCGACCACTCTCCGTGGCGGCTGAAGCCACCTTATGTACGCGCTATGAGCAAAGCGGCCGGTGGTCACACCTCTTCAGGCCGGCAGGTACCCGGCCCGTTCGGGATCAAAGGTCTTTATACCGAACGGTCATGGGCGCCTGCCCCTCCGCCGGGTACCTGCTCGCGCGAGCACCACCAGGTGGAGCGGCCGCCGACCGTCCCGTGCCGCATCTCGGCACCGCACCGCGGGCAGCTGCCGCCGGGGTACCTGGCCGCGATGACGTCACCGGTGTGCACACCGCCCCTGGCGATGGCCGAGGCCAGGGCGGTCTCGAGCGCGCGGTAGAGGCGGTTCGCGTCCGCGGGCCGCAGCGTGTCCGTCCGGGTCGCCGGATGCACCCGGGCCTGCCAGAGGATCTCGTCGGCCAGCAGGTTCCCCACGCCGGCGATCCTGGACTGGTCGAGCAGCCGGGCCTTGACCGCGACCGAACCCCTGGTGATCAGGGCGCGGAACTCCGCCGGAGTGACCTCGGCGGCGTCCGGCCCGAGCGCGTCGATGGCGGGGTTGAGCCGGACCCGCCCCAGCCTGCGCTGGTCGAACAGGACGAGGCTGCCGCCGTCGGCGAAGCTGAGCGTGAACCGGTCCCATTCGGCCTTATGCGGCTGCACGCCGCGCCGTCGCGGCCCGCCGCCCTCGGCCGCGCGGCCATCCGCGGAGGTGACCACGATCCGGCCGCCCATGCCGAGGTGGATGCCCAGGTCGGGGCCGTCCTCGGAGGTCTCGCACCACATCGTCTTGCCCCGGCGGCGGGCCGCGGTGAGCATCCGGCCGGTGAGCGCGGCGCGCAGCTCACCGGGGGCGTGCGGCCGGCAGACGAACGTGTCGCTGTCATCCACGTCCGCGATGCGGCGGTGCAGCGCCTCGTCGGCGATCAGGCGGCGGGCGGTCTCAACCTCAGGGAGTTCCGGCATCCCTTCGGTTTTACCGGTCCCAATGATCGCAGTAGTGAGAATCCGCCACTTTGTTGCATGCCCGTACAACGGCGGGGCAGGATTGCATACGGGAAGCAGCGGTATTTTTAGCCGCCTGCCGACGGGTATGTTGAAGTTCGTAATCGCTGCGTCACGGCGGTTACCTGTCCTCGGTCTGGGCTCCGTAACACGCACGTGGGGGTCGACGGTGAAAGTGACGGTCGGGATAGTGGCCAGGGCCTGGCAACGGGCCTCGGGCCACCAGGATATGGTCGTCCAGGCCAGGGCCCCGGACGCGTGAGCGGGGTGGCGGGTCGTGTCTAGCAGTCAGCCAGAACGTGACCCGAGGCTGCGGTCGGCGTCACCAGCCTGGTGGGCAGCGGCCGAAAAGCGTCACCATATGGCCTCGCGCACCCGGGTGGACGACCCGGATGATCCCACGATCGTGGTGCCGCGGCCGTCGAGCGGCCAGCCGGACGCGCCCGCCGAGGTGAAAGAGGCGAAGGGCGGGGAACCCGAGGTTGCCGCCGAGGCGCCCGAGGTTCCTGCCGAGGCGCCCGTGGTTCCCGGCGAGGCGGAAGCGCCATCCGGCGGCCAGCGGGCGGGCGCGATCCCGCGGGAGCCGCCGGACTACCTGCCCAGGGCGGACCTGCTGACTGAGCTGGACCGGTCCGGCACGCGAGTGCTGGTGCTGCAGTCGGCCAGCGGTGCGGGCGCAACCCAGCTCGCGGCGGCATATGCCCGCGCCCGGCTGGCCGAGGGCTGGCGGCTGGTGGCCTGGGTCAGTGCGGGGGACACTGGTGCGCTGCTGGGAGGCATGGCGGCGGTAACCGACGCGCTCGGCCTGTCCGAGCCCGCCGGCACGCAGGACCGCTCGGACCCCGGGCAGATCGTCCGGCGCTGGCTGGAGACGGACGGGGACCGCTGCCTGCTCGTCCTCGACGACGTGACCGACCCCGAGGCGGTGCGGCCGTTCATCCCGGCCGCGGGGGCCGCCCGGGTGGTGATCACCAGCCACCAGGAGTCGGATCTGGGGCGGCCCGTCCCGGTCGGCGTGTTCTCCGCCGAGGAGGCGCTGGCTTTCCTGGCCAAGCGCACCGGCCTGGCCGACGACGCGGCCGCGGGCGCGGTGGCCGACGAGCTCGGGCACCTTCCGCTGGCGCTGGCGCTGGCCGCCTCGGTGATCGCCCGGGGCAATCTCGGATACGACGCGTACCTGGACCGGCTGCGGGCGCTGCCCTCCGGCGAGGACGGGGAGGACCCGCCCGGCGCGGAGCCGGCGGTCCGGCTATCCCTGGCCGCGGTCCCGGCGGGCGTGCGTCACCGGGCGATGGAACTCATCGCGGTGCTGTCCGGGGCCGGGGTCCGCCGGGACCTGCTGCATGCCGCCGGGAAGGCGGGTCTGCTCGGCGGGCGCCAGACGCCCGCCGAGGTGGACGCGGCGCTGGATGACCTGGCCAGCCTGTCGCTGCTGACCGTCAGCCTGGATGGCCAGATCATGATCGCCGATGGCCTGGTGGCCCGGGTCGTCCGGGACGGGTTGTCCGGGCCGCGGCGGGCGGAGGCCTGCCGGGGCGCCGCGGCGCTGCTGGAAGCCCGGGCGCGGTCACTGGCCGAATCGTCCGACCGGCAGGCCGTCAGGGACGTCCCCGGGCAGGTGACGGCGCTGGCCAAGGCGGCCAGCCCGGCCAGCCAAACCGACCAGGAGCTGACCAGGATCCTGCTTCGGCTCCGTTTCCTGGCGCTCTATCACCTGATCGAGCTCGGCGACAGCGCGGCCCAGGCCGTCACGGTCGGCGAGCCGCTGACCGCGGACCTCGACCGGCTGCTGGGCCCCGAGCATCCGGACACGCTGAACGCGCGGAACAGCCTGGCCGCCGCCTACCAGGCGGCGGGCCGCCCGGCCGAGGCGATCCCGCTGTTCGAGCAGACCCTGGTCGTCCGCGAACGCCTGCTGGGCCCGGAACATCCCGACACCCTTACGACGCAGAACAACCTGGCCGCCGCCTACCAGGACGCGGGCCGCGCGGGTGAGGCGAGGCTGATGTTCGAGCTGACCCTGGCGGCCAAGGAGCGGCTGCTGGGCGCGGAGCACCCGAGCACCCTGAACTCGCGGGGCAACCTGGCCGCCGCCTACCGGGACAGCGGCCGGGCCGCCGAGGCCATCGGGCTGTTCGAGCAGACCCTGAAAGGGCGGGAACGGGTACTGGGCGCCAACCACCCGGACACCATGAACTCGCGGGTCAACCTGGCCGCCGCGTACCGGGAGGCGGGGCGGGTGGCGGAGGCGATCCCGCTGGTCGAGCAGATCCTGGCGGCCCGGGAGCGGCAGCTGGGCGGCAGCCACCCGAGCACCCTGAACTCGCGGATCAACCTGGCCGCCGCCTACCGGGAGGCGGGCCGGGCGGCGGAGGCGATCCCGCTGGTCGAGCAGACGCTGGCCGCCTGCGAGCGGCAGCTGGGCACCGAGCATCCGCGGACGATGGGCGCGCGGAACAACCTCGCCAACGCCTACCGGGACGTCGGTCGGGCCGACGAGGCCGTCCCGCTGCACGAGCAGACCCTGGCCGCCTGCGAGCGGCAGCTGGGCACCGACCATCCGCGGACCGTAAGCGCGCGGGGCAACCTCGCGGCTTCCTACCAGAGCGCGGGCCGGGTCGATGAGGCGATCCGGCTGTACGAGCAGACCCTGGCCGACCGGGAACGGCTGCTGGGCACCGAGCACCCGAGCGCCCTGAACTCGCGGCATCACCTGGCCGCCGCCTACCGGGACGCCGGCCGGGCGGGCGAGGCCGTCCCGCTGCTCGAGCAGACCCTGGAGGCACGGGAGCGGGTCCTGGGCCGCGACCATCCGGACACCGTGACCACGAGGAATCTGCTCGCTCCCGACCACGACGCTGGTCAGGGCGCGGACGACGCCTCGTGAGCAGCCAGATGAGTCACCGGGCCCCTCCGCGGGACCGTGTCACCGAATCGCTGGTCCGCGAGGCTGCGCTGACCCTGTTCGCCCAGCGGGGGTACCACGGCACCGCCCTGCGCGACATCGCCAGCGCGGTGGGCATACGCACGCCGAGCCTGTACAACCACATCGAGTCGAAGCAGGAGCTGCTGCGCGGCATCTTGCTCAGCACCACCGAGCAGGTCTGGGCCGACTTCGAGGCCGCGGTCGGTGGTGTCACCGACCCCCGCGAGCGCCTCCGCCGGGCCGTGGTGACCTACGCCCTCCGGCACGCCAACCACCGGCGCGAGGCGCTCATCGTCAACCGCGACGTGGCGAGCCTCTCCGAACCCGGCCGTTCCGAGGTCATGGCCCTGCGGCGGCGGCACGAGCGCGCCGTCAGGGAAATCATCATCGAAGGCGTGGGCGCCGGAGTCTTCCGGGTCGCGGATCCTTTCCTGGCCTCGTTCGGCATCCTCGAGATGTGCGTCAGCGTCGCCCGCTGGTTCGATCCGGACGGCCCGCTGTCGGCCGAGCAGATCGCCGCCGAGCACGCCGAGTTCGCGCTCCGGCTGGTCGGCGCCGGTTCATAGCCCGGTGCCGGTT
>WNGJ01002421.1_pt1 | contig 18869 bp, 16 predicted proteins | sample 5400611 | NCBI WGS metagenome assembly WNGJ01 (sample SAMN13153375, study PRJNA577476) | soil metagenome | isolation source: 40 cm soil or saprolite under Garry oak tree replicate 1 | place: USA:California | collected 2016-06-15 | reverse complement strand
TTGCTTGTGGCGTCGGAAGCGCGACTGCCGCCGTGGCGGCACCCACATCACCGAGCAGCCGGTCGATGTCGAGAATCAGGACGAACTTCCGCGAATCCAGTTTGCCCATGCCGACGAGGTACTCCACGCGCACGCGACTGCCGAACGCGGGGGCAGGCTCGATCGTATCGGGCGCCAGCTCGATCACCTGATTGACGGCGTCGGCCAGAATTCCCATGACGAGCTCCTGCTCATCGACGCGGACTTCGACGATGATCACGCAGGAGCGCTTGGTGACCGCCGTCGCCGGCAGCCCGAACAGGTGGGCCAGGTCCAGCACCGGGACGACAGCACCGCGGAGATTGATCACTCCGCGCACCGCCGGCGGCGCATTCGGCACGCGCGTGAGCGTGTCGTACTCGAGGATCTCTTTCACGCGCAGGATGCCGAACGCGAACTCTTCGCCGGCGAGCTGGAACGAGAGGTATTGAGTCATCGTTGCCTCGCGCTAAAAGCGGGTGAAGCCGCGGTCGTCGTGCGTCAGCGCGACTGCGTGCTTGTGGCCGTTGCCGTCGGGCTTCGGGGCCTTGGGCGCTGGGCGCGGGGCAGGGCGCGACGGAGCGGGATGCGACTCCGGCATGCCCTGCACGTGGAAGAACGACATGAGCTGCTCGAGGCTCTCCGCCTGGCTGGCCATCTCTTCAGCCGTGGAGGCGAGCTCTTCGGCGGCGGACGCGTTGCGCTGCGTCACCTGATCGACGCCCGTCAAGGCGCGGTTGATCTGCGACACGCCGGAGGACTGCTCAGCGGTGGCGGCCGCGACTTCCTGCACCGTCTCCGCCGACTTGCGGATGGCCGGCACCAGCTCCAGCAACAGGTGACCCGAGCGCTCCGCCACCTTCACGCTGGAGGCCGCGAGGCCGCCGATCTCTTTGGCAGCCGTCTGGCTGCGTTCGGCGAGCTTGCGGACTTCCGTCGCAACGACGGCGAAGCCCTTGCCGTGCTCACCCGCGCGCGCCGCTTCGATCGCGGCGTTCAGCGCGAGCAGGTTCGTCTGATAGGCGATTTCTTCGATGATCGAGATCTTCTCGGCGATCGCCTTCATGGCGCCGACGGTTTCCACGACGGCCTTGCCGCTCTCATCACCGTCACGGGCCGCTTTCACCGCCGACTGCTCGAGCTGGCGGCTGTTGTCGGCGTTCTTCGAGATCGACGCGGTCATCTGCTCGAGGCTCGAGGTCGTCTCCTCGACGGAGGCGGCCTGTTCGCTCGTGCCCTGTGAGAGGCTCTGCGATGTGGACGAGACCTGCGTCGCGGCCGAGCTCAGCGCGTTCGCGCCGGCGCGGACTTCCCCGATCACCTGCGACAGCTTCGCCACCATCGTCTGCAGTGCAGACCCGAGGGCGTCGCGTTCGGAGGCGGGAGTCACGGCGGTCGTGAGGTCGCCGCCGGCGATTCTCACCGCGGCATCGACCTTGGACTTCGTGGACGCGATCATCCGCTGCATCGCGGTGAGCACGTCGCCCACCTCGTCCTTGCGGCCGACCGCGAACTGCACATCGACGTCACCCTGCGCCACGCGATCCGCGGCTTGCACGGCGGTCGCGAGCGGCCGCGTGATGCCGAGCGTCAGGAGAACGCTGATCACCAGCCCGAAGATCGCGGCGATGAGCGACGCAACGATGATGACGGTGTTGGCACGAGACGCCGATGCCTGTGCGCCGAGGCCCTTGCTGTCGATCTGGCCGATCTGCAGCTGCGCCAGCGAGTCGGTGATGGTCTCGACGCCACGAATCGCGTCCTTGACATCTGCGAGCGCCGCGTTGGCATCGGCCGGCGTGGTGATCTGACCCGCCCGAATCTGGGTGAGGGTCTTCTGAAAGCCGGCTTCGTACGTGGTCAGGTCGGCGCGGATTTGGCGCAGCTGGGCGCGCTCTTCGTCGCCGGCGGCGCGATCGAGGCTCGCGAGGGTCTGCTCCAGGCTTTGACGCGCGTTCTGCCACTTGGTGCTGTAGTCAGCGACCTTGTCGGCCGTGGCGATGTTGAGGAAGACGTCCTTCTCGAACCGCCGCAGCATGAGTGACCACGCGCGCGCCTCGAGGGCGGCCGTCAGCTCCGGCGCCTCGACATTCGTGATGTCGCGCGTGGCGCGCGACGTCGTCCCCGTGCCCCAGTAGCCGGCGACGGCCACGAGGATCATGAGGGTGAGGAGGATGCCCGTAGCCAACCCGAGCCGCTTCCCGATGGACATGTTCTGCAGCATGGACAGACCCTTCCGTGTTTAGGAGAGTGTGGTAGCCCCGCGCAGCAGCGCGGGGACGTCGAGAATCAGGGCGACGCGACCGTCGCCCAGAATTGTGGAACCGGACAAACCCGGCGTTGCTTCGAGCGAGGTGCCGAGCGACTTGATGACCGCCTGGCGCTCGCCGTACAGCTCATCGACTGCGAGACCGGCACGGCCGCCGGCGTGGTGCACGACTACGACATGCTCGCGGCGGGGCCGCTCGCCCGGCACGCCGAGGCGATCGCGCAGCCGCAGGAACGGCAGCGGCTCGCCGCGAAGATTGACGACGCCGTTGCCGGCGCCGCCGTCATGCGTCTCGGCCGGCAAGGACAGACATTCGAGGACCGCGTCGAGGGGGATCACATAGGTCTCGGCACCCACGCCGACACCGAAGCCGTCGATGATCGCGAGCGTGAGCGGGAGCCGCACGGTGACCGTGCTGCCCTCGCCTTCGATGCTGGCGAGGTCGACCGTGCCGCGCAGGGCGTCGATGTTGTGGCGGACGACGTCCATGCCGACCCCGCGGCCCGAGAGATCGGTTACCGTTTCGGCCGTCGAGAACCCGGGCGCGAAGACGAAGCCCAGCAGCTCGGCGTCGGGCAGCTGTTCGGGCTGTGCCGCGAGACCGGTCGCGCGGGCGCGATCCGCAATGCGGGCACGGTTGAATCCGGCGCCGTCGTCACGGACTTCGATCACGATCGTGCCACCTTCATGGGCGGCGCGCAGCGTGACCGTGCCTTCGAGCGGCTTGTCGAGCGCCGCGCGCAGGTCGGTCGATTCGATGCCGTGATCGATGGCGTTGCGAAGCATGTGCGTGAGGGGATCGCGCAGCCGTTCCACGACGCGCGTATCCACTTCCACGTCTTCGCCTTCGATCCGCAGCTGGACGCTTTTGCCGTGGGCGTGGGCGAGGTCGCGCACCGTGCGGCCGTATTGGCGGAAAAAGGGGCCAATGGGCACCATGCGCGCCTTGGTGACCTGTTCCTGCAGCTCGAACTGGAGCCGCTCGGCGCCCAGATGGGCTTCGAGGATGTCGCGACCGAGGCCGTCCGGCAGCGCCGCGAGCATCTGGGCGATCCGGCCGCGCGCGATCGCGATTTCGCCCGTGAGATCGAGCATGCGGTCGAGCTTGGTGACGTCGATGCGCAGCGTGCGGGTCTCGACGGGGCCGGCGGCCGGCTCAGCCGCCTGGACGTCGTGCGCGTCGCCGGTGCGTGCGTCGCGGAGCGCCCGGCGCGTGGCGTCGAGATTTGCCGGAGCGGCGTCGCCGCCCATGAGCGCGCGGAGCACATCTACGGCGCGCAGCAGCAGCGAAATCGTTTCGGGACCGACGGCGACTTCACCGGCGCGCAGCAGGTCGAGGAGATCTTCGACCTCGTGCGCGAATTCGGCGATCTGCGGGAACCCGACCATCGCCGCGTCACCCTTGAGGCTGTGGACCGAGCGGAAGATCTCCTGGAGGAGATCGGCGTCGGTCGAACGCGCCTCGAGCGCCACGAGCTTCTCCTCGAGGCCGCGGAGGTGGTCTGCCGCCTCGGCGCGGAAGGTTTCGAGCACCAGCGCGCGATCGCGATCGGAGAGCGCCATTAGATGTGCCTCACCCAGGCACTGCCGTCGCTGGTCCGAAAGACGAGCTTGCGGCCTTGCGCGCCGCCGACGTCCTCGTTCACGATGGGAATGCCTGCGTCAGCAAGAAAGCGGCGGGCGAGTGAGACGTTCTGCATGCCCAGCGATCCATTGGTGGTCTGGAATGCATCGATGACACTCGCGCCGCCAAATACCTTTGCCTGGAGCCGGTGGCGGGCACCGCCGAGGCGATGCAGCTCCGCCAGGAGCTCGCGAATAGCGACGTTGCCGAAGCGCGACGACGAGACGCCGTTGTTCACGCACTGCGGCAGCAGAAAGTGATTGAGCCCGCCCACGCCGGCTTCGGAATCCCACAGGCAGACGGAGACGCACGATCCCAGGATCGTGGAGACGAGCCGTTGCTGGGCGGAGGCGTAGAGCTGGCCGACATGGACGTACGCGGTGTCCCCCGGCGTCGCCGGAGGTGGGCCGCCGCCCTGTTCCGGCGTGTCGGCCGCGACCAGCTCCGCCATCGTGGCGGCCAGGTCGCCGAGTCCGAACTGGACTTCGCGCCGCGTCATACGCAGTTCGCGTACGCCGCGCGCAGGCCGGCGTAGTGCATCGCGCGTGGGGCGTGTGTTTCGAGGAGCGCAAACAGCTCGCGGTCGATCGCATCGAGCTGGGGCTTTTGCGGCAGCAAGCGGAAGATCGCAATCATGCCGACGACCCGGTCGTTGCGCCGCAGCGGCACCGCCACGACGGCGTTCGCCGTATCCGTGTCGTTCTCAGTGACCCCGATGCCGTCGAGCAGCTCGAGCGAGCCATCGGTGCGGGTCGCGTAGATGGCCATGCACTCCGAGCCGATCAGGTTCGCCACGATCTCTTTGATGACCGTGAGCACGCCGTCCTGGTCGGTGGCTTCGTGCAGCTGCTGGAGGGCAGCATGCAGCTGCGCCAGCTGTCCGAGACGCTGCTCGGCGGCGGCTTGCCGCTCGGCGAGGCGCTGATTCTCCTCGCGCAGATGGGTCACGGTGCTGCTCAGCGCGAGCTCGCGCTCGTCGCGGCGGTCGTGTTCGGCGCGCCACAGCTCCATCTGCTCTTCGCAGCGCCGCAGGCGGATGTCCGCGTTTTCGATGCGTTGCGTATCCATGGTCAGTTCCCGAGGATGCTGCGCACTTTGGCGAGCAGCACCGCGCCGTCGACCGGCTTGTTGATGTAGTCGTTGCACCCGCACTGGAAGCAGATCTCGAGGATCTTCGGCTCGGCGCGGGTGGTGATCATGATGACCGGAATCGACTTGGTGGATTCCTGGCGGCGCAGCAGGCGCACCGCCTCGAATCCCGTCTTCTTCGGCATCACGACGTCCATGAGGATCAGGTCCGGCTGCTGGGCGGTCGCGACGTCGAACGCCTCCTGGCCGTCCTGCGCAATGAGGAGCTCGTAACCTGCGCCGCCCAGGATCATGCGGTGCATGGTGAGCGCGGTCAGCGAATCGTCGGCGAGCAGAATGCGTTTGTTGTGCATGGGGACCTAGGCCGAACAGGTGGCAAATGGACGAGCGTTCGCCTCGGGCAGCGCAGCCCGGAGGGGCTGCAGCCAGCCGCTGGCGATGAGCTCGGGAGCAGTGAGCGGTTTCGCGAAGAGGTAGCCCTGAGCGAGATCGATGCCCGCATCGGTGAGCGGCATCAGGTCGCGGGTTTCCTCCACGCCTTCGGCGACGACGCGCGCACCCAGCTTGAGACCGAGCTGCGCAATCGAATCGAGCACCGCGCGCCGATCGAGATCGGCGTGCGCGCCGTGAACGAAGTAGCGGTCGATCTTCAGGTACTGGGGATGCGTGTCGATCATCATCTGGTAGTTCGAGTGCCCCAGGCCGACGTCATCGAGCGCGATGCGTGCGCCGAGACTGCGCAGGTTGCGCAGCGCGCGGTCGAAGGTCACGCCGTCCCACCCGTGCGCGTGCTCGATGATCTCGATGGTGATGCGCGTCGGGTCGATCCCGACGTCATCGGCCATCGCGACGAGCACCGCGGGGAAATCGGGATCCCGCCCGAGCGTCGAGGCGTGGGTGTTGAACGACAGGTGCGGGTTGCCGGGCAGCTTCGCCGCGGCGTGCAGCCCGACCAGGATGCAGGCGCGGTCCACGACCGGCTCGACGCGCTTGCGGCGGACGTACTCGAACATCACGTCGGCGCGCCCGGCGTTGGTGTCGCTCGGACCGCGCGTCAGGCACTCCAGCATGTGCAGCTGCAGGCGTTCGCCGATCATTTCGACGACCGGTTGAAACACGACGGTCAGTGCGTCAGTGGCGAGAATCTCGTTGAGCAGCCGTGTCATGCCGCGCATCCCAGGAGCTTGATCGCGGCGTCCGCGACCTCGGCGAGCGGCATGGACTTGTGCAGGACGGCATCGGCGCCGCGGCGCAGCGCTTCCTGCTGCATCTCGGCGGAGCCGTACGCGGTGAGCACGATGACGCGGGTGCTGGGACAGCACTCGCGGACCATCCCGACAAGATCGAGCCCTTCAGAGCCATGAGTGCCGCTGAGACGCAGGTCGGCGACGACGAGGTGGTAGCGGATGTTGCTGAGGAGCGCTTGCGCTTCCTCGAGCTCGCGTGCCGTGTCGACCGTGCAGCCCTGCGCCATGATGTACTGGCCCATCGCAAACAGAATCGTTTCTTCGTCGTCAACGATCAGAATGTGCGCCACACCGTTCTCCATCAGGTTTGTGTGAGGCGCAGGATGCTGCGCCCCTTGTTCCGGGCGAACGCAGAGAAAGCAAGGCGCATGCCGTGGTGTAAGTGCTTGTGGCGTAGCGAATTGGAAGAACAGCGGACTGCGGAGTCTGGAATTGGGACCGGCGCTTCTAGCTCTTGGACACCTCGATGCCGAGGGTTTTGATCTTCTGGTACAGCGTACTGCGCGGGACACCGAGCCGCGTCGCCGCATCCGCCACCTTCCCTCCGACTTCGCGCAGCACCGTCTCGATGTGACGGCGCTCAACTTCGACGAGCGTCAGGTTGCCGTCGAAGGCCGGCGTCCGCGGCGCACCGGGAGCGGCCAGCGCGACCGCTGGCGCCGCGTCGAAATGCAGGTCAGCGGCCCGGAGCGTGTCCGCACCGGAGAGCAGGACGGCGCGCTCGAGCACATTGCGCAGCTCGCGCACGTTGCCGGGCCACGCGTAGGCCTGCAACGCGCTCATCGCGTCCTGGCTCAGCGCGACAGCGCGGCGGCCGCGATCGCGCCCGAACCGCCCCAGCATCTCGGTCGCCAACATGGGGATGTCTTCCTGGCGCTCCCGCAGCGGCGGCACGCGAAGCACCAGGGTGCTGATGCGGAAGTAGAGATCGCTGCGGAACTTCTGCTCCTGCGAGAGGCGGCTCAGGTCGTGGGACGTCGCCGCGACGAGACGCAGATCGACCGTCCGGTCCTGTACGTCTCCCAGTCTGCGAAAGCGCTTGTCCTCGAGCACGGTGAGGAGCTTCGGCTGGACGAGCGGATCGACGTCGCCGATTTCGTCCAGGAACACCGTGCCACGATGCGCCACCTCGAGCAGGCCGAGCTTGTTTGCCGCGGCGCCGGTGAACGCCCCTTTGGCGTAGCCGAACAACTCTGATTCGAGCAGCTCCCGCGCCAGGCCGGCGCAGTTCAAGTCCACGAACGCCTCTTTGGCGCGCGGCGAGTGCTGGTGGAGCCAGCGCGCCACCACGCCCTTTCCCGATCCGGTCTCACCGAGGATCAGCACCGGACTGTCGGCGTCGGCCATTTTCGCCGCCTGTTCGCCGAGGCGCCGCATCGTGGGTCCGCCGCCCTGGAACGGGTCGACCTCGCGGCGCCGGTCCCGGCTTGCCTGGTTGGCGAGCTCGCGGCGATGCGTCCGCTCGCGCTCCAACATGCGTTGCAGCAGGATCAGCAGCGCGGGTAGCTCGACCGGTTTGATCAGGAAGTGGTCTGCGCCCTCTTTGATGGCGCGCACGGCCAGCTCGATGGTCCCTTGTCCCGTCAGGATCACCACCGGCAGGTCGGGATCGATCGCCTTGAGCCGCGGCAGCAGGTCCAGGGCGTTGCCGTCGGGCAGGCCGTAGTCGAGCACGACGGCGTCAGGTCGCGCGTCCCGGACCTGACTCTCGGCGGTCGCGCAGGTATCGGCTTCGACGATGGTGTAGTCCTGCAGCTCGAGGAAGTCGCGAACCGCAAAGCGGATCCGCTCCTCGTCATCGACGATGAGGATCGTGGTTCTAGACACGAGCCGGTTCCGCCGCGCTCTCGCGGATCAGCGGCAGCCGCACCGTGATCATGGCGCCGCCGTTCGCGCCGTTCCGGGCCACAATGTCGCCGTCATGTTGCTCGAGAATCCGGTGCACGATGGAGAGGCCCAGCCCGGTACCGCCGCGCCGCCGCGTGAAGAAGGGCTCGAACAGGCGGGGCAGGTCTTCGTCGCGGAACCCGGTCCCCTGATCCGTGAAGCTGATCTCGATCATCTCGTTCCTGCCCCGGCCGCTGCGGTTTGCGGTGATGGTGACGCTCTTGCCGCGCGGCGAATGCTGGATCGCGTTGTCGATCAGATTCTGGAACACTTGTTGAATGCGGCTCTGATCCATGGGGATCGGCGGCAAGTCGTCCGCCAGCTCCTCGCGGATCCACACGCCGCTGCTTTCGGCCAGTGCGGTGCACGCCGCCACGGCGCGGCGCACGACCGGTCCGAGCGCGCCGTGGCTGACGTCGAGCCGCTGCGGTTTGCCGTACTCGAGCAGGTCCTGCATCAGTTTGGTCAATCGGTTGACCTCCTGTCGCAGGGTTTTCGCGTAGCGCTCGTAGCCGGGTTGCGCGCCAAAGCGGGCCTCGAACGCGTCGATGGTCCCCGAGATGCCGAACAGCGGATTGCGCACCTCGTGGGCCACGCCGGCGACGACCGATCCGAGCGCGGACATGGTCTCGCTGCGCCGCAGCGATTCCTGCAGCCGCTTGCGCTCCGTGACGTCGCTGGAGACGCCCATCAGCGCGATCACGTTGCCCTTGGAGTCCTTCACTTGTGCGGTGGTGAGGGCGATGACGAATTCGCTGCCGTCCTTGCGCCGATTGTACAGCTCGCCGTTCCATCCGCCCCGCTCCGTGCCGAGCTGAATCTCTTCCTGCAGACCCGGCGGATTGCGCGGCGAGCCGATCAGCGCAATGCTCGCGCCGATGATCTCCGCTTCGGTGTAGCCCGTCCTCTCGAGGAAGGCGTGATTCACGAAGGTGAATCGCCCGGTGCGGTCGGTGATCGTGATCATCTCCGTCGTGCTCTTCACCGCCTGGGCCAGGAGGCGCAGCTGCTGGTCCGCTTTGCGCTGCTCGGTCACGTCGGAGAACCACACGATCACGTTGCGGACGGCCCCGTCTGAATCTCGCTGCGGATCGACGTTGACCAGCGCCCAGCGGTTTTCGGGCCGGCCGCGCGCGGGGATGCCGACCAGCTCGTTGCGCAGCGCCCGGCCGCTCCGGACGGCGCTGAAGATCGGACGCTCGTCGGCGGCGTATGGCGTCCCGTCTTCGCGAAGACCAATCATCTCGCGGTGCCAGAATGTCGGATCGCGGATCTCCGCTTCGGTGAGCGCGAGGATATCGCGGGCGGCCGGGTTGGCGTGGAGGACGCGGCCCTCCGAGTCGAGCAGCGCGACCCCGATGCTCATGTCCTGGACCAGCCGCCGGAACCGTTCTTCGCTCTCCCGGAGCGCTTCCGTGGCCCGTTTCCGCTCGGTGATGTCCAGTCCCTCGATGAGCAGGTAGCCGCGGCCACCGAGCTCGATCATTTCCACTGAAAGGAGCATTTGTACCGGCACGCCGGCCTTTGTATGCAGCGCCAGCTCGATTCCGCGGAGGTGCCCTTCGGCTTTGAGCCGTGCGACGAGGGGGGCTCGCACCGCGGGATCGTCCATCACGAGGTCCCGCGTGCGCCGCCCCAGGGCTTCCTCACGCGTGTATCCGAATCTCGCGAAGAATGCAGGGTTGGCATCGACCAAAATGCCGTCGTCGAGCTCGCTGATGATGATCGGGTTGGGGCTCGCGTGGAACACTTTGGCGAACTTCTCCTCGCTCTGCCGGAGTCCTTCGGCCGCGCGCTTGCGGTTCGTGATGTCCACGGCACTCGCCAGGAGGTGGGGCACACCGTCGAGCTCGATGCTCTCCACCGACAGCAGCACGTCCAGCTGCGGTCCGGACTTGGTTTTCATCTTGAGCTCGAGGTCGCGGATGCGGCCTTCCTCGCGGAGCTGGCGCAGGAAATCTCCCCGCCGCTCGGGATCGGGCCACAGGACCTCGGCCGCAGTCTTGCCGATGACTTCGGCGCGGGTAAATCCGCTCGTGAGGCAGTACGCCTCGTTCACGTCCATGAGGGTGCCGTCGTCGAGCCGCGAGATCACCGAAGGGTTCGGGCTCATCCGGAACGCCCGCTCGAACTTCTCCTCCGACTTGTGGCGTGCCTGCTCCGCCCGGACCCGATCGGTGACGTCGGTGGCAACGCTGATCGCTCCGGTCACCCGTCCATCGTGATCCCGCATCGGGGTGACCCAGGCTTCGAGGGTCGTTTCCTTGTAGGTACCGACCCCGTGGAACATCTGGCCGCTCAGCGCGATCCGGTACGGTTGGGCGAATTCCGGAGCGTCATGCAGCTCGTCGAAGATGGAATGCCCCACGACTTCCCCGGGGCGCTGCCCGAGGGCGGCCAATCCTTTGCCTTCGGAAACGGTGATGATGCCGTTGGCGTCGATACCGAACAGCATGATCGGGGCGCCCGCGACGACCGCACGAAACCGTTGCTCCGCGTCGCGCGCCGCGGTCTGGAGACTCTTCTCTTCCGTGACGTCTTCGATCATCGACACCGTGTGCGTGAGTTTGCCACTGGCGTCGCGCACGCCGGCCACCGAGACACGGCCCCACACCACTGCTCCGTCCTTGCGCCGGTAGCGCTTTTCCACCGCGTACCGGTCGTACGAACCGGCGGTCAGCGCCGCAAAGCGGCGATCGCTCTCGGCGACGTCGTCTGGCATAGTCACGTCGCGATAGGATTTGCCGCGCAGCTCCTCTTCGGAATAGCCAAGGAACCGCTGCAGCGTGGGATTGGTGTGTGCGTACCGGCCGGCGGAATCGACGATGGCGATCCCGATCGGCGCCGACTCGAACATGGCGGTATAGCGTGCTTCGCTCTCGCGCAGGGCGTTCTGCGCGCGCTGGCGCGTTTCCTCCGCCCGCTGGCACAAAATCGCCGTCGCTTCGTTGAAGTGCTCGCTGAGACGCCCCAGCTCATCGACGCGGCGAACGGGGATCGTCCACCCGAGGTCACCCTCCGCAACCTGGGTGATGCCTTCCTCCAGATCGGCGAGCGGATCGTACAAGCGCCGCCGCAGCAGCAGCGCCACGAACGGCGTGATGAGCACGCCGAGCAGCAGCCACCACCCCACCGCGCGCATGCTCGCGCCTGCCGCCCCGGCCAGCGACTGTTCGCGAACGATCAGGTCCTCGAGGCCGAGGCGCTGGGCGGCGGCCTGATACCGATCGTTCAGGTTCGCCATGGAATCGGCGCGGGCGAGCTGCCGCTCCGCTTCGCGGCGGCGTCCCAGCTCGAGGTTGGCGAGGGCCTCGAGCAGCGCCACGGCCGCGCGCGACTGCTCCACATTGGCCTGAGAGAACTTCACGCGCATCGCCGCCGGAATCCCTGAGAGCCCTGAGGCGCTGGTTGCGGACGCGTTGAGCGAGTCGATGCGCTGGCGGAGGTTCGCCAACGCGGGCGTCAGCGCGGCAGACCGCTCAACGGTGTAGAGCCACATCTGAATCTCGTCGATCGTCGATCGCAGCAGCGCCGAGCGCGCGTCGATCGATTGGTACTCCGCCCGCACCCGCTCGCTGTGAGCGCTGAGCGCCCGGGCCGTGGGCGTGATGCGGATCGCGATGAGCGCGGCGATGACGACCACGTACACGAGCACGCCGATCCCCAGCCAGCGCAGCGTCGCTCGCAGCGTCAGCGGCTTCACTGGACCACCACCAGGGGCTCGCTGCGTGTCCCGATGCGCAGCATGTAGAGGGGGCGACGCGCCGCGGATCCGAAGGTGACCGCTCCGGTCACACCGTCATAGGCGGGGCGCGTCACGCCCAGCTCGGTGAGGTAGCGCCGCACGGCGTCGGGTCGTGTGCCCGCCACGCGGGCCGCCTGGGCGAGCAACAACAGCCCGTCGAACAGCAACGCCTCGCTGGCGTGGGCCGGCCGGCCGACGAGCTGTTCGTACGTGCGTGCGAAACGTGCCGACGCGGCGCCAGGCGCGCCCGGGTACCAGAACGCCACGACGTATCGAACACCCGGGGCACTGCCGAGGAGGTCATAGAACGCCGAGTCCGGTTCGACGCCGTCGGCACAGATGACGCGAATGGCGGCCACGCGCGCGATGACGCGCCGGGCGATACACGCCGCGTCGCCTGTCCGGCCGGCGATGACGATCAGGTCAGGTGGGCGGGCCCGCGGCGTGGCACGGAGGATCGATCCCTCGGCAGTCTCGGGCACGCCGCACGGGAGGGCGATCGGCTCCTCGACGATCGCCTGGACGCCCCGGGCGCCCAGCGCACCACGCAACGCATCGCGCAGGCCGATGCCGTAGTCGTCGTTGTCATAGAACACGGCCGCGGCGCGGGTCCGCAGCGTGCCGACGGCGAACGCGGCGATGAACTCGGCTTCGGCGGAGTCGTCGGGGGCCATCATGAAAACCCAGGGACTCACGGTGCGGAGGCGGCGACTGGTGCCGGTGGGCACGAGCAGCGGGATGTGCGCTTCCTCGTAGACCGGCGCCGCGGCCAGGCTCCCCCGGCTGTCGCCGTGTCCGACGACCCCGATGAGGCCGGGCGTCGCGGCGAGCCGCGAGGCGAGTGTGATCTGCGCCGGTGCGCCGCCCACGCTGATCAACCCGGTGGCGGTGACGATGCGAGGCTCTTGCTCCGCGGGCCGCCCGCTGAATTCGTGATGCACGACGTCCAGTACGCCGGGGTGCTCCTCACCGAACGCAAATCCGATCACTGCTGCATCGCGCTGCCCACAGCCTGCAGCTCCCGCCAGCACTGCAACGACTGCGAACAGGCGCCCGAGTACGAAGCCCATCCGCCACCTCGACGACGAGTGTCGCTAAGGTATCGCGGCTTGCCTGTAACTACCAGCGGATGGCAGCACTGCCCCAGGTAAAGCCAGATCCGAACGCGGTGAGCACCAGCAGGTCGCCTTGCTTCAGGCGGCCCGCGGCGAGCGCCTCGTCGAGCGCGATGGGGATCGAGGCGGCCGTGGTGTTGCCGTACTTTTGGATGTTGCAGTAGACCTGGTCGTCGCGCAGACCGGCGGCCTTCTGGACCATCTCGATGATGCGCAAGTTGGCTTGATGGGGAACGAGCAACTTGATGTCGGCGGGAGTGAGGCGGTTGGTCTTCAGCGCGATGGCGACGGACTCGGGCATTTTCAGGGACGCGAATTTGAAGACGTCGCGCCCTTCCATCACGGCGCGATGCAGGCCTTGCTCGATCATCTCGACGCTCACGTACGGATCGTGCGCCAGGCCGGGACCATCCACCCAGAGCTTTTCGGCGTAGCGCCCGTCGGCAAAGATGTGCGTGGACAAGACGCCGCGGCCGTCGTCTTCCACCGGTCCGAGGACGGCGGCGCCCGCGCCGTCGCCGAACAGCACCGCCGTGTCGCGGCCCCGCGTCGTCTTGTCGAGCCCGCGTGAATGCACCTCGGCGCCGACGAGCAGGATGTGCTTGTACTGGCCGGTGCGGATCCACGCGTCGGCGATCGACAGCCCATAAATGAAACCGCTGCACTGATTGCGCACGTCGACCGCCGGAATGTCGGTGAGGCCGAGCTCGCGCTGCAAAAAGACGCCGTTGCCGGGCTCAAAGTGGTCAGGGGTGCAGGTGCAGTAGATGATGCAGTCGAGGTCCTGCGGCGCGAGGCCCGCCTTGGCGAGCGCCTTCTGCGACGCCTCACGCGCGAGCGCGACGCCCGTATCGCCCTTGTCCACCCAGTAGCGCGTCTTGATGCCGCTGCGCTGCACGATCCACTCGTCGGACGTGTCCATGATCTTCGCGAGGTCGTCGTTCGTAACGACGCGCGACGGGACGTGAAATCCGGTGGACAGGAATGCAGTGCGGGGCATCCGTGCTCTGGGTTGCGAGTGACAACGAAGGTACCCAAGATTAGCGCATGGACCTGACGGTGACTAGACAACAGTACGATGCGGTGCGCAACGCCAAGCACTTACCCGACGTGCTCACGAACGTGCTCGACAAGGCGAGCAAGAACGCGAGTGGTCATGTGCTGCATCTCACGTATGAAGAAGCAACCGCGCTGAACGAGCTCGCCGCGTGGAACGTGCACACGGACGCCGCTGGGAACGTGACGCCTGAATCGCAGCTCTTCGATGACTTGGTGCGAGCTATCCTCACACATCCGGAGTATTGATGCGCGTTGCGTGTCTGCTGCTGCTGATCGCCTCGCCGTTAGTCGCACAGAAACGTGCTATCACATTCGAAGACTTCATTGCATTGAAAAGCGTGAGCGATCCGCAGCTCTCGCCCGACGGCAAGTGGGTCGCCTACACGGTCTCGATTCCCTCGCTCCAGGATAACCGCAACGTCTCGCGCGTTTGGGTGGTCGAGGTTGCGACAGGCAAGTCGCGCCAGGTCACCGGGGGCCCGGGGTCGGACCGCCAGCCGCGCTGGTCGCCGGACGGCAAGACACTCGCGTTCATCTCGACGCGGGAGGGCGGGGCGCAGATCTGGCTGCTACCCATCGCCGGCGGCGATGCACGGAAGGTCTCGGGCTTAGCCGACGGTGCGTCCGATCCGATGTGGCTGCCTGACGGCTCTGGCCTCCTGGTCGTGAGCGACATCAAGTGGCCCGCGAATCAGGAGATCGATCAGCGGAACGGCGCGTATCCGACCGACGCGCGTATTTGGACGGGGTTGATGTGGCGCCATTGGGATGATTTCCGGGCCGGGAAGCGCCAGCACCTGTTTCGCGTGGATGTCGCCACGGGAAAGGCGACGGACCTCACACCGGTCGATCACGACGTGCCGGCGATCGCCACCAGCGGCGACGGGGACGTGACGGTCTCGCCGGACGGTAAAGACATTCTGGTCGCGATGCACGGCGACTCCACAGTCGCCGACAACACGAATGTCGACATCTACGCTGTGGATGGTCCGGTGCTCCGACAAATCACCACGAGTCCCGGCGCGGATAACACGCCGCGGTATTCACCGGACAACCACTGGGCCACCTACCTCTCCATGGAGCGGGCGGGATTCGAGGCCGATCGGGTCCGTCTGATGATCGCCGATCGGACGGCAGGGAGGCCCGCACCCGTGGATGCGACCGCGGGCTGGACGATCTCGGTCGGCTCCTACACCTGGTGCCCAAACTCCAAATGCATCTACGCCGTCGTCGAAGAGCGCGGCCGCGACAACATCTATCGCATCGACGTCCCCGGATACAAACGGACGCGCGTCATCACGGGTGGTGTGAATACAGGCGTCCAGGTCGCGCCGGATAACCGCTCGGTGGTTTACCTGCACCAGACCAACACCCAGCCCCCCGAGGTCTGGGTCTCGGGGAAGGCGCTGACCCATCACAACGACTCCGCCCTCGCGACCCTCGATCTTCCGCCGCTCGAGGAGTTCGGCTTTGTCGGCGCCAACGGCGACTCCGTGTTCGGCTGGTCCCAGAAGCCGCCGGGCTTCGACCCCACGCGCAAGTATCCGCTCGTCTATCTCATTCACGGCGGTCCGCAGGGCGCGTGGACCGACAGCTGGGGCCCCAGGTGGAATAATCAGATGTTCGCTGCGAGGGGATTCGTCGTCGCCGAGGTCAACTTCCACGGCTCGACCGGCTACGGCCAGAAGTTCACCGACGCGATCTCCCAGCATTGGGGCGACTACCCGTACGACGACGTGATGAAAGGGGTGGACGCCGTCGCGCGGCTGCCGTACGTGGACTCGACGCGCATGGGCGCGGCCGGCGCGTCCTATGGCGGCTACATGGTCTACTGGATCGCCGGCCACACCAATCGCTTCAAGGTACTGGTGGACCACGACGGTGTGTTCAATACCACGAGCATGGCGGGCTCGACCGAAGAGCTATGGTTCACCGACTGGGAATTCGGCGGTTCGGTCTACGCGAACCGCGCGCTCTACGAGAAATGGTCGCCGCTCAATTTCGTCAGCAATTGGAAGACGCCGATGTTGATCGTGCATTCGCAGCTCGATTACCGCGTGGATCTCTCCGAAGGCTATCAGGCCTTCACGGCCGCGAAGCGCATGGGCGTCGACGCGAAATTTCTCTCCTTCCCTGACGAAGGGCACTGGGTGCTGCGGCCGCGCAATCGCCGCATCTGGTGGGGCACGGTCCTCGACTGGCTGGAGGTGCACCTGAATGAAAGCCCTCACCCGTAACACGCTGCTGGCAATCCCGCTGGCACTCGTCGTGTCGGCTGCCATTCCCGGTCAGGGTGCGATCGGCTGGGACTTTCTCGACGCGTTCACACTCGCGTTCTGCTTCACCTACGTCGGACACCTCGTGGAAGTCCTGCTGCTGAAGATTCCCGGGATCGAGACGCCCGCCGGGAAGTTCGTCCGTGTGGTGGGCTGGTTTGCCGGTGGGTTGTGGTGTTACGAGCTGGGGCGCTGGCTGTTGATCCTGTATGGCCGCAATACCGGCCAGCTTCCATCCCTCATCTGGGGTGGCGTGTTCTTTGTCGGCGTGGAATTCGTGGTGCACGCCATCCTGCGGACGTCGGGGAAGCCAAACTTTTACAGCGGCCAGCTCCAGGGGGTTGAAACCACCAGCGGACGCTAAGCGGGACGAGCGGCCTCCTCGATTTCCGGGTCGAGCGGTTTCTTGAGCCCCTCGAGGAGGTAACCGGCAGCGACACCGCTCACGACCATGAGCAGTCCGATCCAGCCGAGCGCGGTCAAACGCTGTCCGAACAGCAGCAACGCCAGCACGGCGCCGACAACCGGTTCGATCGTCGCCGCCACCGACGCGGGCGCCGCCTCGATCCGCTTCATCGCTCCAAAGAAGAGGATGTTCGCGGCGATGACCGAGCCTGCCGCGAGGCCGAACAAGCCGCGCCACGCCGCGGCGGAGGGCGGCACGGTCGGCGGCCGTCCCCAGATGGCAAGGCCAATCCAGATGAGCAGCACACCGCCGACCGCCTCGAGGAACAGCACCTTCACGGCACCGTAGCGTGGCGCCGCGTAGCGTCCCATCAGCGATGTCAGGGCATAGCTCAGCGCCGACAGCAGTCCGCCCGCGACGCCGACGGTGACTCCCATGCGCGCCGCCTCGGCGCCGGCGTTGCTGCCGCCTGTGACCGTGAGTGCGACCCCGATCATGACGAGAATCGCGAGCGCGATGCGGGTGGGCGTGAGCGCTTCCTTCAGAATCACGCGCGCCAGCACAGCGACGATGACCGGCGCGGTGTAGAGGAGCGCCGCCGCGCCCGCGACGCCCACGCCGCCGATCGCGAACTGGTAGGCGATCTCGAAGAGCGCGACCATCGCGCCGCCACCCAACCCGACGAGCAGCCAGGCTCGCCGGTCGGCGCGAAACAGGTCGCGCCGGAACAGCACGCCCCAGATCACCAGGGCTACGGTGCCGATCAGGACGCGCCAGAACCCAATGCTGGTTGCCGGCATGAGGCTGTAGAGACCGGTCGAGAGTGGGCCGGTGGTGCCCCACGTTGCCCCGGCGCCGAGGGCGCAGAGGTAGCCGATCACTCGAGTCGAGCGTTGGTCGGTGGTCACGACGCCATATTGTCCGCGGTCAGTTCACCGCGCAACACCGTGACGGCTTGGCCGCCGATTTTGACGCGGTCACCGACCAGCCGCAGCCGCAGCTCGCCACCGCGCGGCGATGCCTGATACGCCACCAGCTCTTTCTTGGCGAGCTTGGCACTCCAGTAGGGCGCCAGCGCGCAGTGTGCCGATCCGGTCACGGGATCTTCCGGGACACCCGCTTGCGGCGCGAAGAAGCGGGACACGAAATCGTACGTGTTGGTGCCGTCGGTGCGGCTCGTTACGATCACGCCGCGCGCGTCGACGCGTGCGATCGCGCCCATGTCCGGATCGAGCCGGCGGACGACGTCTTCACTCTCGAGCTCGACCAGGTAGTCGAACTTGCTCCGCCCGACGAACTGTGCCTTCGCGCCGATCGCGTCGCTGAGGCCTGCCGGTAGCGGTGCCGCCGCCGCGGGAGTGGCGGGAAAGTCGAGCTCGATCCACGCATCGCGCCGGTCGGCCGTGAGCAGGCCACTCTTGGTATGGAATCGCGCCTGGACGTCCGGTTTCAGATGACCGTCTTCCCACAGCACGTGGGCGCTCGCGAGCGTCGCGTGACCGCACAGATCGACTTCGATGGCGGGCGTGAACCAGCGGAGATCGTAGCCGTCGCGCCGCGGAACCAGGAAGGCGGTCTCGGCGAGACTCATCTCGCGCGCGACGTTGAGCATCCAGGCAGGGTCGGCGGCCTTGGGAAGAATGCAAACGCCGGCGGGATTGCCGGCGAAGGGCTTGCTGGTGAACGCGTCTACCTGCGTGATGCGGAGGGTCATGAGGAGAATCTACTGTGCAGCAGTGTCCGGTGTCTGGTGCCTGGTGCCTGGTGTCTGGTGTCTGAGTCGCGTTCGAAAGCGCCGTCATGCACTCGTCTGGTTTTCGAATGATTTCGGCTGAGCCCATTATCGCCCATGTTGTCACGTCATTCCAAGGTGACCTCGTACCGTGACTTGACCGTTTGGCAGCGAGCAATGGATCTCGTAGATGTAATCTATGAACTCACAAAATCCTTTCCTAAGGATGAGCGGTTTGGTCTGACGGCTCAACTCCAACGGTGCGCTGTTTCGGTTCCGAGCAACATTGCAGAAGGTCATGGGCGAGAGCATTTGGGGGAATATGTCCACCATCTGTCCATTTCTAATGGCTCATTGATGGAGCTTGAAACGCAGGTGTTGATAGCTTCACGCCGGCATTAC
>WNGJ01002420.1_pt1 | contig 18869 bp, 14 predicted proteins | sample 5400611 | NCBI WGS metagenome assembly WNGJ01 (sample SAMN13153375, study PRJNA577476) | soil metagenome | isolation source: 40 cm soil or saprolite under Garry oak tree replicate 1 | place: USA:California | collected 2016-06-15 | reverse complement strand
GCGTTCAATTTTCCGCCCCACGGCGGCGGCATCGCCCGCTGGATGGGGGAAATCGCCCGCCGCTACCCGCCACAGTCCCTCGTCGTCTCGACGGGGCGGTACGCGGGGAGTGAAACCAGCGACCCCGGGTTCCCGCAGCGCATCGACCGCGTCGGCATCCGCGCTACGCGTCTCCGCACGCTCAACGGGCTCGCGCTCTGGACCCGGCGGGCGAGCGACCTGGCGCGGCGCCTCCGGCCGGGGTTCGCCTGGTGCGGCGAGCTCAAGCCGGCGGGGTATCCCGCGCGCTGGACGCAGGCCCGCTACGGCCTCCCGTACGGCGTGATCGTTCACGGCACGGAGCTGTTGCTGCTCGACGCGAAGCGGCGCCGCTCCGCCTTCAAGCGTTGGACGGCGCGCCAGCTCCTGTGCCGGTGTGCCGTCGTCGTGGCCAACAGCCGCTGGACTGCGGACCTCGCCCGATCACTGCTCACGACGCTCGACTGCGCGGCGCTCGCCGCCGACGTGCGCGTCGTGCTCCCCGGCACGACGCCGTCCCACTTCCGGCCCGGCATCGATCCGCGCCCCGTCCGCCGCAAGTACGGGCTCGACGGCGGGCCGTGGCTCCTCACGGTCTCCCGGCTCGACCGGCACAAGGGAATCGATACGGTGATCCAGGCGCTGCCGGCGGTGCGCGCGGCTTTCCCCACGGCCCGCTACGCCGTGGCGGGCCTCGGCTCCGCCGGGCCGCACCTCCAGCGCCTCGCGGCGGGACTCGGGTTGGGCGACGCGGTGCGGTTCCTGGGCTTCGTGCCGGACGCCGAACTCCCCGCGGTTTACAACGCCGCGGACCTCTATGTCGGCGTGTCGAGGCGGTACGATCTCCTTGCCGAGGGATTCGGGATCGCGATCGTGGAAGCGTCCGCGTGCGGGCTCGCGGTCGTGGGCGGGCGCTCGGGCGGCGTTCCCGACGCGGTGCGGGAGAACGAGACGGGAGTCCTGGCCGATCCCGATGATCCGGCGGCGGTGGCGGGCGCCATCACGCGGCTGCTCGCCGACGAGGCGCTGCGGCGGCGCATGGGGGCGGCGGGCCGCCACGCGGCGGAGACCTATTACAACTGGGACCGCGTCGTCGCCGACCTCATCCGGATTGACGGCGAGTTTCGGCGGCGGCCGGCGTCGGACGCGCGCTGATCGCGAAGGTCGGGCAGTGGCGGATGAACTCGCCGTCGATCGGGGACCACTCCTGATCCGGTCGCGTTACGACCGCCTTGCCCTGCGCATCCAGCACGAACATGCCCGGCGGGGCCTGCACGAGGCAGGCTCCACACCCGATGCAGCGCTCGCGTTGCACGCGCACGGAGACGCGGCGCCTGGGGTACACGCCGGGATCGCCCGGCGCCGGCCACTCCTGGGGGTGTTCGAGCGCCGCGACCGTGGCGCGGTACCCCTCTTCCACCAGCTCGCGGAGATGATCGAACGAGAAGGGCGAGATGTGCTCGACCCGCGGGTGCATGTAGTAGATCGGCGGCGTGCCCCATTCCCGGAGCCGGAGCTCGAGCAGCGATTGCATGGCGATCTCGGTGGCCCGGGCGAACACCGCGGCGAAGCCTTCCTCCTGCACGTCTTCGCGGAACGCGTTCGACGCCGACACGTCGACGGCGAGAATCAGGTCCGCCCCGAGGATCCGCGCGGTGCCGACGGGCAGATTGTCCACGGTCGCGCCGTCCACGTAGAAGCGCCCGCGGATCTCGCGCGGCGGCAGGTACCCCGGGAGGGCGCATGACGCGAACACCGCGTCCGTCACCGCGACCTCATCCAGCCCCTCCAGGCCCCAGAACACCTGCATTCCGGAGTTGATGTCCACGGTGTTCACCACCAGCGGCTGTTGCAGCTCCTGGAACGTGACGTCGCCCACGAGCCCGTGGATGAGCGCGTCCAGCGGCTCGCGGCGGAACAGGGCCGGGGAGCGCATGCGCTTGAACGCCATGTCGGTGTGGGCCACGGCGAACACGTCCCGGCGGCGCAGGTTCACCGCGATGTCTCGCAGTTCGGCGATGCTGCGTCCCGCCGACCACGCGGCGCCCACCAGCGCGCCGACGCTCGACCCGACGATGCGAGTCGGCACGAGGCCCCGCTCGGTCAGCGCCTGGATCACGCCGATGTGCGCGAGCCCCTTCATCCCACCGCCGCCGAGGACCAGAGTGAACCGTCTGTCGGGTTTCAAGAAACCGCCGCCGCTTGCCCGGAAGGTGAACTTCCGAGTAACGTAGTCGTGGCCCCTATGCCCGCGCTACTGATCCGCCGTCGCATCGCGCGCAGTCGCTGGACTGTGGCCGGTCTCGCGGTCATCGTGCTGCTGGCGCTCGTTGCATTGGGCGCGCCGTGGCTGGCGCCGGGTGATCCCTACCGGGGCGACCTGTCAGCGGGCCTGCAGCCCCCGTCGTCGGCGTATCTGCTGGGCACGGACGCGCAGGGTCGCGACGTGCTGAGCCGGGTGCTCTACGGCGCCCGGCTGTCGCTCACCGTGGGGCTCGGGAGCCAGGCGGTCTCCCTCGCCGTGGGGCTCGCCCTCGGGCTCGTCGCCGGCTACTCTGGGCGCTGGGTCGACGCGACCGTCATGCGCGTCGCCGACGTGACCCTCGCCTTCCCGTCGCTGCTCCTGCTCATCGCCATCGCCGCCGCGGTCAAGCCCTCGCTCCCGGTCATCTGTCTCGTGATCGGACTCGTCGGCTGGGCGGGCATGGCGCGCCTGGTACGCGGCCAGGTGCTGGTGGTGCGCGCGCTCGATTACGTGCAGGCGGCGCGGGCGCTCGGCGCCTCCGATGCGCGACTCGTCACGCGCCACATCCTGCCGAACGTGCTGGCGCCGGTCATCGTCGCCACGACGCTCGGCATCGGCGGAGCGATCATGGCCGAAGCGGCACTGTCGTTCGTGGGGCTCGGGGCCCAACCGCCGACGCCGTCGTGGGGGGCGATGGTCGCGGAGGGACGGGATCTGCTCCGGGTCGCGCCCTGGGTGTCGCTGTTCCCGGGGCTCGCGATCGGAGTCGCGGTGCTCGGCCTGAACCTCTTGGGCGACGGGCTGCGGGACGCGCTGGACGTGCGCCGGGCGTCGTCATGACCGACGTCGCCTACCACCCGACCCGCCTGCGGGCGCTGCGCGACAGCCTCCGGGCCCTGCGCGCCGCGGAGTTTCCCTGGACGGCCGACACCGTCTACCTCAATAACGCGTCCATCGGCCCGATCCCCGAGCGCACCCGCCGCGCCCTCGATGCGTTCACCGCCAAACGCACGGCGCCGCACCTGCTGCCGGACGGCGAGCTCCGGGCCGTGCTCCAGGCGGCGCGGGAGGCGATCGCGGGGCTCCTCAACGCCGCGCCCAGCGAGGTCGCGCTCGCCACCAATACGAGCCACGGGCTCAACCTCGCCGCCCGCGCGCTGCCCCTGAAACCGGGCGACATGGTGCTGGTGTCCGACCGGGAGTTCCCGGCGAACGTCTACCCGTGGCTGCTGCTCCAGAAGCAGGGGATCGAAGTCGAGCTCGCGCCGTGCGGGGCCGAGGGGTGGCCCGACGAGGACTATCTCGTCGAGCGCCTGCACGATCCCCGCGTGCGCGTGCTCGCCGTGTCGTTCGTGCAGTTCGCCAACGGCTATCGCGCCGACCTCGATCGCCTCGGCGTCGCGTGCCGGGCGAACGGGACCTTCCTGGTCGTGGACGGAATCCAGGGCGTGGGGAACTCGGTGCTGGACGTGCGCGAGACGCCGGTGGACGTCCTCGCCTGCGGCGGGCAGAAGTGGCTGCTCTCCCCCTGGGGCTCGGGGTTCGTCTACGTGCGCAAAGAGCTCGTCTCCGCGCTCGAGCCCGCGGTCACCGGCTGGATGGCGTTCGAGGGGACGGACGATTTTTCACGCCTGACCGAGTACAATCCGACCTTCCGCGCCGATGCCCGCCGGTTCGAGATGGTGACGCTCCCGTACCAGGATTTCTATGGCATGACCGAGTCGATCCGCATGCTCGCGGAGATCGGCATCGCCGACATCGCCCGGTACACCCGGGCGCTGCACGAGGCCGTGTTCCGCTGGGCGGACGAGAAGGGCGCGCGCCTCGTCTCACCCCGCGACGAGGTGCATCGCTCCGCGATCGTGTGCATCGCCCCGGACCGGCCCGCCGAGGCCTTTCACGCGCTCAAGCGCGCACACGTCGTCTGCTCCCTGCGCGAAGGCGCGATCCGCCTCGCCCCCCACTGCTACAACACGGCCGAGGAGATGGCGCGGGTGCTGGATGTGCTAGACCAGATGAAGTGACCGTCCCACGTCACACGTTGCACGTCGCACGACCCAGCCGCCGACTCGCGTGGAACGTGCGACGAGTGACGTGTGACGTGTGACGTGCGTCATGTAACGCCTTCACGGTGTTTACCCGCCCACCCGCACCAACGCGTAGTCCTTCTTGCCCTTGCGCAAGAGCACGTTCCGATCCGCCAGCCAGTCCGCCGGCTCGATGCGTCGGGCGGCGTCCTTGACGCGCCGCTGGTTCACGTAGACCCCGCCCTGCTCGATCGAGCGGCGAGCCTCGCTCTTCGATTTCGCGAGCCCGCCCTGCACGACCGCATCGACCAACGTGAGGCCGTCCTTGCTCGGGATGATCGTCGTGGGGATCTCCCGGGCGAGCGTGTCGAACACACTCCCGCTCGCCTCATGCGGGTCGAAGTCCCCGAACAGAATCTCGGACGCGACCATCGCGCTCTGCACGGCGTCGCCGTGGATGCGTTCCGTCACCTCGGCGGCGAGCGCGCGCTGGGCTTCCCGGCTCGCGGGGTTCTGCTTCGCCCGGTGCAGCAGTTGCTTCAGCTCCTCGGGGGACTTGAGCGAGAACAGCTTGAGGTGGCTCTCGGTGTCGCGATCGTCGGTGTTGACCCAGAACTGATAGAAGGCGTAGGGCGACGTCAGCGCCGGGTCGAGCCAGATCGCGCCCGCTTCGCTCTTGCCGAACTTGGCCCCGGACGCGGTGGTGACGAGCGGTGCGACGAGACCGTGCGCCTCGCCGCCCTCCACGCGGCGGATCAAATCGATCCCGGCGGTGATGTTGCCCCACTGGTCGCTGCCGCCGACCTGGAGCGTGCAGCCCCGCGTCCGGAACAAGTGCAGGAAGTCGTATGCCTGCAGCAACATGTAGCTGAATTCCGTGTAGGAGATGCCCGTGTCGAGCCGCGCCTTCACCGCCTCCTTCTGCATCATCAGGTTCACCGTGAAGTGCTTGCCGACGTCGCGCAGGAAATCGACGAGCCGTTGCTCGACCAGCCACTTGGCGTTGTCCATCACCTCCGCCGCCGCGGGGCCGGGATCGAAGTCGAGGAGACGCTGCATCTGATCGCGCTGCCGCTGCAGGTTTTCCCGGATCTGCTCACGGGTGAGGAGCGGGCGCTCGCCGCGCTTGCCGCTCGGGTCGCCGATCAGCCCCGTGCCGCCGCCCATCAGGACGATGGGCTTGTGCCCGTGGAGCTGGAAATGCCGGAGCAGCATCAGCGGCATCAGGTTGCCGAGCTGCAAGCTGGGTGCGGTGGGATCGAACCCGCAGTACACCGTGCGCCGCTGCTCCGCGAGGTGGCGCTGGAGGTGCTCCGTAGCGTGGTGCACGAAGCCGCGCCACCCGAGCTCCGCGAAGAGGTCCGGCATGGCGCGGAATCGTACGACACGCCCCGGCCGCTGGCAAGCGCCCGCACGCTCCACTAGGTTGTAGCTCGATGGCCTCCATTCCGGCCCCCAACCCCATTTCGCCGCCGATCCCCGTCACGTGGTGGAAGCGACCGAAGGTGCGGCGCCGCGGCCTCGCCGCGGCGCTGCTGCTCTGTGCCTACGGCGGGGGCCTCTCTTACGGCTCCTGGACCCGGGTGTGCGCCGGCGAGCATTGCCCCAGCATCTCGCGGCTGCTCGGCCCCGGGTCGGGCCAGACGCAGACGTCCAAGGTCTACGCGGCGGACGGCCGGCTCATCACCGAGCTCGGCGCCGAGCGCCGCACCGTGCTCCCGCTCACCGCGATCCCTCTCGCGCTGCGTCAGGCGTTCCTCGCCACGGAGGACAAGCGCTTCTATTCGCACCACGGGATCGACTACTGGCGCATCTTCGGTGCGATCAAGAACGACCTCCTCTCGCTGAGCTGGGCGCAAGGGTTCTCGACCATCACGATGCAGCTCGCGCGCAACATCTTCCCCGAGGAGATCAGCCGCGAGAAGAAGCTCACGCGGAAGCTCAAGGAAGCCCGCGTCGCGGTGGAGATCGAGCGCGCGTTTCCGAAGGACACGATCCTCCAGCTCTACCTGAACCAGATCGACCTCGGGGCGGGCGCGCACGGTGTCGAGGCGGCGGCCCAGATCTACTTCGGCAAGTCGGCGCGCCAGCTCAATGTCGCCGAAGCGGCGACGCTCGCGGCCCTGCCCAAGGCGCCCGCGTTCTACAACCCGCGGACCCACCCCGAGCGCGCCGTGCGGCGGCGCAACCTGGTGCTGGGCCTGATGCGGGAACGGGGGTTCCTCACTCCGGAGGAAAGCGAGCTCTGGAGGAGCTACCCCCTGGTGCTCACCGCGAATCGGACGAACTACGGCGACGTCGCGCCCTACTTCGTGGAATGGCTGCGCGTCCAGCTGGACGCGCGCTTCGGGCGGGATCTGTACGACGGCGGCCTGCGCATCTACACGACGCTCGACCTCGACATGCAGGAAGCGGCCGAGCGCGCGCTGCAGTCGCAGCTCGACGCGGTGGAGGCGGGGGTGTACTCGAACGGGAAGTTCCCGGGCCGGACGACGTACCGCGAGTACATCGAGTCGTCCAAGGCGTCGGGTGAGGACCACGGCCCGTTCTCTCCCTATCTCCAGGGCGCGCTCGTGGCGCTCGAGGCGAACACCGGCTACATCCGCGCCATGATCGGCGGCCGGGACTTCGACGACTCGAAGTACAACCGCGCGACCCAGGCGCTGCGCCAACCGGGTTCGACGTTCAAGCCGTTCGTCTACTCGGCGGCGATCCGCGCCGGCCATCCGGTGACCGAGATCCTCGACGACTCGCCCCTCAATCCGCCGGTGATGCAGCTCGACTCGACGCCGTGGCAGCCGAAGGACGACGACGACACGACGCTCGGCATGATCCCGCTGCGCGAGGCGCTCTACCTGTCGCGCAACCTCGCGACCATCAAGCTGGGGATGGGGTTGGGCGAGCAGACGGTGATCGGCGAGGCGCGGCGGTACGGCATCACCACGCCGCTGCCGGCGTATCCGTCGATCCACATCGGCTCGCATAGCGTCAAGCCCATCGAGATGATCGCCGCCTACACCGCGTTCGCGACGCTCGGCACCCGCGCCGAGCCGGTCGGCGTCCTCCGCGTGGAGGACCGGCAGGGGAACATCCTCTGGCAGCCCGCCATCCGGCGCGAGCCGGTCATGGACCCCGAGCACACGTGGCTGATGGTGGACGTGATGAAGGACGTGATCCGCCGGGGCACCGCCTTCAGCGCCGTCTGGAAGGCCGGCTTCACGCTCCCCGCGGCCGGCAAGACGGGTACGACGGACGATTACACGGACGCCTGGTTCATCGGGTACACGCCCGAGCTCGTGGCTGGCATGTGGGTGGGCTACGACATCCCGCAGCGCATCCTCGAGCACAACGCGGGCGGCGGACGCATCGTAGCTCCCGCGTGGACCGCGTTCATGCGCGACGTATACGACCGGCGACCGGCGCCGCCCGACTGGGAGCGGCCTGACTCGCTGATCACGCGCGAGGTCGACTGGTCCAACGGCTACCTCGCCACGCCGTTTTGCCCGCAGGCCGTGCGGCACTGGGATTGGTTCTACCCGGGCACGGAGCCGACGCAAGCGTGCCCCGTGCACGCGCCATTCGGCGTCGGGGTGTCGCCCTAACGGCTAGAGGCTAAGGGGCTAAGGGGCCGGGAGTGGCGCGCAAACACGGTGATCCCTGACACGCTACACGTAGCACTTAGCCTCTTAGCCCCTGAGCCTCTAGTATGTTGCGCATCCGTGCCCGCTCCGTGCACTCCGTCACGGCGCCGCCGATCGAGGACGGCGCCGTTCTCGTTGACGACGCCGGCAAGATCGCCGCGCTGGGCTCGAACCGCGCCGTTCCCGCGCCTCGCGGGGCGGAGCAGCTCGAATTTCCCGACGGCGCGCTCGTGCCCGGGCTCGTCAACTGCCACACCCATCTCGAGCTGACCCATCTCGCGGGCCGAAACGCCGAGCCCTCGTTCCCGCAGTGGATCCGCAGGATCCGCGAGCTGAAGGACGCCACGCCGGCCGAGGAGTTCTATCCCGCGGCGGAGCAGGGCGTGCGGGCATGCTGGGCCGCCGGGGTCACCTGCGTCGCGGACACCGGCAGCTCGGGGGCGCCGTTGGAAGCGCTCGCCCGCCTCGGTGGGCGCGGCATCTACTACCAGGAGGTGTTCGGACCCGACCCAGCGAAGTGCACGGCGAGTATCGCCGAGCTGGAGCGGGCATTGTCTCGCCTTAGCCCCTTAGCCTCTTCGCACCTTCGCCTCGGCGTTTCACCCCACGCGCCCTACACGGTGAGCGAGCCGCTGTACCGGGCGGTCGCGGCATTCGCCCGCCGGGAGCGGCTCCCCATCGCGGTCCACCTCGCCGAGTCGCGCGAGGAGACCGCGCTGGTGCGCGACGGCGCGGGTCCGTTCGCCGACGCCCTCCGCGCCCGCGGCATCGCCGTCGTTCCACGCGGCGGCTCGTCCGTTCGCCATGTCGTGGAACTTGGCGTCGTGGGACGTGGAACGTTGTGTATTCACTGCGTTCAGGTTGACGAGCAGGATATCGCAGTCCTCGGGGACTCCGGGGCGGCGGTGGCCCACTGCCCCCGCTCGAATCGCGCGCACGGACACGGCACCGCCCCGCTCGCGGCCTTGCGCCGCGCGGGCGTGCCGGTGGGGCTCGGGACAGACTCCGTGGTGAGTGTGGGGGACATGAACCTGCGGGCCGAAGCAGTCGCCGCCGGCCTCGACGGCGAGGACGCCCTGCGCATGCTCACGCTTGAGGGGGCCCGCGCGCTGGGCCTCGACGACCAGATCGGGTCGCTTGAGGTGGGTAAGGAGGCGGATCTCGCCGTGTTCGCCTCTACCGCCCTCTACCGCCCTCTACCGCCCTCTACCGCCCTCTTGACCGTCGTCGCCGGGCGTGTGGCTCAGCGCTAGATTTGTTGTTCCATGAAGACCCAGCGCCACGCCGCCATCCTGAAGATCGTGCGGTCGGAACGGGTGGCGAGCCAGGAGGAGCTCCGCGAGCTCCTGAAGGCCGAAGGCTTCGATGTCACCCAGGCGACCCTGTCCCGAGACATCCGCGAGCTCGGCCTCGCCAAGGTGGGCGCCACCGATGGGGGCTCGCACTACGCCCCCCCCCTCGACGGCCCCCAGGCGATGCGCCCTCACCTCGAGCAACTGCTGCCCACGCACCTCGTCTCCGTGGACGGCGTGGGCCCGCTCCTCGTCGTGAAGACGCCCGCCGGGGGCGCGCAGGCGCTGGGCCTGGCGCTGGATGCCGCGGCGTGGCCGGAGATCGTCGGGACGATCGCCGGCGACGACGCGGTGCTCGTCATCACGCGGAGCGGCCACGCCCGGCGCGCGGTGCAGACTCGGCTCAAGGCGGCGGCCGGCCTCCCGGCGTGAGGGCGGTTGACAGCCCACCTGGCTTCTGTATCTTTATGCATCTGACTGCATAAACCTGCAAGGAGCGCACATGGGGCGGTTGGTGGTGCTCGCCTACTCGGGCGGACTCGACACCTCGGCGATCGTTCCCTGGCTCCGCGAGCGGTACGGCGCCAGGGTTGTCTGTTTCGCGGCGGACGTCGGGCAGGGGGCCGGCGAGCTCAACGGGCTCGTCGAGAAGGCCGAGCGCTCCGGCGCCGCGGGCTGCGTGATTGAGGACCTGCGCGAGGAGTTCGTCCGCGATTTCGTCTTCCCCACGCTACGCGCCGGTGCCGTGTACGCGCGCACCTATTTGCTGGGCACGGCGATGGCGCGGCCGGTGATGGCGGCGCATCAGGTGGCGCTCGCCGAGCGGGTCGGTGCGCAGGCCCTCGCCCATGGCTGCACGGGAAAGGGGAACGACCAGGTCCGCTTCGAGCTCGCCTATGCCGCCCTCGCGCCGGACCTGCAGGTCATCGCGCCGTGGCGGGAATGGCAGTTCAAGGGCCGCGAAGATCTCATCGCCTACGTGAAAGCGAAGGGGATCCCGGTGCAGGCGACCGTCGAGAAGCCGTACTCCACTGACCGCAACGTGTGGCACTGCTCTCACGAGGGCGGCATCCTCGAGGATCCGGCGCAGGAAGCGCCGGAGCACATCTTCGTCATGACTTCGAGCCCCCTCGACGCCCCGGATCGACCCGTGACGGTCGAGATCGGCTTCGAGGAGGGGACGCCGGTGTCGGTGGATCGTGTGCCGCTCGGCCCCGTCGAGCTGCTGGAGACGCTGAACGAGACCGCCGGACAGCACGGCGTCGGCCGCGCCGACGTGGTCGAGGACCGGCTCGTGGGGATGAAGTCGCGCGGCGTGTACGAGACCCCCGGCGGCACCCTGCTGCACGCGGCGCACCGCGAGCTGGAGCAGCTGGTGCTCGACCGGCGCACGTTGCGGCTGAAGGACGAGCTGGCGCTGCGCTACGCGGACCTTGTCTACGACGGCCGGTGGTGGACGCCGGAACGGGAGGCGCTCGACGCGGGCGTAGCGAGCACCCAGAAGCGCGTTACCGGAGCCGTGCGGTTGAAGCTCTACAAGGGAGGCCTGGCCGTGGCTGGGCGCGAGAGCCCGTTCGCGCTGTACCAGAGCTCGTACGCGACCTTCGGCAAGGATAACGTCTACAACCAGAAGGACGCGGAAGGCTTCATCCGCCTGTACGGTCTGTCGATCAAGATCGGTGCAGGGCTCGCGACGGAGCGCGCAGGGGCGGTCGGCGCGGCGGCGGACTGATGGCTCGACGCGCAGCGGAGACCGAGACCCCCCCACCTCCGCAACCCCCACCGCACCAGATGTGGGGCGGGCGCTTCACGCTCGGGCCGAGCGAGGCGCTCGACGCGCTGAACCGAAGCCTGCCTGTGGACCACCGGCTGTGGCCGCAGGACGTGGCCGCGAGTAAGGCGTGGGTGCACGCCCTCGGGCGCGTCGGCGTCCTCACCTCGGTGGAAGAGGCGCAGCTGCTCGACGGGCTCGACCGTGTCGCCGAGCGGCTCGCGGACGGCGCCGCGGTGGGCGCGCCCGACGAGGACGTGCACTCGCTCGTCGAGCGGCTGCTCTACGAGGAGGCGGGAGGGGTCGCGGGGAAGCTCCACACCGGCCGTTCTCGCAATGACCAGGTGGCGACCGATCTGCGCCTCTGGACGCTGGAGGCCATCGAGCAGGTCGATGAGGATCTGGCGGCGCTGGGCCGCGTCCTGGTGGCGAAGGCGCGCGACGGGATCGACGCTCTCCTTCCCGGCTACACGCACGGGCAGCGGGCGCAACCGGTGCGCTGGGCCTATGTGCTCCTCGCGCACGCCTGGCCGATTCTGCGCGACCGGCAGCGGCTCGCCGACGCGCGGCGGCGCGTGGCCGATTTGCCGTTGGGCTCCGGGGCGCTCGCGGGATCGGGCTTTCCCGTGGACCGCGTGCTGCTGAAAGAAGCGCTCGGCTTCCGCTCGGTCTCCGCGAACGCCCTGGACGTCACCGGCGACCGCGACTTCGTGGCCGAGGTGCTGTTCGCCCTCGCGCTCGTGGGTACGCACCTCTCGCGGCTCGGCGCCGAGCTGATCCTGTACGCGAGCTCGGAATACGGGTTCGTGAAGCTCTCCGACGACTTCAGCACCGGCTCGAGCCTGATGCCCCAGAAGCGCAACCCGGACGTGTTCGAGCTGGCGCGCGCGAAGTCGGGGCGCCTGCTCGGCGACCTCGTGGCCATGGTGGCCACGCTCAAGGGGATTCCGGCTGGCTACAGCAAGGACCTGCAGGAGGACAAGTCGCTCCTGTTCGACGCCTTCGACACGCTCGCGGTGGTGCTGCCCGCCGTGACCGGCGCAGTCGCCGCGCTGACGATCGAGCCCGAGCGGATGCGCGCCGCTCTCGACGCTTCGCTGCGCGCCACGGACATCGCGGACCTGCTGGTGGAGGCCGGAGTGCCGTTCCGCGAGAGCCACGGGCTGGTCGGGCGCCTGGTGCGGGAGGCCGAGCGCGCCGGTGTGCCGCTCGACCGTGTGCCCCCGGCCGTGGCGGCTGGAATCCATCCCGCCCTGGGTGTGGCCCTATCCCAGCTTGGAACCTGGGAAGACAGTGTGGAGGGCCGGGCGACTGCGGGCGGGGCATCGCGTAAGTCCGTGGAAGATCAACTGGAAGCGCTCCGCACGGCGTTTGCGCCGGAGGGAGGGTCTTAAGCGTAGGTCTTGCCGCGCCTTAGCCTCTGGTGTAGCATACGGGGTCGTGCCGCTCGTGGAGGGCGGGGCGGCCAATTTTTTTCTGGAGACCAGGTTGCGCTGCCTCGCGCTCAACGCTTCGTTCGAACCCCTTACCATGGTGCCCGTGCGCCGGGCGCTGCGCCTTGTGATCGACCACAAGGCCGAGATCGTGGAATCCGAAGGGCCGGCGGTTCGCAGCGAACGACTCGAGATCCCCCGGCCCACCGTCATCCGGCTCGTCAAGTTCGTCCACGTTCCCCGCCGCTTCCGCCGCCAGGTCACCAACACGTTCCTCTTCGCCCGCGACAACTACCGCTGCCAGTTCTGCGGGCGCCGCCAGCACGAGCTGCGGCACCGGGAATGCCTGACCCGGGATCACCTGGTGCCCCTGTCGCGCGGGGGAACGAACGATTGGACCAACGTACTGACGGCGTGCAGCACCTGTAACACCCGCAAGGGGAACCTCCTCCCCGAGGAAGCGGGCATGCACGCACTGCGTCCGCCCTTCGAGCCGCACTTCGTGCACCTCGCCTGGGCGGTGCGCCGGCTCACGAACATCCAGTCCAAGTACATCCGGATGTTCTACGGCGGCGAGGTGCTGGCGACCCTCGAGGCGATGTGAGTCGGAAGGTTCCCTCGATCATCGCCGGGCTGGCAAGCGTGGCGGTCGTCGCGTTCGTGTGGACCAACCGGACCGCTCGCGCCCCCCTCCATCCCGAGCCGCGGCCAGGAGTAACGTCGGAGCGCGTGCTGCCGCCGAGCTTGCTGCTCAAGACGCCCGGGGCGCTCGAGGCCTACGCCGCCGCGCGCAGCGCGCCACAGGTCCTCGATGGTGTGTTCTGCTACTGCCGGTGCGCCAAGAACTTCGGCCACCGCTCGCTGCTCACCTGCTTCGAGTCGGACCACGGCTCGCACTGCGATATCTGTATGGGAGAGGCGATGCTCGCGACCGAGCTCGCCGCCCAGGGCAACTCCCTCGTTCACATCCGCCGCGCCATCGACCAGCGGTTCGGGTCCTAATTCGCTTGCCGGGTGAACGTTTCTGACCGTGCCTCGAGGGTGAGGTGCGGGAGCCCCGCGATCCGCACGAGGACCCGCTGCGCACCGCGGGCCAGCGCGTTGCCCACGTTTCCTCCGCCGGAAAGCGCCGGGCTGACGTCGCCTTTGAGCCAGCGCGTCAGCTCTTCCAGGTCGGTGTCGTTGAGCGTCGTCACCTCGAGCCGGCACAGGAAGTAGAACTTCCCCGACCCTCTGGGCGCGAGCGTGATCTTGTAAGGGATTTCGAGCGCCCGCTCGAGTTCGCTCTCCGCCCCGTAGCGCTTCTCACTGCCGCCGGTACGGATGAGCACGAAGTCGTCGGCGAGCGGGTCGTGGCGCGCTACGGCGTCCCAGGAGTGGTCGCTCACGAACTGGTCGAACCAACCCGAGCGGCTGCGCCACAGCTCCAGCCGGTAGTGCAGGCGCAGGGGGAAGCCCGACCGCATGAGGTCCGGGAACTTGCCGTCGCCGAGCAGCCCCGTCACCTGGACGCGGGGAATGTCGCTCTGGAGGGTGACGGTCAACGACGGCGCCTGGGCGGCGGCCGGCGCGAGCGCCGCCGCTTCCGCTGCGAAGGCCAGGAGAGCGGGCCCGGCCCTCACTTCAGAAGCGATGATCGAGTCGCAACGTGAAGCGCAGCTGTTCCCCCGCCGTCACCGCCTTCGCCACGTAGAACCCGAACCCGCCCCAGTCGATCCCCAAGCCGAGGTCCGCGATCCAGCTGCCCAGGGTCGGCAGGCGGTCGCTCGGCACTCGGCCCGCCCCGCTGCCGACCAGCCAGGCCTGGCCGGCGTCGCCGAACACGACGAGATCCGGGCCCTGCAGCGTGAACCGTGACTTCGCCTGCTCGTCTTCAGGCCGGGACGCGCCGTACGCCCAGTGCAGCGAGAGATGGCCCCGATATTCCGCCTGCGCGAGGATCAGGCGGTCGCACGCGGCGACGAGCGTGCTCGCGAACGCCGGATCAGCGATGTCTCGGTTGCACGCGCTATGGCGGAAGCCGTAGCCGACGAGCGGGTCCGGTCCGCCCAGCGACAGGCGGCGCTGCAGCGGCAGCGGGTCGCCGCCGGTCCAGCCGCCGGCCAGGAACCGCAAGTTCGCCCGCCCGCTGGGGCTCACGCGCGTGTAGCGGCGGAAGTCGAGCCAAATGCGGCTGAACTGGTAGGAGCCGTCGGTCGGGATCGGGCCGCGGACGGACGCGGGGATGCCGGGCGCCGGGCTCACGTCGTTGCTCCAGGAGTTGTCGAACTGTGCGCGCAGCAGCCAGCCGGCCGTGGGCTCGGTCCGGTCGTTGCGCGAGTCGTACGTCACCGTCCCGCTGAGGGTGGTGTAGTGGCCCTCGTCGACGGGCGGGTTGCGGCGCCACGCCTGGTCGTTTCGGAGGAGCGTCCAGGGGTCGCGGGCCTGGACGCTCGTCTGCCAGTCGCGTCCCACCTCGAGGGTGAGACTCAGCGGCCGGTCGGGTTGAAGGAAGACGCGGCCGGCAATCCCCTGGCTCAGGGAGTAGTCGCGGTAGTCGCGCTGCAGCAGGAAGGCCAGCCAACCGACCTCGTTGCTGCGCAACCCCCAACCCTCGGTCGGCGCGACCACGTCGTAGGCGCGGAACTCGATGCCGTAGGCGGGCGTCTCGCCCGCACGCAGCTCGGTGCGCACCAGGTATCCCAGGTCGCTGCGCTTGCTCGTGAAATCCCCGGCCGTGCGCCACACGCCGAGCGCGTCGAGCCGCAACCGCAGGTTCTGCTGCAGTCGCCAGTCGAAGATCGGCCCGAACACGACCGGCAGACCTTCGACCCGGTTGAACGTGCCGCCGGTGCCGAGGGTGAGCGAGGAGCGGGACTCGGCCGTGCCCCACGACTTCTCCAGGCCGAGGTTCTTGAGCCAGCGACGGGGACCTGCGGGCGCGAGGGCGATCTCTTCACCCTCCGCCCGGTACGCCAGCGGCTCGCGGTAGGCCCGCACCTCCCCGGTGACCGAGGCGCCGGGGTCGCGCGTCAGTGTGCCGCCGATGACGATCAGGTCTCCGGTGACCACCGCGCCGGAGTCGAGCGCGGCGTCCCCGTTGACGACGAGCAGGGTGCCCTGCACGCGACCGGCGATGGCGACGCCGCCGTTGCGCACCGCCACGTCGCCCCGCCACTCGTTGCCCCGCGGCAGCCGGGACCGGCCCACCAGCCGCGTCGTCGTCGGGGCGTTGTACAGCCGGACCGCCTCCTCCGCCACGAGGCGCGGCAGCGTCGGCTGTAGCGCGGCGACGCTCGCGCTCTCCGGGTTGATGACGATCGCCGTGTCCTGGGCGGCGAGTCGCGTGGGTCCGAGGAGGCAGAAGAGAGCAAGACGGGCGCTCGACCGCATCAGCGGGGTCATCCCTCCACGTTGCGGGGCGGCTCGAGGCCCAGCCGCCGCATCCGGCGGTATAAGTTGGCGCGGTCGGTGGAGAGCCTGCGGGCCGCCTCGGCCACGTTGCCGCGCGCCGCCGAGAGGGCGCGCGCGATCAGCGTCCGCTCGAAGTCGTCGAGCGCATCCGCGAGCGACACATGGGTCCACGCTTCGGGCTGCCGCGCGCGAGCGCCGTCCTGGGGGACGACGTGTGCTACGTCGTCCGCGGTGATCGTCTCGTCGTTCCCCTCGCTTCCCTCGTTCCCCCCACGCCTCGGGGCGAGGATCGCCAGGCGCTCGATGATGTTCGCCAGCTCGCGCACGTTGCCGGGCCACGGGTAGGTCGCCAGCAGCTCGAGCGCGCCGGCGTCGAACTTCACCGGGCGCCCGAGCCGTGCGGCCTGGCGCGTTGCGAAGTGCCGCACCAGCGGCGGGACGTCTGCCGGACGCTCGCGCAGCGGCGCGATGTGGATGGGGAGCACATTGAGCCGGAACAGCAGGTCTTCGCGGAACTGTCCTTGGCGCGTGATCTTCGCGAGGTCCTTGTTGGTCGCGGCGATGACTCGCACGTTCACCGTGAGCGGCTTCTCCCCGCCCAGCCGCTCGATCACTCCGGTCTCGAGCACCCGGAGCAGCTTCGCCTGGGCCTCGGGGCCGAGGTCCCCCACCTCGTCCAGGAACAGCGTGCCGCCGTCGGCGAGCTCGAAGCGGCCGATGCGCCGCTCGGTCGCTCCGGTGAACGCTCCTCGCTCATGGCCGAACATCTCCGACTCGACCAGGTCCTTCGGGATCGCGGCACTGTTGACGCATACGAACGGCTTGGCCGCCCGCGCGCTCTGCCGGTGGATCGCGGAGGCCACGAGCTCCTTTCCGGTCCCCGATTCGCCGGTGATGAGCACCCGCGCCTCGGTGGGCGCGACGCGGGCGATCATGGCCCGCAGGTCCTCCATTGCCTGGCTCACGCCCACCAGCGGATCGCCGTGCCCCAGCGCCTCGTGCAGCCGCCGGTTCTCCGCGAGGGTGCGCGACAGCGCCACGGCGGCGCGCAGCGTCGTGAGCACGCCCTCGGGCGTGAGCGGCTTCTCCAGAAACTGGAAGGCGCCGAGCTTGGTGGCGCGCACGGCGTCGGCGAGGTTCGCTTTGCCGCTCATCATGATCACGGGCACGTGAGGCGCGATCTGTTTGAGCTGCTCGAGGACCGTCAGGCCGTCCGGGCCGCCCGGCATCATGAGGTCGAGGAGCACCGCATCGGGCGCCTCGCGCTCGACCGCCGCGACCGCCGCGGTCCCGTTCTCCGCTTCGGCGGTGTCGAACTCCTCCGACTGCAGCAGGGCGCCCACCATCCGGCGGATGTTGGCTTCGTCGTCGACGAGCAGGACGCGCGGGCTCACGCGGGGAGCACGATGGAGAACGTGGCGCCACCGCCGGGGGTCTCGAAGACGGTGAGCGTGCCGCCGTGGGCCTCGATCGTGTGCCGCACCAGCGCGAGACCGAGGCCCGTCCCGTCCTGCTTCGTCGTGAAGTACGGCTCGAACACCCGTTGCCGCAGCTCCGCGGGGATCCCGGGCCCGTGGTCGGCGAGCGTCACGACCAGCCCCTGCCCGTCGCCGTTCACTGCGATCTCGATCGACCCGCACCCACCCATCGCTTCCGACGCGTTCCGCATCAGGTTGCCGAAGGCGCGGCGCAGCGGGTCGTAGTGGCCCGAGATCGTGCGCGGGCCGCCGTCCGCGCGCACCGACACCTCCACTCCCGGGGGCACCGCCGTGCGGCCCAGATCGTCGAGCAGCTCCACGAGATCCACCTCGCTCTTCGGACCCTCGGGCAGCCGGCCGAAGTCGGCGAACTCCCTGGCCAGCCGGGCGAGCCGATCGGTTTCGGCGGCCATCACTTCCGCCGCCGCCGCCATCGGGCTGTGCGCCGGCGCGGCGACACGCCGCAGCTGGTCGACGGCGATCCGCATCGACGTGAGGGGATTCTTGATCTCGTGCGCCACCCGGCGCGCCACCTCTCGGAACGCCCGCAGCCGCTCGGCCTCGAGCTCCTGCTCGCGTGCGGCCTCGAGCGCGGTGGCGAGCTCGCGCAGCGCCTGCCGCAGCGCCTCGAAGTCCGGCGCGCCGCGGGTCGGCGCGCCGGCCGGGAGAGGCATGCGGCGCCGGATCAGCCGCGTCCAGCCCACCAGCTCGTCGATCGGGCGTGACAGCTGGCGCGAGAGGTGCCCCGCGAGGCGGATGGCGGCGATGATCGCGAGCGCGCCGAGCGCCAGGACCAGCGCCGCGAACCCGGCCGCGTAGTAGCGGAGATACGTCTCGGCGCGGCGCACCAGGGTGACCGAGTTCGAGAGCTGATTGAGGTGGTGGCGAAACGCCGCCCGCTCCCGCGCCGTGAGATGGGTGGTGTCCATCCGCTCGAGCATCTGGCGGGCCGAGGCAGCTGCGCCCTCCAGGGCGACGCGCGCCCCCGCCGACGGCGCCGCCGTGCGAGCTGCCAGCACCCACCCAACCACCGCCAGCGTGATCGGCACGGCGGTGAGGGCGACCAGAATCCCGAAGATCCGGCGGCGGAACGGGAGTGCCATATTGGGTGCCAGCAATCTGCGGAAGAAGCGGCAAGGGCGGTAGAAGATGGTAGAGGGCGGTAGAAGACGGTAGAGGTACCTTGCTGACCGCTACCGCCCTCTGCCGTCCTCTACCGTCCTCTACCGCCCGCGCCCCTACCCGCTCCACATCCGGGAGATCGGATCCGATGAAGAGCCACACCCACTATCTCTGGTTCAACACGAAGCAACGGCAGGAGGTCATCGACATCACCGACGAGGTCGCCGCTCAAGTCGCCCAAAGCGGCGTGCTGGAGGGCTTCGCGCTCGTGAGCGCGATGCACATCACGGCGTCCGTATTCGTGAACGATCACGAATCCGGCCTGTGGGGTGATATCCTCAAGTGGCTCGAAGAAACCGTCGCGCCTTGGGATCCCCCCCGCTACCGGCACAACGACACGGGGGAGGACAACGCCGCCGCGCACTTGCGGAGCCTCACGATCGGCCACG
>WNGJ01002417.1_pt1 | contig 18883 bp, 20 predicted proteins | sample 5400611 | NCBI WGS metagenome assembly WNGJ01 (sample SAMN13153375, study PRJNA577476) | soil metagenome | isolation source: 40 cm soil or saprolite under Garry oak tree replicate 1 | place: USA:California | collected 2016-06-15 | reverse complement strand
GAAGCTCGTTGTCGACCCTTCGTCCTCGATCGTTCTCACCACGGAGCGCCTCAACGTCGGGTGGTACCGCTACACGTGCGGCCAGTTCGGCTGCATCTACGAGAACGGCGTATCGGTTTTCGAGCGCTCATACGGCGGCGGGCCGGTCGACATCCGGTTGGGCACGCTCAAGGGCAACGGCACACTCTCGCTCGGCACGAATTCCACATGCGTCGAGGCATGCCCGCCCGCGGGCGCGTACTGGTACGCACCGAACGGGTTCTGGCAGCTTCAGGGCGCGGCCCTGAGCTCGCAGGACGCCGGCAACCTCGGCATGGGCGGAGGGGCACCGACGATCCACTGACCGACACTCTCGCAACAAAACGATCGCCCCGGGCACGAAACCCGGGGCGATCCTGTTTTGGTCGTACGTGTCGAAAGGTCAGGCCTCGAACACGACCTCGTGACGCGTCGTCGCACGCCACGGTCGGCCACGCCACCGTTCGGGTGGAAGCGCGGCGGCCCCGCGACTGCGCACGCAGCGACGGACCAGGATCTCGAGATCGGCGAGCGTCACGCGGCCGCGCTTCTGTTCCCAGATCGCGCGAAGCGCGAGGATCGCGTCAAGCGCGTTGTTGCTGTCCATAGCTAAGTACTGCGCCTGACGGGTGCAACCGATGTGTCGGCGACGTTTCGTTCCATGCTCGCCAGCAACGCACGCCTCGTGCCAGCGGTTCTGCGACGCCGGTGATATCCGAATCGGTAGCGTCGGGCCCGGAATCAGCCCGCGCGCGCCGCCTCTGCCACCAGACCGGGAAGCATGTCGGCACGTACGCGCGAGACATCTTCCTCGTACTTGAGAAGGACGCCGAGCGTTCCATCGATCGCGGCCTCGTCGAGCTCACCGGTACCGAGAGCGGCGAGCGCCATCGCCCAATCGAGCGTCTCCGCGACACCTGGCCGTTTGAAGAGGTCATCACGGCGAAGGGCCTGCACCACCGCGACCACGCTTCGCGCGAGCCGGGCAGGCACATCGGGAAGCCGCCGCGCGACGATCGCCAGCTCGCGCTCGACGCTCGGGTAGTCGATCCACTGGTACAAACACCGACGCTTCAGAGCGTCGTGGATCTCTCGCGTGCGATTCGACGTGATGATGACCGGCGGGGGGACTGCGGCCCGGAACGTACCAAGCTCGGGCACGGTGATCTGAAAGTCGGAGAGAAGTTCCAGAAGGTACGCCTCGAACTCCTCGTCGGCCCTGTCGATCTCGTCGATGAGCAGCACGGGCGGCGGACCCTCGCCGGCGATCGACTCGAGAAGCGGACGTTTGATCAGGAAACGCTCGCTGTAGATGCGCTCGCGGGCCTCGCCGCCGCGCCCTTCGCCTTCGGAGAGGCGGATCTCGAGGATCTGCCGCGGGTAGTCCCAGTCGTAGACGGCGGTCGCGACGTCGAGGCCCTCGTAGCACTGAAGACGGATCAGCTTTCGGCCGAGCGCTGATGCGAGCGCCTTCGCGATCTCCGTCTTGCCGACCCCGGCCTCACCCTCGACGAAGAGCGGCTTGCCCAGGCGCAACGCCAGAAAGAGGGTGACGGCGAGCGACCGGTCGGCGACGTACCGCTCGCGCTCGAGCGCGGCGGCGACATCCTCGACCGACGACATCACGGGACCGCCCACGACTGGCGATGCTACGAGCGCGGAAGGGAGAGTGCGCCGGCGCCTCGACGGCGCCGGCGCACTACGACGTTCCTGCTCTTACGCGCGGGCGCGCTGGATCGCGCGCTCGATGGCTCGCTTCGCGTAGACGGTGACGAGGTGCTTGCGGTACTCGGCCGAGGCCGCGAGGTCGGAGAGAGCCGTGATCCCGGTCGCAGCCTTTGCCGCGGCTTCGACGATCGCCTTCGCATCGGCCTTCGTACCGGTGAGGGCGCGCTCGGCCTCGGTCGCGCGATATGCGGCGGCGGCAACTCCGGCAACTCCGATCGCGGCGCGCTCGACGGTGCCGTCGGACTTGATCGTGACCACCGCAGCGACGCCGGTCACGGCAAATCCCGATGCGGGGTGGGCGAACTTCGCGTACGCGCCGCCGGTGCGGCCGGCCGGCGCCCGAAAGCGGATCTCGGCGATTATTTCGTTCGCCGCGAGCGCCGTCTCGAACGTTCCCTTGAAATAGTCGCGCGCCGCGATGTCGCGCCGGCCCGCCGGGCCGATGGCACGGATGGTCGCGTCGTACGCGAGCGTCGGTGCGGGCTCGTCCGCCGCGGAGTCAGCATGCGCGAGGCTGCCGCCGATCGTGCCGCGTGCGCGGACCTGGAGGTCGCCGACCTCGCCAGCGGCGTCGGCGAGCGCGGCGAGCTTTGCGCGAACGGTCTTGTCGTGCGCGATATCGCGATGGGTCGCGAGTGCGCCGATCACGATCGTCCCGTCGGCCTCGGTGCGGATCTGGTGCAGCGACGCGATGCGGCGGAGGTCGATGAGCGTCTCGGGCTGCGCGAGCCCAAGCTTCATCAGGGGTAGGAGGCTGTGGCCGCCCGCGATGACTTTCGCGTCGTCGCCCTTGCCGAGCTGCTGGACGGCCTCTTCGATGGTTGCCGGTGCCTGATACGTGAACGGGTGCGTGATCATCGCCGTCCCTCCCTGGCGGCGCGGATCGCCCGCCAGATCTTCTCCGACCCCAGGGGCATGTCGATGTGCTTGATGCCAAGCGGTGAAAGCGCGTCGATGACCGCGTTGACCGCGGCCGGCGTCGAGCCGATGGTGCCGGCTTCACCAATGCCCTTGACGCCGAGCGGGTTCGTGTTCGTGAGCGTCACGGTGTGATCGAGGTTGAACATCGGGACGTCCTCGGCGGACGGAACGTGGTACTCCATCATGCTTCCGGACAGGAGCTGTCCGTTGTCGTCGTACACCGCGCCCTCGTACAGCGCCTGGCCGATACCTTGCGCGATGCCGCCGTGCAGCTGGCCATCGACGATCATCGGGTTGATCTGCCGGCCGCAGTCGTCGCAGGCGGAGTAGCGCTCGATCCGGACGTTGCCGGTCTCGCCGTCGATCTCGACCTCGGCGATGTGCGTCCCGAACGGGAACGTGAAGTTCGGCGGGTCGTAGTACACGGTCGCCTCGAGGCCGGGCTCCATCCCGTCGGGGAGGTTGTTCGCGAGGTACGCCGCCATGGAGATGTCCCCGAAGTTCTTCGCCTTCTCGGGCACCCCTTTCACGAAGACCTTGCCGTTCTCGACGACGACGTCGGCGGGCGAGGCTTCGAGAAGATGCGCGCCGATCTGCACGACCTTCTCACGGACCTTTTCCGCGGCCTTGTGCACGGCGATGCCGCCAACCGCGAGGCTGCGGCTCCCGAACGTGCCGACGCCCATGCCTGGCGACTCGAACGTGTCGCCGTGCCGCACCTCGATGTCGTTCGGGCTGACGCCGAGCGCGTCCGCCGCGATCTGCGCCCACGAGGTCTCGTGGCCCTGGCCGTGGGGTGACGTCCCTGTGAAGACCTGCACCGAGCCGGTCGCGTGCACGCGGATCCGCGCGCTTTCGTAGCCTCCCCAGCCGACGCCGAGCGCTGAGTTCGCCTTCGATGGTGCGAGCCCGCAGATCTCGACGTACGTCGAGATCCCGATCCCGCGGTAATTCCCCCGCGCCTTCGCCTCGGCGCGGCGCTTCTCGAAACCCTTGTAGTCGGCCATCGCGAGCGCACGGTCGAGCGCAGGCTCGTAGTCGCCGCTGTCGTAGGTAATGCCGCTGATCGTGTTGAACGGGAAGGCGTCCGGAGGGATGAAGTTCTTCCGCCGCAGCTCGGCCGGGTCCATGCCGATCTCGTCGGCGAGCCGGTCGATGATCCGCTCCATCGCGAACGTGGCCTCGGGACGTCCCGCGCCGCGGTACGCGTCCACCGGGGTCGTGTTCGTGTACGCGCCGCGGACCTCGACGTCGAACGCAGGGATCTTGTACGGCCCCGGAATGATGAACGCGTGCAGGATCGTGGGAATGCCTGGCGCGAACGCCTGTAAATAGGCGCCAACGTTCGCGACCGTGCGGATGCGCAGCCCGAGGATCGTGCCGTCCTTCTTGGCCGCGATCTCGACGTTCTCGACGAGGTCGCGCCCATGGATCGTCGCGAGATAGCCCTCGCGCCGCTCCTCCGTCCATTTCACCGGACGACCGAGCGTCTTCGACAGATAACCGACGAGGAGCTCCTCGGCGTAGACCTGGAGCTTGCTGCCGAATCCACCGCCGACCTCCGGCGCGATCACGCGCACCTTGTTCTGCCCAAGGCCGAGGTTGAGCGCGACGATGAGCTGCACGAAGTGCGGGATCTGCGTCGTCGTCCAGAGCGTGAGCTCGCCCGCCTCGAACTTCGCGGCCACGGCGCGCGGCTCCATCGCGTTCGGGATGAGGCGCTGGTTGACGATGCGCTGAGTCACTTTGATCTCGGCGTCCTTGAACGCCTTGTCGATGTCGCCGCCCTTGACCGGGTACGTGAAGACGAGATTGGAGCCGAGCTCCTCGTGGACGATCGGCGCGCCCGGTTCGAGCGCCTTCGTCGCGTCGACCACCACCGGAAGCGGCTCGTAGTCCACCGCGATCAGATCCGCCGCTCGCTTCGCGGCGTCACGCGAATCGGCGACGACCGCGGCGACCGCGTCGCCCGCATACCTCGCCTTGTCGGTCGCGATCGGCATGTGCTTCGAGCCGTTCATGCCCGGAACGGCGATGAACACGGGCAGCATGCCCGTCGCCTCGAGGTCGGTGCCGGTGAGGACCGCGACGACACCGGGCTCCTTCTTGGCGGCGGCGGTGTCGATCCGGCGGATGCGGGCGTGCGCGTGCGGACTCCGCACGAGCGTCATGTACGCCACGCCCTGCAGCATCACGTCGTCGGTGAAAGTCCCCTCACCCGTGATGAGGCGCGGGTCCTCTTTGCGTGCGACGCGCGTTCCGATGTATTTCGGATTGGCGGCGACGGTCATGGCTGCACCTCCGCGGCGATCTTCGCTTCTCCGCTCGCCGCCTGACGCATTTCCGCCGACGCGGTGCGGATCGCGTTCACGATGTTGTGATAGCCGGTGCAGCGGCAGAGGTTGCCTTCAATGGCGTGACGGATCTCGGCGTCGCTCGGCGACGCGTTCCGCTCGAGGAAGTCGACGGCGGTGATCATGAGACCGGGGGTGCAGAAGCCACACTGCAATCCATGCTCTTTTGCGAACGCGCGCTGGATCGGGTGAAGGTCGCCGTTCTTCGCGAGACCCTCGACCGTGACCACCGTCGCGCCATCAGCCTGGACCGCCAGCATCGTGCACGCCTTCGTCGCGCGACCGTCGACAAGGACCGTGCACGCGCCGCACTGGCTCGTGTCGCAGCCGACATGCGTGCCGGTGAGCGCGAGCGTTTCGCGGAGAAATTCGACGAGCAGCAGCGTCGGTTCGATCTCGCGTGAGTAGCTCGTTCCATTGACGGTAACCGTGACCGTATGGCCCATCGCGCGCCTCCCCATATCCCCGGCGCCGTACGCGGACGAACGCCGCGACAAACTCACATGCCTCGAACGGCGGCGTAAGGCTAGTTTCGGCTTAGAGCTCGGTCAACCTCTGGAGCGCTTGCTCCGCGAACGAGTCGTGCTCTTCTTTGCGGTCGTCCGCTTGCGCGCCGTCGCACGCTTGGGTGAAGCCTTTGCGGAAGCCGTCGCCTTCGCGCGGCTGCGCGCCGGGGTTCCATTTCCATTGCCGTTCGAGCGCGAGCGGGCCTTCTGCTCCTTCGCCTGCTCTCGCTGTTGCTCCTGCGTGCGGTCCATTTTCGCGAGACCGATGACGTTCCCCTCGGGATCCGCGAAGAGCGCATAGACCACATTCCCACCCGCGTCCATCGGCTCCATGACCCTGGTGCCGCCAAGGCGCTCAGCCTTCGCGAGCGTCGCCGCGGGGTCGTCCGTCTCGACATAGAAAGTGACCCAGCTCTTGCCGTGCCGGCTCGCCCCGATGCCGCCGTTGATGCCGGTGCCCTCGTTCTTGGTATCGATCATCCCGTAGTTGTCCGGGTTGTTCGTGTTGATGCCCCACCCGAAGAGATCCTGGTAGAACTTCTGCGTCGCGGATGCGTCCCGCGCGTTGATCTCGAAGTGTGTAACGGGATATGCCACGTCCGCCTCCCCCTTTGTTTACGCTCTTTGTCTCGGATGGACTCTACTCTCGACGTCGCGCGCTCGTTCGTTCAGGCGGTAAAGGATCGCAACGCCGATGCCGCGGCAGCGCTGTGCGCCGACGACGTCGAGGTCACGCTCCCCGGGCTGCCCGAGCCCTTCCAGGGAAGAGAGGGTGTGCGGCAGATGATCCGCCTCGCTCCCTCGGAGCTCGTCCAGACACCCCGCGAGGAAACCGTGGACGGCCGAAACGTCAGGATCACGACGCTCACCCGCGCGCCGGGGATATTCGCCAACTACACGACGTGGAATTTCGAGATCGAGGGTGCGCTCGTTCGCCGCCTGGACTTCGAGCTCCGCGCCGCGAACTAGGTCCTACTTCGGGTGCGCGATGTAGTAGCTGTTCATGATGTCGCCCTCGACCTGCTTGACGTCGACACGGCCGAACCCGGCGTCGACCAACATCGAGAGCGCGAGCTCCTTGCCCCATACGGTACCGAGGCCTTCGCCGTCGAGCGCCAATGACACGGTCATGCAGTGCATGGTCGACACGGTGTACAGGAGCGGCCCGAGCGGATGGTCGAGGTTCTTCGCGAGATCGCTTGACGCCGCTATGTCGACGCAGAGATAGACCCCACCAGGCCGCAGCGCTCGGCGGATCGCGGCCAGCACCCGACCCGGGTGCGCCTGATCGTGGATCGCGTCGAAGCTCGTTATGAAGTCAAACGCCCCGACGGTGTCGAGGGAGCTGACGTCCTTCGCCTCGAACCGAGCGTTCGCTAGCTTCTTTTCCTTCGCCTCGGTTCGGCCGGCGGCGAGCCCTTCGTCCGAGAAGTCGTAGCCAACGAACCGGCTCTTCGGGAAGGCTCCCGCCATCAGATTGATCGCGTGTCCGCTTCCGCACCCGATGTCCGCGACGTCGATGCCCGACCTGAGGCGATCCACGAGGCCATCAACAAGGGGCAACGTGGTCTGGAGCAGGCGGGCGTCAAAAGTCTGGGCGCTCTCCTCGGCCATCAGGCGCTGGAAGTCCGTGAACTCCGAGTACGGGACGCCGCCGCCCCGCCGGAACGATTCCACGATCTGGCCTTCCACGGACCCGAGGAGCGCGACGTACTGCGCTTGGACGGCAAGGTTGTCGATCCCGGCTGCGCGCGTGAGAAAGATGGATCTTTCAGGTGGGAGCGTGTAGGTCTTCGTCGCCGCTTCGTAGTCGACGATCCGCCCGGTGACCATCGCACCAAGCCATTCACGGACGTAGCGCTCCTTCAGTCCCGCGCGCTTGGCGATGTTGGCGCTCGTCGCCTTCGTGCCCTCGGCCATCGTGTCGAACAGGCCAGTCCGGTGGCCGACGCTGATTGCGAGGCAGAGCATCCCGTCGTTCAGGACGCTGACGAGACGCTGTAGGAACTCTGGTGTGTCCTTGGACTCTTCAACGATCGGGGTAGCCATCGCTCTCTCCCCATGCGCCGATGCCGACGCTCCGTAGTTCTAGGCCGACTGTCAAGAGGCCGACGGCTTGATGCCGCCAGCGCTAGGGCTTGGTCAGAACGATCGCGTTCGGAAGAAGTCGGCCGGGGCCGACCTTGTACGAGCCGCCGATGTACATCGCCGCAGTTCCGCCACCGTCGAGGTTGAGGGCGTCGCGCGCGCCGAGCGCCTGCATCACATACGCGGCGTCGGAGACCGTCGCGTTGGTCACGATCGCAAGGTAGACGTACGTGCCGTCGACGCCGATCGCACCCTTCGTTCCCTTGAGGAGCTGCGAACCGTTCTGCTCGGACGTCGAGTCGATGACCGCGCCGTTCTGGACCAGCAGCGGGAAGTTCGTGATCGCCGCGGTGATCGGTGTCTGTTGCTGGTAGTAGACGAACGTGCGGCGATACACGCTCGTGCTTGCGCCGTTGAAGAAGAGCCCGCCGTTCTGCGCGTTGAGGGCGTTGTAGTTGATCCAGCGGCGCAGGTTGCTGTTGTAGACGGCGTAGTCGTACGAGTTCACTTTCCCGGCGCACTGGGCATAGTCGGGCGGGCACAGGTACGTGCCGTTCATCCCGGCGTAGGCCGCGTTCTCGCTCACGTACTGCGCGAGCGGCTTCGCCGGGCAGTTGTTCGAACAGTCCGTCACGTTCGCGGTGAGGGTTTTTACGGTGACCGCCGACAGCCGCTCCTTGATGAGGTGCACGTTGAAGGTGCCGCGGACGGTCGAGACGCTCTGATAGCCGTATCCGAGACCGATCTCCGGCGGCGCGGGGCGTGAGCCGTCCGGGTTCAGCACGGTGACGAGCCAGAAGACGCCGAAGTCCTCGAGCCACGTCGCGCCTTCGATCAGCGGACGTAGGTAAAGCCGGTAGTAGCCGGCGGTCGCGGGAGCCTGGATCGTGAACTGGAACCAGGAGACCTGCCCCGGTCCGACGTAGTCCGCGGGCTGCATCGCGATGCGGTTGAAGCGAGGCCACCCCGTCGCGGGCGATCCCGCGGCGCCGTCACCGCCGAGCGGCGTCACCGCGTCTTGCCCCGGCTCCGGCCCCCACGTGCCGAGGTACGCGACCTGACCCATGCGCCCGCGCACCCAACCGAACGAGCCGGAGTTGTAGTACGCGACCGTCGCGGTCGAGCGCTCGCCCGGACACAACGTCGGATAGCCGCTCTGTCCATACCACTGCGCGTGGAATCCGGGGACGCCGGCCGCAAGACCCGCAGGGTGCGGAATCCCGGGACCGACGCTGCTCGCGCAGGTCGCCGCCGCGGGCGCCGCTGACACCGTCGCCGCGAGTGCGCGCGGAGTCGGAGCGACAGCCTGGAAGCTGAGAACAAATGCCGCAACGAGAAGCGGCGACAAGATGCGCGATCCCACTCATCGAAGCTAACGGCGTGCTCGCGGGAGCAATACCGCCCCGGCGGGGGACGACACCTTTGGGTAGCGACCGGTACGCCAAGTTGATACCCCGAGATCCTCCATGCGGACGCACGCGTGGATCAACTTCGGATCGCGGTCGAATCCGTGGCGCTTCTCGTACCGTCGGTCGTGTTCGCGTTCAACGCATGTGGCGCCCGCGGTGCGCTCGACCTACCTCCGACCGCGGCCCGCGGGCTTATCCCTTGGGGCCGGTCGCGACGATATCGATCGATGCGCGGATCTCGTCGGTCACGCTGAGCACGCGGAACGGCACCGACGGCGCGGTCATCCCGAAGTCGCCGAACTTCCAGCTCGGGTTCGCCGTCGCGGTCGCGGTGAGATCGCTTCCATCGCGTTTCGCGGTCACGTCGAACGTGACCTCCTTGGTCTTGCCCCTGATCGTGATGTTCCCGGTCAGCGTGAACGTGAACGTTCCGCTCGTGGCGAGCGGCAGCACGAGGCCGCTGGTCTTCGTGGGGACGAATCCCGCCGTCGGAAACTGGCGGACCTGCAGCGTGTCGTTCTTGATGAAGTTGTCGCGGTCGCGCTCGTCGCTCGAGAGCGTCGTGAGATCGAACGTGATCTTGGATCCGGACTCGAAGGTCCCGTCAGCGTTGAGCTCGAAGGAGCCCTTCGCACCCATGGCGGTGAGGACCGCATCCGACGGAAGGCTGACACCCACGAGCTGCTCGCGGACACGGATCGTCGCCTTCGACTTGTCGGTGACTGTCCAGGTCCCCGCCGATGCGGTCGTACTCGCGGCCGTTGCCGTACCAGGGGTGGTCGCGGTCGGTGTCGCGGTCGGCGTTTCGACCGTCGCGGAGCCGCCGCACGCGGCGACGAGGATGCCCGCGCCGAGGGCCGCGGCGATCGAACGAGCGTCTGTCCGCATGGTCACTGCTCCTCCCGTTGGTCACGCTGACTCTAAGAGGCTTACGTGAGACCGCGGCACGGGGCGGATAACAGTTCGCTAAGAAGTTCGGAGCCGCTCTATCGTCCCGTCGTGACGCGCTCCGCCGTGGGGATCATTCGACAACAGCTCCAGGAGGCGTACGAAGCGATCCGCGAACGTGTCGACGGCCTGACCGACGATGAGTTCTTCTGGGAACCGGTGGCCCGATGCTGGACGATCCGTCGCGGCGACGATGGGCGATGGACCGTCGACTATCCGGAGCCGCCGCACCCCGATCCGGCGCCGTTCACGACGATCGGGTGGCGCCTGGTCCACGTCGCGGAGTGCAAGGTCATGTATCACGAGTACGCGTTCGGCCCGGCGAAGCTGACATTTCCGGAGATCGACTCCGCACACACCGCCGCGGCCGCGATCGCACAGCTCGAAGCCGGGCACGCGATGCTCGTGCGCGACCTCGACGCTCTCGACGACGCAGGACTGGAGCGTGAGGTCCTGACGAACTGGGGCGACAAGTGGCCGGCGCGGAAGATCTTCTGGGCGATGGTCAACCACGACCTGCATCACGGCGGCGAGATCGGAACGCTCCGCGACCTCTATCGCGAGCGGGCGCGTTGAGGAAGGCCCTCTTGCTTGTTTGTGAGCCGAGCGTGGCACGGCTTCAATCCCTGCCCATGGCACTCCGTGTGCTCGCACTGGCGCATGCGCACCGATAGCGGATTCTCGGCGGGCCTCGCGATCGGCCTTCTGGTGGTTGTCGTAGTAGTGCTCGTGATCCTTGCGACGGTACCGATAGGCGGCGGCGACGACGCGAAGCCCCTCATCAACATTCGCTTCTAGACATCCGCGCTTCTAAACAAGCAGCGCCGGGGTCTTCTTCGCTCGGCCCCCCGTGGGATCGCGATGGACCGCCAGCCAGGGGCCGCTCGCTCAGAAGACCCCGACGCTGCTCGTTAGTCCGCGCGACTCAGACGCGGATCGAAGGCATCGCGAAGGCCATCGCCAAGGAGGTTGAAGGAACCGACGGCGAGCAGGATCGCGAGCCCAGGAAACAGCGACAGCCAGGGCTGCGTGCTGATGAAGTTCCGGCCCTCGCTGATCATCACGCCCCACTCGGGGGTCGGCGGCTGCGCGCCGAAGCCGATGAAGCTGAGGCCGGCGGCCGCGATGATCACCGAGCCCATGTCGAAGCTGGCCTGGACCATGAGGGGCGCGACCGCGTTCGGGAGGAGATGGCGCAGGATGATCCGCAGCTGCGACGCTCCGATCCCCCGCGCCGCCTCGACGAACTCGCGGCGCCGGAGCGAGAGGATCTGTCCGCGCGCGAGACGCGCGTAGATCGCCCAGGTGACTGCCGCGAGGGCGATGATCGCGTTGGTAAGGCTGGGACCGAGCGCGCCCGCGATCGCCATCGCGAGGATGAGCGCCGGGAACGCGAGGAACACCTCGGTGAGCCGCATGAGCGCCTCGTCGACGAGGCCGCTCGCGTACCCCGCGATGAGTCCGACGAACGTGCCGAAGACGCCGGCCGAGGCGACGACCGCGACCCCGATAACGAGCGAGATCCGCGAGCCGTACAGGAGCCGGCTGAGGATGTCGCGCCCGACCTGATCGGTCCCGAGCCAGTGCTCCGGGGAGGGAGGCTCGAGTCTCGAGCCAAGCGCCACGCCGAGCGGGTCGTACGGCGCGATCAACGGCGCGAAGACCGCGCAAAGCGCGAAGAGCGCGATGAGGACGAGGGCCACGACGTTGAGAGGGCTGCGCAGGATCGGCGCGCGCGCCACCAGTCGTGCGCCGCGGAGCCTGCCGGTCGCGGTGAAGGCTTCAGCCACGCTGGATCCGCGGGTCGAGCCAGTAATACGCGATGTCGACGGCGAGGTTCGCGACGGGATAGACGATCGCCGCGAGCAGCGTCACGCCGAGCACCGCCGGGAAGTCGAGGCTGATGGCCGAGGCGGTCGCGTAGCGGCCGAGGCCCGGCCAGCTGAAGATCGTCTCCGTCAGGACCGCGCCCGAAAGAAGGCTGCCGAACGTGAGTCCGATGACCGTCACGGTCGGGATGAGCGCGTTGCGCAGACCGTGGCGCACGACGATGAGACGTTCGGCGAGCCCCTTGGCGCGCGCGGTCCGCATGTAGTCCTGGCCGAGTACCTCGAGCATGCTCGAGCGCGTCATCCGCGCGACCACCGCGGTCGAGAAATACCCGAGCGTGAGCGAAGGCAGGACGAGGTGGATCAAGCTGCTGCGCAACGCGTCGACGTCGAGCGCGAGGACGCTGTCGACGACGTAGAGGCCCGTTCGCGTCGGCGGGGGCGAAACGAAGGTGTCGAGCCGGCCCCCACCCGGGAACCATCCGAGCTGGTAGTAGAAGAGGCCGATCACGATGAGCCCCAGCCAGAACACCGGCAACGAACCGCCCGCGAGGGCGGCGATGCGAACGATCACATCAGGGAGCCGGCCGCGATAGATCGCCGACCAGATCCCCGCCGGGATCCCGATCAGCAGGGAGATCGCGAGGGCCGCGAGCGACAGCTCGAGCGTGGCCGGAAACGAATCGGCGAGGTCGTCCGCCACCGAGCGCCGCGTGCGGATGCTCCGTCCGAGATCGCCGTGAAGGAGGCCGACGACGTACGTCGCGTACTGCTCGGGGAGCGGCCGGTCGAGGCGATACTCCGCGCGGAACGCCGCAATCTGCGCGTCGGTGGCGTGGTCTCCGAGCGCGGCGACGGCGGGATCGGCGGGCACGACGTGGGAGATCGCGAACGTGATGACCGAGACGCCGATCATCACGGCCGCGATCCCCACGACGCGTCGTAAGAGGAACCCGACGAATCGCATGGCGCCCGCGCGCCTATTTAGTTACTGAAGCGAAATCCACCCATCCGATCGAGCTCCAGTTGAAGCCCTTCACGTTCGAGCGCAGCCCGAACAGCTCCGTTGGCTGGTAGAGGATGACGTACGGGCCGTTGTGCAGCACGTAGTCGGTGATGACTTTGTACGCGGCCGCTCGCGCCGTCGGGTCTGTGATGAGCGCGGCGTCGCGGCCCTTCTGCGCGATGCTGGCATCGTCCCATCCGTTGCGATAGGCGATCGACTTCGCCTTGTAGTCGGTGAACGGGCCGACGTTCGCGTCCGGATCGGGATAGTCCGGGCCCCAGTTGATGAGCACAAGCTGTCCCTGCTGCGCGCGGTACGTGGTGAGGAGGTCGGCGGTCGGCTGCTGCTTGATGTTCACGGTCACGCCGATCTTGGCCCAGTCGGACTGGAGCTTGACCGCGATATCGGACCAGGCCGCGCCGCCCGGCGCCGTGCCGGTCGGCACGAGGAAGTCGAGCGTGGCCTTATCGACGCTGGCCGCCTTCATCAGCGCCTGCGCCTTGGCGACGTCCGCCTGGAACGGCGCTGTCTCGTTTGCTCCCGCGAGGCCCTGGGGAACGATGCCCTGGATCTTCTTGCCGTTTCCCTTGAGGAGGTCCTTGATGATCCCGTCGTAGTCGACCGCCGTGCGCAGGGCTTCGCGCACGTTCACGTTGTTGAGCGGGGGCTTGAGCGCGTTCATGCCGACATAGACCAGAAGCAGGCTGGCCGCAGTCGTGGTCGACACTCCGGCCTTGCCCTGGAGCGCGGTGATCTGCTGTGGCGTGAGGTTCCGGGCGACGTCGGCGTCGCCCTTCTCGAGGGCGAACTGCTGGTTCGTGGACTCGGGAACGTGCTTCACGAGAATCCCGCTCAAGGCCGGCTTCGTGCCGGCGTAGTTCGGGTTCGTCTTGAGCAGGACCTCCGCGTTCTTGGTCCAGTGGTCGACGACGTACGGGCCGCTGCCGGACGAGTGGTCGAGCAGGTATGCCGAGCCGGAGTCCCCACCGGTCTCCTTCGTCTTGACCTCTTTCGAATCGACGACGCCGCCGAGCGTGAAGGTCAGGATCGTGAGGAACGCGGCCGGGCTCGCGGTCTTCGGGAGGCTGATGACGACGGTGCTCGGGTCAGAGGCCTTGATGCTTTCCGTCTTGAGCTGCGCGATGTCGGTGAAGAGGAAGGCGGGCGACTTGTTGAGCTTGATCGCGCGCTGGAACGAATAGACGACGTCGTCCGCGGTGACGGCGTTGCCGCTCGCGAACTTCTGGCCGGTCTTGAGCTTGAATGTCATGTCCCACGTGGTCCCGGCGTCCTTGGTGTCCCAGCTCTGGGCGAGACCGGGCTTGATGGTGGAAAGGTCGGTCCCTTCGAACCTCACGAGGGTGTCGTAGACGTTGTGGGCAAGAAGAACGCCGCTGAACTCGTACACGACGGCCGGGTCGAGCGAGATAAGGTCGCTCACATCCTGGTCGATGACCAGCGTGGTCGCGGCTGTTCCAGCGGAAGCGGACGGCGACGCAGAAGCGCTCGCGCCCGGGCTCGCGCTCGGATTCGCGGCCGGACCGCAGGCCGCGGCGACCAGCAACACGACGGCAAAGACGATCGAGGTGTAGCGAAGCTGTCTGAACATATGGCCCTCCCCCTGCGAGTAGTCGCTGAGCCTAGCACCGGTTCATTCGGCCACCGCCGAGCGAACCGGGATGTACAAACCGTCCAACGGGGTCGAGGGCCGGTTTGACTAGCCGAAATCATCTGCTAACCCTTCGTAGTAGTTCTGGCGCGGAGGTCTTGGATGCTTCGGCTCGGAACACCACGCGACGCGGTCTCGCGCTGGCGGCGGCGGGCGATCCTTCGTCTTGGCTTTGTCGGCGCAGTCGGCCTGGCCGCGACCGAGATGACAGCGCTCGTCGCTCCATTTATTCGCGTCAATCGCATCGAGGGGCTTGGAAACCCGGTCGCCGTGGGGACGAAGGCGCAGGTCCTCGAGCTGTTCTCGGCCACTAACGATCGGCCGATCCTCTTCCGCGAGGGCCGCTTCTTCTTACTCCACCCACCCGGCGGGATCATCGCCGCGTATCGCAAGTGCACGCATCTCGGCTGCGCCGTGCCGTGGAGCGACTCCGAGGATCGTTTCCACTGCCCCTGTCACGGATCGGAGTACGACAAGCGCACCGCCGTCGTCCTGAAGAATCCCGCCCCGAAGCCGCTGCAGCTCTTTCACATCACCGAGAACACGGAGGGCGAGCTCATCGTCGATACGAACCCGCTCCGCGTGATCGATCGGACGAAGGACGACTGGGATCCCTCGGTGATCGAGATCGCCGTCACGTAGTCAGGCCCCGCTCACCAGCCGGCATTGGGATCGCCGCTGTACGCCGCTCGATCTCGCGCCGCACGATCGGGGCGACCTTCGTCCCGAAAAGCTCGATCGAATGAAGCACCGTCTCGTGAGGGAGCGTGCCGACGCTCATCTGAACGAGGAAGCGGTCGAGACCGAAGAGGTCGTGCTCGTAAATGATCTTCGCAGCGACCTCGTCGGGCGTTCCGACGAGGTTCGCGCCGAGGGGGGCCCGCTCGGCATCGAACTGCTCGCGGCTCGGCGGCGGCCAGCCGCGCTCGCGCCCGATCTTCGCCATTAGGTAGGAGTACGCCGCGTAAGAGTCATCAGCCGCTTGCCGCGAGTCGTCCTCGATGAGACCGTGCGAGTTGATGCTTACGCGCAGCTTCGCGGGATCGTGACCGGCGCGCCGGCCCGCCTCTCGGTAGAGGTCGACGAGCGGTACGAAACGGCGCGGCTCCCCGCCGATGATCGCGAGCGCGAGCGGGAGGCCGAGCCGTCCCGCGCGTACGACCGACTCGGGATGACCGCCCACCGCGATCCATACCGGCAGCGGATCCTGAACCGGACGCGGGAACACCGGCAGGTCCTCGATGGGCGCACGGTGCGTGCCACGCCAGGAGACGCGTTCACTTTCCCGGATCCGGAGAAGAAGCCCGAGCTTTTCCTCAAAGAGGTCGTCGTAGTCAGCGAGGTCGTAGCCGAACAGGGGAAATGATTCGGTGAACGAGCCGCGGCCCGCCATGATCTCGGCACGCCCGTCGGAGATGAGGTCGAGCGTCGCGAAGTTCTGAAAGACCCGGACCGGATCGTCGGAGCTGATGACGCTGACCGCGCTCGTGAGACGTATCCGCTCCGTGCGAGCGGCCGCGGCGGCGAGGACCACGGCTGGCGCCGACACGACGAACTCGCGGCGGTGATGCTCGCCCAGACCGTAGACGTCGAGGCCGACCTTGTCCGCGAGCTCGATCTCCTCGAGAAGCCGCCGGACGCGCTCGTGGGCGCTGATCGTTCGACCGGTCTCGGGATCGGGCGTCGCCTCGCCAAAGCTGTAGATCCCGAGTTCCATGTTTTTTCTAAACGCGCTCGGCCACCTCGAACATTCCGTGCTGGGGTACGAGCTCCTTCTCGTTCGACGCGAAGCTCACGACGGTCCCGGACACGAAGTCGAGCACGCTCGTCAGCGTGTAACCGGACTTGGACAGATAGGAGACGGCGCAGACGTCATCGTTGATGGCGGCCACCAGGTACTTCGCCTTCGGTTCGGTCGCCGGCTTCCCGGTCGTCTGCTTTCCATTGGCGGGTGGCTTCGTGCCTCGGTCATCCCCGCCGGTCTCGCGCCAGGTCACATTCCCGTCGTTGCCGAAGGCGTGCTCGAAGCTCTTCCCTGCCATCGGGCCGTCGTCGTAAGTCCAGCGAATGGTCTTGCCGCGAAGCGGATCAGATCCCATGAACGTCTCCTCCGATCGCCGATTGGGCCAGCGAACGACCGCAGCAAGTCAGAGACCTCGGCCTTTGTTCCCGTATCGCGGGATAAGTAGCGGTTCCGTTGCGGTCTTTTTACCGGTCTGTTCGGTCGACGCACAGTGCTGATACCTGATGGCGAGTGACGCACGGGCGCGCCAATCGCGACGTTCTGCGCGCTCGGTCGCCCACAGGCCGACCCACCCATTGATGTGTGGTGAGCCCGGTACACAAACGACGGATAACCGAGCGGACAACCCGACCATGCGCAGCAGAAGGGAAGAGGTCCGGACTACCGCCAGCACGGGTACCCACCCCGGCCGGTCGCTATTTCGGCCAAACCACCCCGCCCACGTTGATCCATGAAGAAGAAAAGATTCGTCCTCCTTGTCCTCATAGCGATGGCGCTCTGCGCCATTGGCTTCGCCACGCCCGCCGCCGCCGACGACGGCCACGTGGCGCCTCCGACGCCGCAGCCGGGTTTTGCTCCTTCCCTGCCCCGTACATTCACGCCGCTTGACGCTGTCATCGAGACCGCGACCTCGATCCTCGCGGCGCGGAAGGCGTCGGGCGATAGCCTCTCCGCGCCGAGGGTCCCGTCTGCCGCCGCCTCCGTCGTGTCGACACCGGCACCGGCCCGTGCGGCGCCAGAGGCTCGTTCCTATCTGCGCACTTTCTCCTCGTACGACGGCCTCATCGAGTATGCGAACTCTCTGGCCGCGACACAGGAAGCGTCGGACACGCGCCTCGCTGCGGTGACGGCGCGTGAGGAGGCAAGTCGTGCGACCCTCGCCACGGTCTTCGATCCGCGGGTTCGCGGCGGCCTTCTCCGATCTCCAGCGGACGTCATGGACGCCGCGACCGTTCAGGCGCTCCAAACGGAGCTCGCGAAGGATGTCCTCACCGCACAACAGCTCGTGGCGAATGGAGCGGCGATGACGACGCCGACATCCTGGCATCTTCCCCTCGTCGGTGAGGACACCCAGGACTTCGGGCCGACGCCTTATTACTTCGAGCCTGCGCTCACCTACGGTGGGGTCTACTACCCGCACTTTCACACCGGGACCGACATCGCCACCGCGTGGGGGACGCCTGTCCTCGCGCCGGCGAGTGGCGTCGTCGTCTTCGCCGGCACGATGAGCGACGGCGCCGAGGTCGTGGTCATGACGCACGATTCGGGACTCGTCTCGATGTACGCGCATCTCGATAATCACGTGTTCCCAGTGCCGGTCAAGGCTGGGGACACCGTCCAGGCCGGCGACCGGATCGGTAACGTCGGACTCACGGGCATCACGACCGGCGCGCACCTGCACTGGAGCGTGTGGCGCGATGGCGACCTCGTCGATCCGCTTTCTATGATCGGGGGCCAGTGACGAACCGACACCTCATTTCAGGGAAAGAAGCGAAGGTCGACGGAAAGCCCGCGTACTCGTCCGCCGTCGTCGCAGGGAACACCATCTTCCTCGCGGGCGCGGTGTCGGGCCGCGATGCGGCCGGCAACGTGATCGGCCGTGGCGACATCGAAGCTCAGACCGTGGCGGTGTTCGAGAGCCTCGAGGAAACGCTCGCGTCCGCGGGCGCAACGCTCGCGGATCTGGTGAAGATCACTGTCTTCGCCACCAAGCTCGAGTACCGCGCGAAGATCGGCGAAGTCCGCGCGCGCTACATCGCAGAGCCGCCGCCGGCGAGCACGTTTGTTGTCGTGACGAGCCTCGCTGACCCGGACTTCCTTGTGGAGATCGAGGGCATCGCCGTCACCGGCCGCGCCTCGCGCGCTTAGCGACCGTACCCGACCGGCAGGAGGATGTCGCCGCGCGTCGTCAGGTAGTAGACCTGCCACTGGTAATACCCGCGGTACGCGTCGGGATCGGAGCGCATCACTTCGGCGTACGCGGTGACAGCGCGCACGTAGCGCTGCGACTGGTTGTAGCGGAACAACGCGTTCGCCATGTTGCCCGGCGCGCCGTTGGCGCGCAGATAACGGGCGGCCGCGCGGATCGAATCGAGGTCCGAGTTGATGTCGCCCTCACCGTATCTTTCCCACGTCGCGGGGATGAACTGCATCGGGCCCTGTGCTCCGGCCACCGATGTCCCGCGGATCCGGCCCATGCGGGTCTCCACCAAATGGATCGCGGCGAGGTACGACCACGGAACACCGAACTCGGCCTCCGCCTGGCGGTAGTAGCGCGCGAGATCGTCGAGCGGCGCTGGTTCGACGATGCGCCACGTGGTGGGGAGATCGGGACCCGGCACGACCGTCGCGCGCAGATCCGCCGTCGCATCCGCGTTCGCAGT
>WNGJ01004791.1_pt1 | contig 18884 bp, 18 predicted proteins | sample 5400611 | NCBI WGS metagenome assembly WNGJ01 (sample SAMN13153375, study PRJNA577476) | soil metagenome | isolation source: 40 cm soil or saprolite under Garry oak tree replicate 1 | place: USA:California | collected 2016-06-15 | reverse complement strand
CAGCTGGCGGCGCGACCGGATACCGGTCGGCCGATGGTTCTCCTTTCCACCTCCGGAACTCGCCTCATGTGCGGGGCCAGGGGCGCACAAACGGTCTACGTGGCGTGCCTTCGCAACTATCGGGCCACCGCCGCTCAGCTTGCGCTCGAGCATCCAGCCGTGGCGATCATTGGGGCTGGAGCGCGCGGCGAATTCCGTGACGAGGATCAGCTGTGTTGCGCCTGGATCGCTCAGCTGCTATTTGAGGCCGGCTATGCCGCGGAAAACGAACTAACGAGCGCCATCGTCAGTCGGTGGGACCGTATGCCAGTCGAGAGCATCAGCGCCGGGGCCAGCGCCGATTATCTTCGGCGGACCGGCCAGCTAAGGGATCTCGATTTCATCACGGGCCACGTTAACGACCTCGACGAGGCGATGGTTATGGAGCGAAATCAGGTCGTCAGGCGCACGCGAACCGGTGCCTCAGCCCTACTGCCGGTCGGCTGAACCCGCTCTCGTCAGGGCGACTCGCTCGTAATCCTCCTCGTAACCCTGTCACGCTGACGCGACGCGTCCGTGGCGGGAAATGGGGGAGATCCATCACCAGCACCGAGTAATACTCGATTGCAGAGTGCGGTAAGTGGCGGAGCCGCTTCCCGACAGTACCGCCCAGGGGGGATGGATGAAGAGCGGATCGCAAGACCGTTTGCGCCGGCGTTTGACCGCAGCACTCGTGTTGGTCGCGGGAGGGCTGGTGCTCGCGGCTTCAACGCTGCTGTTGAATGCCCCTGGGTCCAACAGGACGACCGCAGAAAACACCTCGCCAACGGCCTCAGCCAATGGGAGCTCGACCCTGAGTGCCGCCCACAAGCCGTCTGCCAAGCCAACCCCGGGCCACAAACCGACCCCGACCCCGACACCGACCCAGGGCGGCACGGCCCCGACGGCCAGCCCAAGCTCCAGCGCGACCCCAACGGCCAGCCCAAGCTCCAGCGCGACCCCGACGCCCACGCCGACGCCGACCCCGACGCCCACGTCGACCCCGGCGTCGACACCGACTCCGACTCCGACTCCGACCCCGGCTCCTACGCCGGCTCCCACGCCGACGCCCACCTCGAGTTCGCCACCGCCCGCATCGGGGTATTTCGGCCTCCAGCCGGTCGGCAGCTGGTCGTCGCTTCGCTCGGACGCCCAGTGCGCCGCCCAGGTCCACGACTCGACCTGGGAGCCGCGTCCGGAGAATTTCCAGCAGGACCACACCATGCCGGCTGCCGGCGCGATGGCCGCCTCATTTGCGAGCCGTCCCCGCAACCTGGGCGGGTCCTACAACTCGCTCTGGGATACCTGGCTCTTGCGCCGGGTTGATGGGCAATTCACGGGCACGACCGACGAAATTTTCCAGTGGGCGGCCTGCAAGTGGGGCCTGCCGGATAACCTGATTCGGGCTGACGCTGCCCAAGAATCCACCTGGTTTCAGTACCTGCATTACCCGACTGACGCGTCCTACGGCGGCGGTGGCGGGAGCTGCTACTGGAACCGCGGCTGCGGTGATGCCTTCTCCTCGGTCACCGCCGCCTCGACCGCCTACTGCGCCGGCATCGCGGCCCTGGGCGTGCTCTCCTCCGAGATTCACAACTATCAGCGAGACCCGGTGACCGGTGCGGGAGGATACCCGTTTACGCCGACCACCGGGCTGTGTCCCAAGACCTTCTCGATCCTGGGCGTCATGAGCTGGGACGACCCCGCCTGGCAGGCCCCCTATGCCGCCTATCCCGGCAACCAGAACGGGACCTTCCCGTTCACCCGCGACTCGACGGCCGCCGCCGCCGACTATTGGGGCGCCTCCATCCGCGGCTGCTACGAGGGCTGGGAGTCCTGGCTGAAGTCGACGGGGACGGGGACCTATGCCGCGGGCGACCTCTGGGGATGCGTTGGATCCTGGTATTCGGGTGACTGGCACTCCGGCGCCGCCAACACCTACATCGCGCAGGTGCAGAACTTGGAGAACAACCACATCTGGCTCTCGGCATCGTTTGACGACTCGCGGCAGCAATACGGCTGCGATGCCAAGTACGGATGCCCTAACTGAGCAGGCTTCGACAACGGGATCGACCTGGCGCCATCCCGGCCGGGACGAGAGCGAACGGGGTTGGGACAATCGTCCTATCCAGTAGTCCCCTGATCGGGGCTGTGCTCGCGATGCCCATTCACAGCGCCGGCACCTGATCCATAGGCTTACTCGATGCGCCTTCTCGCGCCGGACGCGGCCCCCGGGCTGACGGTTACCGGTCTTGATGATCCACGCTGGCTGGACTTCGCCGGCTCCCATCCGCAGGCCACCGTCTTTCACCATCCCGCCTGGTCGCGGGTGCTGGTGGATGCCTATGGTTACCGACCGTGGATCCTGCTCCAGCTCGATCCGGACGGCGCGGTCACGGCTGGCATGCCACTGCTGGACGTCCAGCGCTTCAGCCCCAGGCGACGCGTCATCTCCCTGCCATTCACCGACTACTGTCCCCCGCTGGCGACCAGCGAAGCCGTCCTGGCCGAGCTCACCGCCGCCCTGCTTCGCTGGCAACAAAACAACCGGGTCCACCAGTTCGTCGTGCGCGGCGACCTCTCATCGGCCCCCAGCATCCAGGTGGTGCCGCGGGCGGTGCGCCATCTGCTGTCGCTCGGCTGCACGAAGCAGGAATTCCTCGACCGCATCAAAGGCACGCAGGTCCATCGCGCCATCAAGAAGGCGCAGCGCGAGGGGGTGACGGCGCGCATCTCGCGATCGGCAGCGGACATCGACAGCTTCTACCGGCTGCACCTGGAAACCCGTCGGCGTCAGGGCGTTCCGGTTCAGCCGAAGCGGTTTTTGCGCTTGCTCTGGAGGCACGTCATCGACCAGGGGCTTGGGTTCGTCGTCCTCGCCCACAAGGACGGCCAGCCCATTGCCGGAGCGATGTATCTGGCCTGGAACCAGAATCTGATCTACAAATTTGGCGCCTCCGATCCTCGATTCTGGGAGCTTCGCCCCAACAACCTGGTGATGTGGACGGCGATCGAGTGGTCGTGTGAGCACGGCTATCGCGAGCTCGACTTTGGCCGCAGTGACCTGGAGAACGCCGGCCTACGCGAGTTCAAGCGCCGCTGGGGCGCCCTCGAGCTGCCGCTCAACTATTCGTACTTGACCGCTGCCCCGGCGCGACCCGTGCCGCGGCTGAGCATGCAGGTGATGGCGAAAATCATTCAGAGTTCCCCGCCTATCGTCTGCCGGCTTAGCGGTGAGCTCCTGTATGGCCGGCTCCCCGGATTCGCAGCATGACCACCGTCCAGCGGGTCCTGGTGGTGAGCCGCCATCCCTACCCGGTGGCAACCACGCTTCGCCGCAACCTGACGCAGCTCGTCAGCTGGGGAGTGACCGTCGATGTCGTGTGCCTGACGCCTGGCTTGCGCTGGGCGGCCCCGGTCGCGGATCAACCGGGGCTGCGTCTTTACGGCATCCCGAGCCGGACTCACCGAAACCATGCCCTCTGGTATCCGCTTCACTATGCGATGTTTTTCCTCTGGGCGCTGGTCGTCGTTTCCCTGTTGAGCCTGCTCCGGCGTTACGACGTCATCGAGGTCGACAACACGCCGGACTTCCTGGTCTTCACCACGGTGCTGGCGCACTTCCGCCGCACGCGGATCGTGCTCTTCGCCCTGGAATTGATGCCGGAGCTGACGGCGGCTCGGCTGCGACTCGATTCGCACGCCCTGCCGGTCCGGCTCGCCACCTCGATGGAGCGGGCGGCGATCGCCTGGGTCGATCACGTGATCGCGGTCAGCGAGCTCTGCCGGCGGATCCTGGTCGGGCGAGGGCTGGCGAGTGACAAGGTCACGGTGGTTCCAAATTCTCACCCCGTCGCCGATCTTGGGCCCGCTCAGCCAACCCAGCCACCGTTCCTCGTGATCCAGACCACGCTGATCGAGCGCTATGGGGTGCACGTTGCCATCCAGGCGCTGGCTCGGCTGGCGAGCGAATGCCCCGACCTCACCCTTCGCATCCTCGGCCAGGGAGAGAGCGAGCCGATGCTGATCGAGCTGGCGAAACGGTTGGGGCTGGAGGATCGCGTGAACTTCTCGCACGGGTACCTGCCCTGGCGGCCGATGATGGACCAGGTTCGCCAGGCGACGCTAGGCATCGTCCCCATGCTGGCCGATGGCTACGGCAACCTCTGTCTGCCAAACAAAGTTCTCGAGTTTGTCGCGCTCGGAATTCCCGTCGTATGTTCCCGCCTGCCGGCGATCGTGGAATGCTTCCCGGACGACTGCCTAGCGTACTTCGATCCCGGCGATGCTGCCGGGCTGGCCGCGCAGGTGCGGCGACTGCTGGCCGACCCAGCGGCCGCCCGGCGGCAGGCGGGTTCAGCCCGCGCCGCGATGGCTGGTTTAGCCTGGGAGTCGGCGTCGAGCCGCTATCAACGAGCGCTCGGGCTGGGACAAATGACCCCCTCGGTGCCCTAATGCTGATTCACGGATCAGGGCTGCGCGGGCTACCATCCAGGCGGTGATCACCACTCACGCGAAAGCGCGTGCCACGATGCGCGCCGTACCGGCGGCGTCGCTCTACGCCGAGAACAGCCCGGCCACGTTCTGGAAACTGCTCGATCCCGTGCCCTCCGCCCAAGAGTGGAACGAGGCGGTCGCCGCGTGCGCGCGCATCTTGCCGCCATCGGCCGCCGCGCAGGCTCGCGATCCGGTTGGACTGATGGAGGCCGTGCTGGGCGAGGGTCAGTTCGGAGTTGGCCACTGGACCCTCGGAACGGCGAAACGAATGTATTACGACCTCAAGCCGTTGCTTCCGCGCCCGGTCATTGGGTGGCTGCGGCGCGCCTATGGGCGCGATGACGACCGAGCCGGTGCGCTCGGCTGGCCGTCCGAATCGCGTTATGCCGACTTCCTGCAGGCGGTGCTCGCCGACGTGCTGGGCCGCCGCGGGCTTGACCGCGCGACCTACGTCAGCCTGTGGCCCGATGATCGACGTCTGGCGTTTGTGCTGACGCACGACGTGGAACGAGCCGAAGGCCACCACTTCGTGATGCAAGTCGTCGAGCTGGAGGAGCGCTATGGGTTCCGTTCCTCATTTAACTTCGTCCCCGAGCGGTATCGCACCGACCCGGGACTCGTCTTCGAACTGAAGGCTCGAGGATTCGAAGTCGGCGTCCATGACCTGAATCACGACGGAAAGCTGTTCCGTTCGCGCGAAAATTTCGATGCACGCGTGGCGCGCATCAACGCCGAACTCGCCCGTACGGGAGCTGCCGGCTTTCGAGCCGCCCTCACCCACCGCAATCCTGAATGGATGCAGGCCCTCAACGTCGAGTACGACCTTTCGTTCTTCGATTCAGACCCCTTCGAGCCGATCCCGGGCGGCACCATGAGCCTGTGGCCATTCATGCTCGGCCGGTTCGTGGAGTTGCCGTACACCCTCGTCCAGGATTACACGCTGACCAAGGTCCTGGGTGAGACGACGCCGCACCTGTGGCTGGAAAAGGTGGACGTCATCGCCGCGCGACGCGGGATGGCGTTGCTGAACTCCCATCCGGACTACCTTCGGACCCGCAAGACCTGGAACGTCTACGAAGCATTCCTCGCGCAAATGGCGCCACGAACCGACCTCTGGCACGCGTTGCCGCGAGAGGTTGCGCGCTGGTGGCGGGCCCGGAACGCGGCTCGGCCCGGCGAGGTTCCTCCGGGGGCGGTACGCGCCGCTGGTGGGAGGACGACGTGGTAGCGGACGAACTTCTCGCCTGGGTGAGGGAAAAACCGACGGTCAGTCGATATCTGGCGGCGGCCCGCGAGCTACGCCTGGAGACTCCATCCGAGCCACGCCGCGTCCGGATCGCGCTGTTGAGGAACTTCACCGTCGAACCACTCGACGCCTACCTCAGCGTGAAGGCCGCTTCGGCAGGCATCGCCGTCGACGTGCGGGTCGGCGGATATGACACCGCCATGCGCGACGCATTGACGACGGAAAGCTGGCTGCTCGACTACCAGCCAGACGTTGTGGTCATTGCGCTGTCGCTCGAGGTCCTCGCACCAACGTTCGTCAACCGGTATCTGACCTTGAGCGCCTCAGAGGCCGCTGACGTGGCGCAACAGGTGGCGTCGTCAATTCGTCAGATGGTGTCGTCGATCAGGGAAAAAACCGCGGCCACCCTGGCGATTCACAACTTCGCGCTTCCGGGACGCCCGCTGGAAGGCCTGCTCGAAACGAGCTCGATGACGAGCCTCACCAGCCGCATTCGAAGCCTGAACCAGGAACTCGTTACCCTGGCCAACGGTATGCGGGATGTGTTCATCGTTGACGTCGAGAGGCTGGCGGAAAGGGCGCCGGTCGATGCCCGGAACTGGTTAATGGCTCGGGCTCCCTTCACTCCAGCGATGCTGGAGGAGCTGAGCGACGTGTACGCCCGAATTCTTCGCGGCCGTGCGGGCAGGTCCCGCAAGGTGCTGGTTCTCGACTGTGACGGCACCATCTGGGGCGGCATCATCGGTGAGGACGGCATCGGCGGAATTCAACTGGGCGAGGCGTATCCAGGATCGGCGTATGTCGGCCTCCAGGAAGCCGCGCTGAACCTCAGCAAGCGCGGGGTTCTCCTGGCTCTTTGTAGTGCCAACAATGAAGCCGATGTCGACGAGGTTTTCGACCATCATCCATCGATGGTCCTGCGGAAATCGGATCTTTCAGCCCAACGCGTGAACTGGACGGACAAGTGCACCAACCTGCGGGCGATCGCGTCCGATCTCAACCTTGGACTGGACGCGTTGGTTTTCGTGGATGACGATCCCCATCAGTGCGAAATGATCAGGACGATGCTTCCGGCCGTGCTCGTTGTCGAGTTGCCGCGCGAGCCGACGGCCTACCGGGCCGCCATCGAATCTCTCGACTGCTTCGATGCCGTAGGGCTGACCGATGAAGATCGCCGCCGAGTAGAGCTCTACAAGGACGCCCAGGCACGTGACACGGCCCGGGAATCCTATTCCTCTCTAGGCGACTATTATCGATCACTTGAAATGGTGGCTGAGGTTGGACGGATCGACGAGATCAGCGCGACGAGGATGGCGCAGCTCACCCAGAAGACCAATCAATTCAATCTCACCACGCGTCGCTACACCGCTGAACAACTGCTCGCTCTCGCTCGCCGGCCTGGCGTCGAAATCCTGTCAATCCGGCTACGCGACAGGTTCGGCGATACCGGGCTGGTCGGGGTTTCGATGATTGCCCCCGGCGCTCGTGCCGGAGAGGCCGAGATCGATACCTTGCTGTTGAGCTGCCGAGTGCTCGGGCGGGGGGTTGAGGATGTGCTTTTGCACGCCACCGCCAGACAGGCGCAGGCGCTCGGTTACCGGAGCCTGCGTGGCAGCTATCTCCCAACCGCACGGAACCAGGCCGTCGCGACGTTTTATCCAGACCGCGGCTTTCACCGTCAAGGAGACGACGACACCGGTTGGACGGTGACGTTGGGCGAGGATGAACTCGCGCTGCCGGCCTGGTTCGCGACGATTGTCCTGCCGAGCAACATGAGAACAGGAGCCATCAGCCGATGATTGGCGCAGCGGAAGAAGTCAGACTGAAGCAGATCTTCGCCGAGCTTTTTGAGCTTGACCCTTCGACGATCGACGGCACGACCTCGATCGATAACGTCGAGCGCTGGGACTCGCTCCAGCATATTTCGATGATCGTGTCAGTCGAGCAGGAGTTCGGCGTTCGGTTCTCTGAAGAGGAGATGGCCGAACTCCTCAGCTATGACCGGGTACGCGCCGCGCTCGCCGGCAAGCTCGCGTGACCTTTCATCATCTCGGCGTGGCCTGCCACGAAATCCAGGCCGAGCTGCCGTCGTGGCTCGCGCTCGGCTATGGCCCCGAGGGCGAACCGTTTGCCGATCCAGGGCAGGGGATTCGCGGCCTCTTTCTGTCCGGCGGCGGCCCACGCATCGAGCTGCTCGAGGCGCTGCCTGGATCGGCGGTTCTGGAGCCCTGGCTCCGTGGCGGAACCAGGATCTACCACCATTGTTACGAAACCGATGACCTTGAAGGTGAGTCACATCGGCTTCGCAGCCTGGGCGCCGCCCCGGCCCGGCGAGCGATCCCAGCGGCAGCCTTCGGCGGACGGCGCGTCAGCTTCCTGCTGCTTCCGTCGAAGTACTTGATCGAGTTGCTGGAATCGGCGACGACGCCTGCGGCGCAACCAAAAGGATGAACCAACGGGTCACGATCGGCCCGTTCAATCGGAACGATGCCGCGGCCGCTGCCGCCCTTCACCAGCGAAACTTCCCAGACGACCTCTTCACGCTGGCCGGTGAGCGCCTTGTACTTCGGCTCTTTCAAGAGCTTGCGGACGAAATCAGCCTCGCGGCGACGCTGGATGGACAGCTCGTTGGTTACGTCGTTGGGACGCTGAACAAGTCCCGCTTCATGAAACGGATGGTCCGCCACCATCTGCCCATCCTGGCCGCCGGCATCGCTGCGGCCATCATCAGCCACCCGTACGACGCGCCCGGCTATCTGCAGGGTTTCGTTCGGTGGATCGCGAGAGTGCGGCCTCGGGTCCACTCTGGCATGGCGGTGGTGATGTATGACGCCATGTCGAAAGACGCGCGCCGACTCGGGATTCCGCCACTCTTCTTCCTCGAGCTTCATGCGCGTTGGATGATCTACGCGGAGCAGCTCGGTGCGCAGCGAATCGACGGCCAGGTGACCGACCCTCGAATGTTGGCCGCCCTCTCCCGGCTGGGGTATCGACTCGATCGAACGGTCAGCACCCGGACCGGCAAGAAGCACTACATCAGCTGCGAGCTTCCGGCCGAGGCCGCGCACCGCTGGGCCGCTGGGACAGATGCCCAGACGAGCCGTGACACTCCTTATGGGGCGACCCGATCGGCTATGGACGGAGTGGACAGCGGGACCTGAACATGGTCAGGGCGTCGGCCTGTCGATCCGACGCGCCTGAACGAACCATGATTGTCGAACAGCTACCAGGTCGAGACAGCTTCAGTGACCTGATCGCCGACCAGGACCGACGCCACGAGGTCATCGCGGCCACGGTGCACGCCCCCTCCTGGGACCTGACCGACCGACAGCTCTGCGACCTCGAACTGCTCCTCAACGGCGGCTTCTGGCCGCTGACGGGCTTCATGAATCAGCGCGACTACGAGTCGGTCTGCCGGAGCATGCGGCTGCGGACCGGGGCGGTCTGGCCCATCCCGGTCGTGCTCGATGTGGGCGAGGAGGCGGCGCGAAGGCTCCGCCCGGGCTCGCTCCTCGCCCTCCGCGATCCTGAAGGGGTCGTCCTCGCGGTGCTCCATGTCGAAGACGTCTACCGGCCAGACCGCGATGAGGAGGCCAGAATGGTGTTTGGCACCTCCCGCCGCGACCACCCGGGCGTGGCGTTTTTGCTGGACCGGAGTAATCCGGTTTACGTCGGGGGAACGGTCGAGGGGGTGCACCTTCCCGTCCACGTTGACTTCCCCGAGTTGCGGATGACGCCGAGCCAAGTCCGGGCAGCCTTTGAGAAGCGCGGCTGGTCCACTGTCGTGGGCTTTCAAACGCGCAACCCGATGCATCGCGTCCATCAGGAGTTGACCGTGCGCGCCGCCGCCGCCGTCGGCGCCAGGCTCCTCATCAATCCAGTCGTTGGCCCAACCAAGCCCGGCGATGTCGACCATTACACGCGGGTCCGTTGCTACAAGGCCCTGATGCACCGATATCCTGCCGACACCGCGATGCTCGCCTTGTTGCCGCTGGCGATGCGGATGGCGGGGCCGCGGGAAGCCGTATGGCACGCGATCATCCGTCGGAATTTCGGATGCACCCACCTGATCGTCGGTCGGGATCACGCCGGCCCCAAAGACCGCAACGGCCGGCCCTTCTACGAGCCCTACGAGGCCCAGGACCTGCTGCGGCGGTTTGAAGCCGAGATCGGGATCGTCATGGTGCCGTTTCCGATGCTCGTCTACGTCAGCGAGCTGGACGCCTACCTCCCTGAGGATCAGGTTCCGAATGGGCTCACGGCCCTGTCCGTCTCAGGAACCGAACTCCGCCGGCTCCTCAAGTCGGGCGAATCGCTTCCGGCGTGGATCACCTTCCCCGAGGTCGCGGCTGAGCTGCGGCGAAGCTACCGTCCCCGGCGACAGCAGGGCATCACGATCTTCTTCACCGGGCTTTCCGGCGCGGGGAAGTCGACCATTGTCCGGGTGCTGCACGCCAAACTCCTGGAGCGGGGCGAGCGCACGGTCACCGTGCTGGACGGCGACCTGGTGCGCAAGACCCTGTCCAGCGAGCTCGGATTCTCCCGCGCCCACCGGGATCTCAACATCCACCGGATCGGGTTTGTGGCGTCGGAGGTCGTACGGCACGGCGGGATTGCCCTCTGTGCCCCGATCGCCCCGTATGATGCGGCGCGCCAGGCGGTCCGCGCCATGATCGAGCCGCATGGCGGCTTTGTCCTCGTGCACCTGGCTACAGCCCTCGAGGTCTGCGAAGGCCGCGACCGCAAAGGCCTGTACGCCAGGGCCCGGGCCGGCATCGTCAAGGAGTTCACCGGAATCTCCGACCCCTACGAGATCCCGACCGACGCCGAGCTCAGCATCGACACGGCGGTCGTCGATCCCGACCAGGCGGCGGAACGGATCATGCGGCACCTCGAGCAGCAAGGGTTCCTGGAGCCGCTCGCCTCGGCTCCAGCCTGAACCGGGCCAGGGCTTTGGTCCGCGCAATCGCCTCTGGGCCCTCGCGGCGGTTCGACGTGAAAGTCCCAACCCTTGGAACGACCGGCCTATTACCATCTCGCGCCGCAGACAGTACATTGCCGCTGTGCCGATGAGCTTGGCGTTGTGGATCCGTCGATGAAATCGGAGAGCGGCAGCGGGATTCGCGTGGCCGTGGTCGGCTGCGGTTACTGGGGGTCGAAGCACGTGCGGGTCCTTAACGGTACCCAGGGCGTGACCGAAGTCACCCTGGTCGACGGCCTCAAGGACCGGCTTGAGAAGCTGGCCGGCAGCTACAAGACGTCGCCGTCGTATACAGACTTGCAATCGGCCCTGCCACAGGTGGACGCCGTCGTGGTCGCCACCCCGCCGAGCACGCACGTGGGGATCGCGCTCGAGGCGATCGAGGCCGGCAAACACGTCCTGGTTGAAAAGCCGCTCGCACCGACCAGCAGCGGCGCACGGCGACTGGTCGATGCGGCCTCCGAAGCCGGCGTGATCCTGATGGTCGGCCACACCTTCGAGTACAACCCCGCGGTGCGAAAGCTCCGTGAGCTGGTGACCAGCGGCGAGCTCGGGGAGCTCTACTACATCGACAGCGCGCGGCTCAACCTCGGGCTGTATCAGACCGATGTGAACGTCATCCTCGATCTCGCGCCCCACGATGTCTCGATCATCAACCACGTCCTGGGCCGCAAGCCGGTCGCCGTCCAGGCCTGGGCGGCGCGGCATGCCCACCGCCGATTCGAGGATGTCGCCTATCTGCGCTTGTTCTACGACGACTTCTTCGATGACCGCGGCATGTCGGCGAATATCCACGTCAGCTGGCTCGATCCCTGCAAGGTTCGCCGGGTCACGGCGGTCGGCAGCAAGAAGATGGCCGTCTACGACGACCTCAATGCCGACGAGCGGATCCGCGTCCTCGACAAGGGTGTCATGCCGCAGGACGGCGGCAACCTGACGCAGCCACCGATGTCGTACCGCTACGGCGATATCGTCGTCCCCTTCATCCCCTCGGACGAACCGCTCGGCGTGCAGGACCGGCACTTCGTCGAGTGCATCGAGCGCGATGCCCGGCCGCTGACCGACGGCTTGAACGGGCTCGCCGTGGTGGAGACCCTGGAAGCCGCCGAACGGTCCCGGCGGTTGGGCCGACCGGTGCTCCTCGAGGAGGTCCACGTGGACAGCGAGCTCGTCCATTCGGTCGTCTGGGGAAAGGCGCAGGAGGTCGCGGTCGGATGAGCGTCACGGTTCCATTTACCGACCTTTACGCGATGACCCAGGAGATCCGCCCCGACGTCGTTGAGGGGTGGGACCGGCTGGTCGAAGGCAGCCGGTTCATCGGCGGCGACGCGGTCGAGGCGTTCGAGCGGGCCTGGGCCGCTTATTGCGGCGTGGGGCACGCGGTCGGCGTGGCCAACGGCACGGACGCCCTTCAGTTGACGCTGATGGCCCTGGGGCTTGGTCCTGATGATGAGGTGATCGTGCCGGCGAACACGTTCGTGGCCTCGGCCGAAGCGGTCGTCCTCGCCGGGGCCAGGCCGCGGTTCGCCGACGTGAGTCCGCGGACGCTGCTGCTCACTCCCGAAGATCTCGAGGCCGCCATCACCCCGCGCACCCGCGCGGTGATCGTGGTGCATCTCTATGGCCAGATGCCGGACATGGATGCGCTCTGCCGGACCGCGCGGAGGGCCGGGATCCTGGTCATCGAGGATGCCGCGCAGGCCCACGGCGCCACCTGGCGCGGGCGGCGGGCCGGCTCGATTGGGCAGGCGGGCTGCTTCAGCTTCTACCCCGGCAAGAACCTGGGAGCGTTCGGCGATGCCGGCGCCGTCGTGACCGCGGACGCCGAGCTGGCGAAGCGGATCAGAGTTCTGCGCGACCATGGCCGGACCATCGGATCGCATTACGTCCACGAAGTGGTCGGCATGAACAGCCGGCTCGATGCCCTGCAGGCGGTCGTGCTGACGGCGAAGCTTCGCCGGCTGGACGCCTGGACCGCGGCTCGCCGGTCGATCGCGGCGCGATACCGAGCCGCCTTTCAGTTCGGACCGATTCGCCTGGTCGAGGAGGCACCCGAGGGGCAGGGTGTCTACCATCTTGCCGTCGCGCGGGTCCCGGACCGCGCGCGAGTGCAGCGGCAACTTACGGCCATGGGGATCCAGACCGGGATCCATTACCCGGTCCCCTGTCATCGCCAGCCAGCGTACCTGCGGTTCGCCGCGGGTCCTCTGCCCGTCAGCGAGACCGCCTGCGCCGAAGTCCTGTCGTTGCCGATGTTCCCGCACCTGCGCGACGACCAGGTCACCCGCGTCTGTGAAGCGGCGGTTGAGGCGGTCGCGGCCGAGGCGGTGCACATTGCCTGACGTGGTGGGCGGCGCCGGTCTGGAGCTCGACCCTGGCGCGATCGTCGGCTATCAACCATCGCGGATCGCGGCCGCCGACCTCATCCTGGGAGCAGACGCCCGCATCCGGAGTAACACCGTCGTTTACCTCGGATCGCGCATCGGCGCTCGCTTCCAGACCGGTCACAACGTGGTGATTCGTGAAGAATGCCGCATCGGCGACGACGTGTCGGTGTGGAGCAACTCCGTGGTGGACTACGGATGCCGCATCGGTGATCGCGTCAAGATCCATTCGAACTGTTACATCGCGCAATTCACCGAGATCCAGGACGGCGCGTTCCTGGCGCCCGGGGTGACGATCGCCAACGACCTGTACCCCGGGCAGGCGGCCTCGGCCGCCATGATGTCCGGACCGGTCATCGGGGCCGGCGCCCAGATCGGAGTCAACGTCACCATCCTGCCGTTTGTGCGCATCGGCGCGGGATGCCTGATCGGCGCGGGCGCGGTGGTGGTCCGCGATATCCCCGACGGCTGCGTGGCCTTCGGCAATCCGGCAACGGTGCGCGGCACCGTCCGCCAGCTCCAGCCGATCGAGGCGCGCGTTGATCAGGTTACCGACTCGGCCAGCCGCTACCGGTTCACCGGGCGGGCCCACACCGGAGTTCCTGCAGCCGGGTTGACGTCGCCATGATCCGGCGGGAACCCCTAGGGCGACCGGTAGCGACAGCCGCGGACCAGCCGATCGCGGTGTTGACGATGGGGACCGTGAGCGCGAAGCGTGTCTTCGACCTTGGGGTGGGAGGGATCTGCCTGGTCCTGCTTTCTCCCGTGCTGCTGGCCATCGCCGCGATGGTCCGCCTGACCACGCCTGGTCCGGCCCTGTTTCGGCAGGTCAGGCTCGGCCGCGGCCGCCGTCCATTCGTCGTCTACAAATTCCGGACCATGTACGACGGCAGTCCGAGCGACATCCACCAGGAATACGTCCGAAAGCTGCTGACGGACGACCAGCCGCCCGACGAGCCTCGACGAGCTCCCGCAATTGTTCAACGTCATTCGGGGTGAGATGTCACTGGTCGGGCCCCGCCCCGCCCTTGCATGGGAGGCGGAATTGATGGCACCGGCGCATGCGCACCGCTTCCTTGCCCTGCCGGGTCTGACCGGCCTGTGGCAGGTCAGTGGCCGGAGCCGGCTGACCATGAGGCAGGCCCTCGACCTGGATGTTGAGTATGTGCGCCGGCAGAGCTTGCTGTTCGATCTCGGCATCCTGTTGAAGACCATCCCGGTCGTGTTCTCCACCCATGGCGCGGAATGATCGGCGGCAGCCGCTAGCGCTGCCCCCCGGAGTCGCCATGGCGATCGAGCCCGACAATCAGGTCCGGGCGGTCGCGGCCGCGCGGGATTCCACCACGGTCGCTACCTGGACCATCGTGAGCCGCGTCACCGGACTCATCAAGTTCGCGGTGATCGGCGCGGTCCTCGGACCAACTTTCTTCGGGAACACCTACCAGTTCACCAACTCGCTGCCCAACCTCCTGTACTACGGCTTGCTGGCAGGTTCGCTCTTCTCCTCCCTGCTCGTCCCGGCGCTCGTGAAACACATCGACGCCGATGACCATCAATCGTCGGAACGGGTCGCCGGCGGGTTCCTCGGAATCACGCTGGTGCTGATGCTGGGCATCGCCCCGCTGGCGATCATCCTCGGTCCGCTGGTGCTCAGACTCGCCACGCTGGGGGGCGGGCAACCGGCAGCCGAGGCGGCCGCACAGATGCGAGTCGGACTGCTGCTGATCGTGATGTTCATTCCGCAGATCTTTTTCTACGGGGTGGTGGGGACCGCCACGGCGGTGATGAACTCACGCCGGCGCTTCGCCCTGGCCGCCGGCGCGCCCGCGGTCGAGAGCCTCGGCATCATGGCGGTGCTCGGGGTCGCGGCGGTTCTCTACGGCACGCGCACCAGCGTCAGCAGCGTACCACTCGCCGAAATCGTGCTGCTCGGGCTGGGCTCCACCGGCGCGGTTGCCCTGCACGCGGCCTCCCAGTGGTGGGGGGCCCGGCGGGCCGGGGTCGTCCTTACGCCGCGTCCCGGGTGGCGCGACCCGGAGGTCCGCGTGCTGATCCGGCGGGCGCTGCCGTCCATCGCGCAGGCCGGCCTCGCCGCGCTTCAGGTGCTGGTGCTTCTGATGCTCGCGAACCGCCTGGCCGGTGGCGTCGTCGCGTTCCAGATCGGCTTGAACTTCTACTACCTGGCGATCGCGGTCGGGGCAACGCCGGTGGCATTGTCCTTGCTCCCGCGCTTGTCCCGGATGCACCTCGATGGCGACGAAACCGCATTCCGCGACACCCTGGTGCGGGGTCTGGCCATGGGCTTCCTGCTCACGATTCCGGCTGCCGTTGGCTACCTGGTCCTCGCCATGCCGCTGGCCCGCGCGGTTTCGTTCGGCCGCATGGGTTCCAGCGGGGGCGTCACCATGGTCGCCGTCTCACTGGCGGCGCTGTCGATTGCGGTCGTGGGCCAGACCGCCTTCATGATTTTGACCTACGCCTGCTACGCCAGGAAGGACACCCGGACGCCCCTGATGTCGATGCTGGTGCAGGCCGCCCTCTGCCTGGGGCTGGCGAGCACCGCCCTCCTGGTCGAGGGGCCGGCCGTGCTGGTGGTCCTGGGGCTGGCCCTGTCGCTGTCGGTTGCCGCCGGTGCCTTGCATCTGACGGCGCAGGTGCGGGGAACGCTCGGTGCCAGAGGAACGCAGCGGCTCCTCCCCTCGCTGGCCAGGTTTGGCTTAGGTGCGGCCATCATGGCCGGGCCTGCATGGCTCGTGGCGGACGCCGTCCCGCACTGGCTGGGACGGTCGCTCGGCCCCCGTGTCGGGATCGCCGCGGCCGTCCTCGTTGGGGGGGCCGTCTTTCTGGCACTCCTGGCACTCTGGCGGACGCCCGAACTGGGGTGGCTCGCCGGAGGGTTGATCCGACGGCACGACAACGACAACCGGGTCCTGGCGGAGGCGATCAATGGTTAGAGACATGCTGCTACGGCCGGCCATGGTCGCCAGGCCGCCGTCGCTCGAATCGAAACGATGGCTGTTGTTGCCAGGCCTCCTCGTCGCCGCCGGTGTGGGCGCGGCCAGCGCCGTCGGCCCGTTGAAAGCCCTGCTCGCCCTGCCGGTAGTGGTGATCGTGGCCTGCGTCTGGAGGTGGCCGGCGCTGGCCGCCTACCTGGTGATCGGGTTGACGCCGTTGCTCGTTGGCATCAACCGGGGGGCGGCGCTGCCGCTGATCCGGCCAAACGAGGCGCTCGCCCTGCTCGTCGGCTTCGCGCTCGTGACGCGCGGCATTGCCGGGCTGCGATCCGGACAGATTCCGAAGCTCAGGCTCGATCGCGTCGAAGTGTCCATGGTGTTGCTCGCGATCTTCAGCTCGGTGGTGCCCGTAGTCTGGATGACCCTCAGGCAGCAACCGATGACGCAGGACGACCTCTTGTATGCCCTCGTCCTCTGGAAATACCTCGGGCTCTACGTGCTGGTCCGGATGGCCGTGAGCACCGACCGGCAGATCCAGCGGTGCCTCTGGATCTCTGTGGGCGCCGCCGTCATCGTGGCGGTGCTGGCCATCCTGCAGTCGCTGGGACTCTTTGGAGTTCCGCGGATTCTCGCGACCTTTTATCCACCGTTCGGATATAGCGACAGCGGCTTTGGGGCCCGGGGGAGCTCGACCCTGGCGTTGCCCGCGGCGACCGCGGATGTCATGGTCTACAACCTGGCGATCGTGAGCGGGCTCTGGATGCGATCGCGTCGCCATCGGCTCCTGCTGGCGCCCGCCGCTGCCCTGCTCGTCGTCGCCGCGCTCAGCGCCGGCGAGTTTTCCAGCGCCATTGGCCTGGTGGTCGCCGTCGTCTGCATTGCGCTCGTCACGAACTCGGCGCGGCTGTTGAGGATCTTCCTCCCTGCGGGCTTGATCGCGTCCCAGGTCCTGCAGCCCGTGTTTGCGGCCCGGCTCAGTGGTTTCCAGTCGGTGACCGGCCTGCCGATCAGCTGGACGGGACGGTTGCAAAACCTGCAGAGCTACTTCTGGCCGCAGCTCGTTACGAACTGGAACGTCCTGTTCGGTGTCCGTCCCTCCGCCCGTATCCCGGTGCTCAGCCAGTCGGCCGGCTATGTCTGGATCGAGAGCGGGTATACGTGGCTGCTCTGGGGAGGCGGCATCCCACTCTTCGCCAGCTTCGTCTTCTTCGTGCTGGCGACAGCGAAACGGGGCTGGCAGGCCGCGCACCGGAACGCCGGCGCCGCGAGCGTCGCCGGGATCGCCGCGTTCGTGGCGATCGTTGTCACCACCGTCCTGATGACGTTCGACCCGCACCTTACCTATCGAGGCTCGGCAGATCTGCTGTTCGTCCTCATTGCGCTATCTGCACCGCGGCTGTGGCGTCCCGATTCGGCGGGCGCCCCGATCACCCCACACGAAATCACAGAGGAGGCTCGAGCGTGATGAGAAACAATTCGGATCGCGACGTCGGCGGGACGAACGCCATTTTCGGTCATCCGCGGTTCAGCCTGGGAGCCCCCGGCTCATGGTCGCGGGTGCTGCTCAAGTACTGGTCCTGGGTCTTGCTGATGACGCTTGCGGTCACGGCGGGCGCGGCCGCCATCGCCCAAATGCAGACGCCGATCTATAGGGCGCAGGCCGACGTCGCGGTCTACTCCACGTCGTTGGCGGGGGGCAGCGCCCTGCAGACCTATGTGATGGGAACCGAGAAGGGCATCGCATCGTCCGGCGCCGTGCTTGCAATCGCTTCGCAGTCCTTGCACATCCCCGAAAGCACGTTGCAACACGGGTTGTCGGTCAGCGTCCCGGTCAATACCGACCTGCTGCAGATCTCGTACTCGGACCCAAACCCAGGAGTGGCGCAAAACGTGGCCGAGGCGGTTGCCGAGACATACGTCGTGTACGGGACCTCGAAAACGCGGGCCGTGCAAGCTGCGGTCATTACGGACGCGACGCTTCCTACGTCTCCGGTCAGTCCGGACCGTCTGTTGATCGTCGGCGTCGCCTTGATCCTTGGCCTCGCCCTCGGTATCGGGCTGGCCCTGCTGCGTGACATGCTGGACGATGGCCTGCGCGGTACGCTCGACCTCCAGACTCAGGCCCAGGCGCCGGTCCTGGCGCCGATCCCCGCCTTCCGTCGCAAGGGTCAGCGGCTGGCCGACGCCCTGGTCATCGCTCGCAACCCGAATTCGGCCGTCGCCGAGGCCTATCGCAACCTGCGCACCCGGGTGCTGCAGGTGGCCGGCTGGCGGCGGGGCAACATGCTCCTTGTCACCAGCCCAGGCCGGGAAGACAAGAGCACGGTCGCGGCAAACCTGGCAGCGGCACTGGCCCTGTCAGGGAAGAACGTGGTCCTGGTCTGCGCGGACCTGCGGTGGGGACGCAGTCATGCGCTTTTCGGATTGGAGAACCAGCCTGGCCTCGCCAACGTCGTGAACGGAGATGCCATGCTTGCCGACGCCCTGCGCCAGACCGACGTCCCCAGGCTTCAGGTGCTGCTCGGCGGGGACCCCTCGTTCGACCCCTCGCGCGTGTTGCAGTCGACGGCTTTTCGGAATTTGCTGGGTCATCTGCGCCGCGATGCCGACTTCGTCGTCATCGATGCGCCTCCCGTCCTGGCCAGCGCGGATACGCCGGCGCTTGCCGAGCCCGGGGCGTTGACCCTCCTCGTCGCCGACGCCCGGACGTCCACCCGTGCCGATGTGCGGGCCGCGATGGGTGAACTGGGGCACGTGCGCGATGGCGTGATCGGCTGCGTGCTGGACAACGTGGGGCGGGCCCG
>WNGJ01003154.1_pt1 | contig 18884 bp, 17 predicted proteins | sample 5400611 | NCBI WGS metagenome assembly WNGJ01 (sample SAMN13153375, study PRJNA577476) | soil metagenome | isolation source: 40 cm soil or saprolite under Garry oak tree replicate 1 | place: USA:California | collected 2016-06-15 | reverse complement strand
TCGACATTATCGACAAGGCTCTCGTTGATTTCGGATTTCCCGTAGGCCCGATCACGCTCATCGATGAAGTCGGACTCGATGTCGCGACCAAGGCGGGGAAAATCATGGCTGATGCATATCCGGACCGCATGCAGCCGGCGAAATCGATTCAAGCGCTGGTTGCGGCCGGGCGTTACGGGCGAAAATCAAAGAAGGGTTTTTTCACCTACGACAAGGAAGGGAAGAAGGGAGAGGTCGATCCTTCCGTGTACGGCCTGTTCCTCACGCCGGGGAGCATTCCGATTGTGAAATCCATTTCGCCTCCCGACGGAGCTGATGCGACAGCCCGACCTGAGATGCCGGCCGTACAGATTCAGCAGCGCACCATCCTTGCGATGCTCAACGAAGCGGCGCGGTGCCTGAGCGATGGGATCATTCGCTCGGCGCGTGATGGCGATGTTGGAGCAGTTTTCGGAATCGGCTTTCCACCATTTCGCGGCGGACCATTCCGCTACATGGATTCACTCGGCATCCAGATCGTGGTTCAGCGCCTCGAGGACCTGAATGCCCGCTTTCCGGGACGCTTCGAGCCGTCGGATCTGGTGCTCGAGATGGCTCGACGGAGGCAGGTCTTCTATCCCGACGAGCGCTCGTGAAGAGAGGAGTGCCTTCCGAAGTGCGTTCGTCGTTTGTTGCAATGGCGGCAGTGGTCGGACTCGTCGCGTGCGCGCCACCGACGCCACGACCGCTGACTCCGGCGGACTATCCCCGCACTCGCCCCGAGCTGACACGATATCGCGAAACCTCTCATTACGCGGACGTCATAAAGTTTCTCGACTCGCTGCGGGCGCTGCGGACGCCTCTGTCTTTTGGATCGATCGGCAAAACTAGTGAAGGGCGCGACATTCCTTACGTCATCGCGTCGCGACCGCTCGTCTCCACGCCCTCCGAGGCGAAGCAGCTGGGACGGCCGATTGTGTACGTCCAGGGCAACATTCACGCGGGCGAAGTCGAGGGAAAGGACGCGCTCCTGGCGCTGACTCGCGATCTCGCTTTTTCGAGCAAGCCGAATGTGCTCGACTCCATCGTTCTGATCGCCGTGCCGATCTACAACGCCGACGGGAACGAGCGATTTGCGCCGGAATCGGTGAATCGCACGGAACAGAATGGGCCCGAGATGGTGGGAGTCCGTCCGAATGCGCAGAATCTCGATCTCAACCGCGACTACGTAAAGGCAGAAGCTCCGGAGACACGCGCGTCACTAACGATGTTCAACACCTGGGATCCGGACGTGTTCGTTGATCTCCACACGACCGACGGAAGCTTCCACGGATACGCGTTGACGTATTCCCCGTCGTTGAGCCCGGCCGCGATGTTCGGAGGAGTTTACGCGCGCGACTCACTACTACCGGTTCTGCGCGAGCGGATGCGGACGCGCGACGGCTTCGAGGTTTTCGATTACGGAAACTTCATCTCCGACCAGCCGGGCGCCATTGCGGACACGAGCGTGCATGAGGGCTGGGCAACGTACGACCCGCGCCCGCGCTTTGGCACCAACTACTATGGAATTCGCGGCCGCATCGGAATCCTGAGCGAAGCGTACTCGCACGATTCGCTCGCCCGGCGGATCGCTTCCACTTACGCGTTCGTGAAGGAGGTTCTTTCGCTGGTTGCCGAGAAAGGAGCCGCGATCAAATCGCTGACCGCGCGTGCGGATAGCCAGCCGCTCGCGTGGGGTCGGTCTCCCGATTCCGTGCAAATGGTAGCCATTAGATCCGAGCTAATCACGACGCCACGAGTGATGGACGTCATCAAGGAGGAACTTGAGAAGACGGGCGACTCCTCGTTGACCCAGCCCGGCGTCCCACGTGGCGAGCGGCGCACCGGGCGCTTCAGAACGGTTCGCATGCCTGTATACGATCGCTTTACATCGACGCTCGATCGGACACCCCCGGCGGCTTACGTCGTGGCGCCCGGGGACACCGCGGTCGTGACACTACTCCGGCTCCACGGCATTCGCGTCGATCGTTCCGATTCCGCCTGGAGGGCGCGCGGGGAATCCTTCACAATCGATTCGATCATCACCGCTCCGCGGACGTTTCAAGGGCACCACGAAGTCCGTCTCAAAGGCCGATGGGAGCGAGGATTGCAGACTCTTCCATCGAAGTCATTCATCGTATCGACGGCGCAGCCGCGCGGCGAGCTCGTCGTCTATCTGCTCGAGCCGGAAAGCGACGACGGCTTCAGTACCTGGAATCTGTTCGACGGCGATCTCAAGAAGGGTGGCCAGTTCCCGGTGACAAGAATCTTCGATCTCTCAAGGCGTGGTCGCGCCGCCAATCGCCGATCGTCAGCGTCAACCACACAGCTACTCCAGAACTGATGCTCCGCAGTGCACTGCTCTACCTTTCGGATCAGCAGCAGATATTCAAATTCGTCCGCAACAACAGGGTGGCAAAAAGCTTTGCCAACCGGTTCGTCGCGGGCGAGACTGTCGATACGGCTCTCGCCGCTGTTGCGAGGCTCAACACTCGTGGTATCACGGCATCTCTCGATCTTCTGGGCGAGAGCGTCCACAACGAGGCGGAAGCGCGCGCCGCGGGCGAGGCGTACATCAGCATGCTCGACCGTATCCACGAGCAGAAGGCGGACGCCAACGTATCAGTCAAGCTCACGGCAATGGGGCTCGACATCTCCGAAGACCTCTGCGTCGCGAACATGCAGAAGATCCTTCAGCGCGCGCGCGATTGTGCCTCGTTCGTGCGCATCGACATGGAGTCGAGCGAATACACTCAACGCACGCTCGATCTGTTCGAGCAGCGGCTCTATCCGGCGTACCGCGAGAGTGTGGGGATCGTGCTCCAGAGTTATCTGTATCGCACCTTCGCCGACGTAGAGCGCGCAATCTCGATCAAGGCGCGCGTCCGCCTTTGCAAGGGAGCCTACAAGGAGCCGGAGACGGTCGCCTTTCCGGACAAGAAGGACGTCGATGCGAACTATGTTCGCTGCATGCACGAGCTGATGCTCAAGGGGAACTACCCTGGCATCGCTACACACGACGAGGCGATCATCAGGGAGGCGAAGCGATTTGCCAAGGCTAACGATGTCGCGCCCGATCGCTACGAGTTCCAGATGCTCTACGGAGTGCGACGCGATCTCCAGGACCGGCTGGTCCGCGAGGGCTACCGCATGAGGGTGTACGTTCCATTTGGAACTCAATGGTACCCGTACCTCATGAGGCGTCTGGCAGAACGTCCGGCCAACGTCGCGTTTCTCACCGGCAACGTATTCAAGGAGATGGTCGGCAAGCGCCGGCTCCGCTGACGATGGGCAGATTCCTTCCCCCCGACCATTCGAAGGGCGACCCGAATACGATCGGCGGATACATGGCGGTACACGATCGCCCAGCTGCGTTCGAAGGAAGCGATGGCGCTTCCTACAGCGTAGAGATCGTGAGCGACACCAGCGGAGAGAAGCAACGACCTTTCGCGGCCTATCTGCTGTTTGTCCGCTGGGGCCAGGGCGATCCCGTCGCGAGCGGGCATCTGGAGACGGATTTTCTCGCCTTCGCCGCGACAGAGGAAGAGGCGCGGAAGATGGTGGGCGCACTATCGCTCAACGAAGTGAAGTTGAAACTCGATGGCCTGATCAAGGCGAGGCGCAGCGAGCTGCTGCCGTGGTGGGATTCGATGCGCAACGAAGGTAGCAGTTGACGCGCACGGAAGGCGTCGTGCTCAAAGGAACGGGCGGAGTATGGCACGTCCGTGCCGACTCCGGAGAGACGCATGAGGCGTCGCTTCGAGGCAGACTCAAGCAGGAGCGTAAGGAAGAAAGGAAGTTGGCGGTCGGTGATCGCGTCGTTCTGGAGATTGATGAGCGCGGCGTCCACTGGGCGATCGCGGAAATCCTGCCTCGGCATTCAAAGCTGGCGCGGCGCGAACCGGGGGCGGGGCAGGGCGAGCGCATCGTCGCCGCCAATGTCGACCAGGTCGTCGTCGTCTTTTCCGCGGCCAAGCCGGAGCCCCACCGCCGGATGCTAGACCGGTTTCTGGTGATTGCGGAGGCGAATTCGCTTCAGTCCCGGATCGTCATCAACAAAATCGAGCTGGTAGACAAGGAGGCAACGGAGCGGGCATTCGCCGATTACGTCGCGGCCGGCTATCCCGTGCATCTCACCAGCGTCAAGCAGCGCATCGGGGTCGACGAGCTGCACGACGTGCTCGCTGGAAAGACCTCGGTGCTCACCGGCCCGTCGGGTGTCGGCAAATCCTCACTGATGAACTCCATGTATCCGGGACTCGATCTTCGCGTCGGCGAGATCAGCGAGTCCGTGAACAAGGGCCGGCACACGACCGTGGGCGCATTGCTCCACCCTTTACCCGACGGTGGTTACGTCGTGGATACTGCCGGCCTGCGCGAGGTCGGAATGTGGGGCCTCGCGTCCGAGCACCTCGACGAATGCTTCCGTGAGTTTCGTCCGCACATTGCGGAATGCAAGTTCGGGGACTGTACGCATCGGGTCGAGCCCGGATGTGGGGTGCGTCGCGCGGTGGCCGAAGGCTCGATCAGTGCCGAACGCTACGACAGCTACCTTCGACTGCGGGAAGAGATAGAGGATTCGGAAAGAAAATGGGCGCCGTACTCTGCAGAATCGAAGGCGAGGAGACGCCGCTGAGCAACTGCAACTGAACGGGTGCCGGACGTCAGTAGCATAGGTGCAACTGAACGGGTGCGAGACGTCAGTAGCGTAGATCACAGTTGCCGGTTCACTACGCCCCGACTTACCTCAGTGGCGTGAAAGCCACTGCTTGCGCTTTTGAATGGCGCTACGAGAAGTCAGGGCGTCGTGAACTGAAGACTCGCATCTGTGCTACTGACTGCTTGCACCCGTTCAGTTGCCGTTTAATGAGTCCCTGATGATTCCTCTTCAAGCTCCACCGTCCAGTCTACCTGGATGTCACTCCTGAGCGACTCCCCCACGGAACAGTATTTGGTCGCCGATAGCTCTATCGCGCGCAGCGCCTGGTCCTTCGCGATCCCTTGTCCGCCGATGCGGAAGTTGAGCGTGATGTGCTTGTAGCGCCGGGGAATAGTCTCGACGCGCTCTCCTACCACGTCGATCTCGAGTGACTCGACCGGAGTGCGCTGCTTCGCGAGGATGTCGATCACGTCGTACGAGACGCACGTCGCCAGCGCGCTGAGAAGCGTTTCCGGCGGACTTTGTCCGGTCTCACCCTCACCATCGATGCGGGCCGTCGGACCATTCGGACGTCCCGCATCGAATCGGTGACCACCGACCCAATTGACGTGTATGAGCGACGGTTTCGCGGCCGTTTTCGGTGGTGCTGGTGCTGTCACTTCTCGGGACCCTTCTCGATCGGAGCGCGAACTGCGTTGCCCCACTCCGTCCAGCTACCGTCGTAGTTCCGCACGCGATCGTAGCCGAGGAGATAGGTGAGCACGAACCAGGTATGGGAGGATCTCTCGCCAATGCGACAATACGCGACGATGTCGTCCCCTTTCTTGAGACCCTTCTCCTGTTCGTAGATGGCGCGCAAGGAAGCCGCATCCTTGAAGCTTCCATCCGGATTCGCGGCGCGCGCCCAGGGAATGCTGCGCGCTCCCTTGATGTGGCCGCCCCGCAGCGTTCCCTCCTGCGGGTAGTCGGGCATGTGGGTGCGCTGCCCCGTGTATTCCTCGGGTGAGCGTACGTCGATTAGAGGCTTACCCGCCGACGAGTGCTCGCGCACTTGCTGGAAGAACGCGCGAATCTTGTCATCCGAACGCTTCGGCGCCTTGTAACTGGTTTTTGCAAGATGCGGCACTTCCGTATTGAAGGGACGCCCTTCCTGCTCCCACTTGATGCGACCGCCGTCAAGAAGCTTCGCGTTGGTGAAGCCAAATAGCTGGAACACCCAGAAGGCATACGCTGCCCACCAGTTGTTCTTGTCGCCATAGAACACGACGGTCGTATTCTCGTCGATTCCTTTCTCGCGAAGAAGTTTTTCGAACTGCTCGGACGAGACGTAGTCGCGCAGGACGGGATCGTTGAGATCCTCGTGCCAGTCGACCTTCTGCGCGCCCGGAATGTGCCCAGTGTCGTAGAGGAGCACGTCTTCGTCGCTCTCGATGATTCTGATAGTCGGGTCGTCGAGATGCTCGGCGAGCCAGTTCGTGCTCACGAGAACTTCAGGCTGTACGTAGCCCTTGCCGGCGATGCCGGGATCGACGGCGGATGCATTGCTTGTAATTGTCGCCCCCATGGTTCGCTCCTGAAAAAGGAGAGCTTCTAGCATAATCAGATGGAATCCACGGCGGTGCAAGTATTAGCGCGTGTAAGCATGTGTATCTTTGCTGAATGGGTGACCGGAAACAGCCTCAGATGGAGCCGTACTCGCATCACGTGCTCGTATGCACTGGCGACTTCTGCTCGCCCGACCGTCGGGGACGGCAGCTCTACTCGCTGCTATCCGACCTGCTTCAGCGCGAGGATCTGCTTTTTGGCCCCAAGCGCGTCAAGCGCGGTGAAACCCCGTGCCTTGGGGTATGTAGCAACGGACCGATCGTCGTAGTGTATCCGGAAGGCATTTGGTACTCCGAGGTCACGCCGGCGCTGCTCGAGCGAATCGTCGTCGAACACCTCAAGCACGGAAAACCGGTCGAAGAGGCGGTCTTTCACCGACTCTAGCTCCTGCCTTACCTTTCAGCGCATCCAGCATCAATTGCAGTGACGCCACCATCTCCCTTCAATCCACGCAGACTCGCGCTCGGGGCTGCGAAAAAACTGATTTTCGAAAACGAAGATCCGGAGACCGCGCTCCAGCGCCTCGCCGGACTCACGTCGGTCGACAATCGCGGCGCCTTGAGCCCGGAGAGCAAGTCAATGTCACGCACGCGCAGCACGATTCTCAACAACCTCGACGAGATGTACCGCGAAGCGTTCGAACGCGCGAAAGCCTCGGGCGATCAGACCCAGATGGCAACGCTCGACTTCGCGTATCGAAGGGAGCAACTCTACTTCGAGATTCTGCTCGACGTTCGCGACGCGCTTGAGCGTCGCTAACCCGGCCGTCCCCGCGGCCCGGACAGTTGGGCTGTGAACAGTCTCTGGGGCTGGATCGGATTCAACGTCGTCGTCCTAGCGATTCTCGCGCTCGACCTCGGCGTGCTCCATCGCCGATCGGAAAAGGTTTCTCTCAAGGAAGCCGCGATCTGGAGCGGGGTCTGGGTCGCCCTCTCCCTCTGCTTCGCCTTCGCCGTCTATCGCAATATGGGGCGGGAGTCGGGACTAGAGTTCCTGACCGGATACCTCATCGAGTACGCCCTGTCTGTAGACAACATCTTCGTGTTTGTGTTGATCTTCTCCTACTTCAGCGTTCCGGAGAAATACCAGCACCGCGTGCTATTCTGGGGGATCATCGGCGCACTCGTTCTGCGTGGTGTCATGATCGTCGCCGGATCGGCCCTGGTCACGCGCTTCGCCTGGACACTTTATATCTTCGGCGCGTTCCTGGTCTTCACCGGACTGAGGATGGCACTCCAGAAGGACGAGGTGACGTACAACCCGGAGCGCGACCCGGTCCTGCGATTGGCGCGTAAACTCATTCCGGTTACGCCCGACTATCGCGGCGACAAATTCTTCGTTCGCGAGTCCGACGCCAAGGGCAGAAACCGTTACTCAGCGACCCCCCTCTTCATCGTGCTCCTCATCGTCGACACGACGGACATCATCTTCGCCACCGACTCCATCCCCGCGATATTTGCCGTCACGCGCGACCCCTTTATCGTCTACACCTCGAACATCTGCGCGGTGCTCGGCCTGAGGGCCCTCTATTTCCTGCTGGCCAACGTGGTGGACAAGTTCGTTTACCTGAAACTCGGGCTGTCGGTTGTCCTCATATTCATCGGGGCGAAGATGCTCCTCGAGTACTTCGTCCATATCCCTATCGTTGCGGCACTTGGCGTGGTCGGAGTGGTCCTGGGAACATCGATCGTGGCCTCAGTAAAATGGCCGCGCACAGGGCACTAAACGGCGTTTCCGGGTTACGCTTAGTCAGACCAGAACGTCTTTTTTGGTACTCTCCCTCCGTCTTACACACACAAGAATCGGGAATTTCAGCATGAGATTCATTTTGCGCATCGCGAGCGCCGCATTCGCGCTCGCTCCGCTGTCTTACATTACTGCTCAGGCCGTCACCAAGTCCCCCGTTGTCGTCTCGCCTTCCGCCGCGAAGAACCTGGCGATGGATTTTCGGACGATCGTAACCACTTCAGGGATGCCCGACACGGGCGTCATTCAGGGTCACGCAATCGGATCGTCCGATAAGCTGCGGATGGACCTGACGATGAGGGGACCAGGCGCACAGGTGAGTCCCCTCGGCGGGTCCGGCGGCCAGGTCAGCATGATCCTTTCCGATAGCGGAAAGACGGTCACGTACCTCGATTCCAAGGCCAGTCACTATCTGCGCGTCCGCCCCGCCGAAATGCTCGCGCAGGCGCAACAGACTGGTGTCAAAATGACCTTCTCGGGAACGGAAGCGACCGTCGACAATCTTGGCGCTGGTCCGGCGATACTCGGCCACCCGACATCCCATTACCGGATTGGCACCGGCATGACCATGACCATCAGCGCGATGGGTCAGGAGCAGACCGTGAAGATCTCGAGCACGTCCGATTATTACTACGCGAACGACATCAGGGGCGTAATCAATCCCTTCGCCAGCCTGAGCGGCGGTGACATGGCCGCAATGTTCGGCAGTTCCAGCAAGGAGTTCGCGGACAAAATGAAGGCGATGCAGGCCAAGCTCCCGAACGGCACAGCACTCCGGGCTTCCAGCTCGTCGACGATGATCTCACAGGGCCAGACGCGCGTCACCAATACGCAGGCGGAAGTGACGTCGGTCCAATGGGTGGATGCGAATCCGAAGGTGTTCGAGATTCCCTCCGCGTTTACGCCGGTAACGCTTCCCGGAATGGCCGGATCAGGAGCTCAGGGCGGCGCGATACCGCCCAGGTAGTTAAGGCGATACCAAATGAAAAGGCGGCCTCACAACGAGCCCGCCTTTTTCTTTGTTAGCCGCCGCTAATCAGAACTTCATGATCTCTTCGTAGGCTTGCCTGAAATCCTCGACCTGCGGAAGAATCGCATCTTCGAGGCTTGGAGCGTATCCAACGAAGGTGTCTTCCGATGCTACGCGCTTCACGGGGGCGTCCAGCCACGCGAAACACTCGTCCGCGATGGCCGCCGAGATCTCGGCGCCGAATCCCCAGGAGAGAGAATCCTCGTAGGCAACGATGACGCGCGAGTTTTTCCTGACGGACTCGAACACGGTTTCCCTGTCCCAGGGGCTTAGGGTGCGTAGATCGATCACCTCGACCGAGATTCCGTTGTCGGCAATCGCATTTGCCGCCATAAGTGCACGCCGAACCGTCGCGCCATACGTGACGACAGTTACGTCGGTCCCTTCGCGCACCACCTTCGCCTTGCCGAAGGGGATCATGAAGTTGGGCCCGGGATACGCCGATTTGTTGTACGTCTGCCGGTAGAGGTGCTTGTGCTCGAGGAAGAGCACCGGATCGTCGCACCTGATCGCCGTTCGCAGGAGCCCATTGGCATCGAGCGCCGTCGCCGGACACACGACGCGCAGTCCCGGACAGTGCGTGAAGATCGAAGCTCCCGTCTGCGAGTGATAGATCGCGCCGCGGATATACCCTCCGTACGTAGTCCTCACCACGACCGGGGCCGAGAAGTTGTTGTTGGACCGCCAGCGCATGGTTGCCAGCTCGTTCCGCAGTTGCATGTAAGCGGGCCAGATGTAATCGAAGAACTGAATCTCGACCACCGGTTTGAATCCGCGCAGAGCCAGACCGATCGCGCGGCCGATAATGTTGGCTTCCGCCAGCGGGGAGTTGTAAACGCGCGTGCTTCCGAATTCCTTCTGGAGACCCCGCGTGACCGTGAACACGCCGCCTTTTCCCTTGACCTTGTCGAGGTATTGGTCTCTAGAGGCATCAGCGACGTCCTGGCCGAAGACGAGAATCTTCGGGTCGCGTCGCATTTCATCCCTCATACAGGAGTTGAGCAGATCGACCATCGTCGTCGGCTCACCCGAGAACTGCGGATCATCCTCGGTGTCGAACTGCTCGCTGGTGGGATCGACGTCGGGCGAGTAAACGCCGAAGTAGACTGTTTCCGGGCCAGGCTGCGGCTGGGCGAGAGCATCGTCGGTCGCCGCCAGAACGATCGCATCCACCTCGTCCCTTAGTTGCTTCAGGTCTTCGTCGGTCGCGTGGCCTTCGCTGACAAGCCACTTCGGGAATTGCTTCACTGGGTCACGCGCGGCATCGAGGTCGCGCTCGGTGGGCGGACGGTATTTCGTCTCATCATCCGACAATGAATGAGAGTACGGACGAATGACTCGCGCGTGCACGAGTGCCGGCCCTTTTCGCTGTCTCGCGTAGTCGACGGCGCGCTGCATGGTGTCGTAGCTGGCGAGCAGATCGCAACCGTCCACTTCTTCAACCATGAGATCGGGAAAAGAGCGAACCAGCTTGGAAATGCTACCGCCGGCGGTATTCACTTCGACCGGAACCGAGATGGCGTAGCCATTATCCTCGACCACATAGACCACGGGCAGCTTGAGGTTCGTAGCGGTGTTCAGGGACTCCCAGAATTCGCCTTCACTGGTGGTACCTTCACCGGTTGTGATGAGCACGACCTCGTCTTTCTGGAATCCCTCGGTGATGTCGAGCAGCTTCGCACGGAGCAATGCCTCCCCGGACCCGACGCCCTGGAGGAATTGGGTGCCTGTGGGCGAAGAAGCGGACACTATGTTGTACGCTTTATGTCCCCAGTGGCTGGGCATCTGACGTCCGCCGGAAGCCGGATCTATCGCTGCCCCCACTGCCTCATAAAGCATTTCGGCCGGAGTAACACCGAGCTCGAGACAGAGGGCTCGATCACGATAGTATAGGTAGAACCAATCGTACGCCGGCTTCAGGACCATTCCCGCCGCGGTAAGAATCGCTTCGTGGCCCGCGCCCGAGATCTGGAAGAATATCTTGTTCTGGTTCTTGAGCTGAACTTCCTTGTCGTCTAACCGACGCGACAGCAGCATGTTGCGATAGGCCGCAACGAGCTGCTCTGGCGAGAGACGGGCGCTCGGTGATCCTGTGGATTTACGATCCGGGATAGTTCTGGTGGCCATTTCTCTCCAACGGGGCGGGTCGAGCTCTGTCCCCAAAAAATAGCAGATAGCGCGCCGAAGCGGCTATGCGCTCAAGCCACCTTTTGGCTGGCCGGCTTCATGCTTCAACGCCAATTCCCCGACACCAGGTGCCGCATGTTAACCAGAAGCATTCGCGTTTTCGCAACTGTTATGGTTCTGGGTTCGTGCACACAGGGAACTCCCGGCGGTGCTCCGTCCGGTCCCGACGGAGACAAGATCGTGCTCACCGGTGACCAGAAAGCTGACTGGGCGCAGATCGTCGGGATCGAGAATGAGGCAAAGGCGCTCGTCAAAACCGACGGATGTTCGTCGGCCGGGGAATGCCGCACCGCTCCTGTTGGCTCGAAAGCGTGCGGCGGCCCACGCTACTACCTGGTCTATTGCTCTCGCACCACCGATTCGGCCGCGCTTTTTCGGAAACTCGATGCGGTCGCCGCCGCCGAGCGCGAATACAACACGAGATATAAAATCGTGTCGACGTGCGAGTTCAGATTGCCACCTCAGCTCGCTCTGAGCGGCGGGTCCTGCCAGGCGCAATAGCAACGAAGGCGATGCGGAGCGCAAGGACTCCGTGAAAAGAGAATTTCTGGCCGTCGTCGCTGCGATGGTTATATCTGTCGCCTTCGGGCTGCCGATCACGTGGATCGCTGGTATCCTCGCTCCTCCTCGCCTTGGCTTCACCACGGTTATAGTAGTCGTTCTTGCGCTCTCAGATCTCTCGGTCGGCGTAAGTGGCTTCGTCGCTGGCCGCATCGCCGGGATGAGGGCTGCCTGGATATACGCAATTGTGCAGTTTCTCTACTCGTTAGCAGCCTCGATCTGGGTCTGGGGACTCATGCCCTACAACTACTATGAGAACGTCAGCCTGCTGCTCATTATCCCGTGCGCGGTGGTAGGTGGGAAACTCAGTAATCGACCGGTCTCAGGTACGACTCTCCGATCCCCGTAGAGCTGAGCAGCGCCACTGTCGGAAGCTTGCGCTTCCAGTGCGTGCCGGCGAGTCGCTTCCGAACGAGCTCGACTTTGTTCGCCTCGAAGCCCCGTGCCACCAGAGATGCTGGATTGTATCCGCTCAGCAGCCAGTTCAGAATTGCATCCGCCTCGGCGTAGCTGATTCCGAAATCTCCTTCGTCCGTCTGACCTTCGATCAGATCGGCCGACGCGGGTTTGCTTACGATCACGTCGGGAACGCCAAGGAACTTTGCGAGCTGCCAGACCTGCGTCTTGAACAGATCGCCGAGCGGATTGATTGGTGGCGAGTCATCGGCGTGCCAGGTAAAGTAGCCGAGCAATCTCTCGGTCTTGTTGCCGGTGCCGACTGGCAGCCCGTGAAACTTCGCGGACTGATCGAATAACACGATCATCCTTTCCCGCGCCATTACGTTTCCTCGACGTGCCGGATCGGCATCCGGCTCGCTCGCGAGGTAGCCGTCGACGGCCGGCGAGATGTCGATCAGCCGCGACTGAATCCCGAGCGCATCGATCACCAGCTGCGCGTGGGCAAGCGAATCGGGATTCGAGGTTCGATACGGCATCCGCATCGCGACTACGTTCTCCTTTCCCAGCGCTTCGGCAGAAAGGTAGGCAGTCACTGCCGAGTCGACGCCACCCGAAAGCCCGAGTACTGCTTTCTCGAATCCGCGGCGTTCAAATTCCTCTCGCAGGAAGGAGACGAGCCAACCGGCAGTCAGCTCCGGATCGATATCGAGCGGCGGCGGTCCCGAGCGAGACTCGGTCGCGTGCATCACGGCGATTGGCTCGCTGCCATTGCGACTCGCGTCGGTACCGGCGCCGCTCTTCGCGGTTTTCGGAGATCGTGCGATCGCCGGCGCGCGTGATGTTTTTTTCGATCGCGTCGAGGCTTTGGCTGATTCCTCACCCGATATTGCCGTGTCTCGTGCCGCGGGAGTTAGCGGCCCACCCTCGCCCGGCTCATCGTCGTAGCTCAAGACCAGGCGCTCGCCCGCCTGAATTCGATCGACCGTGCGCATCAGATGCGGCATCATCGTCTGCAGATCGGTCAGGAGTGGGGCGTCGGATCGTGCGCGAGTCAGATCGTGCGGATCGAGCGAAATCGTCATGATCGTCTCGTCCCACAATGGCGCGCGCGCGCGAATGTCTCCCTGCGGTCCGCAGATTATCGACCCGCCTGAAAAAGTCTTTCCGCCCTCGGTGCCGACGAGATTAACGAGGGCCACGAATACCCCATGCTCCTCCGCGATATCCCGGGCGAGACGCTCCCAGCGCTTCAGGTTCGCCGGGACGGAGCCCTCCTCCTCGCGCGGCCACAGTCCGCGCGCCGGGGAGGCAGAGACGATAAACACCATCGTCGCCCCGTCGAGGGCGGCAACGGTCCCGGTCAGGCTGTGCCAGGCGTCTTCACAGATCAGCATGGCCGCGCGGCCCCACTCGGTATCGAACGCGCGAACCTCGAATCCGCGATCGACGAATCGTTCCTCGTCGAACATCCCATACGTCGGCAGGAAGAGCTTGCGATGGACGTGGCGGATCACCGGCTGGTCGCCTCCCAGCGTCACATAGAGCGCGCTATTATAGAAGGCGTTGTTCCACACCTCGTAGAACCCAATGCACACATCGAGAGTCCGCGGTGTAGTAACTGCGGAGGCGTACTGCGCCTGAAGGTCCCGGGCGAAGGCACCGGCTGTCAGGGCGACATCGCGCACGCCCCCTTCGACGAAGTACCCGGTGAGAGCCGTTTCCGCAAAGACTGCCACATCGGGGCGCGGCTCGAGCGAGTCGATTTGCGAAAAAACGCCGGCCAGGCGGGCGAGGTTTGTGACATAGTCGCCCTTTCGCGGCTTGAACTGAACTACGACGAGATGAATAGATCGATCCATCCATCTGAAGTTGCCATGGCGCAGAGGTACAATCAACCGCTGCGCGCGCTAGCTCTGGCTGCGCTTTTGTTTACGCCCGCGCTGCTGGGCGCGCAGCAGCCGGGGACCAACGACGCCGAGCCGTGGACGATCGTCCCGATGGGCCAGGCGTCTCTGGTTCTGGCGCGCGATGGGTCGCTCATCGGCGAGATCGGCAAGGAGATCCGCACCAGCGTATCGATCCGTACCCTGCCGAAGTATCTGCCGCAGGCGTTCGTTGCCGTGGAAGATCACCGCTTCTACCAGCACGACGGAGTCGATGTCGTCGGCATCGCCGGCGCCCTCAAGGACAACATCTTCGGCGAGCGCCGAGGCGCCAGCACGATAACCCAGCAGCTCGTGGGCAACATGCATCCCACGCTGATCGATCGCACCGACAGGAGCATCGGGCGGAAGCTGGCGGAGCAGTCAGCGGCGCGCGAGATGGAAAAGCACTACAACAAGGAGCAGATACTCGAAGCGTATCTGAACCAGATTGGATTCGGACACGGGTGGTACGGAGTCGAAAGCGCGGCGCGCCACTATTTCGGGAAGGGCGCATCGAAGCTGTCGCTGGCGGAGGCGGCCGCACTGGCGGCGATGCCCAAAGGGCCCGCGCTGTATGACCCGCTCAAGTATCCCGATCGCGTACGTCAGCGTCGCAATGTCGTGCTCTCACTGATGGCGGGTCAGGGCTACATCTCCTCCGCGCAGGCGGCAGCGGCCCAGGCGGCTCCACTCGTCACGTTTCCGAATGGAGGATACTCCGCCTACTCACCCTGGTTTGTCGATGTCGTTCGCGTCCAGGCGACACGGGCTGGAATTCCCGACAGTCAGGGTGGTTATCGTATTTACACGGGCCTCGATCCCATTCTTCAAAACGCCGCGATGAGCGCACTGCTCGAGGAGACGGCTGCGGTAGAATCACAGCCCGACTACGCCCATCCCAAGTTCGTTAAGGGCGGGGACTCACGCGCCGGCGGACGGACGACTACCAACTACCTGCAGGGAATGGTAGTCGCGCTGGATCCAACCTCCGGGGATGTTCGCGCGCTTGTAGGTGGGCGGGACTATGGTGACTCGCACTTCGACCGCGCCGTCGACGGAATGCGTCAGCCCGGGTCCTCGTTCAAGCCGATCGTCTATGCCGCGGCAATCGCCGACAGCATCACACCGAACACGATCTTTCAGGACACCGCGCTCGCAATCAACCTTCCAAACGGAACGGTCTATAGTCCCGAAAACTCCGACGGCCAGTACCTGGGTCCGCTCACGCTTCGTGACGCGCTGGCGAAGTCTCGCAACGTCGTCGCCATTCAGCTCGGACAGAAGCTGGGGATGGACTCGATCTCGAGTCTCGCGCGTCGAATGGGTCTCAGCTCGAAGATCGCTCCGTTTCCGTCCAGCGCGATCGGTGCCTCGGTGGTGCAGCCGCTCGATCTCGTGGCGGCCTACACGACCTTCGCGAACCTCGGCACGCCCGTTGAGCCACGATTCATTTACCGTATAGAAGACAGGAACCGAAAGGTGGTGCTGAGCCGCGAAGTGAAGGCGCTTGCACCGGCGCTGGACCCCCGAGTGACCTACGTTGTTCGCGACATGATGCGCGACGTCGTCGAGCGTGGCACGGCATCGAGCATTCGACGCTATCTGCCGGCATCGATTCCAGTCGCCGGAAAAACTGGAACGACGAACGACAACTCCGATGTGTGGTTCATCGGCCTCACCCCCGACCTCGTGGCGGGTGTCTGGCTTGGCTTTGACACGCCAACGTCCATTACTCCCGGTGCTGCTGGCGGATCGCTCGCGGCTCCGGTTTGGGGCAAGATGGTCGCTCGGTACTACGCCGCCAAACCCGAGATCCTCACGTCGCATGCGGCCGACCAGTGGACTCCACCGATCGGAGTGATATTTGGCGACGTCGATCGCTCGACGGGTGAGCTCGCGAATGACCAAACGCCAGCAGACCGCCGCTACACCGAGTACTTCGTGGAAGGGACGGAGCCCGCGCCCCTGAAGGCGGATCCGTGGAAATTGTTCGCCTGGGGGCCAATCATCTTCTGAAATCGCTCGGAATCAAGCGAGGTAGCAGAATCCGATTAGGAACACGATGAGAAACAAAACGGGGAGCCATGTGATTGGCTCCCCGTCTCGTCTATCAACTGTTGCTCGTGGCCGGCAGCCGCAAAGCTGTCCGCCCTCGGCAGTTTCTTCCGTTGAGTTGAACTACGCGACTTCCGCCATCTCGAGGGGTCGCGCCTCCTCGCCCGACTCGGCTGGCACGAGGGCGATCTTCAGCACCTCGCTCAGCGTCTCCACGGGATGGAACTCGAGCGTCTTGCGAACCTCCTCGGGCACATCCTCGATGTCAGCTTCATTGCCCTTCGGGATGATGATGGTCTTGATACCGGCGCGATGCGCACCCAGCACCTTTTCCTTCAGACCACCAATCGGCAGCACCCGACCACGGAGCGTGATCTCGCCCGTCATCGCCACATCCTGCCGCACCGGACGGTCGGCCATCTCAGACACGAGCGCCGTTGCGATCGCGATTCCGGCTGATGGTCCATCCTTTGGAATCGCGCCCGCGGGTACGTGAATGTGCGCTTCGATCGCGCCGAGCCTGTCGCGGGGGATTCCGAGAATGGCGGCGTTGTTCGTCGCGTAGGTGAATGCCGCACGCGCCGACTCCTTCATCACGTCACCCAGCTGTCCGGTAAGAATCAGCGATACCGGTCCGCCGGGGCCAACCTGGCCGTTTGCGCCTCGACGAACATGATGTCTCCGCCCATCGGCGTGTAGAACATGCCAGTCGCAATGCCAACTTCGCTCTCGGGCAACGCATGCTCGGGATGAACGCGTGGTCTGCCGAGCAGCTCTCTCACCGTCTCGGCGTCAACCGTGTGCTCTACCGCTTCGCTCGATGCAATCTTGCGAGCCAGCTTCCGCGCCACCGCACCGATCTGACGCTCGAGCTGCCGAACTCCACTCTCGCGAGTGTAGTTCGACACCACGGACATGATGGCGTCTTCCGTGAAGGCGATGTTCTTGTCGCTCAGTCCCGATTCCTCGAGCTGCCGCGGCAACAGATACTTCTTGGCGATCTCGGCCTTTTCCTTCTCGGTGTACCCCGCGAAGTCCACTACTTCCATGCGGTCGAGCAACGGGCCGGGGATGTTCTGAACGAAATTCCCGGTCGCGATGAACAGGACCTCGCTCAGATCGAACGGGATGCCGAGATAGTGATCCGTGAAAGTGTCGTTCTGCGCTGGATCCAGCACTTCGAGCAACGCGCTGGACGGATCGCCCTGGTACGACGTCCCGAGCTTATCGACCTCGTCGAGCAAGAAGACGGGATTCTTCGTCCCCGCCTGCTTGATTCCCTGGATGATCCGGCCCGGCATTGCGCCTACATACGTGCGACGGTGTCCGCGGATGTCCGCCTCGTCACGAGCGCCGCCGAGTGCCACGCGCACGTACTCGCGACCAAGCGATCTCGCGATCGACTTGGCGATCGATGTCTTGCCGACGCCCGGCGGTCCGATGAAGAGAAGGATCGGTCCCTTCGCCATTGCCCGAGACTTTGCCTCCACCTTGTCGGTGATGGGTCGATCGGCGTGGTCGCCGATGGCGAGCGACGGAGTTGCGTCTTCCTTGTTGGGGAAAAGACGCGCCGCAGGCACCTCACCGGTCTTTTCGACTTCATCGGCGAGCTGGCTCGCGCGCAGCTGTCTCACGGCGAGAAACTCGAGGACGCGATCCTTCACATCCTTGAGCCCGTAGTGGTCTTCCTCGAGAACTGTCTCCGCGTGCTTGAGATCGAGCTGGTCATCGGATCTCTTGTTCCACGGAAGCTCCGCAATCCACTCGAGGTACGTGCGGATCACCTGCGCTTCCATCGACTCACGGCCGGCTCTCTCGAGCCTTCCAAGTTCGCGCTCTACTTCCGCGCGCGCTTCCTTCGGAAGCTCCAGCTTGGCGAGCTTGTCGCGAAGCTCCGTTATCTCCTTGCTCGAGTCGTCGTCGCCGAGCTCCTTCTGAATCGCCTTGAGCTGCTCGCGCAGGTACATCTCGCGCTGCCGCTCACCCAGCTCTTCCTGGACCTGCGACTTGATGTCTTCCTGCGCTTCGAGGAGGCCGACCTGGCGCTGCACATGAACGAGAATACGGCGCAGCCGCTCCTCGACGCTCAGCGTCTCGAGAAGACCCTGCTTTTCTGGAACGGGAAGCTCGATGTAGCCGGCGACCAGGTCCGCAAAACGGCCCGGCTCGGTGACGGAATCGAGAACCTGGTGAACGACTTCCTCTGGAAGTCCCCTGCGTTCGCCGAGCTCAGCCGCACGTTCGCGTGTCTCTTTCTGTAACGCCGTGAACGCAGGATCGTTTTCGGTTTGAGGGGTCATCTCCTCGGCCGGAACGGTTACTGCGCTCAGATATCCGTCAGCGGTCGAATACTGAAGGGCGGTCGCGCGCTGCTCGCCTTGCAAAAGAAGCTGCACGCCGCCGAGGCCGCGTTGGATCTGACCGATGCGCGCGATAACACCCATTGAGTACAGGATGTCCGCTGTTGGCTCCTCGGTGTTGTCGCGCTGCGCGACAGCGAATACGAGGCGGTCGCCCTTGAGGGCCGCCTCGATTGCACGAAGAGTTGAAGGCCTGCCAGCCGCTATCGGCTGGGTAAGGCCCGGGAAAATCACAGTCCCCCTCAAAGGGAGAACAGGTAATGTTTGACGTTGTGCCATTGTCATTTCCGAAGACAAGATTCTATTTAGATACTACTCCAGACGCCTCCCATACTGCA
>WNGJ01002414.1_pt1 | contig 18886 bp, 15 predicted proteins | sample 5400611 | NCBI WGS metagenome assembly WNGJ01 (sample SAMN13153375, study PRJNA577476) | soil metagenome | isolation source: 40 cm soil or saprolite under Garry oak tree replicate 1 | place: USA:California | collected 2016-06-15 | reverse complement strand
CCACATACCGGCTTCGTAAAAATGGTAGGCCAACTCTGCCAGGTGGGCGTCGTATGCTGAGGCGTAGAGTTGCTCCATCGTTTCGGCAATCGTGCCGTGCAGCTTCTTGCGTTCACGCACCAGAAGTTCTGCGTAAACGTCCTCGCGCGTCAACGCATGACGAAAGGCAAACCGCTCCTCCGATTCTTCAACGACGAATTGAGCAGCCATGAGCTCTTTCATGAGGGTGAGCAACTGCTGTTCATCATGTTGCGTTAACTGCTGGAGGAGAGCGAAATCGAAGCGGCGTCCGGCAATCGCTGCCAGGCGTAACACCTGCCTGGCGGACTCGCTCAATTCATTCGTACGCTGTTGTACCGCGTCGTGCAGGCTGCGCGGGATATGCATCTCATTGAGTGGCCTCCGATCCCAGGTGCCATCTTCGTAAAAGATTCCTCCCGCTGCGATCAGTGATTTGAGGATCTCCTCAACGAAAAAAGGATTCCCTTCAGTAAGTGTATACAGCAGATCTGGAAGTTCTAACTGCCTTGAGCGGGAGAGCGCGAAGATGGCGCGCAGCATGCCGTCGAGATCACTGCGCGATAGGCGTGCAAGCAGGAATTCCTGAGTCAGTCGCTCACGATCAAGCTGTGTCAGCCAGTGGCTGAGACTGGAAAGGACCTCATCACTGCGATAAGTCACCAGGAGCAGCAATGGATGAGCAGCACAGCGCCTTGCCAGGTAATGGAGCCATTCCAGACTGGTATCGTCGCTCCAATGCACATCCTCAATGATCAACAGGACCGGCTGTTTGGTAGCCAATCCGGTGAACCAGCGTGTCAGTGCCTCGAAGAGGCGACGTTTCTCTTGTTCTGGCTCAAGTGGGGGAAGTGGCGGCAGAGGAGCGTATGGGCAAGAAGTATCCCCTGGAAAGCAATTTCCCTGGAGGAGTCCGAAGCCCTGTGCAAGAGCGTACGTTTTCCCCTCGGCAACCAGGCGCGATTTGCCAATCCCCGCCTCACCACTCATGAGGGCAACCTGCCCCATACTTCGTTTAGCCTGGTCAATGAGCATATGAAGGGCAGTCAGATCCGCTGCCCGGCCAATCAAGACCGGGCAAACGATTGGCTTATTAGGGGATAGCACCATGGCTTTCACTACCTTTTGATAAAACTTAACATATGTACTCCTACAGATACGTCTATTTGATTATAGTCTGCGCCAACGTTTGCTCTTAATTTCGGTGATAACGAATAAAAGCGCTTTGCTAACGTCGCTCATCATGTTTGAAACCGTGCCTATTTTCCAATATTCCTAAGATGATAGTCATTTTAACAGGAAAACATTGTGGATGGAAGAGTAAAGAATGGTAGTTGACCCAATAGGTTCAGGCATGTTTCTCAATTAGATTGGTGGCTAGAGGACGCAATTTGGACGAGGGAAAGGAAGCAAAGCTTGTCCTAACACTATTAGAAGTATGGTTTATCCGTAGTGGACAAACTATAAGTAAAGTCACACAGTTATACAGTTGAGGTCTTGTGGAGGGTGACCGATGGGGCTTGAACCCACAACCGCTGGAGCCACAATCCAGAGCTCTACCGATTGAGCTACGGTCACCACGTACTTAACGTATCGTCAGTATAGACGACACCCCGCGAGTTGTCAATAGTTTGAAGGCTCTGCCTTTTAGAGACGATGTCATACTTTATGGCTATACAGCTTTTAAGAACATCTGAGTACCGAAGAAATCGCGCTGAACTAACAGGAGCGAATAATTTGCCCTACTGTGCGTATTGACATGTTCTTCATTCTTGCATACCATTAGGAACGTTGAGCAGCACAGGGGAAACCGCGCATGAAATAGGAGAAAGCATACAGCCATGGCAGAAGCATCGAGCTGGCGCAACTTGCTAGGCACCATCATCAGCGACCCACAGGAAAGACAGCGCCTGGCCAACGCCATCGGAGTCAATCCGTTCACCCTCACCCGTTGGGTCACTAACCAGTCGCTTCCCCGCCGGGAAAGTTTGCACCGCCTTGTAAAGGTGTGTCCCCCTCAATATAGTGCGCTGCTGAGCAACCTGATCGCCCAGGAATGGGAGGACTTTTCTCTCACCGATGCTGCTGGCGACCTGCAGGCAGCGGAGGCGGTGCCTACCGAGGTGTATACCGATGTCCTGGCGATCAAGGCAACCACCCCCCAGAATACCCACTTCTGGATGATCAGCCAGCGCCTGGTGTCAGCCATGCTCAAACAACTCGATCCCCACAATGTAGGAGTGGGTATTTCCATCCTTGCCTGCACTAAACCAGCAGCGGGCAAGTCCGTTCGCAGTCTGCACGTGGTAGGTGGAGATGGAACCGCGCCCTTGAAGCAGAAAACGAGCGAGGCCGTTGCCTACCTGGTGGGCATCGAGTCGCTGGCTGGCTACGCTGTAACGGTGGGCCGTCTGTTGTCCCTGCAGCATATGGAAGGCGATCGGCTCCCGTTCCTCAAGATAGCAGGGATAGAAAGTGCTATAGCTTGCCCGGTGAAAAGGGAGGGCCGCACAGCAGCAAGCCTTTCCGTCGTTAGCATCCAGGCCGACTATTTTCTGCAAACGCAACTGACCCTCATCGAGTCGTATGCGAATCTGGTTGCTCTCGCCTTCACAGAGGAGCAATTCTACGAACCAGAGCGCATTCGACTCAGCGCGCTGCCCGATCAACAAAGGCAGCGTCTTTCATTCTCGACATTCCAACAGCGTGTGAAGCAGCTCATGAACGCGGCGGTCAGGAATCAGCACCCCTTAAAGGTTACAGAAGCTGAAGAGCAAGTATGGCAGCAGCTTGAAGGGGAGCTGCTCGACGTACCTCTTTCGACAGAGGAAGAGAGCGGAACAAAAGTATATCCATAAAGAACCAGGGGATATCCGCTGGTTCTTTAGAGAACATGTTTCCTAGAACCAAGAGCGCTACTTACTCGTATATAGTCCAGTGAGGGTTCCCTATCTCCGGTCTGCTCAGCGGGATGGTCTCCCGCCACGAGAAAGGGGCGCGTTCCTTGAGGTCGCCTTAGATCTAAGTCGAGAAAGAGCCAGGTTTGCAGGACGCGGGTCCTGCTGATAGTGTCGTTCTGAAAAGAGAAAACGCATGTCAAATGTTCCATGTCGCCACGTCTGACCTCCAGCATTTCCTGATGACCTATGGCTATTGGGCTGTGCTCTTGTTTGTTGCCATCGAGAGTATAGGGATTCCTTTCCCAGGTGAGACGATGCTGCTGGTTGCCGCAATCTATGCGGGGACGACACATAAACTCTCCATCTGGCTGGTGATCCTTGCAGCAGCCAGTGGTGCCATTCTGGGTGATAATATCGGCTTCTGGATCGGGCGCGAAGGGGGCTACCGCCTCCTCCACCGTTACGGACGCTATATCCGCCTCAATGAACGCAGGCTGAAAGTGGGTGTATATCTCTTCCGCAAGCATGGAGGCAAAGTGGTCTTCTTTGGGCGCTTTGTTGCCGTCCTGCGCGCCTGGGCTGCCTTTCTCGCCGGGGTGAGCCGCATGCCGTGGCCGCGTTTTTTGCTCTTCAATGCACTAGGAGGAATCATATGGGCCACACTGTATGGGCTTGGAGGCTATCTGCTGGGCGACCAGATCCGGCGGTTGACTGGCCCTGTGGGGACAACCACTATCATCCTTGCTGTGGTAATCATCATCGCTTCTATCGTCTTTGTCTGGCGAAATGAGCGGCGATTAGAAGAGAAAGCGGAAAAAGCTTTGCCTGGCCCGATTGAAAATTACTAGCCATTTGGGAAGCCCTGGAAAATCAACCCTTGACAACTCCTGCTACCTGCCATACACTCCAATCAAGACGACAATACAGGTGGGGTGTGAGTGAGAGCAAAAGGATAGCAGGTAACATGTCACAGAGTATCCCAGAAGAGACAACGGGAGAAGAGTTTCCCGGTACCGAAACCGAACTTGCGCAGTTACCACAACTTCCCCCTGGTGTTTTTATACCTGCGCCAGGAACGACACCCCGGCGTAGGACGCGCTGGCCCGATGCTATAGACGTCATCTTCGAGAAAGACCCCGCCTGTAGCAATATCTTTGAGGCGCTGCTCTACCAGGGGCTGTGGGCGATCTTCTATCACCGCATCGCTCACGCTCTTTACAAGGCGCGTATCCCGTTTCTGCCACGCCTGATTTCGCAGTTTGCCCGTTTCATTACAGGAGGCATCGAGATCCATCCCGGGGCAAAGATTGGGAAACGCTTTTTCATCGATCACGGAGCCGGCATTGTGATCGGTGAGACGACAGAGATCGGCAATAACGTGATGCTCTATCACCAGGTGACTCTGGGCGCTACCGGCTGGTGGCGACCTGGCCCTGGCCGCAGGCAGAAGCGCCATCCATCGATCACAGATGATGTGACGATTGGGGTAGGAGCGGCTATCCTAGGCCCAATCACTATCGGCAGGGGCAGCAAGATAGGCGCAATGGCGCTGGTGCTCGAATCGGTCCCACCAAATTCAGTGGTTGCTGCCAAACCTGCTGAATTGCTGGTAAAGAGCGGTGAGCCTTTAGTGAAGCACCAGGAATTGACGCAGGGTTGGAATGGTGAGATGGACTACCAAATATAGAGCTGCCTAATAGGTCAAGATTGTGCTAATCACCATATCCCAGAAACGCTCTACCTCCAGAGCATAGCCAACACGTGCATTTGGCTCTTTACCCAGTTTGCCATAGACATCGCACACCGTGCGACCAGGAGTCCACTCTCCGGTTATTTCAACTTCAACGTGCATCCTGTGTGCTCGTATGATGGTGGGATCAACCACGGCGGCTACTGCGCAGGGATCATGCAGCGGTGCGGCAGGAAAGCCGTAGATGGTGCGGTAGGTATCAGCGAAGAAAACGAGCAGATCGGCGGCAAAGGTCGCTACAGGACGCTGAGCAGCACGCAGGCGTTCAATTACCACTGACGTCGCCAGGGCCTGATGCGTTACCTCTAGTGGGGACATCGTGATTGGCCGGCCACAGCCGAAGACAATAGCCGCGGCTTCAGGGTCGGTATGGATGTTAAATTCGGCGGCGGGTGTGACATTGCCAAGGCCAATCGCTCCTCCCATGAGAGAAATGGCCCTGATTTTGGGAATGATGGCAGGCTGCTGGCGCATCGCGGCGGCAATATTTGTCAGCGGGCCAGTAGGGACGAGCGTGATATCTCCTTCCGAGTTCATGAGCAGATCGATGAGCAAATCGACGGCGTGCCGGGGATCCGGTTCAATGGTTGGCTCCGGGATGTGCGGGCCATCCATACCGGATTCGCCATGAATCTCCGGTGAGTGCTTTGGTGGACGTACAAGTGGCCGATCCATGCCCATGGCTATAGGAATTGCGCGGATATTAGCCAGCGAGCAGACTTTGAGCGCGTTGCGCGTGGTCTTCTCAACCGACTGATTGCCGGCAACGGTGGTTATTGCGAGCAGTTCAACCCCGGGATGATGGGCGGCTAGCAGGATGGCCATGGCATCGTCATGGCCGGGGTCGCAGTCTAAAATGATCTTGTGCTTCATGCTATGTTTACACCAATTAAGCCATAGATTCGACGAGCTATGTGTTCGCCCACTCCCATACTAGCATGCATAGACAACTATTTTCAAGAAAACTGGTAACTATCCAGGTACCCGCCCGCGACGGCGAAATGCGGAGGGTCACTAATCCTTGGTGAGATCTGCATATTACGTTGCTACTGCAATACCCTGTTGATATAATGAACAAGTACAGGCCCGCTATATTCTATAGGTTTCAAGGGGTTTGCATTCGACCAGCTGGTTATGTAAGGAGTTATTCATTGTCCTTGACAACACGCAACAATTTGATTATCGGGCAATCCGGGGGAGCGACCGCCGTCATCAATGCTAGCCTGGTTGGGGCCGTTGAGGCGGCACTGGCGGATGAGCGCATCGACGGCATTTATGGGATGTGCTATGGTGTCGAGGGTCTACTGAAAGAAGATGTGATCGACCTGCGGCGTCAACCTGCCGGCGTGTGGCAAAGGCTGCTGTATACACCCTCGGCAGCGCTCGGCACATGCCGCTACAGGCTCAAAGACGAAGACCCTAAGCGACTTATTGCCATCCTGCGTAAGTATGATATCCACTGCATGCTCTACATCGGGGGTAACGACTCGGCAGATACGGCCCACCGCCTGGCGGAGGCGGCACGGCACCTTAGCCACGATTTGCATGTGCTTAGTGTACCGAAAACGATTGATAACGACCTGCCATTTACCGATCACAGCCCAGGCTATGGCAGCGCGGCACGCTTCATCGCATTAGCAACGATGGATTCTGCCATGAATACGAAATCGATCCCCTGGTATTATCCTGTTAAGGTGATAGAGACGATGGGGCGCGATGCCGGCTGGCTGGCCGCCTCCTCGGCGCTGGGGAAACGCGAAGAGAACGATCCCCCACATATTATCCTGGTACCTGAACAGCGTTTCAAGGCCGAGCATTTTTTGAGACAGGTCGAGGAGGTTTATCGTCGAGTGGGATACGTGGTCGTTGTTGCGGCTGAAACCATTCGTGATGAGCATGGGCAAGCGCTGGGCGCTACCGGGCAGGTCGGTACAGATGCTTTCCAGCATCCCTTGCTGAGCGGCGCGGCACAACAACTGGTACGATTAGTAATGAATGAGTTGAAGCTGCGTGCACGTTTCGATAAACCGGGTGACCTGCAGCGTATGGCGTCATGCTGCGTTTCGCGCACGGACCGCGATGAGGCCTACCTGGTAGGCAAAATGGGTATGCGAGCACTGCTGGACGATGAGAGTGATAAAATGGTCACACTGGTTCGTCACATGGAACCAGCCTATCACTGCACCACCGGACTGGTGGAGCTTGTAGGGGTTGCAAATGCGCAGCGCCTGCTGCCGGGCGATTACCTGGATGAGAGTAAAACGATGGTGACGCAGGCATTTTATGACTATGCGTTACCGTTGATTGGTGATCCACTGCCAGAATATGCACGGCTGGAAAAAATAAGGATTAAAGGCGATGAGTAAAATTAAACGAGTTATTCTGGTCGTTCTTGATGGTGTAGGCGCGGGCGCGAATCCCGATGCCCGTACATACGGAGACGATGGCGCCAGTTCGCTTGAACACTGCGCCCAGGCGGTTGGAGGCCTGGAACTGCACAACCTGGGGCGTATCGGCCTGGGAAATATCACCCCCATCCTGGGCACACCACCGGCTGAGAATGCCCTTGGGTCTTATGGCCGTATGGTCGAGAAGGCGGCGGGCAAAGATAGCACAACAGGCCACTGGGAGATGACAGGCCTTGTCCTGCACAAGCCTTTTCCCACCTATCCGCATGGGTTTCCTGCCAGTCTTGTAAAGCAGTTCGAGAAGGCTATCGGACGCGAGGTGCTGGGCAATAAGGCTGCTTCGGGCACTGAAATCATCAAGGAACTGGGCGAAGAACACCTGCGCACCGGTCGTCCTATCCTGTACACTTCTGCGGATAGCGTCTTCCAACTCGCAGCACACCAGGATGTGATACCGCTCGAAGAACTGTATAATATGTGCAGGATTGCCCGAGGTATGCTGACCGGGGAGCATGCCGTGGGGCGCGTGATTGCGCGCCCATTTACCGGCACGCCGGGAAATTTCACACGCACCGAGCACCGGCGCGACTTCTCGCTGCCACCGGTGGGAACCACGCTGTTGGATGTGCTGAAAGACGGTGGCAAAGAAGTGATTGGCATTGGCAAGATCGAAGATCTTTTTGCAGGGCGCGGCCTGACACGGCGGGACCATACCGAAACGAATAAGGATGGCATGGCGGCAACGTTGCGCTGGCTTGAACGCGATTTTACGGGTCTGCTCTTTGTCAACCTGGTAGAATTTGATATGTTATGGGGCCACCGGCGAGATAGCCAGGGGTATGCCCAGGCTTTACGAGATGTAGACAAATGGTTTGCACGGGTGCAGAAGGTGATGCGGTCAGAAGATGCCATCTTTTTCGCCGCCGATCATGGAAATGATCCTACCTATCGAGGCAGCGATCACACACGCGAACAGGTGCCGCTACTCGCTTACGGCCAGCCAGTACGCGCGGGGGTGAATCTGGGGACGCGTTCTACATTTGCTGACCTGGGACAAACGGTGGCGCAGGCTTTTGACGTCTCACCACTGGTTGCCGGGACCAGTTTTGCACATGAGATAGGCTTAGTATGACCGAGATACAACACAAGGATACTTATCCTCTATTACACGGGGAGCGTGTCTATTTGCGCTGCCCCAAACTGCAAGACGCACGTTACGTCTTTAACTGGGAGCGCGATGACGAAGTGTGGCGCTATGATCCCCATCGCCCATACTCTACGAGTCTAGCAGAATTTCTGCCCATTTTTGAACGCAACTATGTGCGGGGGAATGGACGACAATTCTGGTTTATCATCGAGGATGAAAAGCATGTTCCTATCGGCACGATCACGTACTTCAATATCGATTACCGAATGGGACAGGTTGAAATCGGGTTAGGCCTTGGCGATAAAACCCGCTGGGGCAAAGGCTATGGACCGGAGGCTATTCGCACGCTGGTACAACATCTTTTTTCCCTGCCTGGTATCGTGCGCATCTATGCAGAAACAGCTATGGCTAATCGACCAGCCCGGCGTGCATTCGCCAAAGCAGGATTTGGCGAAGTTGGACAAATCTATGATCCCCGCAGTTCAGGTGAACCCTGGATACTTTTAGAAATATGGAAAACGAGGAAATAAGGGCATGAGTGCATCAAATGTGACCATTGACCCAGCTATTTTCAAAGCGTACGATGTGCGCGGCATCTATGGAGAAGACCTTACCGACGAGATTGCTTATCGCATCGGGCGCGCGGCTGCTCAATATCTTAACGTGTCGCAGATCGCTGTGGGCCGCGATATGCGCCTTTCATCACCGCAGTTGGCCGCGGCCTTAATACGAGGTATTACCGATCAGGGAATCGATGCGATTGACCTGGGTATGACGACGACCGATGAATTGTATTTCGCGGTGGGCAAATTCAACTATCCCGCGGGGGTAATGATTACTGCCTCGCACAACCCGGGCCAATATAATGGTATGAAATTCTGCCGCGCCCAGGCTTTTCCCATCAGCCTGGAGACAGGCCTGGCCGATATACGCGACCTGGCGATAAGCGGCAACTTTGTGGAACCCGCGCACAAGGGGCAAGTGATACAGCGCGACGTGCTTGATGATTATGTTCAGCATGCCCTTTCGTTCATAGATGTGAGCAAGGTCAAGCCGCTCAAAGTGGTCATCGATGCCGGTAATGGCATGGCGGGTATGGTGATGCCGCACGTGTTCAAACACCTGCCCTGCGAACTGGTACCGCTTTACTTTGAGCTAGATGGGAGCTTTCCCAATCACCCGGCCAGCCCAATCGAGCCTGAGAACATGGCGGATTTGCAAAAGAAGGTGCGTGAGGTAGGTGCTGACCTGGGCGCGGCCTTCGATGGCGACGCTGATCGCATGTTCCCGGTTGATGAGCACGGCAACATAGTAGATGGCTCAATGGTGACGGCGATTGCGGCGAACAGCTTGCTGCACAAGCATCCAGGATCGTCGATCCTCTACAACTTGATCGTCTCCAAGAGTGTGCCCGAACTGGTCAACGGGCTGGGGGGCAAGGCCGTACGCACGCGCGTGGGGCATTCTTATATCAAAGCAGAGATGCGCAAATTGAATGGCATCTTTGGAGGCGAGCACTCCGGCCATTTCTATTTCCGCGATAACTGGTATGCAGATTCCGGGTTGATCGCTTTTCTGATTACGCTGGAACTTGTTTCCGTCGAGGGCAAGCCGCTCTCAGAGTTGCTCAGGCCACTTGATAAGTGGGTACGCAGCAGGGAGATCAATAGCAGGGTGAGCGATGTACAGGGTAAGCTGCAGGCGCTCGAGGAAAAGTATGGCAAGGATGCGCTTGCGGTTGATCACATGGATGGTATTACGGTAGATTATGGGGACTGGTGGTTCAATGTACGCCCTTCCAATACGGAACCATTGCTGCGTCTAAATGTTGAGGCAAAGAGCAGGGAGTTGTTAGAGCAGAAGCGGGATGAGTTGCTGGCGTTTATTCGGGGGTAGAATAGGGATCACAGATTTACGTTAAAATTATCCTGCCCAGCCACGTACTGCAGCAAAAACGCGATATTTAGCGTCGTCAAGCCCTTTGGCGCTACAAATACTACCCGACCTCCAACATGCTGTGAACCGGCTTTAAACGTATTGGGAAGGGTGTTATCGATGGGCGGGCGGTTATAGCCATTGACAACGAGGCGGATATAATCATAACCATAGCCGGGGGAGATATCTACGCCGTTATTGTTGTCAACGCTGAAGTTGAGTACGTAGTACTGGTCCCCTGCTTTACCCTGCGTACCTTGATAGGAATAGCGAACATCCACGCTTGTCAGGTGATAGTCAAGTATGTTGCCCTGGAAGCCATACGAGAAGGTCAATGATTGAGGAGACAACTTATTGGCATAGCTTTTAGGATTAAAGGACCCGCTGAACGGTATGGTCACCAGCGTTTCACCGAGTGTGATAGAACCCAGTTGCAACTTCAAGGCAGCTAGCTGTGTGCCTTTAGCGACTGGAAAATCGATCCAACCGGTCTCGCTAGCGCCAGGCCGGGGGCCTGTAGAAAGATGTACATTGGTTGGCGCTATAGGATTGGTTTTGTGTGCAAGCAGGCGAGCAACGTCATAATAGATGATAGAGACCTGGTTGGTAGTCTTATTGGTGACACGCATATTTACACGCACTACTGCTGGTCCTGACTGAATTAAATCATCTGGAAAAGTGGTGGCATACTGTGTATTCAGGACAGTAAAATTTAAGTCTGCATAGGTGGCTGTCCGCTGCACGTTGAATGTAGTAAGTGATGGAGCCTGCGTGTTTGCCACGCCCAGTGGAATTTGTAAATTTTTTAGCCAGTTCCAGGTGATATAGCTGACGCTGCCAAGGATTACCAATCCTAGTGCGAACAGACAGGCAATCCATACCCCCAGTTTAGGTGACTTGTGGCTTTGCGCCGGGCGCGCCGTGTTTGAAATAACGGTTTTCTGGTCCGTATCCTGCGTTGATGGAATGATTGATGTTTCCTTTGGCATAAGCATATCCCCCTGTTACGCTTTCTAAGGTAGGAAGGCCGAGGTGAAGTTCTATCCCTCTATTACTATTCTATCAAGTTCAGGCAATGCTTGACACCCCGTTTATATGCGTGCTAGCATACCATAGGCTGATAAGCTTGACTACTGGCCCGCACTCAGGGCATCTCTTATTTAAGACTGATATTAAGGAGCAACGGTTGCAGTGAAAATTCACGAATATCAAGCCAAAGAAATCTTGGCCCACTTCGGCGTCCCGATTCAGCCAGGGAGAGTAGCATATACGCCGGAAGAGGCCGAAGCAATTGCCCGCGAGCTAGGTGGGCCCGTAGTGATTAAAGCCCAGGTCTATGTTGGTGGTCGAGGCAAGGCGGGCGGCATTCAATTTGGCGACACTCCCGAACAGGCCCGCACCGCCGCAGCAAAAGTACTGGGCATGGATATCAAAGGGTTGACCGTAGAAAAAGTGCTGGTGGTCTCGAAACTGGATATTAAAGAGGAGTACTATCTAGGAATTATCCTCGACCGCAAATCACAGGCCCCTGTAGTGATGGTCTCTAAAGAGGGCGGTATCGACATTGAAGAGGTAGCCGCTAGCACACCCGAAAAGATCATTCAGCAGCCAATCGACATGCACTGGGGTCTGCGCCCGTTTGAAGCGCGCGATATCCTGGCGCGAGCCGGGCTACCCCACCAGGTGATTGCCAAAGGAGGGACAATCCTGGCAGCGCTCGCCAGGGCTTTTATCGAAAGTGATGCCAGCCTGGCCGAAATCAACCCGCTCGCGCTGACCGCTGATGGGCAGGTACAGGCTGCAGATGCCAAAATTCTACTTGATGACAACGGCCTGTTCCGCCAGAAGGAATATGCTGCCTGGGCGGAGTCCGAGGAGTCGAACCCACTGGAATTCGAGGCCAAGCAGGAAGGCCTGACGTATGTCAAACTGGATGGCAATGTCGGCATCATCGGCAATGGCGCGGGACTGGTGATGACGACACTTGATATGGTTGCGCGTGTCGGTGGAAAACCGGCCAACTTCCTCGATATTGGCGGCGGCGCTAAAGCCGAAGTCATGCGCAAGGCGCTGACGTTCGTAGCACGTGATCCACAGGTCAAGGGTATCCTGGTAAATATCTTCGGCGGCATCACGCGCGGCGAAGAGGTGGCAAAAGGCGTGATTTTGGCGCAGGCAGATCTGCCTAAGGGCATGCCGATCGTCGTGCGACTCTCGGGTACCGGTGCGGAAGAGGGCAGGGCCATGCTAAAAGATGCCGGACTCGACTGGGGTAAGGATATGCGCGACGCGGCCCAGAAGATTGTTGCCGCTATAAACTCGAAGGGTTAGAGGAAGACAAGATGAGTATTCTATTAGATAATACAACACGAGTTATTGTGCAGGGTATAACCGGGCGCGAGGGACAGTTTCACACGCGCAACATGAAGACAGCCGGCACAAATATCGTTGGCGGTGTCACTCCTGGCAAGGGAGGCACGATAGTCGAAGATGCTCCTGTTTTTGACACTGTTGCGGAAGCGAAGGCAGCCACAGGTGCAAACGCGACCTGCATTTTCGTACCACCGGCTGGCGCTGCCGATGCTATTATGGAAGCCGCAAACGCGGATATTGAGTTGATCGTGTGTATTACCGAGGGTATTCCCGTTATCGATATGACACGTGCTATGCTGGTGGTGCGCGAGCATGGGGCACGCTTGATCGGCCCAAACTGCCCGGGGATGTGTACACCCGGTCAAGGCAAGATCGGGATTATTCCCTACCAGATATTTAAGCCAGGGCCAGTAGGCTTCATCTCGCGCTCGGGGACGCTCACGTACGAGGTTGTCGCCTTGTTGACCGAGGCTGGTATTGGCCAGTCCACCTGCATAGGGATTGGCGGCGACCCGATTATTGGCTCGACCTTTACTGATTACCTGAAGCTCTTTGAAGCGGATGCCGGGACAAAGGCCGTGGTAATGTGCGGTGAAATCGGCGGAAGTGACGAGGAAGATGCAGCCGAGTACATTAAGACGATGAGCAAGCCCGTGGTGACTTTTATTTCTGGAAGGACTGCTCCTCCGGGAAAACGCATGGGGCACGCGGGCGCGATTATCTCCGGCAATACTGGCACAGCACAGGGCAAGGTTGCAGCCCTGCAGGCAGCGAAGGTTCCAGTTGCTGATACCATTTTTGACATTCCTGACCTGGCCGAAGAGGCACTGGCTAGAGTATCCTAGGATGGTGTATGCTTATTAAGCACAGAAGCACGGGAAAAGCCGTCAATCTGGCATAATGAGAGAACAGCGAAAGCTGGAGGTGAGACGTAGCATTGTTAGCTGGAAAGCACATGTATGACAACCGCCCTTATCTATGACCCAATCTTTTTAGAGCATATTACGCCAGAGAACCACCCGGATAAGCCAGATCGCTTGCGATGGGCGATGGATGTCCTGCGGGGATTGAACTGGCTCGAGCGAGATGGCCTGGTACAGCTTGCACCACGGGCGGCCACCGTGGATGAGTTGGCCGCAGTGCACGAGCGCGCCTATATCCGCAAGGTTGAGACAGCGGCACGCATGGTTGCCGAGGAAGAAAAAACGGGGGGGCGTAAGACACGCTTCTTTGCCACCGATACCTACATCTCCGCGCACTCATACGAGGCGGCTCTCAAGGCTGCGGGCGCTCCCCTCACGGCTATCGATGCCATTATGCAGGGAGAGGTCAACAACGCCTATTGCCTGGCACGCCCGCCAGGGCATCACGCGGTAGCAGAATCGGCAATGGGTTTCTGCCTGTTCAATAACGTGGCAGTCGCGGCACGCTATGCGATCGATCACATTGGGCTTGAGCGTGTGATGATTATTGACTACGATGTGCATCATGGGAACGCCACCCAGGAGATGTTTTACGAGGACCCACGCGTACTCTACTTCTCGATACACCAGGCACCATTCTATCCAGGCACGGGTCTTTCGACTGAACGTGGGGCAGGAGAAGGCCTGGGGACCACCATAAATGTGCCATTACCGGCAACCACGGGCTACGAGACGTACGAACCCGTCTTTCGCCAGGTTATGAGCCCTGCCGCTGATCGCTTTAACCCGCAGTTGATCCTGGTTTCCGCTGGCTTTGATGCGCACTGGAAAGACCCTTTGGGCGGTATGTATCTCTCTACGGCTGGCTTTGCCAGGCTGACAGGCATAATCATAGAACTGGCTGATTACCTGTGTGACGGGCGGCTGGTTATGGTGCAGGAAGGTGGTTACGATTTGCAGGCGATGGCTAATTGCGCAGCGACTTGCGTGAATTTACTGCTGGGCGATGATGCTGCGGTGGATAACCTCGGGCCAGCACCAACTACCCAGTGGCGTATCAATACAGATGTGCTGATTGCCGAGCTACGCCGCATCCATAAGTTGACGGGCTATCGTATGCGGAACGCGCCTAAACCAGATATTGAACGGCTACGACGCGAAGTCAAAGGGCCGGATGCCTGATCCTGACGCGGAGAAAGCATGCTCAAGTCTGATCAAGTGCGACTACTGACAAGCGATGATCTCCCGTCGGTGCTGCGCCTGCTGAATACCTCTGAATACATTTACCAGCGGTTCACCCAGGAAGAACTACCACTGCTGCTCAACCACTATCCTACGGTGGGTATGTTCAATGGAACGTCGTTGCGTAGTTTCTTGCTTTCGCAAACCATTAATGCTCCTTCTGCATGGGTAGGTGGTTTTGGCGTGAGTTGGACGGAGAGCCGCTCGTACACCAAGCTGCTGGATACCATGCTTGAATACCTTGCCAGATCTTTAATTATGAGAGGCGTGCGTTACCTTTACTACTCCGGTAACGACATGCATAACGATTGGCTGCGCGATATACTCTTACCGCGCGGATTTGCGCCACATCGCCTGCTTTACGCTTATGACAAGTTCGACTACAGTGTCCCGGCAACAGGCAATGCGCAGGTCAAGCTGCGACCTTTTGTAACCAGCGATATACCCGCGCTGCTTGCCATCGAAGAGGCTAGCTTTGAGGATTTCTGGCGTTACGACGCGCTCTCTTTTGAAGATATCGCTGCAACCCATCCCTATTTTGTAGTGGCAGAACTGGAGGGCAAAGTAGTGGGGTACCAATTTAATGCGCTGGACGGCGAATTCGGCTATCTTGTGCGCATTGCCGTCCATCCCTCGGCGAGCGGCAAGGGTGTCGGCATACGTTTGATGAGCGAGGCGATAGAATTCTTTAAAAAAGCCAGAGTCCTGCGTATCATGCTCAATACGCAGGACGACAACATACGCGCGCACCGCCTCTACGAATGGTTCGGATTTGTGCACATACCGCAGATGGGATTTGTACTACGCAAGCTGTTGTGACTCATTCCACCCGGTCAAGCACCAGACGTCGAGCGGCTCCACTTTATTCTTCACCTGCAGCGGTGGGAGTTTGGTCACCCGCACAAGCTGGCGCACACGTGTGAAAGTCGAGTGGTTGAGCAGGATATTATTATCCGAAGCGTTCGATTGCAGGCGGGAGGCCACGTTGACGACATCCCCAATCGCGGTGTAGTTTTGCAACCTCTCCTTTGAACCAATGTTGCCAACCATGGCCTCGCCAGTATTGACACCGATACCAAACGAGATCAGAGAATCTTGTGGCTGAGAACGCTGGTGTTTCAATACCGCCATGCGCATCTTCCAGGCAGCTCGTACTGCACGCAGCGCATGATCTTCCTGCCGCAAGGGAGCATTGAAAATCGCCATGAGCGCATCACCCCAGAAGCCGGTCAAGGTGCCTTCCTCATCCCAGATTTCTTTGACCATGATCTCAAAGTAGGTATTGAGCAAGTTCATGACTTCCCTGGAAGGCATACCTTCGCTCAGGCGCGTGAAGCTGCGGATATCGGCGGAGATTACTGAGATTTCTTTAGTCTCGCCACCCAGGTTCAGGGCATTTGGATTGTCGATGAGCTGCTGCACAACATTGGGATGGACGTAGCGCCCAAAGATGCGACGAATTTCTTTGGCCTTGGCCTCGGCACGTTTGAGTTCGGTGCGATCATCAATAACAAGCGCCATGCCTATAGGTACGTCCTGCGTGTCGCGCAACGAGGAGACGTAGAGCGTCAAGCTGACCCGGCCGGCCCGACCCGGTATTTCGCATTCGACCGTATCGGGCACAATCGTGCCATGTTGGTGCTGCACATGCGTGTTTTGCAGGATTTCGATCAGGCCAACCTGTGGCAATGCGCGAAAAATTTCCCGGTAGTCCTTGCCTACTGCTGAAAGCGGGTTGATTTGTAGGATGATACCGGCCGCGTCATTAAACTTTGTGATGATGCCGGATGGGTCGGTGGTAATGACGCCATTCGCTATAGAGGCAAAGATGTTATCCATATACTGCTTATCTTCTTCGACCCTGCGCAGCGCCTGGTTGAGGTCGGCGAAGAGGCGGGCATTGTCAATGGCAATAGCTGCCTGGTGGCAAAAGGTGAGCAGCAGGTCGCGGTGCTTGTCGCTGAAGAGGTTCGCGTTGATACGGCTATCGACATATACCGCGCCAATGCAGTTGTTGCGCACCACTAACGGGACGCACATGATGGAGCGGATGCTATTAGCCATGATACTTTCCTGCTCTTTCAATGCCTTATCGAGCAGCGCGTCATGGGTGAGTACAGACTCGCGCGTGCGCACGACGCGCGCAACAGTGCTATGGCTGATTTTGTAAGTGCTACGGCTGTTTTTGTACTGAAACGCGCTCTCGTCAATTGTTCGCTTTTCTTTATCGCGCGCAATCGTGAACTCGAGTTCATTGGTGGCTGGATTCACCAGGACGAGGAAGCCGCGCTCAGCTTTCACCACATCGATGACTTCATCCATGACCATGCGCAGCACTTTATCAAACTCGAGCGTGGAGTTGAGCACACGCGCGATCTCGTAGAGGGTTTCCAGTTCGTTTCGCTGGCGTTGGAGGTTGTGTATACTTGTGTTGAGAGCTTCCCGTTCACGTTCGAAACTACCCGTAGGAGCCGGTGAAAGCGGGCGGGATGCAGATGGAGGAGGAGTCTGAGGCGCCTGTGCTAACTGCTCTTGCAACGCAAGTATCAGTCGCTGCGCGGCTTGATTTAGCCGTCCCAATTCCAGGTCGGCGGTGCGAGAAATACGTAGGGAGTCGTTGAGCAACTGGATACGAGGATCACCACTCTGGCCGGCATACGTACCTTCGACGGCTACTTCTAACTTGCGGCTATGTTCGTGAAGTATGCGCGAGATGCGCATAAGAGCTTCGCCGAGTGCACGTAAGTCGTTATGCGTTTTCGATGTTGGATCAGGCGTTACTGCCACAATTTCCTCCATGCCATTAAGGTCGGGGCTGCCCTTACCCGCTGCCACATCACCGGGTGATGGCACTGGTAATCAACAGGCGTAGATGGGTGGACATGCTCCCCATAGATAAAGACGCCTATGCCCATCCATTATAGCATATGGAAATTGCCTGAGAGGTAAAGAAAGCAGAGTAAATTCATACTCCTTGCTGCGCCAGGTAAGTAGTGAAAGACACCGGTGTGAAGCCAAAATCGCGTTCGACGCTGTGCAGGTCGGTGGTGTTATCAAAGGTGAAGAGGGTCATCGCGGCCTTCGTCAACGGGGGTTTAGGCAATACGGCTTCCATGACCGCGGCTCCTACACCAACCAGGGGTATGGGAGCGGGCGCTTTGATGCGTCGCTTATGCATAGCGTGCAACAATGCATCGATAATCTGGGTAAAGGAGTAGTAGGCAGGGCCACCGATGGTATAGGTCTTGTCCTTCGTGCGCTCAGGCTCGTGCAATACGTTGAGGATAACGGTTACGACGTCTTCCACGTAGATCGGCTGAAACATAACCTTACCGCCGCCAATCAGCGGCACCACTGGTGACGTGCGGATGAGAGCGGTCAAGCCTTTGATGAAAGGAGCATTCTTGCCGAATAAGACGGATGGCTGGATGATCGTCCAATCCAGGCCGCTCTCCTTGACTATTTGTTCGGCCAGGTAACGTCCCTGCATATAGCTGCCAGGTTGATCGGGCCTGGTGCCAAGTCCGCTAAGCACAATGATACGTTTGACACCAGCTTTTTTTGCCTCTTTGATCAGATTGGCGGTACCCTGGACATTGGTTGCATCGTACTGATTGCCCGCGGACTGCTTGTGATCGGCGGTGATAAATGCGGCATGCACGATGGTATCGATACCCTGCACGGCAGTCTCTAGAGGAGCAGGGGATGTTGTGTCACCTTTCACAAATTCAATTTTACCTGCAGGCAAGGTGTTCGCTGCACCGCTTATGTTTCGTACCAGGCAGCGCGGTCGCTCTTCCTGGGCGACCAGCCGGGCTACGAGATGCCGTCCAATATAGCCTGTGGCTCCGGTAACAAGTATCATGACGAGACCTCCCTCGAATACGCAAGCGTTATGTTTATTTTAGAATGAGATGTTGTAAATGATAAGACCCGGGTAGTATTTTGCCTGTAACCATTTCATTGCGTGGCCAGGGATTCCACCCATATTACCAGTATAGCCGATAGTTAGACTTAAGGCGAGCGAGTAGAAACATGAATGTTAGGGTGAGTATGCTATCCTGGATGAATTAACGCGCGCGTACACGCTGGAACGCTATGGTGGGAAGATTACTGAGCATAGCAAGCAAGCCTATTTGCAGAGGTGGGTGCCTCATTTGGTGAAGCGGTTGATGGGTAGTGTGACGAAA
>WNGJ01011598.1_pt1 | contig 18887 bp, 19 predicted proteins | sample 5400611 | NCBI WGS metagenome assembly WNGJ01 (sample SAMN13153375, study PRJNA577476) | soil metagenome | isolation source: 40 cm soil or saprolite under Garry oak tree replicate 1 | place: USA:California | collected 2016-06-15 | reverse complement strand
CGCCCCAGGATACGGAAGTAGCCGTCCGCCGCCTGGACCGCGCCGTCGTTGCAGAAGTACGGCCAGTCGTGCCAGTCCGTGCTGTCCGGGTCCCGGTTGTACTTCCGGTAGTAGGTGTCGACGTACCGCTCGGGGTCGCCCCAGACCCCCTGGAAGATGCCCGGCCACGGATTGCGGATGCAGATGTTGCCCGCCTTCCCGCTGCCCTTCGGCACCTCGTTGCCGTCCTCGTCGTAGATGATGGGGTATATGCCGAGCACGCCTGGCCCGCAGCTTCCCGGCTTCATCGGCTGCAGGGCAGGCAGCGTGCTGCCGAGGAACCCGCCGTTCTCTGTCTGCCACCAGGTGTCGGTGATCGCGGCCTCGCCCTTGCCGACCTCGGAGTGATACCAGCGCCAGACCTCGGGCTCGATCGGCTCGCCTACAGTGGTCATGTTCTTGAAGTGGTAGTTGTACTTCTTCGGCTCCTCCGGGCCCACCTTGCGGAGCATCCGGATCGCGGTCGGCGAGGTGTGGAAGATGTTCACGCCGAGCTGCTGCGCGATCCGCCACGGGCGACCGCCGTCCGGGTAGTTGGGCACGCCCTCGTAGATCACCGTCGTGGTGCCGAGTGCCAGCGGCCCGTACACGATGTAGGAGTGGCCGGTGATCCAGCCGATATCGGCCATGCACCAGTACACGTCGTCCGGGTGGATGTCCTGGTAGTACTTCGACGTGCCCGCCACGTACGCGAGGTAGCCACCGGTGCTGTGCTCGCAGCCCTTGGGGCGGCCGGTTGTCCCGCTCGTGTACATCAGGAACAGCGGCGCCTCGGCAGGCATGGAGACGGGCTCGACGACCGCCCCGGCGTGCTCGGTGAGCAGCTCGTCCACGAAGAAGTCCCGGCCGGGTGCCATCGGCGTCGCCGACGCGTACTGCCCGGCGTGCCGCCGCCAGACCAGGACCTTGTCGACCTCCTGGCCCTGCCTGGCCGCCTCCTCGAGCGCCTCGTCCGCCTTCACCTTGTGGTCGGTCAGCTCGCCGGCCCGGTAGTAGCCGTCCATGGTGATCAGGACCCGGCTGCCGGAGTCGGCGATCCTGGTGCCGCAGGCATTCCCGCTGAAGCCGCCGAATACCTGGGAGTGGATGACGCCGAGCCTGGCGCAGGCGAGCATCGTGACCGGCAGCTCGGGAACCATCGGCAAGTGCATGGTCACCCGGTCGCCGGCCTGCAGCCCGGCGAAGTCGCGCAGCAGCGCGGCGAACTCGTTCACCTGGCGGCGCAGCTCGCTGTAGCTGATCCGCACATGTTCGTCGGTCTCGAGTTCTGGCACCCAGACGATCGCGGTCTTATCCGGGCTGGACTGAGCGTGGCGGTCGACGCAGTTGTAGGAGGCATTGAGCCTGCCGCCGGCGAACCACTTCCAGAATGGCGCGTTCGACGTGTCAAGTGCCGTGTGCCACTTTTCATCCCAGGTGAGTAGATCCGCATACTCCGCGAAGCAGTCGGGGAACTTGTCCTCGGCGAACCTGGCGAAGATGGCGGGGTCGGCGGCGTTGGCCTGAGCGACGAACTGCGGGGGCGGCTGGTAGTAGTCCTCCTCGCGCCAGTGGACCGCGATCTGGGATTCGGAGACCTCGGTTGCCGGGTTATCCGTCATTTGCTCGACCTCCAGATGGAAGGGACTTCCGCAGAGCGGCCTATGCCGTTCTCGTCAAGCAGGCCTAGCCGCACCGTTGCTAGCCGCACAGGTGTGTGCTACCAAATCGTATCGCCGCAGCACAAGACCCGACAGGCTGGTTCCGCCGCCGCGCCGACGGGCCACGGCGGGCACGGGCGACGATCGGGGCGCGGTCGCCGCCACCAGGTTGACATCGCTGCCAGGGACGGTATCTTCTTGCCAGCCACGCGACGGGGAGCGGCGGGCGTGCACGGGGTTCGACCTGGAAGGGGCCCAGACATCCAGTAGACAACGAAGGGCGACTCCGTTGCCGACGGGACGCCCCTCGGTCCGAAGGATGCCTGGGCCTCTTCCTCGTGCGGCCGCGTGATCGACTACGCTAACGCGCCGGAACCCTTTGGCGGGCTCCGATCGTTGCTAGTCATGCCCGAAGAATCCACTTCATCCTGAGGCAGGAACGCGGTGACTTCCACGGAGCGGCCAGCCGAGCCGCTTGGTCAGGTAGCTGTCATCATCCCGACCTACAACGAGCGCGACAACATCGAGCCGATCGTGGGCCGGGTCAGGACCGCCGTTCCCGAAGCTCACGTCCTCATCGTCGACGACAACAGCCCGGACGGCACCGGCGAGATCGCCGACAAGCTCGCGGCCCGCGACCCGAACGTCCACGTGCTGCACCGGCCGGGCAAGTCCGGCTTGGGCACCGCGTACATCGCCGGCTTCGGCTGGGGCCTGGACCGCGGCTACGGGGTGCTCGTCGAGCACGACGCGGACGGTTCGCACGATCCGGCCGACCTGCCGGACATGCTGGCCGCCCTGGAGCGCGCCGACCTGGTGATCGGCTCCCGGTACGTGCCCGGCGGGACGGTCGTGAACTGGCCTAAGTCGCGCGAGGTGCTGTCGCGCGGCGCGAACGTCTACGTCAGGATGATGCTCGGCATCGGCATTCACGACGCCACGGCCGGCTTCCGCGCCTACCGGGCGGCGACGCTGCGCGCGATCGGCCTGGACCAGGTCCAGTCCCAGGGCTACTGCTTCCAGATCGACCTGACCCTGCGCACCGCCGAGCGGGGCTTCGCGATCCGCGAGGTGCCGATCACGTTCACCGAGCGGGCGCGCGGGGCGAGCAAGATGAGCCAGGCGGTCGTCGCCGAGGCGCTGTGGCGCGTCGCCCAGTGGGGCGTGGCCGGGCGGCTCGGACGGCGCCGGCCCGCGCACCGCTCCTGATGGCCATGCCGACCGAGTGCGCCCTACGCGCTGCGGCGCTGCCTCGCGGGCGCCGCGGTCGGCTGCGCCTCGCCGCGCTGGCCCCTGATGATCGCGAGCCGCTCGGCGAGCACTTCCTCCAGGTCCGAGATGCTCCGGCGCTCCATCAGCATGTCCCAGTGGCTGCGCGGCGCCTTGACTTTCGCCGCGGTCGCCTGGTCACCGCTCGCGGTCGACGCGGTCGCACCGCAGATACGGCACTCCCACTTCGCCGGCACCTCGGCCTCCGCGGCGAACGGCACGCTGAACCGGTGGCCCTTCGGGCACTCGAAGGCGACCTCCTGGCGCGGGGCCAGGTCGGTGTTGCGGTCGTTCTCATAGCTCGTGGCACCCAGGCGGGTGCCGCGTAGTGCGCGTTCGGCCATATGCTCGACGCCTCCGGGCGCTCGACGTTCCTACATGTCAACGGCAGGGACACCGGCTAGATTCCCGCGCGGCCGTGCTTCCAACCGCGAAAGCGTGCTGCAGGTCGCGGTCAATGCACCGTCGCGACCAGCCCGCGGCCCGACTGCACGGCGCCGCCATGAGGCTCAGGCCAGCGGGTGCCACTGGCCGCGATCTGTCAGGACATCGCGCAGCAGTTCGGTCTTGTCGGTCATGACGCCGTCGACTCCGAGGTCGAGCAGCGAGGCCATGAGCCCCCGGTCGTTGACGGTCCAGACGTGCACCTGAAGGCCGGCCGCGTGGGCCCGGCCGACTAGCGGCGCGGTCGCCAGGCCGATCGGAAGCTGCGCGCACCGGACCGAGCGGGCGGCGAAGGCCGGGCCGAGCAGCCGGCCCGGCACGCCGGAGCGCAGCGCCGCCGCGCCGACCGGCGAGGTGGCCATGCAGACCGGACGGTCGAGCAGCCGCCTGGTGGCCCGCAGCCTGGCGGCGGAGAACGAGGTGATGCAGACCCGGTCCCAGGCGGCCGCGCGGCGGATCAGGTCGGCGAGCGGGCGGACCGCCGGGCCGTCCTTGACGTCGATGTTGAACCGCACGCCGGGCCACGCGCCGAGCAGGTCGGCGAGCAGCGGTATCGGCTCGGTGCCGTCGATCCTGGCCGCCGCCACCTCGCTGGCGGGCAGCCGCGCGATCGCCCCGGTCCGGTCGGTGACCCGGTCCAGGGTCTTGTCGTGGAACGCCACGAGCACGCCGTCGCGGGTCGCGTGCGCGTCGGTCTCCAGGTAGGCGTAGCCGAGCTTGACCGCGTGCTCGAAGGCCCGCCAGGAGTTCTCCGGGTGGTGCCCGGCGCCGCCGCGGTGCGCGAACGCGATCGGCCCGGGGTAGTCAAGGAAGCCGGACGGTCCGGTCATCACACACCTCCCATTCCCTCCGGCGCGCCTCGGCCAGCGCGATCGCGGCCGCCGCTGCCACGTTGAGCGAGCCGACCCGGCCGAGTTGCGGGATGTAGGCGACCTGGCCGGCGGCCTCGAGCAGGCCGGGCGAGCAGCCGCGGTCCTCGTTGCCCAGGGCCAGGCAGACATCGCCGCCGAGCGCGGCCCGGTGCAGCGGAACGGCCTGCGCCGCCAGCTCGATCGCGACCAGACGCAGGCCCCGGGCCCCGATCGCCGCGACGGCCGCGCCGACCGCCGCTCGCTCGAACGTGACGAGCCGGCCGGCGCCGAGGGCGGTCTTGCGCGCCGACGGGTGCTCGGGGTCGGCCGCGTCGCCGCACAGCCACACGTGCTCCACCCCGAACGCGGCCGCGGTCCTGACGATCGAGCCGAGGTTGAACGGCTGGCCCACCGACTCAAGCAGCAGGCACACCCGAGCCTCGGTGGACCGGCGCCAGGACCGGTTCAGCCGCTTGACCTCAGTCGCCCCGAGCTGGCGGGTCACCGGGCCGCCCCGGCCGTGCGGCGCGCCCCGGTCACCTTCAGCACCCGGTAGCCGGCCCGGGCCGCCGCGCGCTCGGCGGTCCAGCCGGACTCGGCCAGCCATCGCTGCAAGGAGTCGGACCCGAGGTTTCGTTGAACGACAAGGAAGGCAGCCGCGCCGGGAGCGAGCCGGCCAAGCCAGCCGCCCAGCATCGCGTGCAAGGCGCTCTTGCCGATCCTGACCGGCGGGTTGGACCAGATCAGGTCGAACCGCGCGGGCAGCCCGGGGTCGTCCGGGAGCGCGCACGTGACGTTGGCCAGGCCGGCCCGGGCCGCGTTGGCGCCGGTGAGCGCCAGCGCCCTGGTGTTCACGTCAACCGCCCAGATCCGCGCGCCGGGCGCGCGGGCGGCGGCCACGAGCGCGAGCGGGCCGTAACCGCAGCCCAGGTCGAGCAGGTGCCCGGACGCCGGGGGAGGCGGGGCGACGTCGAGCAGCAGCCGGGTGCCGGGATCCAGGCGCCGCGGCGAGAACACGCCGGAGTCGGTGCCGAGTTCCAGGTGCAGGCCGGGCAGGATCACGTGGACGGCTCCCTGGCGGTGCGCAGCGGATGGCCGGCTGGCGAAGTACTGCTCGCTCACCTGCCGACGGCCGGCGACACGGCGGGTCGCCCGGCGGACGCGGCCAGCGCGGGGTTGATGTACGTGCGGGTGACCCACCGTTCCACGACGAACGTCAGCACCGGCACCGTGCCGGCCAGCAGCACGATCAGGGTGCCTGGGCTGGCGACCTTCATCCGCACCATCCTGGTCATCGCAAACGCCACGACCACGTAGCAGATGTACAGGATGCCGTGCGCGGCGCCGACGTAGGTGACGATTACGACGTTGTGCGCGAACACCTGGAGCGGTATCCCCGCGAAGCACAAGATGATCAGCACCGTGCCGGTCAGGTAGGCCAGCGCCCGGTACGCGCGTACCGTCAGGGCGAGCTGCCGGTCGGCCCCGCCCGCCTCCCCTTCCCGCTCCACATGTTCCTCCTCGTCCGCGCCCCGCCGGCGCCGCCCGCTAGCGCAGGCCGTGCCACCGGCCGTGGCGCTTGACCTCGCTGGCGAGCCTGGCCAGGTAGGCGTTGTACTCCGCGAGCTCGGTATCGGCCTGGCCGTCCCGCTCACCCGCCTCATCCGGCCCGTCCGCCGCCGGTCCCTGGCCGGCCTGCGCCCGGGCCGGCAGCTCGACCCCGGCCCGGGCGCCGCCCTCGGGCGCGGGGCGCAGTTCGTCCCTGATCGTCTTCACCCAGAAGACGACGCCGAAGATCGCGAAGATCGGCCACTCGAACGTATAGGCCCAGCTCAGCGTGTTGCCGGCGATCGCGCGCCGGAACTGCCAGTCGCCCAGCCAGCTCATCCCGGCGACCGCCGCCGCCGCGAACAGATGCCAGCTCAGCCACCTGGGCGTCAGCAGGATCCGCCACCGCGGCGTGGTCGGCGCGTCGGTCATGACTTGAGCCTAGCGCCGGTTCCCGCGCGACCAGCACGACCACCGCGAATCGGTCAAGGCACCGAGTCGCTACAGAGGGTAGTCAGGGGTTCGGTGATAATCGGCTCCATGACTCTAGCGCACCTGCTGCCCGGCCGGCTCGGGCCGGCCGGGCGGCTCCCGGGACGGATGGAAGACCTGCGAGGCCCGGCCGGGGGAGTTATCCTGCTGCCCAGGAACCTGTCCTGGCCGGGGATGCGGGAGTGCGATGTCGGCGACGACCGCGGCCGGCGCAGCCTGTACGGGCTGCTGCTGGCCCAGGGCAGCCGCAACGACATCGCCAGGTTCGTCAACGCCGCGCTGCTCCGCCAGGACTGGCCGCTGATCTCCAGGTCACTCGGCGCCGGGCTGTCGCGGCGGTGCGAGCGGCGGTTCGGCCTTGCCGCTGACCGATAGCCCGGCGCCGATAGCCTTGCCTGGTGCGCAAATACGTCATCATGGGGGTCCAGGGCAGCGGCAAGGGGACTCAGGCGGGGATGCTGGCAGCCGACCTCGACCTCATCCATATCGCCGTCGGCGACATCTTCCGCTGGAACGTGCAGCACCACACCAAGCTCGGCGCCCAGGTCAGGCGCACGATGGCGGCCGGCCTGCTGGTCGGCGACGACCTCGTCGAGGGCGTGGTCAGGGAGCGGCTGGGCCAGCACGACTGGAACTACGGCTTCATCGTCGACGGGTTCCCGCGCAACGAGCGCCAGGCCGAGTTCTTCCTCGAGAGCTACGACATCGACGGGGTGATCCACCTCGACCTCCCCGACAGCGAGGTCCGCAGGCGCGTGCTGGCCAGGCGGCTCTGCTCGGGCTGCGGCATGGACTACAACCTGATCGCCAGCAGCCCGCGCGAGGCCGGGCGCTGTGACGTGTGCGGCTCGGCCCTGGTGACGCGGGAGGACGACACTGAGGAGGCACTGGCGGTCCGGCTCCGCGAGTACCACGAGAAAACCAACCCCGTGCTGGCCATCTTCGGCCGCAAGGAGTACGTGCTCACCGTCGATGCCACGCCGGGCCCCCGGGACATTCAGCATGAGATCAGGACCAAGCTCAACCTGCCGTCCTTCCGCCCGCCGGTCCGTTGACGGCACTGGCCCGCCGCCGGATGGATCCGGGGATTCATCGGGGGTAACCGGATGAATCGGCGCACGCCCGTGGCCTAGATTTCGAGACGGTGGTGTATCGTTTTGGCCGCGATCCTGATCGCTCTGGCGGGCGCCGCCGGGCTGGTAGCCACCGGGCTGACCAGCCGACGGGCGTGACCAGGGGGCGCGACTGGCCCGATGGCTTTAGCCTGAGCACGTGCGGGAAATCTCGGTCTTCAGCGGAACCGGCCACCCGGAGCTCGCGCGGGAGATCTGCGGCCATCTCGGCGTTCCGCTGCAGCCCTCGACGGTCCGCCGGTTCGCCAACGACTGTCTGGAGGTCCAGCTCCAGTCCAACTGCCGCGAACGCGACGTGTTCCTGATCCAGCCGCTGGCCGCGCCGGTGCAGGAGCACCTGGTTGAACTGCTGCTGATGCTCGACGCGGCGCGCGGCGCCTCGGCGGCGCGGGTGACCGCGGTCATCCCGCACTACGCCTACGCGCGGTCGGACAAGAAGAACATGCCCAGGGTCTCGATCGGCGGACGGCTCGTCGCCGACCTGCTGGTCACGGCCGGCGCGAGCCGGGTGCTCACGATGACGCTGCACTCGCCGCAGGTGCACGGGTTCTTCTCCGTTCCCGTCGACCACCTGCATGCCCTGCGCGAGATCGCGGATCACTTCTCCGGCCAGAACCTCGCCGGCGCCGTCGTCGTCTCGCCCGACCTGGGCAACGCGAAGGCCGCGGCAGCCCTGGCCAGGATGCTCGGCCTGCCGGTCGCGGCCGGGGCCAAGGAGCGGCTGAGCGATGACAAGGTCACGATCACCTCGATCATCGGCGATGTCTCCGGCCGCAACGTGATCGTCCTGGACGACGAGATCGCCAGGGGCACGACGATCATCGAGATCCTGGGCCGGCTGCGCGAGCAAGGCGCGCGGTCGGTCCGCATTGCCTGCACGCACGGCCTGTTCTGCGACGGCGCGCTCAAGCGGATCGTCGCCTGGCCGGAGGTGCAGGAGGTGGTCTGCACCAACTCGGTGGCGATCCCCGAGCCCGAGGGGCATGAGAAGCTGCACGTGATCTCGGTCGCTCCGGCGCTGGCCGAGGCAATCAGGCGGATCCACGAAGGCGAGTCCGTCAGCGCCCTGTTCCACGATCAGTAGCCGCGATCATTAGCCGCGCTCGGTGGCCCAGCCGGCGACCTGAACGCGCGAGCTGACACCGAGCTTGCGCATGATGTTGGCGACGTGCCGGGCGACCGTTGCCGACGCGATCCCCAGCTCGTCGCCGATCGCCTTGTTGCTCAGGCCGCGGGTGATCGCGGCGGCGATCTCGAGCTCCCTGGCCGTCAGCTCCGCCGCCGTCGAAGCCTGGGCGTCGGGCGCGCCGAGGGCCAGCGCCACCGCGGCATCGCTGCTCAGCGCCGATCCCGCCGCCCACAGCTCGTCGACGACGCCCTGGTCAAGCCCGGCGACCGCGTTCAGCAGCCGCCCGGTCCTGGTGGCCGGCGCCTCGGGCAGGCTCGCTGCCTGCCGCAGCGCGGCCGCCGCGGCCGCGAGCTGCACGGCCAGTCCCGGGCTCTCCTGCGCGATCGCCAGCGCGGCGAAACACTCCAGGCCCCTGATCACGCCGATCCTGCTGCCGGCCGACTGGCTGAGCTCGATGCTCTCGCCGAGGTGCTGCCTGGCGAGGGCGAGCTCGCCCTGCCCGGTCTCGATCCGGCCGAGCCCGGCCAGGCACCGTGCCTTTTCGGGCCGCGCGCCGACCTCGGTCAGGATGGTGAGCGCCTCGTGGTAGTGCTGCCGTGCCTGCGCCGGGTGGCCGGTCAGCCTGGCCAGGTCGCCGAGGCCGAGCAGCGTCCGCGCCACCGCCCACTGCTGGTCGATGTCCCTGGCGATCGCGAGGGCGGCTTCCCCGAGCGTCCTGGCCTCGTCCAGGTCGCCCCGGTAGCGACCTCGGCGAGCAGGTTCAGTGCCGAGGCGGCCCAGAACTCCAGTCCGTCGGCCCGGCACAGCTCGAGCCCGGCCTTCGCCCCCTGGCCGGCCGCGGCCGGGTCGGTGGCCAGGGCAAGCTGCGCCCGGCCAACGAGCACGGGGCCGAGCACCGTGTCGGGCACGGCCGGCGCCTCGAGGTCGAGGAACGCGTCTATCCACGCCGCGCCCTCGGCGAGGGAGCCCTGGACGATCCAGACCGGCCGCATGGCCGCACAGATCCGGAGCCCGGAGGTCGCGTCACCGGCCCCCTGGCACCAGCTCAGGATCTGGCGGAGGTTGGCGTTCTCCTCCTCGAACCGGCGGAAGGTCTCCACCCGCGCGGCCCAGGTCGCCGGGGCGATCGCCATCCCGATCCGCGCGAGACGCTCGACCTCGCTCACGGCGTAGTCGCGGAAGCTGGCGCGTAGCTGCTCGGTCTCGCCGGCCCCGGCGAGCCGCTCGGCGGCGTAGTCGCGGATCGTGTCCAGCATCCGGTACCTGATCCGGCCGCCGGCGCCCGGCTCGGCGATGACCAGCGACTTGTCCGCCAGCCCGGTGAGCAGGTCAAGAACGTCGCCCGCGACCAGCTCGCCTCCTTCAGCCGGACCCGGGCAGACCTGCTCGGCCATCTCCAGCGGCCAGCCGGCGAAGACCGACAGCCGCCGCAGCAGGATCTTCTCCCGCGGCGAGAGCAGGTCATGGCTCCAGTCGATCGCCGCGCGCAGCGTCCTGTGCCGCGGGGACACCATCCGCACGGCCGAGCTGAGCAGCCTGAACCGGTCGGCGAGGCGGGCCGCGATCTGCTCAGGCGACAGCACCCTGACCCACGCCGCGGCCAGCTCGATCGCCAGCGGCAGGCCGTCGACGGCGCGGCAGGTCGCGGCCACCGGCGCGAGGTTGGCGGGACCGAGCGCGAAGCCCGGCTTCGCCGCGGCCGCCCGGTCAGCGAACAGCCTGAGCGCGTCATAGTCCATCAGCTCGGCGGCCGGCACGCCGTCCGGGCCGGGCAGTGACATCGGCGGAGCCTGCCAGACGGCCTCCGCGGCCACCCGGAGCGGCTCGCGGCTGGTGGCGATGACGCGCAGGCCGGCAGAGCTCGAGAGCAGCCGCTGGCAGACCACCGCGCACGCGTCGATCAGGTGCTCGCAGTTGTCGAGCACGAGCAGCATCCGGCGCGGCCTGAGCGCGTCGGCGAGGGTGGCGAGCAGCGGGCGGCCGGGTTCCTCCATGATGCCGATCACCTCGGCCACCCGAGACGCCACCAGGCTGGGCTGTCGCAGGTCGGCCAGCTCGACGAACCACGCGCCGTCGGGAAAGCCGCTGGCGAGCTCGGCCGCCAGCCGGACCGCGAGCCTGGTCTTCCCGATCCCGCCGGCCCCGCAAATTGTCAGCGCACGGGCGCGGTGCGCGATCTGGCGCAGTTCGCGCAGTTCCTGCTCGCGCCCGACAAAGGCGTTGAGCTCCTCGCCGGCATGGCCGTGAAAACTGAAATCCATATTGCCGCCAAGGCTATTTCCGGCGAGCGGCATTTCGCGCTCTTGCCTCCGGGACCAGTAGCCACGGTAACCCGCGAAGCCGGCCGCTGTAACCAGGCTCGGGTCACATAAGCGTCTGGCCGCTGACCCGCTGCTCGAGCCCGAGCAGGAACCGCTTGCGCTCCATCCCGCCGCCGTAGCCAGTGAGGCTGCCGTCCGCGCCGATCACGCGGTGGCACGGAACCACGATCGCGACCGGGTTCCTGCCGTTGGCCAGGCCGACCGCGCGGGTCGCCGACGGCTGGCCGATCCGCCTGGCGAGCTCGGAGTAGGAGATGGTCTCGCCGTACCCGATGGCCCGCAGCCCGGCCCACACGGCCCGCTGGAACTCAGTTCCCCCGAGCGTCAGCGGCAGGTCGAAGCTGGTCAGCTCGCCGCTGAAGTAGGCGCCCAACTGGCCGGCCGCCGCGTCGAGCACCGGCTCGGACTCGCTGGGAACGGCGGCGCCGAGCGCCGCGGCGTCCGGCTCGTACCGCGTCACCTCCATGTGAACGCCGGCCAGCCGGCCGTCCTGGGCGATCAGGGTCAGCGGTCCGATCGGGCTGTCTATCACGACGTGCATCCGGTGCCTGGAAGCTGCGCGCGCTGTCATGGCTGGTCCCTTCTCGTGGTAACTGTTCGCCCGCGGCGGTCTCAGGCCGCCGGGAGCTGGTTGATCGCGTGGTCCGAGGTCGCCCACAGGTACTGCACCGCGTACCCGCGCCAGGGCCGCCAGCGCTCGGCCCGCCTGGTCAGGGCGGCCGGGGAGGGCGGCAGGCCCAGCGCCGCCGCCGCCCGGCGGACGCCCAGGTCGGCGGGCGCGAAGGCGTCGGGATCGCCCAGGCCGCGCAGCGCGACCATCTCGACCGTCCACGGGCCGATGCCGGGCACGGCGGCGAGCGTGCTCCTGGCCCGGCTCCAGTCGGCGCCCGCGCCGAGGTCGACCTGGCCCGAGACGATGGCCTGCGCCAGCGTGCGGACGGTCCGCCAGCGGGTCGCCGGCATGGCCAACGCGGCGTCGTCTGCCTGCGCGAGCACGCCCATGTCGGGGAACAGCCTGGTCAGACCGCCGGCAGGGTCGTCGACAGGCTCGCCGTACCGCTGCGCGAGCCGCGCCCCCTGCGTGCTGGCGGCGGCAGTGGAGACCTGCTGCCCGAGCACGGCGCGCACCGCGAACTCGGCCGCGTCGACCGTGCGGGGCACCCGGCGCCCCGGCGCCTTGTCGATCAGAGCCGCCAGCGCCTGGTCCTCGCGAAGCTGGTCGCAGACCGCCACCGGGTCGGCGTCCAGGTCAAGCAGGCGCCGGCACCGGCTGATCGCCATCGCCAGATCGCGCAGGTCGGTCAGCGCGAGCTGGCAGCCGATGTACTCGGGCCCTGGCCGCAGCGCCACCACGCCCGGGCCGTGCGGCAGCCGCAGGGTGCGGCGGTACGCGCCGTCACGCCACTCCTCGACCCCGCCGATCGCCGTCGCGACCAGGTGGCCGAACACATCCGCGGCCGACCGGCGCGCCGTGGCGCGGCGGCGCAGCTCGGTTGGCGACATCGCGAACACCTGGCGAACCGTATCGTTGAAGGTCCTGATGGTGGGAAAGCCGGCCGCGAACGCGACGTCGCCCATCGGCAGCGCGGTGGTCTCTATCAGCAGCCGCGCCGTCTGCGCCCGCTGGGCCCGGGCCAGGGCCAGCGGGCCGGCACCGAGTTCGGCCAGGAGCTGCCGCTCGACCTGCCGGACGCTGTAGCCGAGCTGGGCCGCCAGGCCGGCCACGCCCGCGCGGTCGACGACGCCATCCGCGATGAACCGCATGGCCCGCGCCGTCAGGTCGGCTCGCTCGTTCCACTCGGGCGACCCCGGGCTCGCGTCGGGCCTGCACCGCTTGCAGGCGCGGAAGCCGGCCTGCTGGGCGGCGGCCGCGCTCGGGAAGAAGCGCATGTTCTGCGGCTTCGGCGGGACCGCCGGGCAACTCGGCCTGCAGTAGATGCCAGTGGTCAGCACGGCGGTGAAGAACCAGCCGTCGAACCTGGCGTCCTTGGACTGGACCGCCCTGACGCAGCGCTCGGTGTCGGTGTGCATAGAGCCAGCATCGGCATCGCGGGCGCCGGAGTCTAGCGAAAATGCGACATGACCGTGCCACCGCGAGAACCAGGCCGGCGCCGGGCCGGGCGGCGCGCCCGGCCGACATACTTGCGCGATACGCAATCTGCTAGCTACAACGACTTTGCGCTTCACGAAAGTTTGCGTAGGATGGCGGGCATGCCAGTTGCCGAGAGCGACCGCTGCGACCGGGACGGGCGGCGCGAGCGCAAGAAGCTCGCCACCCGCCGGGCGCTCGGCGTCGCCGCGATGCGCCTGGCCGTGCAGCGCGGCCTGGACAACGTGCTCGTCGACGACATCGCCGCCGAGGCGGGCGTCTCGGCGCGCACCTTCAACAACTACTTCGCCAGCAAGTACGAGGCGATCTGCGCGCTGGCCATGGACCGCGGGCGGCAGACCGGCGTCGCGCTCGCGGCCCGGCCGCCGGCCGAGCCGATCATGGAGGCGATCGCGAACGCGGTGCTCGAGCCTTACGCCGCCGCGGAGCAGCCGCCCGACCGCGACTGGATCGACGGCATCCGCCTGGTGTGCAGGTCGCCCGCGCTGCAGGGCGAGTACCTGAGAACGCAGTACGCGACGCAGCAGGCGCTGGCCCAGGCCATCGCGGTGCGGACCGGGGCCGACCCGGCGGACATGCTTCCCGCGATCCTGGCCGGCGCGGTCGCGGCCGCGACGCAGGTTGCCATCGACCGCTGGCTGCACGCCGACCCCCCGGCCGCCCTGGCCCCGCTGGTCAGGCGCGCGCTTAACCTGATTCCCGGCCCGGTCGCCCCGCGTCACGCTGAGCGCGAACTCACTTGCCACCGGCCGCCGCACCTCCGATCCTGACTCAGGCCCGACCGCTATCCTCGACCCCCCGAATGAGTGACCGTGCTGATCCGCCTGCTCCGCGACTACCTGCGGCCTTACCACAGGGACCTGTCGTTCGTCGTGGTACTCCAGGTCGTCCAGACGCTCGCGACCCTGTACCTGCCGACGCTCAACGCCGACATCATCGACAACGGCGTGATCACCGGGGACATGCGCTACATCTGGCGGACCGGCGCCGTCATGGTCGTCGTGGCGCTGGCGCAGATCGTCTGCGCGATCGGCGCGGTCTACTTCGGCGCCAGGACGGCGATGGCGCTCGGCAGGGACATCAGGCTCGGAATCTTCCGCCGGGTGCAGGACTTCTCGGCCATGCAGGTCGGCCACTTCGGGACGCCGTCGCTGATCACCAGGAACACCAACGACGTCCAGCAGGTGCAGATGCTGGCCCTGATGACGTTCACGCTGATGGTAGCCGCGCCGATCATGTGCTTCGGCGGGATCATCCTGGCTCTCAACCAGGACGTGCGGCTGTCGGCGCTGCTCCTGGTCGCCGTGCCCGCACTCGGCGTCATCGTCATGCTGATCATCTCCCGGATGCGGCCGCTGTTCAGGCAGATGCAGGTGCGGCTCGACGAGATCGGCAGGATCCTGCGCGAGCAGATCGCCGGCGTGCGCGTGATCAGGGCGTTCGTGAGGGACCACCAGGAGCGGGACAGGTTCGCCGTGGCGAGCACGGACCTGTACGACGTGTCGCTCGGCACCGGCAGGCTGATGGCAGTGATGTTCCCCGCCGTGATGCTGGTGCTGAACTTCTCCAGCATCGCGGTGCTGTGGTTCGGCGGCCACCTAGTCGCCGACGGCAGCATGCCGATCGGCGCGCTGACCGCGTTCCTCACCTACCTCATGCAGATCCTGATGTCGGTGATGATGGCGACGTTCATGTTCGTGATGGTGCCCAGGGCCGAGGTCTGCGCCGAGCGGATCGTCGAGGTGCTGGACGCCGAGCCCGACGTGGTGCCCCCCGCCGAGCCCGCCGGAATCGGCGCCGCGCGCGGCCGGCTGGAGCTGCGCGCGGTGGAGTTCCGCTACCCGGGCGCGCAGCAGCCGGTGCTGCACGACATCAGCCTGACCGCTGAGCCCGGCCAGGTGACGGCGATCATCGGCGGGACGGGCAGCGGCAAGACGACCCTGGTGAACCTGGTGCCGCGGCTGTTCGACGCGACGGGCGGCGCCGTCCTCGTCGACGGCGTCGACGTCCGCGCGCTCGACCCGGCCGTGCTGTCCGGCCTGATCGGCCTGGTCCCGCAGCGGCCCTACCTGTTCTCCGGCACGGTGGCGTCCAACCTGCGGTACGGGCGGCCCGAGGCCACCGATGCCGAGTTGTGGCGGGCGCTAGAGATCGCGCAGGGCCGCGACTTCGTCGCGCAGATGCAGGGCGGGCTCGACGCCGCGATCGCCCAGGGCGGCACGAACGTCTCAGGCGGACAGCGGCAGCGGCTGGCGATCGCCAGGGCCATCGTGCACCGGCCCGAGATCTACCTGTTCGACGACTCGTTCTCGGCGCTCGACTACGCCACCGACGCAGCGCTGCGGGCCGCGCTCGCGCGCGAGACAGCCGAGGCGACGGTACTGATCGTCGCGCAGCGGGTCGCCACGATCAGGCACGCCGACAAGATCATCGTGCTGGAGGCGGGCCGGATCGTCGCCTCGGGCACTCACGACGAGCTGATGCGCGCCGACGAAACCTACCGGGAGATCGTGCTCTCCCAGCTCACCGAGCAGGAGGCAGCATGAGCGAGCGGTGCGTGTTTTCGAGGCGAGCGGGAGATACTGCATGAGCTCCGAGGTGAAGGCGCCTGCCGCGCAACTGGGGCCGGGGGAGCGGCCCACGCCGCGGCGGGGTCCTGGCCCGGCGCCCGGGTTCGGGCCCGGCGGCGGCGGGCCGGCCAGGTTCATGGGCGGCATGTCGACCGAGAAGGCGCTGAACTTCGGCGCGTCCAGCCGCCGGCTGCTGCGGATGCTCGCGCCGCAGCGCGCCAGGATCGTGACCGCCCTGGTCATGGGCGTGGTCGGCGTGACGCTGTCGGTGCTGGGGCCCAAGCTGCTCGGCGACGTCACCAACCTGATCTTCACCGGCGTCATCGGCGGCAGGATCCCGGCGGGCGTCACCAAGGCGGAGATGGTCGCCAGGCTGCACGCCGCGGGCCAGGGCACCCAGGCGGCGATGCTCAGCGCGCTGCACCTGGTTCCCGGCCAGGGAGTGAACTTCGACCAGGTCGGCAGGACGCTGGCGTGGGTGGCCCTGGTCTACGCCGGAGCGGCCGTCTGCGGCACGTTCCAGGGCCGGGTCGTCGCCCGCATTGTGCAACGCGCCATCTTCGGCATGCGCGAGCAGGTACAGGCCAAGCTGGCGCGGCTGCCGCTCAGCTACTTCGACCGGCAGCCGCGCGGCGAGATACTCAGCCGGGTCACCAACGACATCGACAACCTGGCCCAGTCGCTGCAGCAGAGCCTCAGCCAGATGGTGACCTCGGTGCTGACGATCGTCGGCGTGCTCGCGGCGATGATCTGGATCTCCTGGCTGCTCGCGCTCATCGCGCTGGTCACCGTGCCCGCCTCGATCCTGATTGTGACGAGGATCGGCAAGCGGGCGCAGCCGCAGTTCGTCAGGCAGTGGTCGACGACCGGCAGGCTCAACGCGCACATCGAGGAGAACTTCACCGGCCACACGCTGGTCAAGGCCTTCGGCCAGACCGAGTCCTCGCTGGCCACGTTCACCGAGCAGAACGAGAAGCTTTTCCACTCCAGCTTCCGCGCGCAGTTCATCTCGGGCACGATCCAGCCCGCGATGATGTTCGTCGGCAACCTGAACTACGTGCTCGTCGCGGTCGTCGGCGCGCTCCGCGTGGCGTCGGGGGCGCTGTCGCTGGGCGGCGTGCAGGCGTTCATCCAGTACTCGCGGCAGTTCAGCCAGCCGCTCACCCAGGTCGCCAGCATGGCCAACCTGCTCCAGTCGGGCGTGGCCTCCGCCGAGCGGGTGTTCGCCCTGCTCGACGCCGACGAGCAGGGGGCCGACCCGGAGGTCCCCGCCCGGCCGGAGGCGGTGCGCGGCCGGGTGCGGTTCGACGACGTCTCGTTCCGCTACTTCCCCGACGCCCCGCTGATCGAGCACCTGTCGCTGGCCGTCGAGCCCGGGCAGACCGTCGCGATCGTCGGGCCGACGGGCGCGGGCAAGACCACGCTGGTGAACCTGCTGATGCGGTTCTACGAGGTCGACGGCGGCACGATCACCCTGGACGGGGTCAACATCGCCGACATGAGCCGGGAGGAACTGCGGTCGCTGACCGGCATGGTGCTCCAGGACGCGTGGCTGTTCGGCGGCACGATCGCGGACAACATCGCCTACGGCGCCGACTCGCCGAGCCGCGCGGACGTCATCGACGCGGCGAGGGCGACCTACGTCGATCGTTTCGTTCAAATGCTTCCAGATGGTTATGAAACGGTCATTGACGAAGAGGGCTCGAATGTCAGCATGGGGGAGCGGCAGCTGATCACGATCGCCCGCGCGTTCCTGGCCCGGCCGGCCATCCTGATCCTGGACGAGGCGACCAGCTCGGTGGACACCAGGACCGAGGTGCTGATCCAGCGGGCCATGAACTCGCTTCGCCAGGGCCGGACCAGCTTCGTCATCGCGCACCGGCTGTCCACGATCCGGGACGCGGACACGATCCTGGTCATGGAGAACGGCCAGATCGTCGAGCAGGGCACGCACGACGGCCTGCTCGCCGCCGGCGGGGCATACGCCAGGCTCTACGCGGCCCAGTTCGCCCAGGCCATGGCGGAAGTCGACGCCCCGGCCTGACGCGCCTTTCCATGATCGTGGTGGATTGACGTCACGTAGACCGGTCGATCAGCCACGGTCATGAGATAGTGCTCGCGAACCGGACCGGCATGTGCTTGATCCCGTTGATGAAGTTGGACCGCAGCCTGCTGACCTGCCCGTCCAGCGCGATGCCCGGCATCCGCCCGGCCAGCGCCCGCAGCAGCACCCGCAGCTCAAGCGCCGCGAGATGCTTGCCGAGGCAGAAGTGCGGTCCGCCGCCGCCGAAGCCGACATGCGGGTTGGGGTCGCGGCCGATGTCGAACTGCTGAGGGGCCGCGAAGATGTCCTCGTCACGGTTGGCCGACGCGTAGAACACCACGACCTTGTCGCCCTCGGCGATCCGCTGGCGGCCTAGTTCGGTGTCGCGCACGGCGGTGCGGCGGAACATGTTCACCGGGCTGACCCAGCGGACGATCTCCTCGGCGGCGCTCGCGGCCAGCGACGGGTGTCGTCGGCCGGCTGTGCCCCGCGGCGCGCCGCCAGGTCGCCCGCGTAGGCGTAGATCTCCAGCGCCGCGGCGTGCTGCAGGCGCTGCCCGGTCGGCGACTGGAACTCCGGGTCGTCGGCGCCGACAAGCTGGTTCGACAGCTCGTAGATCCTGGCGCGGCCCCGCGGCGGCGCACCCATGAGCTCGCAGATCACCTGCAGCGGCAGCGGCGCGGCGATCTCGGTGACGAAGTCGGCGGCGCCACGCTCGCGCACCCCGTCGATCAGCTCGTGGCAGACCTGGGTGACGTGTTCCTCCAGCCGCCCGATCATGCGCGGCGTGCGTGAACCCGCGGTTAACGAACGCCCGCTGCCTGGTGTGCTGCGGCGGGTCCATGTTCAGCATCATCAGCCGCTGCATCGCGGCCTGCGGCTCGGGAACCTCGCCGAAGACCACCAGGCGGCGGGCCGACGAGAACAGCTCGGGGTGCCTGGATGCGAACGCGACGTCCTCGTGCCTGGTGACCGCCCAGAACCCGGGCCAGCCGTCGCCGCCGCCGGCATGCCAGTACGCCGGCGCGTGCCGGCGGAGCCAGGAGAACTGATCATGCGGAGGACCGCAGCGCTGGTAGTCGTCAGCGTCGATGAGGTTGATCCGTGGAGCCACCCGCCGCCTCCGCGTCGCCAGCCAGCCGGAAACCCCACGATACGACGTTCTCCGGAGCCCGCGCTTCGGCGCCTACCCGCGCGCCTGCCTGCGCAGCAGGAAGAACAGGCTCGGGCCGAACCGGAGCCGCGCCAGCCTGGCCTGCCCGGCCCGCTCGGCGGCCAGGATCGCGCGACCGGGCAG
>WNGJ01009716.1_pt1 | contig 18890 bp, 22 predicted proteins | sample 5400611 | NCBI WGS metagenome assembly WNGJ01 (sample SAMN13153375, study PRJNA577476) | soil metagenome | isolation source: 40 cm soil or saprolite under Garry oak tree replicate 1 | place: USA:California | collected 2016-06-15 | reverse complement strand
GGTCACCGAACCCGCCAAAGACCCCAAGAGCAAAGGAGAATGAGATGCCCAAGGCAGTGCGATTTCACAAGCAGGGTGGCCCCGAGGTTCTGCAATACGAGGACATCCCGGTAGGCGACCCCGGTCCGGGCCAGGCGCGCGTGCGCCACGCCGCGATCGGCGTCAACTTCGTCGACACCTACCAGCGCTCGGGCCTGTACCCGATGCAGCTGCCGCAGGTGGCGGGCAACGAGGGCGCGGGCGTGGTCGAGGCGGTCGGCCCGAACGTCACCGACGTGAAGAAGGGCGACCGGGTCGCCTACACCGGGCTGCCCGGTTCTTACTGCGAAGCGCGCGTCGTGCCGGCCGATCGCCTGGTGAAGATCCCGGAGGGCATCACCGACGAGCAGGCGGCCTCGATGATGCTGAAAGGGATGACGGTGCATTACCTGATCCACAGCACCTACCCGGTGAAGCGCGGCGAAACAGTGCTGTGGCACGCCGCCGCCGGCGGCGTCGGCCTGATCGCCTGCCAGTGGCTGAAGGTGCTTGGCGCGACCACCATCGGCACCGTCGGCTCCGAGGAGAAGGCGAAGCTCGCCAGGGACCACGGCGCCGATCATGTAATCAACTACAGCAAGGAGAACTTCGTCGAGCGCTCGAACGCGATCACCGGCGGCAAGAAGCTGCCGGTGGTCTACGACGCGGTCGGCAAGACGACCTGGGACGGCTCGCTCGACTGCCTGCGGCCGCGCGGGCTGATGGTGTCTTTCGGCAACGCCTCGGGGCCGGTGCCGCCGGTGAACCTCGGCATCCTGTCGACCAAGGGCTCGCTCTACGTGACGCGGCCCACCCTCGCCACCTACATCGCGAGCCGCGCCGACCTGCTCGAGCGCGCCAACTCGCTCTTCGGGGTGGTGAAATCGGGCAAGGTGAAGATCGAGACGACCGGGCGCTACAAGCTCGCCGAGGCGCAGCAGGCGCACCGTGATCTCGAGAGCAGGAAGACGACCGGATCGATCATCCTCTTGCCCTGATGCGACGCGGTTACTTGATATCGAGGATCTTCATCGCGCGCGCGAGGGTATCGACCGAGTCCTGATGCTTGCCGGCCTTGTGGAGCGCTTCACCCTCCGCACGGTACTTCTGCACCTCGGCCATCTGCTGGGCTGAGAGCTGCGGCTTGTTCGCCAGCGCCGCGTCGATCTTCTTCATGTCGGCGGGGCAGTGGAAGGCGAATGCGGCCGAGCTGGCGAGCGCCAGCGCGGCGACCAGTGCAAACTGCTTCATGATCTCTTCTCCTTTATGGAACTCGATCCGGCCGGGCTGAAGGAGCGGCTGCGGCGCCGCTCCCCTCCGGTGCCGTCAGTATACGGCGACGAGGAAGCCGGCAGGGAGGGCGCGCTCACGCCGGCCTCGGTGCTGGTGCCGGTCGTCGCGCACGCGGACGGCCTGACGGTGCTGTTCACGCAGCGCACTTCCCAGCTGCGCATCCATCCCGGGCAGATCAGCTTTCCCGGCGGCCGCGCCGAGCCCGGGGACCCGGGCCCGGAGTTCACGGCGCTGCGCGAGGCGGCGGAGGAAATCGGCCTGAAGGCCGGGCAGGTCGAGGTCATCGGCCGGCTGCCGGAATACCTGACGCGCACCGGCTACCGCGTGACCCCCGTGGTCGGGCTGCTGACGCCGCCGCTCGAGCTGGCGCCCGACCCGCGCGAGGTCCAGGAAGTGTTCGAGGTCCCTCTCGCGTTCCTGCTCGATCCGCGCAACCACCAGCGCAGGACGCGCGAGTTCCAGGGCCGCAGCGTCTCCTTTTACGCCATCGCGTACGGCAAGCGCGATATCTGGGGCGTGACCGCCGGGATCCTGGTCAACTTCTCCCGCCGGCTTGCTGATTAGAATGGCCGCATGGGCGTCATCGCGATCATCGCCGCGCTGCTGATCGAGCAGTGGCGGCCGCTCGGCGACCGCAGGAGCGTGAACGAGGCGCTCGGCGCCTGGGCCGGCTGGCTCGAGCAGTCGTTCAACGGCGGCGAGCGCCGCCATGGCATCGTCGCGTGGCTGGTCGCGGTGATACCGGCGGCGGCGGGGGGCGCTGTGCTGCATGCCTTGTTCTACGCGCTGCACCCGCTGCTCGCGCTCGCTTTCAACATCGCCGCGCTCTACGTCACGCTCGGCTTCCGCCAGTTCAGCCATCACTTCACCGCCATCCAGCTGGCGATCAAGTCGGGCGACATCGAGCGCGCGCGGCTCCTGCTCGACGAATGGCGCGGCGCTTCGGGCGTGGTGCGCACGCGCGAGGAGGTCATCCGCCTCGCGATCGAGGAGGCGCTGCTCGCTTCCCACCGCCACGTGTTCGGCGTGCTGCTGTGGTACGTGCTGCTGCCCGGGCCGAGCGGCGCGATCCTGTACCGCCTGGCGGCGTTCCTCGCCGCGCGCTGGCAGGGCCTCGGTGCCTTCGGCCGTTTCGCGCACCAGGCGTTCTACGTGCTCGACTGGCCGGCAGTGCGGCTGACCGCGGCCGCCTTTGCGGTGGTCGGCGATTTCGAGGACGCGGTCTACTGCTGGCGCACCCAGGCGCCGAGCTGGCCCGAGCCGAACGCCGGCATCGTGCTCGCCGCCGGCGCCGGCGCGATGGGTGTACGGCTCGGCATGCCGGTGCAGGAAGTCGACGGCATGCATCCGCGTCCGGAGCTAGGCCTCAGCGAGCCCGCCGACGCCCCGTTTCTCGACAGCACCGTGGGCCTGGTCTGGCGCGCGCTGGTGGTCTGGGTGGCGGTGCTGATCGTGGTCAGCATCGCGCGGCTGCTGTGATCAAGGCGCTGGCTTTCGATGTCTTCGGCACCGTCGTCGACTGGCGAGGAGCAGTCATCCGCGAAGGCGAGCTGCTGGCGAAGGAGAAAGGCCTGCGCGTCGACTGGCCAAGGTTCGCCGACGCCTGGCGCGCGGGCTACCACCCGGCCATGGACCGCGTGCGCAAGGGCAAGCTGCCCTGGACGCACATCGATCAGCTTCACCGCATGATCCTCAACGATCTGCTGAAGCCTTTCGGCCTGGGCGGACTGAGCGAGGAGGAGATCCAGCAGCTGAACCACACCTGGCATCGCCTGACGCCGTGGCCGGACTCGGTGCCGGGGCTGAACCGCCTGCGCGGCCGCTACGTCCTCGCGACGCTGTCGAACGGCAACGTCTCGCTCCTCGTCGACATGGCAAAGAACGCGGGCCTGCCCTGGGATTGCGTGCTCTCCGCGGAGCTCTTCGGCCACTATAAGCCCGACCCCGAGGTGTACCAGGGCGCCGCGCGCCTGCTCGGCCTGCCGCCGGGCGAGCTGATGATGGTGGCGGCGCATCCGCGCGATCTCGAAGCCGCGCAGCGCGTCGGTCTCAAGACCGCCTACGTGCCGCGGCCGCTCGAGTACGGCCTGGACGGCAGGCAGGAAACCGGGCCCCACGCGGTGTTCGACGTGACCGCGGGCGATTTCCTCGATCTTGCCGTCAAGCTGGGCGCCTAGGTTCCCAGGACGCCTTGTAAACGGCCGCGCCGGTGAGCGCGCCGAAGAGCGCGATGCCGAAGGCGATGACGCCGTACAACGCCGCGAGCGGGGCGGCGGCCTTGACCACGATCAATCCTCCCAGGGCCACGACCGCCAGGCGTGCCGTGCCGGCGAGCATCGGCACGCCGACGCGGCCCGCGCCTTGCGAGGCGAAATAGAGCGCCATGCCCGCGGCGAACAGCGCGTAGAACGGCGCGACGCTGCGCAGATAAAGGCCGCCGGTCTCCAGTACGCCCGGGTCGTCGCTGAAAATGCGCACCCATGCGGCCGGGAACAGCGCCGCCGAGACGCCGATGGCGAGGCTGACGCCCACGGCGAGCAGCGTGCCGGTCCAGGCGATTCGCTTTGCGCGCGCAGGGCGGCCGGCGCCGATGTGGGTGCCGACCAGGATGACGAGCGCCTGGCCGATCGCGAACACGATCGGCACCTGCAGGAGCTCGAGCCGCACGCCGACGCCGTAGCCGGCGAGCGCCGCGGTGCCGAAGCTGCCCACGCAGCCCGTAAGGATGATCGCGGTCAGCACCGTTTGCAGGGCCGAGACCGAAGACAGCGCGCCGACGCGCAGGATCTCGCCGAACAGGCGCCGCTCGAGCCGCCAGTCGCTGCCGCGGGGCCTGAGCGGGCTCGACCAGAGATACAGCCCCATGCCGAGCGCGGCCACGCCGAAGGCGAGCGCGTAGGCGAGGGCGGTGCCGCGGATGCCGAGGGCCGGAAACGGCCACCAGCCGAGCGTGAGCGCGCCCGAGAGGGGAATCTGCACCAGCGCCGCCGCCGCGAGCGCGCCCGCCGGCAGCGCCGTGTTGCCGCTACCGCGCAGCGCGCTGGCGAAGGTATTGGCGAGCCACACCAGGACCGCGCCGGCGAACAGCACATCCGAATACGCGAGCGCCTGCGCAAGCACGCTGTCGGTGCCGCCGAGGACCACGTAGAGCGACCTGCCGAAGCCGACGAGCAGCAGCGTGAACGCGAGCCCGGCGCCGAGCGCGATGACTGCAGCGTGGGCCACCAGGCGACGCGCGGCCGCCAAATGGCCGCCGCCGAGCGCGCGGGCCACGGCGGAGGACACTCCGCCACCCATCGCGCCCGCCGACGTCATCTGCAGCAGCATCACGAGCGGAAACACCAGGGCCAGCCCGGCGAGCGCATCGGTGCCGAGGCGGCCGACGAAATGCGTATCGGCGATCGACACCGCGGTCTGGAAGACGGCGAGCGCGAGGCCGGGCGCGGCGAGCCGCGCGATCGCCGGCAGGACCGGCGCCTCGAGGAGGCGCTGCGTGCCCGCGCCGCTCACGCCGCAGCCGCGGCGGATCTGAACCTGGGTGCTTCGCTGATCGGCAGGTGGATCAGCGCGGCGGCAAAGGCCAGCATCACGTCCGCGTACCACATCCACTCGTAGCCGCCGGTCGCCTCGAACAGCTTTCCGCCGAGCCAGGCGCCGAGGAAGCCGCCGATCTGGTGCGACAGCATGACGATGCCGAACAGGGTGGCGAGGAAGCGCATGCCGTGGAGCTTGACGACCAGCCCGACCGTCGGCGGCACCGTGGCGAGGTAGGTGAAGCCGATCACCACCGCGAAGACGAGGAAAGTGGTGGTGGTCTTCGGCGCGGCGAGGAATGCAATCACCGCCAGCCCGCGCGCGGCGTACAGCAGCGACAGCACCGACTTCATGCGCCAGCGCCCGATCGCCCAGCCGGCGGTGAAGCTGCCGGCGATGTTGAACAGGCCGATGAGCGACAGCGACCACGCCGCGACTTCGGGCGGCAGCTGGCAGGAGGCGACGACGCCAGGCAGGTGCGTGGCGATGAAGGCGACGTGGAAGCCGCAGACGAAGAATCCCGTCGTGAGATAGATGAAGCTCGGGTCGCGCATCGCGTCGCGCACCGCGGCCCGCATCGACTTTTCCGGCGCTGCGCGCTGGCCGGCCGGCGCGGCCTCGGGCCTGCCGCGCAGCAGCCAGGCGAGCGGCGCGGCCGCCAGCGCCATCGCGCCGACGGCGGAGAGCGCGCCCACCCAGCCGAGGACGCCGGTGAGGAGCTGCGCGACCGGCACCACGGCGAACTGCCCGAACGAGCCGCCCGCATTGACGATGCCGCTGGCGAGGCCGCGCTGTTGCGGCGGCACGGCGCGGCCGACCGCCGACATGAGCACGCCCAGGCCCGCCATCCCGGCGCCGCCGGCGGCGACGACGCCGATCAGCAGGATCAGCATCCAGGTGCTGTGGGCATGCGGCGTGAGCACCGTGCCGAGCGTGACCAGGACGCCGCCGAGCGCGATCACGCGGCCGGAGCCGTAGCGGTCGGCGACCGCACCCGCAAACGGCTGCGTGATTCCCCACATCAGCTGCGCTACCGCGAAGGCGAGGCTGATCGAGGCGATGCCCAGGCCCGTGGCGCTGTTCAGCGGGCTGATGAACAGCGCCTGCGACTGGCGCACGCCGAAGACCAGCGCGAACACCAGCGCCGCGGCCGCGATGATCCACCATTGCCTGCGGTCAAACCGCATGCAGCAGCTCCTCGATCAATCCGTGCAGCGCGGCGAGGCGCCTGTCACCCGCCTGCGCGCGCAGGCGCGCCTGCGCTTCCTTCCACAGGGGCCGCGCGGCGCGCAAGGCGCCGCGGCCTTTCGCCGTGACCAGCACCGCCTTGCTGCGCGCATCGGCGCCGTCGCCGACCTTGACCAGGCCGGCGTCGGCGAGCGGCTTGAGGTTGCGGGTGAGCGTGGTGCGGTCGGTGTACAGCAGTTGCGCGAGCTCGCTCAGCGTCGGCGCAGCGCCCTGCCGCAGGGCGTGCGCAAGCACGGAGTATTGCGTCACCGTCAGGCCGCTCGGCGCGAGCGCCCGGTCGTAGAGCTGGGTGACCCGGCGCGTCAGGCTGCGCAGCCTGAAGCAGGTGCAGGCGGAGGGCATGCCGGCATTATACGTGTACCTACACCTGTGCAGCTACACCCTTTATGCCGGCCGGTCCCTGCCGCAGCGCCAGCACTGCGTGAACTGCGGCTCGCACAGCTCGCCGCACGACGCGCAGGCCCACGGCGGCCCGCTCTTCGCGGAAAGAGCGCTTCGCAGGACGGCCTCGGCGCGCGCGGCTTCGCTGTCGCGGACCACCCACAGCTCGGTCTGGCATTCGGCGGGCGGCAGCTCGCCCATCGCCGAGGAGAGCAGCTCGTTCCTCACCACGGCGCGGATGCCTTCGGCCTCCAGGAGGTTCCTGGCATGGTGTACCGCCGCGAGGTTGAAAGAGCTGTAGATTCTCTTCAAAGCTCGAACAGCGCGTCGCACTTGGCGGCGCAGATGAAGTCGTTCTCCGACAGCCCGCCGACGGCGTGCGTCGAGTACTCGACCCGGCACTTGTTGTAGCCGACCGTCAGGTCGGGATGATGGTCCTCGCGGTGCGAGATCCAGGCGAGCGCGTTCACGAAGGCCATGGTCTGGTAGTAATTCGCGAACGGGTAGAGCTTCGCGAGCTTGCCGTCCTCGATCGACCAGCCCTTCAGCCGGCGCAGCATGTCCTTCGCCTGCTTTTCCGAGAGCTTCGTCATGCGGTTCGGAGGCGCGCGATGCGGATCGCCGCCGGCGGGTGGGAATCGTAGAACGCCGAGTGCAGCGGATCGGGGGTGAGGGTAGCGGCGTTGTCCTGGTAGAGCTTGACCAGCGCCTTCACCAGCTCGGCCGCGTCCGAGTGGTCCGCCGCATAGGCGTCGGCCTCGAACTCGTGCCGGCGCGAATAGAGGCTCGAGACCGGCTGCAGGAAGAAGGTGAACACCGGCAGCACCAGCACGAACAGCAGCAGCGCGACCGCGGTGCCGCGGCCCGCCACGCCCAGCCCGTCGTAGAACCAGGCCTCGCCGACGAGCTGGCCGAGTCCCCACAGCAGGGCGAGCGACAGCGCGAAGAGCAGCGCCATGCGCTTCCAGACGTGGTGGCGCCTGTAGTGGCCCAGCTCGTGCGCCAGGACCGCCTCGACTTCGGGCGGCGCGAGGCGCGACAGCAGCGTGTCGAACAGCACGATGCGCTTGGCCGCGCCGAAGCCGGTGAAATAGGCGTTGCCGTGGCTCGATCGCTTCGAGCCGTCCATCACGTACAGTCCGCTCGCGCGGAAGCCGCAGCGGTGCAGCAGCGCTTCGATGCGGCCCGCCAGGCCCGCATCCTCGAGCTTGGTGAAGCGGTTGAACAGCGGGGCGATGAACGTCGGGAAGATGAGCAGCACCAGCAGGTTGAAAGCCATCCAGGCGATCCAGACATACAGCCACCACAGATCGCCCATCTTCGCCATCAGCCACAGGACCAGTATCAGCAGCGGCAGGCCGAGCGCGGCGGCGAGCGCCGCCTGCTTCGCGAGATCGACCACGAACAGCTTCGGCGTCATGCGGTTGAAGCCGTACTGCGCCTCGATGACGAAGGTGCGATACAGCGACAGCGGCAGCTCCAGGGCCGCGATCAGCACCACCACGGCCGCGAAGAGCGCGGCGCCGTGCCACAGGCCCTGCGCCTCGAACGCCCGGCCCCATTGCGCCGAGATCCAGTCGATGAGGCCCCGAGCGTGAGCGCGAGCAGCACCGCTGCGCCGAGCAGCACGTCGATCATGCCCAGGCGCGCCTTGGCGACGGTGTAGTCGGCCGCCTTCTGATGCGCGCCGAGAGGGATCGCCTCGGCAAACGTGCGCGGAACCGCGTCGCGGTGCCCGCGCACGTGGCGGATCTGGCGCAGCGCGAGCCACAGGCGCGTCGCGGTCGCAAGGCCGAGCGCGATGAGGAACACCCAGGTAAAAGCGTTGATCACGCCATGAGAGAATAAAGCATGCCCGTGGACCAGAACAACCTTATCTGGATCGACATGGAGATGACCGGGCTGCAGCCCGACTCCGACCGGATCATCGAGATCGCGCTGCTGGTCACCGATGCGCAGCTCGCCACGGTCGCCGAGGGCCCGGTCATGGTGATCCACCAGCCCGGCGAAGTGCTCGACGCGATGGATGCGTGGAACAAGGCCACCCACGCCAAGACCGGGCTGATCGAGCGCGTGCGCTCATCCGGGCTCACCGAGGCGCAGGCCGAGCGCGCGGCGCTCGAGTTCCTCGCCCAGCACGTTCCGGCCAGCGTCTCGCCGATGTGCGGCAACTCGATCTGCCAGGACCGGCGCTTCCTCGCGCGCTGGATGCCGCAGCTCGAGGCCTACTTCCACTACCGCAACCTCGACGTCTCGACCCTGAAGGAGCTGGTGCGGCGCTGGAAGCCCGAGGCCGGCAAGGGCTTCCTCAAGGAAAGCAAGCACGAGGCGCGCGCCGACATGCTCGAGTCGATCGAGGAGCTGCGCTATTACCGGCGCACGGTCTTAGCTATTTGAGATGGCTTAGCACCCAGGGCTCGACCACCTCGGCGCGCACCCTGGCGTCGGGCCAGCGCTCCGAGCGGCCCATGTGGCCGCCCTGGGGATTGACCCAGACGTCCTTCGGGTCGCCGTGCTTCATGAGCAGGTACAGGTCGGCGATCGGCTGCTGGCTGTCGCGCTCGCCGTTGACCAGGAGCATCGGCGCCGACGCTCGCTCCAGCATGCCGCGCGCAAGGAGAGAAAGACGGGGGCCGTAGGCGAGGAACTCGTCCATCGACCTGGTGCCGTAGACCGAGGCGCGCGCCGGGTAGACGTCGAAAAGATACTCGCGGGTCGAAAAGGCTTTTTTCTGCCACTCGGGCGAGTAGTACTCGTGGATGCCGACGCCGTGCACCACCGCGCCGCGCAGGCGGTCCTTCTCGGTGTACGCCATGACCGCCGCCCAGTACCCGCTCCAGCTGCGTCCCTGCACGACGATGCGCTTCGCGTCGATCTCCGGCCGCGTCTGCAGGTAGTCGAGCGCGCGCGAGAACATGCGCTCGGCGCCGACGTCGACCAGGATCGGCGCCTGGCCCGTGCCGGGCATGTCGAGCGCGAACACGCCGACGCCGTTCTTCAGGTAGGCATCGGCCTGCGCGATGACTTCTTCCTTGCGCGAGTCGAGGCCGTTGATGCCGAACACGAGGGGCGCGGGCCGCGCATTCGCAGGCAGGCGCAAATAGGCGACGATCTCCGCTCCCTCGAACGGGATGCGCAGCGTCTCGATCGGCGGTGCGAGCGATCTCGCGTACTGCTGGAACGCCTCGAGGGCGCGCGCGTAGGCGCGCTGCTTGCCGGGCGAAAGCCGCTCGCTCGGCCAGCGCGCGACGTTGAAGCTGTGCCAGGCCTGGTAATAGTCGCCGCGCTGCAGGTGGCGCTCGCCGACGCGGCTCCACGCCGCCGCCCATTCGTCGGGCTCTAGGCTCTTCAGGCCCGCCATCGCCTCGCGCGCGTCCTCGGCCTTGATGCCGGCGAGCGGCCCCATGTTGCGCTCGGCGCGCCGGATCGTCTCCTGCTTCAGCTCCTCGAGCGAGCGCGGGCCCCAGCTTTGCGCGAACGAAAGGGATGAGACGGCCGCGAGCACCGCGGCCGCCGCTAGCTGCTTCACCGGCGTTTCTTTTTGGCCGGTTTTTTCGCCCGTGGGGCAGCACCGCCGACCTCGACGATGCACTCGATCTCCACCGGGATGGCGTACGGCGGAGCGCGCGTGCTTGCCCTTGTCGCCGAACACCTCGACGAACAGGTCCGAGCAGCCGTTGATGACCTTCGGCTGGTCGCTGAACTCGGGCGTGCCGTTCACCATGCCGAGCAGCTTCACCACGCGGCTCACGCGGTCGAGGCTGCCGAGCTCGGCCTTGATCACCGCGAGCAGCGCGAGCCCGACCGAGCGCGCGTGCTGGTAGCCCTGCTCCACGGTGAGCTCCGCGCCGAGCTTGCCCTTCACCGCGCCCGGGCCTTTGCCGGCGAGAAACAGCAGGTTGCCGGTGCGCACCGCGTTGACGTAGTTCGCGACCGGCGGCGTCGGCGCCGCCAGCTGGATGCCGAGCTCCTTGAGGCGCTTTTCGGCGCTCATGACAGGGTCACCACCTTTCCGGGGTTCATCAGGTTGTGCGGGTCGAAAACCTTCTTGATGTCGCGCATCAGGCCGATCACGTCCTCGCCGAGCTCGGCCTGCAGCGAGCCCTGCTTGCCCATGCCGATGCCGTGCTCGCCGGTGCAGGTGCCTTCCATGGCCAGCGCGCGCTTCACGAGGCGCGCGTTGAGGGCTTTGGCCTCGTCCATCTCGGCCCGGCTGCCGGGATCGACCAGGATCACGAGGTGGAAGTTGCCGTCGCCGACGTGGCCGAAGAGCGGGATCGGCATCGAGGCTCGCTCGATCTCCTTCGCGGTTTCGGTGATGCACTCGGCCAGGCGCGAGATCGGCACGCATACGTCGGTGGATACCGCACGCGAGCCGGGCTTGAGCTGCAGGCAGGCGAAGTAGGCGTTGTGGCGCGCCTCCCAGATCTTCGAGCGCTCTTCGGGGCGGGTGGCCCACTGGAAGTCGAGCCCGCCGTTGTCCCTGGCGACCTCCTGCACCTGCTCGGCCTGCTCGACCACGCTCGCCTGCGTGCCGTGGAACTCGAGGAACAGCGTCGGCGACTCGCGGTAGCTCAGCTTGTTATGGCGGTTGAGGGCCGCCATGGTCGTCGCGCACAGCAATTCGCTGCGCGCCACGGGAACGCCCATCTGCAGGGTCTGGATCACGGTCTTCGTCGCGCCGTCGATGGTCGGGAAAGCGCACACCGCCGCCGACATCGAGTCTTGCACGGGGTAGAGGCGCAGCGTCACCTCGGTGATGATGCCGAGGGTGCCCTCGGAGCCGACGAACAGCCGCGTCAGGTCGTAGCCCGCCGCCGATTTCTTCGCGCGGCGCGAGGTCTGGATGATGCGGCCGTCGGGCAGCACCACCTTCAGCGACAGCACGTTCTCCCGCATCGTGCCGTAGCGCACCGCGTTGGTGCCCGAGGCGCGCGTCGCGGTCATGCCGCCGAGGGTCGCGTCGGCGCCGGGGTCGATCGGAAAGAACAGCCCCGTGTGCTTGATGTACTCGTTCAGCTGCTTGCGCGTGACGCCCGCCTGCACCACCGCGTCGAGGTCTGCCTCGTGCACGGCGAGGACAGCGTTTAGGCGCGACAGGTCGATCGTCACGCCGCCGTTCACCGCGAGGATGTGCCCCTCGAGCGAGGTGCCGACGCCGAACGGGATCATCGGCACGCGGTGGCGCCGGCAGATGTCGACGACGTCGCGCACTTCCTCGGTGGTCTCGGCGAACACTACCGCGTCGGGCAGCGCGTAAGGGAAGTAGGACTCGTCCTTGCCGTGATGCTCGCGCACCGCCGCCGAGGTCGAGACGCGCTCGCCGAGCAAGGCCTTCAGCTCGCTCAACACCGACTGGTCGAACTCGCGCGCCTTGTTCATCGGCCTATTTTAGCTTGATCTCGCCGTGGAACGGCAGCTTGACGCCGAGCGAGGGGATCTCGAGCGTCATGTGCGCCTGCAGCGTTTCATTGCCCGAGAGCTTCCTTTGCTGCAGCGCCTGCTGCACCGCCTGCTCGATCTCGCGCTGCGAGTTGACGCCGACCATCTTCAGGAACTTGCGGATGCTGAGGTTGAATGTCTCCTGGTCCATCGCCTACCTCCTCGAAAGAATCTTGCCGGCCAGCGCCTTGCCGAGCTCGACGCCCCACTGGTCGAAGCTGTTGATGTTCCAGAGTACTCCCTGGGTGAACACCTTGTGCTCGTAGAGCGCGATCAGCCGGCCGAGACTGCGCGCGTTCAGCCCTTCGAGGATGAGCATGCTCGAGGGCCGATTGCCCGGGTACTGCTTGAAAGGGGCCAGCTTGGGATCGTCGGTGCCCAAGGCGAGGGCGTCGGCCTGGGCCAGCGCATTGGCGCTCAGGACTTTCTCAAGGGATAAATCGATGAAGTCGGCCGGCACGATCTGCGTTCCCTGATGGAGAAGCTGGTGGAAGGAGTGCTGGCTGACGGTGCCCTCCATGCCCCAGACGACCGGTACCGTGGAGTAATTCAAAACCCTGCCTTCGCGGTCGACGCGCTTGCCGTTCGACTCCATCTCGAGCTGCTGCAGGTATGCGGGCAGCAGGCGCAGCGCATTCGAATACGGCAGCACCGCGTGCGTCGAAGCGCCGAGGAAATTGCCGTTCCACACCCCGATCGCCGCCATCAGCACCGGGACGTTCTTCTCGAGCGGCGCTTGCGCGAAGTGGCGATCGATATCGTGCGCGCCGGCCAGGAATTCCCGAAACCCGTCGAACCCCATGGCACACGCCGCGGCGAAGCCGACTGCCGACCACACGGAGAAGCGCCCGCCGACCCAGTCCCACACCGGCAGGATTTCGCTTGCGCCGAATTGCTTCGCCGCCTCGACATTCGAGGTCACGGCGTAAAAGACCTTCCCTCCCCATTTTTTTGCCGCTGCCGCGTTCGACATCGTTTCCGGCGTGGTGAAGGTCTTCGAGACGACGACGAAGAGCGTGGTCCTAGGGTCAGCGCCTTCGAGGGCGCGTTCCAGGTCGCGCGGGTCGGCGTTGGCGGCGAACCGTACTTCGAGCGCGCCGTCGCCCAGCGCGTCGGCGAGCAGGCGCGGGCCGAGATCCGAGCCGCCGGTTCCCAGGTTGACGATCCTCTTGAATTGTCTTTCAGCTCTCAGTTTTGTTGCCATCGCGCGCATGCGTGCCAGTGTCTCGCGCACTTCGGCAGGGGCAGAGGCCCCAGCTCTAAGAGCGGTGTGCCAGGCAGCGCGCTTCTCCGTCGAATTGACGGGTTTGCCGGAGAGCAGCGCCTCGCGCCACTCCGGGAAGCCGCGCTCGTCGGCCAGGTTGGCGAGCAGCCGCAGCGTCATTGCGTCCACGCGCTGGCGCGAGAAGTCGTAACGCACCCCTGGAGCCTCGGCGGCAAGCTTGCGCGAGGCAAGCAGATCGCGCAGGCGGACCGTGCGCCTCGCCTCGGCATGCGCCAGGAGCTGCGCCCAGGCCGGGCATTCGGTCGGGGATCGGGTATTCATTTGACGAGGCGGTAGAGGCGGTAGCGCTCGCCCTTGTCGCCGGGGCGGCCGACGTCGGCGAGCTTTACCCAGCCCGCTCCCGGCGCGTCGAGCTCCTGCTTCGGGCTGCCCTGGACGAGGAGCAACGGGCACGCCTCGGGCTTCAGCAGGTCGAACGCGCGCGGCCGCAGGCCGGCATGGTAGTCGAGCGCCGCCGCCTGCGGCACGCCGAGCTGCTTCGCCGCGATGCAGCCGGCGCCCACCGGGACCTTGGAGCGCAGCTCGAGCGCCACCGAGCGGTAGCTCTTCTGGTAGTCGGCCCAGGGCATCCACAGCATCGCGAACGTTCCCCAGAGCAGCACTACGCCGGCGGCCCAGCGCGCCACGCTGCGCAGCGGCGCGGGCGCGGCGAACAGCACGATATAGAGCCAGGCGAGCGTCAGCGCAGCGGCGAAAAGGAAGCACAGCAGGTTGAATTGCGGCGTGAACCCGGGCGCGGCGCGGACGAAGTTGGCGGCCACCCTGGGCGGAACGCCGGTCATCATCCCCATGTACCCCAGCCAGATCAGCCCGACGAAGAAGGCGAAGCTGATGACGCCGAACCAGTCGAGCGCCGCGGCGGCCCCCCGCCGCAGCGTCAGCACGCCTTGCGAAGCGAGCAGCGCAAGGGGCGCGAGCAGCGCGAGCAGGTTGACGTCCTGCGGCGGCCCCATGTACGCCGCGCCGAGCAGGGCGGCGAGCGAGGCGAACGCCGGCACGAAAAGCCGCGGCTCGCGCAGGCGCCGCCGCATCGACCACAGCGCCCAGGCCGCGAGCGGCCAGGCCGGCCACGCGAACCAGCTTCCGGTGGAAAGAAAGTAACGCAGGTTCGCGCCGAGCGCTCCCTGCGGCTGCGAGGTCAAAGCCCACCATTCCTTGAAGAGCTCGGGCGAGCGCGCGTGAAGCGCAAGCGGCCAGCTGATCGAGAGCGCGCCGCCGACGATGAGGCTGGCCGCCCAGAAAGGCAGGGCATGGCGGCCGCGCCATTCCGGGCAGGCGAGGTGGGCCGCGACGACCGCGAGGCCGAGCGCCGCTGGCGCGGTCCAGGTCGAGGAGAGGAAAGCCAGGCCGAGAGCGGCGCCGAACAGGGCGCCGGTCGCGAGAGGCCGTGTCGCCGCCCGCGGCAGCACGGCGAGCGCGCCGCTCAGCGCGGCGAGGCTGGCGAGCTCCGGCAGCGCCTCGTGCGCGTGCACGATGAGGCCGACCGAGCCGATGAAAACGAGAAGCGCCGCCGCGGCGGCGGTACGGCGCGCCTCCGGGGGCGTCCAGCCGCGCGCGGCCCGGTAGAGCAGCCAGCACGCCGCGAGCAGGAACGCGCCGCTCGCGAGCCGCGCCGCTGAGTGGAACTCGACGAAGTGCCGGAACAGCTTGCCGAAAGCGAGCGCCACCCAGTAATACAGCGGCGCATCGTTCAGCCAGACCCAGGAAGCGACGTGCGGCACGAGCAGATCGCCGCCCAGGGCCATGTCGTGCACGATGCCGATGCCTATCGCATCGAGCGACTTCCAGGGATCGTGCCCGGCCAGGCCGGGCAGCACGAACGCCAGCGCAAGGCCCGCGAGCCATGCGGGCGCAGGCGGCAGGGTCAGACGGGGCGGCATGCCCCGCAGGTTAAGCGGTTTTCTTCTTGGTGTAGCGGCGCTTGAACTTCTCGACGCGGCCCGCAGTGTCGACGAGCTTGTGCTTGCCGGTGTAGTAGGAGTGCGATTCCGAGGACACCTCGACCTTCACCAGCGGGTATTCCTTGCCGTCCTCCCACTTCATCGTCTCGCGGCCCTTGGTGTCGATGGCCGAGCGCGTCAGGAAAGCATGGTTCGAGCTGGTGTCGAGGAAGATCACCGGCCGGTAGTCGGGGTGGATGCCTGGCTTCATGGTCGTGCGCCCGCTGAAAAGGTGGCGAATTATAAGGGGAAATCCCCGGTTTTTATCCCCGCCGCATCGAGTCGAAGAACTCGGCGTTGGTCTTGGTGGCCTTGAGCTTGTCGATGAGGAATTCCGCCGCCTCCAGCTCGTCCATCGGGAACAGCAGCTTTCTGAGCACCCACACCTTCTGCAGGATCGGCTGCTCGATCAGCAATTCCTCGCGCCTGGTGCCAGACCGGTTCACATTGATGGCGGGATAGATGCGCTTCTCGTGCATGCGGCGGTCGAGGTGCACCTCCATGTTGCCGGTGCCCTTGAACTCCTCGTAGATCACGTCGTCCATGCGGCTGCCGGTGTCGATGAGCGCGGTGGCGATGATGGTGAGCGAGCCGCCTTCCTCGACGTTGCGCGCCGCGCCGAAGAAGCGCTTGGGCTTCTGCAGCGCATTCGCGTCGACGCCGCCGGTGAGGACCTTCCCCGAGGCGGGCACCACGGTGTTGTAGGCGCGCGCCAGGCGCGTGATCGAGTCGAGCAGGATCACCACGTCCTTCTTGTGCTCGACCAGGCGCTTCGCCTTCTCGATCACCATCTCGGCGACCTGCACGTGGCGCGAGGCCGGCTCGTCGAAGGTCGAGGCCACCACCTCGCCGCGCACCGAGCGCGACATCTCGGTCACCTCTTCCGGGCGCTCGTCGATCAGCAGCACGATCAGGGCCACGTCGGGATGGTTCGACACCAGGGCATGCGCGATGTGCTGCAGCATCACCGTCTTGCCCGCCTTCGGCGGGCTGACGATCAGGCCGCGCTGGCCCTTGCCGACCGGCGCGACGATGTCGAGCACGCGCCCGGTGATGTTCTCCTCGGCCTTGATGTCGCGCTCGAGCTTGAACGGCTTGTCGGGGTGGAGCGGCGTCAGGTTCTCGAACAGGATCTTGTTCTTCGCCGCTTCGGGAACGTCGCTGTTGACCTTGTCGACCTTGACCAGCGCGAAGTAGCGTTCGCCGTCCTTCGGCGTGCGGATCTCGCCCTCGATCGAGTCGCCGGTATGCAGGTTGAAGCGCCGGATCTGCGAGGGCGAGACGTAGATGTCGTCGGTGCTCGCCAGGTACGAGGTCTCGGGCGAGCGCAGGAAGCCGAAGCCGTCGGGCAGGACCTCGAGCGTGCCGTCGCCGAAGATCGACTCGCCTTTCTTCGCCGTGTTCTTCAGCATGGCGAAGATCAGGTCCTGCTTGCGCATCCGGTTGGCGCCTTCGATGCCGTTCGCCACCGCCATCTCGACCAGCTGGGTGACGTGGTGTTGTTTTAGTTCTGACAGATGCATAGGAATGGGAGGCGGCGGCTTGGGCGCCGCTTCCTGCTCAATAGGTGAACGGACTACTTCCGTCTCGACGGCCTGGGACTTGCTCATATTCGGGAAAGGCGCCGAAGGCGTCGGCGCGGAGAATCTCTTGCCGCTGCGGCTGGCCGGGAAATCCGGCTCAGCCGCTCAGAGAGTAAGTATTTTAGATGTTGCTGTCAAGGAAGGCGGTGAGCTGCGACTTCGAGAGCGCCCCGACGCGCGTCGCCTCGACGTTGCCGTTCTTGAACAGCATCAGCGTCGGGATGCCGCGGATGCCGAACTTCGCCGGCACGCTCTGGTTCTCGTCGACGTTGATCTTGGCGATCTTCAGCCGGCCCTCGTATTCCTTGGCGACCTCGTCGAGCATCGGCGCGATCGACTTGCAGGGGCCGCACCATTCGGCCCAGTAATCCACCAGCACCGGGGTGTCCGCCTTCAGCACCTCGGGGTCGAAGGTGTCGTCGGTGACATGGCGTATGTCTGAACTGCTCATGGCTCCTTCCAGGGGGGGTGACGCGGAGCCTCCATTATGGGGGCGCCGCAGGGGAATCCCAAGATAGGTGGTAAACTGTTGATTGCAAATGACTTACGTTGTCACTGAAAGCTGCATCAAATGCAAGTACACGGACTGCGTCGACGTCTGCCCGGTCGACTGCTTCCGCGAGGGGCCGAACATGCTGGTGATCGACCCCGACGAGTGCATCGACTGCACGCTGTGCGTGCCCGAGTGCCCGGTCGAGGCGATCTTCGCCGAGGACGACGTGCCCGACGCGCAGAAAGAGTTCATCGCGCTCAACCGCGAGCGCGCGCAAGTGTGGAAGCCGATCATCGAGCGCAAGTCGCCGCCGCCCGACGCCGATCAATGGGCGAAGGTGAAAGACAAGAAAAAATTTCTGGAAAAGTAAACAGGGATAAAACGCACTGCAGCAAATGCTGCGCAGTAATTTGCGCGTCGCAAAATTCTGTCGCCGCGATGCGACGATAAAAGTTCTTGTAGTTTCACTCGTGAGAATTTTTTTCGGCGCTGAAACACTTTTGTAAGCAAGACCGCGTAACCTTCACGCGTCTGCTGCGCAGGAGGTTACATGGAACAGGGAAAGCTCGCCTTCACTGCGGTGTATCTCAAGGCCAGCCACGGCTACATCGGCTTCATCGAGGAATTGCCCGGAGTAAATTCCCACGGCCGCACCATCGAGGAAGCGCGCGCGACGCTGCACAAGCTCGCGGCGGTGGTCTTCGACGAGGAGCGGCGCGGCTCGGAGGAGCTGCTCGCCGGCAAGGACGTGGTGCGCGAATCCTTCTTCGTTGCCATTCCCCGCAGCTAGCTTTCGCTCCGGCTCAGTGCTCGTAGACGCCGGCCCTGGTTTTGCCCCCGAACAGCCGGTAGACGTAGACGGTGTAGCCGAGGATGAACGGCAGCACGATCGCCGCGCCGGCCAGCAGGAACTTGAGCGCGCTCGGATGCGCCGCGGCCTGCCAGAGGGTCAGGCGGTCCAACACCACGTAGGGAAACAGGCTGTACGCGAGGCCGGCGAAGGCGAGCACATAGATCGCCACCGCACCGGCAAACGGTTTCCAATCGCTTTTGCCGAGGGAAATCCAGATCCACCCTCCCGCCGCGAGGGTTGCCGCAGGTAGAAGCATCAAATAGAAGACTTGCGGCAAATCGAACCACTTGTGGCGCACGGTTTCGCTAGCGAGCGGCGTCGCGAGGCTCACCAGCGCGACGCCTAGCGCCACCCACATCAGTCCCCAGCGCGCCCAGGCGATCGCCTTCTGCTGCAGCGCGCCTTCCGTGCGCAGGATCAGCCAGGTCGCGCCGAGGAGCACGTAGCCGCCGCACAGGCTCGCGCCGACCGCCACTGCGAACAGCCAGTAGCCGAAGCCCGGCGCGAAACCGGTGATGTAGCGCCCGAGCATCAGCCCCTGCGCGAAGCTCGCGAGCGTCGAGCCGGCCCAGAACAGCCAGTTCCACAGCTCGCGGTGCCAGCCCTCGGCCTTGGTCCTGAGCTCGAACGCGACCCCGCGCAGCATCAGGCCGACGAGCATCGCGGCCACCGGCAGGTACAGCGCGCCCAGAACCACGCCGTGCGCGGCGGGAAAAGCGACCAGCAGCAGGCCGATGCCGAGCACCAGCCAGGTCTCGTTCGCGTCCCAGAACGGGCCGATCGAGGCCACCATCAGGTCCTGCTCTGCGCGCTCGGCGCC